>ERZ826242.51-NODE-51-length-190995-cov-5.045046_pt1 | contig 190995 bp, 167 predicted proteins | sample MGYA00519871_ERZ826242 | MGnify/ENA primary metagenome ERZ826242 (study PRJEB31778, sample SAMEA3449226) | human gut metagenome | biome: human gut; feature: human-associated habitat; material: faeces | place: United Kingdom | collected 2010/2012 ... | reverse complement strand
GCACAGGCAGCGTCCTTCGCACGGCGGTCATCTTCTTTTACCTCTCCAACGAGGGCGTGAGCCTTCTGGAGAACGCGGCGCACCTGGGGCTCCCTGTGCCGGAGAAGATGAAGGAAATCCTGGAACAGCTCCATGACCGGGCGGAAACAGAAAACAGCAATCAGGAGGATGAGTAATTATGAAACTGGTGGAATCGATCTTAACGAAAAACCCCTGCTATACGGCAGGGAGAAAAATCACGGTCAAGGGGCTGATGCTCCATTCCGTGGGCTGCCCGCAGCCAAAGGCGTCTGTGTTTATCAATAGCTGGAACAGCCCGTCCTATGACAATGCCTGTGTGCATGGTTTTATTGACGGCAATGACGGCACGGTGTACCAGACCCTCCCTTGGAACCACCGGGGCTGGCACTGCGGCTCCGGCAGCAAGGGCAGTGGAAACAACACCCACATCGGTGTGGAGATGTGCGAGCCTGCCTGTATCAAGTACACAAGCGGGGCGAATTTTACCTGCTCCGATACCGCAACGGCAAAGGCTGTGGCGAAACGTACCTACGAAGCGGCCGTAGAACTGTTTGCCATGCTGTGTAAGCAGTACAGCCTGAACCCGACCGCAGACGGCGTGATCATCAGCCACCGGGAGGGACACAGCCGGGGCATCGCTTCCAACCACGGCGACCCGGAGCATCTCTGGACACAGCTTGGTATGGGCTACACGATGGACACCTTCCGTCAGGCGGTTAAAGCGGCGATGGATGGCGGCTCCTCTGCGGAAACCAGCGGCTATACCAAGATCATGGGAACCGCCGTGGCTACGGCAGAGCAGATGGAAACCTACATCCAGGGGAAGAACCCGCAAGTCCCGCAGAGCGTCCTGGACATGATTCCGCTCTACCTTTCCGAGGGACAGGCAGAGGGTGTGCGCGGTGACATCGCCTTCGCGCAGTCCTGCCTGGAGACCGGGAACTTTACCTTCTCCGGCTCTGCGGTCACGCTGGATCAGAACAACTTCTGTGGGATGGGTGTGACGAGCAACGGGCTGAAGGGCAATTCCTTTGACACGCCGCAGCTTGGTATCCGGGCGCAAATCCAGCATTTAAAGGCGTATGCGTCCACCGATGCTTTGAAGAATGACTGCGTTGACCCGCGTTTTAAGTACGTCACCAGGGGCAGCGCGGAATATGTGGAGTGGCTCGGCCAGCAGGAAAACCCCCAGGGGAAAGGCTGGGCGGCTGGCGCCGGGTATGGGGAGAAAATCCTGACCATCTTGAAAAATATCTGCGGTACGGCGGGCGGCGATTCTGGGACTGCCGACATCTGGTACCGGGTCCGTAAGACCTGGGCGGATGCCAAGTCGCAGATCGGGGCTTTCCGCGTTCTGGAGAACGCAAAGAACTGCGCGGATGAGAATCCGGGATACAGTGTGTTCGATGTAAATGGTGTAAACATCTACACACCGGACACGGCAGCGTTTTCCCCGTATCTGGTGCGGGTGTCCATCACGGATCTGAATATCCGTAAAGGGCCGGGGACGAACTATGCCAAAACCGGGAAGTACACAGGAATCGGAACCTTCACGATTGTGGAGGAGGCAGACGGACAGGGCGCATCCAGATGGGGCCGGCTGAAAAGCGGCGCAGGCTGGGTTTCGCTGGATTACTGCACGAAGGTATAAGAATGATGCCCACGGAGGTCATAAAAGGCTTCCGTGGGCATTATTTTTTTGCCTGAATACCCCCTCAAAACGTTATGGAAATCTCCGTATGTTGAGGAGGTGTCAGTGTGAAGAAAGAAGATATGATTGCCATCGGCAATATGAGATTACAGGGTAAAAGCGCAGGGGCGATAGCCGAGGCTCTGGGGCTGTCCGTCAATACCGTGAAGTCTTATCTGCGCAGGCATCCGGATATGGGATGCACCCATTTCTGTCCGCAGTGTGGGAAACCGGTCATGCAGACTGAGGGGCGCAAGGAAAAGAAGTTTTGCTCTGACCAGTGCCGCAGCCGCTGGTGGAACAGCCATCCATCAGAAATCAATAAAAAGGCTTATTATAGGCTGGTATGCCATCAATGCGGAAAGGAGTTTGAGGTTTATGGGAACAGCAGAAGGAAATATTGCTGCCGGGAATGCTACTGGAAACACCGGAAAGAAAACGGAAACCGCGTATGAGCCGGAGAACCTGATGGCCTACCGGGTTTCCCTTTCCTTGATTGACAGGCTCTTTTCCGAAGGGGTACTTACCGCCGCTGACCGCCGGAAATCCTACACAATTATCGCCAAAAGGCACGGCTTATCTTTGGACAGCATTTTCACAGAAAAGACTTGATATTATAGCCGTCCAGAGTGATGAATAGCATACGCCAAAAAGGCGGAAATTGATACAAGGAGGGACAAAGCATGGCGGGAAGAATTACCCAGGTCACATTTGGCTCCCCGCAGTTGCCGAGAGATAAAAATGTGGCGGCGTACTGCAGGGTGTCCTCTGGCAAGGATGCCATGCGTCATTCCCTGGCTGCACAGGTGAGCTATTACAGCGAACTGATCCAGAACCACGCCGGCTGGGAATACGCCGGCGTCTATGCGGATGAAGCTGTGACCGGGACCAAGGATTCCAGGAAGAATTTTAAAAGGATGCTTTCGGAGTGCAGGGCGGGAAAGATTGATATGGTCATCACAAAATCCATCTCACGCTTTGCCAGGAATACGGTCACGCTCCTGGAAACCGTGCGGGAATTGAAAACGCTGGGTGTGGACGTTTACTTTGAAGAACAGAACATCCATTCCTTAAGCGCGGACGGGGAATTGATGCTGACGATCCTGGCATCCTATGCACAGGAAGAAAGCCGCTCAGCCAGCGAGAACCAGAAGTGGCGCATCAAGAAGAATTTTGAGGAGGGTAAGCCGTGGAGCAGCACCCTGCTCGGATATCGCAACGTGAACGGCCGGTATGAGATTGTGCCGGAGGAAGCGGAAACGGTGAGGATGATTTTTGCATGGTATCTGGAAGGTGCCGGCGCAACGACTATACGGAACCGGCTGAACGCAATGGGCATCAAAACCCGTCTCGGATACTCATGGAGCAGAAGCCCGATTTTAAAGCTGCTGCGTAATTATGCGTATACCGGAAACCTGATCTTGCAGACAACCTACCGGGAAGATCACATCACAAAAAGAACCCTCAAAAACAATGGGGAAAAACCGATGTACCATGCACAGGGTACCCACGAGGCTATCATTGACATGGATACATTTAACCGGGTGCAGGAGGAAATCCAGCGCAGAGCAGAGCATTTCGCAAGCCCGGATGGAAACAAATCCACTACAACCCATCCATTTACCAGTATGGTAAAATGCAGCCGGTGCGGGAAAAGCTATGTGCGCTCAGGATCTGCAAAATACCGGACATGGACCTGCCGGAGACGGAGAGAAGAAGGCGCGAAACATTGCGGCGCAGATATTATTCCGGAGGAAGAACTTTTTCGGTTGACAGCGGAGGTTGTCGGCGGAGAAGTAACGGTGGATGCCGTCAGGGATAAAATAACGGTTATCAGAGCAGAAAAAGACCGCAAGTTAGTATTCTGTTTAAGGGACGGGCAGGAAATCGTTAAACAGTGGCGGGAGCATGAAATCAAGTATATCTGTACAGAAGAACAGAAGCGGAAGATCAGTTTGAAGAATTCCGGTCGTAAACCATCGGAAGAACAGCGCAGGGAACACAGCCGATGGATGAAAGAATACTGGAAGACACATGAGTTTACGGAGGAACGGCGTAAAAAGCAGAGCGAGTCGATGAAGGCGTATTGGAATGACCCGGAGGCATCGGGAGAACACAGAAAAACGGTAAGCCGGTTGACGAAAGCAAGGAGAGCGAAGGGAACCTCCGGGAAGGAGGAAGATAATGGCTAATGTGACAGTCATTCCTGCAACAAGGAATATCCATACCGGAATCCGGAAGGATGCGGTAACCAAGCGTAAGACGGCGGGCTATGCCCGTGTCAGTACGGACAGCGAGGAGCAGTTGACCAGCTACGAAGCGCAGGTTGATTATTACACCCACTACATCCAATCCCGGCCGGAATGGGAATTTGTCAAAGTATATACGGATGAGGGGATCAGCGCAACGGATACCCGTCACAGGGACGGTTTTAACGAAATGATAAAGGATGCCCTGGATGGAAAAATAGATTTGATTGTGACAAAATCGGTATCCCGGTTCGCAAGGAATACGGTGGACAGCCTTTCCACGGTGCGTAAGCTGAAGGAGAAAGGTGTGGAGGTTTATTTCCAGAAAGAGAACATTTTTACATTTGACTCCAAAGGCGAACTGCTGATTACCATCATGAGCAGCCTTGCGCAGGAAGAATCCCGCTCCATCTCGGAAAATGTTACCTGGGGGCAGAGAAAGCGTTTCGCGGACGGCAAGGTCAGCATTGCGTACAGCACCTTCCTCGGATATAAGAAAGGCGAGGACGGGCAGATGGAGATTGTGCCAGAAGAAGCGGAAACCGTAAGGCTGATTTACCGGATGTTCATGCAAGGGAAAACGCCTTATGCCATTGCAAAGTATTTGACGGAGCAGGAAATTCCTACGCCGACCGGGAAAAGCGAGTGGCGGCACAGGACGGTGGAAAATATCCTGACCAATGAAAAGTACAAGGGTGATGCCCGACTGCAAAAGGGCTACACGGTGGATTTCCTTTCCAAGAAACGGAAAACGAACGAAGGGGAAGTTCCGCAGTATTATGTGGAAGGCAGTCATGACGCCATCATTTCCCCTTCCGAGTGGCAGTTGGTACAATTGGAGATGGAGCGCCGGAGGGCGGCGGGAAGGGGCAATTGCTGCAGCCCGTTTTCCGCTAAGCTGAAATGCGGGGACTGCGGAGCATACTTCGGCTCCAAGGTTTGGCATTCCAACAGCAAATATAAGCGCACAGTCTGGCAGTGCAATGCCAAGTTCAAGGGAGAACATAAATGCACAACGCCCCATCTGTACGAGCAGAGGATACAGGAATTGTTTCTGGAAGCGTTGAGCAGCCTGATGGAGAACAGGGACAGCCTGATTGATGACTGCCGGGCGGTCATGCACGTTTTAGGTGACTGCGAGGCAATCAACCGGGAGATGGAAGAGGTCAGAAGTGAAATGGAAGTGACCACAGGGCTGATCCAGAAGCTGATAGACGAAAACGCCACGAGGAAAATGGACCAGAACGATTACCGGAAACGGTATGACGGGTATGTCAGCCGGTATGCCGCACTGGAAAGCAGGATGGACGGCCTGGAGAAAGAACGGAAAGAAAGGGAATTCAAATATGATATTTTCAGCGGATTTCTGTTCGAGCTTGGAGAAATCCATGAACTGCCGCTTGCCTTTGATGACCGGCTGTTCTACCAGTTAGTCGATTACGCTACGGTCTATTCAGACGGCAGGGTGGTCTTTACTTTCAGGAACGGGACAGAAATCACAACGGAGATGTAAAAATAAGCCCGGAACCAGATCCTGAGCGTTTGATTCCGGGCCTTTCTCTGTGGTAGATTCTCAGGCAGATTTGATATAAAATGAAAACGATAGCAAATCGAAAAACGGTAGCCTTTCTTTAATAAGAAAGAAGGCGGCCGTTAAGTCTGAAATTGCAAGTCAAAAAACGATACCCAATACCATGTGGGTGCGCGGGGAAGAATGGAAAAGCGCATATCTTGTAGTGGTTTTGCAAATTGAAAAACGATAGCCACAAGATGTTGATTGTATCAATTTGGACACGCAATATGGTGGGGCATTGCAGCCTGGCCGGTAGACGGCTTTATTGAGGCTAACGACTTTACAGGAAAGACTGTAATACCATTCTGCACCTCGTCCAGCTCAGGCCTGGGAGAAAGCGGCCGGCTTTTGGCTGAAGCAGCAGGTACAGGTGACTGGCTTGAGGGACATAGATTTTCATCATCCGTTACTGAGCAGCAGGTTAATACTTGGCTGGATGAGTTAAATCTAAATAGTGTTAACTAAATTTACTAAATCGGGCCTTGATAATAAGAGGCTCGATTTTTATAGTAAGGGGTTAGAAATATGTATATCTTAAAGAAAAGATCAATTATTTTTGCTTTGTCTTTTGTTATTATTTTAAATTTTCTTGCAGGCTGCTCCAGACAGGAAACTAAAGACGATATTTCAGATGAGTCTACGCCTGAACAGACCTTGACTGAACAGACTGCACCGGATGAACAACTGGTGCCAGATGAGCCTGAATGGCAGTGGACAAAAGACAGCCCGGAAAATCAAGGGTTGGACAGCACTGCTCTGCCTGAATTCACTCAATATTTGATTCATTTGAGCTGCTTACATCTGTTATTGTTAAAAACGGGTATATTGTTGATGAGTATTATAAAGACGGATACGATGAAACCAGCGAATTTATACTGAATTCTGCTTCTAAAAGCGTCACAAGCGCATTAATTGGAATTGCAATTGATAATGGTTTTATAGAAAGCGTTGATTTGCACTTATCAGAATTTTTGCCGCAGATACTGGAGTTTGAAGATGATAGATGGCAGCAGATAACCATTAGGCATTTGCTTACAAATACATCGGGTATCGGCTCAACTGATAACTGGCGCTGGAATGAATGGAGAAGCTCTGATAACTGGCTTGAATATATTCTTTCACTCCCGATGGTTTATGATCCGGGTACAGAGCTTAACTATTCAACAGGAAATACTCATTTGCTTTGCTATATACTGCAGCAGGCCACAGGTATGTCCGCATATGAATTTGGCAAAGAATATCTGTTTGATCTCGTGGGGATGGATAGTGTAACATGTAAAGCAGACGCCCAGGGCATATCAGATGGCGGCAATGGCTTTTCTATGAATGTATATGATATGGCAAGGTTTGGCCAGCTATTTCTGCAGCAAGGTGTCTGGCAAGGCCAGCAGATTATATCTAAAGAATGGATTACAGAGTCTACAACCATGCATATTAAACGCTCATCAGACGGTGCAGAGTACGGATATCAATGGTGGGTGCGTACATTTGGTGATAAGGGCTATCAAGCTTATTATGCCCGCGGGCACGCTGGCCAGTATATCTATGTTGTGCCGCAGATTGAGCTGGTGGTTGTATTTACCAGCAACTACACAGGGGATATCGGCGTATATATGCAGCTTGTAAATGATATAGTTAACTCTTGTAATTAATTATTACTTGTCTTTATCATCAAAATTATTGCCGAGCTTTTTTATTAGATTTACAGTGTATTTCGGAAGTGCTCCGCCGGTCATTCTATTAATGCGTCTGCACACGTTTAGTGCTTGCTGCACAACTATATAAACACACACAAGCTCACTTACGGCTTTTGTCTTTAGTATAAAACCATATACGTTTGCCGCAAAAGATATAAAGCCATCTAAAAAAGTGGCAAAAGCAAGGCAAATTATTAAAATAAGTTTTTTTGTTAAAGCCTTTTTTAAATTTTGTATTTTTTTGTCACTAAGATAAATGTCAATAATGTAAACAGCGGCCTCAAACAAAATGGCACAAAGTATTAAAAAGTACATAGTTCCATAACTTTCTATATACTCTGCCGCAGCACTGATAAATGATTTAATTATGTCCCAATCCCGCATATAAAACAACGCTCCTATATCCGACAATTTATAGATTATCACGATATAGGAGCGTTGTCAATAGATTTTATAACTTGGGATTAGGGAATTTGATTAGTTTTTAAATAAGAATCAATATAATCTGAGAAAATCATACGAATAATTCGTTCTTTCTTAGATAGTTCAAATTTGCCTTTACTTATTGCTTCAATTAATCGGTCATATCTTTGCTGAGCAAGGTCTTCGGGCAGTAATGTCATCTGCTGAATTTCCTTAGCGCTGCTTACACAGCAGTCGTGAAGTACAATTAAAGGTGACATTAAACGAACTGTCAATACTTTGCAGGCTTCAGGCTTTTTGCTGTAACTATATAATTTAAGAATTTCTTTGGCAATTGAATAAGTATTGGTATACAAATCATTTCTTTTCTTAACTAGATGGTGTAAATTATAAACATCTGCAATTTTATGTATATCTATGGGCAAGCTGTTCATATTTGCGTCTTTTAGCACTTCCCATGAGAGGTTACGCAAATGGGTATATAATTCATACGATACTTTAAATGCCATTGCGCCTTTTCCTCTTCTTTAAACCCAGCTTTTCAGATAGAACCCTGCGCATTTCTCTTTGAGTGGCATTAAGCGGCTGCTTTTTGTATTCCAAATAACCTTGTATACATTTGAATGCAGTAACAGTTGACACACTAAACTTATTTTTAATATCAGGTGAGTGAATTTTCATCGGCTGATACATACAATAAGGTGCTATAAACTGGCTGGCAAAATAATTTGCTTCCTCCTCAAATTTTTCATATATCTCATCACTTAAACTTTCAGTAATCAGACTTTTGCCTATCACTTGGTGATGTCCCAGAATAACATGACCAAACTCATGTGTTTTAGTCCAATACTGCCTGCTTAAAGGAATATCCGGCGTATCATTAAACATGCAAATGAACCTGTTGTTTTCTTTGTCATAATAGGATGCACCAGTACTGCTGAAGTTTGCTTTAATAATAGTCTCGATGCTTGTTTTTGCCTGCTTTGCAAGGTCAGTATAAGACAAAAATCTTACATTATCAAAAAGCAAAGTTAGATTGGCAGGGTCATAAGGAAAACTAAAATCCTTGATGTCTTTGAATAAATTCAATACTATTTGATCGATTAATTCAAACTTCTTATCCAATTTTGTCACTCCTTATCTTTAAATGCATTATCAAAACCTATTTTTAATATATCCATCATCCGTTGCTGGTCACTGAGGCCTAAATTATTTCTGGCACGCTGTATCGCAATTATTTCACCATCAAACATGTCCTCTATTCGATATCTGGTGTCTGAGGTCCCAATAAGCCAATCGGCTGAGATATCAAAAAAATTTGCAACCCTTCCGATTGCTTCAGCGCGAGGATGGCGCTGTTCCCACTGTCTGATTGAGCCGCGCCCTAGTCCTAATTGGATTTCTAAATATGTGATTGACACTTTATTTTCATTGCAAAGCTTAATGATTTTATCAACGATTACCAATTAGAACACACCTCCCTCCGGAAATTAAGCTTGACATGTATCGAAAATAATACTATAATATCAAATATAATATTTCCTTGTAAAAACAATAGCACAAATGTTGTAATTTGTCAATACATTTCTGGGAGGATTGCATGGAGATATTTGATAATGAGGAAATTAGTATATATAAAGGTAATTTAAAAGATTATAAAATATCTTTTTTGGGCATCAGTGAAAATTATATTAGTTTATCTATAAAGGCTTTATGGCCTGCTGGCAAGCCACAAATATTGTATAATATTTATAGTGAAAGGTTTTATTTGTCATATAAAAAGGGAAACAATATTTTATATTTCAAGCTTATATTAAATGCCAGTGAACAAAGTTATGTATTAAAAATTGCCGTTAAAGATATGTATAAGCTATATATTAAGTGCATTAATAAAATTAATGAATACAACTCTTGACACCTTAATAGGTAAATGATAATATCTATTAGGTGATATTTTTTGTATACTAAATTATTTATAGATAAATATTATTCAGCAAACAGCACTCAGGCTAAGCGCATGGAAAATCAATTGGAACAACTACTTACATGGGCAAAAGATAATAATCTAAACTTAAGTGATATTAAGGTAAGCCAATTGGATTTTATGTTTGGCTCTAAAGCGAATATATCAAAAACAAAATTTTTTGAAACCCGCAGGCTGTTAGTTAATTTTTTTACATGGCTTAACAGCCAGGGCTTAGTCGGTAGTGAAATTATTGATGAGCTAAGAAGCCTCTCTATTTCTGAGTTGATTGAGCGGGCTGATTTATTTTCTGTTAACTTCAGGGATGAAAATCAGTTGGATGAGCGTATTTGTGCCGCAGCAGGCGGAGCAAGTGATGCTGTTTTAAATATCCGCTCACTCGCTTTACTCTACTGGCATGGGGTACAGGTTTCATCAGTTCCATATATAAAAAAAGAAGATGTTGACTTAAAAAATGCAAGTATATTTATAAACCGTGAAAACAGGAAAATAATTGTCAGCAAAAATGCCGCTAAAGTGTTATCAAACTTTGCAGTTAAGGATGAGGTTAAAGGCTTTCCCGGCGGCAACCGCATGGTTTATATGCCAAGCCAATATTTATTTAGAAGTGCGTTTTCACCAAAAACAAATTTACGTAATATAAGTAATTTATTGCATCATTTTAACGAATGTTTAAGCGATAAGGACAAGCTGTTTTTAAGCCCGGTTGTATTACGCCGTAACGGGCTTTTTGTTAAAGTGCATAACAGTAATAGTGATGATATTTCAGCCGTTACTATGATTAAAAATGATAGTGATTTAAAAATATTTATGCTATACTATAATAAATGGAAGCAGTACTTTAATTTGAGTTAATGATGAAAGGAAAAATTATTTATGTTCCGTAAAATGCGCAGAAAAAACCAGCAGCTTTCATTTGAACAGTGCCAAGAGGTATTAAATAATGGCTTAAGCGGTGTCTTGGCGCTTTCAGGTGATGATGGTTATCCGTATGCGGTGCCTATGAGCTATGTATATGACAATGATAGTCTGTATTTCCACTGCGCAAAAAGTGGGCATAAAATAGATGCTATTAAACGTGACCCAAAAGCTTCCTTTTGTATTATTGATAAAGACATGGTTGTGCCGCATGAATATACTACTTATTATAGAAGCGTTATAGTTTTTGGAACTATTGAGATTATAGAAAACCAGCAGCAAATAAGATATGCAATTGAAAAGTTAGCTTTAAAGTATGCACCAAATGACACGCCTGATAACCGTAAAGACGAAATAGAGCGTGCTTGGGATAGATTATGTATGCTTAAAATGAATATTGATAATATTACTGGGAAACAAGCAAAAGAGCTTGTAAAATAACAACCCGCCGGGGTTTTAATTTGCGCATTAGGCCTGTGTAGCGCAACACAGGCCTATTTTTTATGGAGGAATTACTATGAATAAGACAGGATTTTTTAAGGAATTTGCTAAATACTCATCTTTAAATGTAATGGGTATGATAGGTTTGTCATGCTATATATTGGCAGACACGTTTTTTGTGTCAAAGGGCCTTGGCACTAGCGGCCTTGCCGCACTTAACCTTGCAATACCAGTTTACAGCTTTATTCATGGCACCGGGCTTATGCTCGGCATGGGCGCAGGTACAAAGTATTCAATTTTTAAAAGCCAAAACAATAATAGCCTTGCAAACCGCACTTTTACAAATGCAGTTATGCTCGCTGCAGGGTTTGCTACTTTTTTTGTATTAATCGGCATATTCTTTTCCGGCAGTATAATATCAGTTTTTGGCGCTGATGAAACGGTTTTTGATATGGCAAATACCTATCTAAAAGTAATACTGCTTTTTGCGCCGGCATTTTTACTTAATAATGTACTTATATGTTTTGTACGCAATGACGGTGCGCCGCAGCTTGCAATGGCGGCTATGATAGTGGGCAGCCTTTCAAATATCCTGCTGGACTGGGTTTTTATTTTCCCTTGCAAAATGGGTATTTTCGGTGCTGTATTTGCAACAGGGCTTGCCCCCATTATCAGCATGCTAATTTTATCTGTACATTTTATAAAAAAGAAAAACCAGTTCCACCTTGAAAAATGCAAACCAAGCTTATCGTTATTTATTAAGATAATGTCCTGCGGGGTACCGTCATTAGTTACAGAAGTATCATCCGGCATAGTTATGATAGTATTTAACTCCATCATTTTAAATCTACAGGGTAATGTGGGTATCGCAGCATATGGCATTATTGCTAATCTATCTTTAGTTGTAATAGCTGTTTATAATGGCATTGCGCAGGGCATTCAGCCAATACTAAGTAAAAGCCATGGCATAAATGATACACTTAAAATCAAATGCACATTAAGGTATGCACTTATAACCATGCTGGCATTATCTGCTGTTATTTATGCCGTAGTACTATTTGGTGCAAGCCAAATTACCAGCATATTCAACAGCGACAATAATAATTTACTTCAAAGCATTGCTGAAAATGGGCTGCGGTTATACTTTACAGCTTGTCCATTCGCGGGTTTTAATATTATTATTTCAATGTACTTTACATCTACTGAAAATCCTGCACCGGCACATATCATTTCATTACTGCGCGGGTTTATTGTTATAATTCCAGCGTCTGTATTGCTGTCAAAGCTAGCGAATATGAATGGGGTATGGTGCGCTTTTCCTCTAACAGAATTTACTGTTATGATAATTATTTTAATCTATAATATTATAAAAAACAAGGCTTGTAAACCTCAAGAATAAAAAAAATTATTTTTTTTTGAAAAAGGGCTTGCAATATTATTTTAATGTACTATAATAACAGTACGCTAAGAGAGGAGAAAGGGCCAATGTAATTTATAATATTGTTACAACATTGGATATTTAAGTTTAACAAGAAAACTCTAGGTGATTAGTGAAGGAGGGAGTTTCACTATGAATTCTGTTAAGTTTGTCTTGGACGGGCTTAAGGGCATGAGGATAAGGTACTTTTCATCGCTTGCCATTGTTATTATAAACTCGTACTTGACGCTGCTACCAACTCTTATTATAGGCATGATAGTGGACGATGTTTTGTATGGCGGGCATAAAGAACTGCTTTGGCGTTATGTAATATTACTTATAGGCGTGTCCCTGCTGTTTTCGGGAATACGCTTTATAACTCGTTATAATTGTGCAAAATCAGCGCAGTGTGCAGCTGTTAATTTAAGATATAAATTATATGAAAAGCTGCAGACGTTGGACGCTGATTTTTTCATGCATTCTGCAAGCGGCGAGCTTATTTCCAACCTAAGCTCTGATGTAACAACAGTAAATGGCTTTTTAAGTGATCACTGTTATCTTTTTGTGCGGGATATTTCGTCTTTTATAATGACCTTTGTAATGCTGATAACGCGCAATTTTATTCTAACGCTGATTTTGCTGGCGTTTTTGCCAATACTGGTTTTGCTTAGCATTATGCTAATTCATACAACCCGTATGCTGCACCGCCGTTTGCGTGAAAAATTCAGTGAGATGAATGACTATGTAAATGAGAACTTAGGCGCATACCGCGTTGTTAAGGCGTTTGCAAGAGAAGATTATGAAAATGAGCGTATGGAGAAAATAAGCGCCGAGTACCGTGATATGTCAATTGATAACACCCGCATACGGCTTAACCGCTCAACACCACTGCATTTGATTGCGGAGTTTATGAGTATATTTGCTCTTTGTATCTCAGGCATATTCATTATTAGATATAATATGATGAGCGTGGGTGACCTTACAATATTTACATCCCTGGTTTTCACACTTGTAAGCAGTGTGCGTAACATAACCACCCTGCTTAGTGAATTTCAGCGTGTAAGGGTATCGGCGGACAAAATGTATGCGCTTTATACAACCGACCCTGATATAGACAACAGCCCGATTGTAGATATTAAAAAAGGCGCTATTAAGAAAATTGAGTTTAAAGATGTATCGCTTGTACTTGGCGGAAATAGGATTTTAGACCATATAAATCTTACTGTTCACCGCGGAGAAACTATTGCAATCATGGGCCCTACCGGCGCCGGCAAGACCATTCTTATATCAATGCTGTTACGGCTTTATGACCCTACTGAGGGGCAGATACTAATTAACGGCGAAGATATACGGAATATGGATATAAACAAGCTGCGCAAAATGATTGCCATAAGCACCCAGGATGTATTTTTGTTTTCCGATACTATTGATTCAAATATAGCATATTCTGACCCTGAGCTGCCTTTTGAAAAGGTAAAGGAGTTTGCTGAGTGCGCCCAGGCCTCTGACTTTATTGAAAAGCTAAGCGAGGGGTATGACACAATAATTGGTGAGCGCGGTGTGGGCCTGTCCGGCGGCCAGCGCCAGCGTATTGCCTTGGCGCGCGCTGTTGCAAAAGACGCATCACTGATAATTTTGGATGATACCACCTCGGCAGTTGATATGGAGACTGAGTCTCTAATTCTCACAGAGCTTGCTAAAATCCGCGATAAGACAAAGATAATAGTTGCGCAGCGGATATCATCTGTGGTTGACGCTGACCGTATCTATATTATCCAAAACGGTAGAATTACCGAGCAGGGCACCCATGCTGAGCTTGTTAAGCTTGGCGGATATTACACCTCTATATATAAGATAAGCCGCGAAGGAGAACAGGAGGTGCTTGAGTATGCAGAGAAATAAGTATGATATTGACGAGTCGCTTGAAACACCGTTTAATATAAAAAACTTTAAACGCTGCGGCAAATATTTAAAGCACAACCTTAAATACCTAATTATAGCTCTTGTGTTCAGCCTGCTTGCCACTGCGCTTTCACTTTGCGGGCCATACTTTACAAAGCTCATTATTGATATAATTGACAGAAGCCTACAGACCGGAAGCAAAAGTATCAGTGCGGTACTGGTTATTGCTCTTATTTACTTTATAGTGGTAATCCTAACCGAGGTTTGCAACTATATACGCACCCGGGTAACCTCACGAGCGGGCCAGCAGATAATCCATGAAATACGGGTGGATATATTTGAGCATATCCAGAAACTGTCTTTTAACTATTTTGACAGCCGCCCGCGCGGCAAAATACTTGTCAGGGTTGTACACTATGTAAACAATGTTGCTGACTTTTTGTCCAACGGCCTTATTAACATTGTTGTACAGTTTATGTCAGTAATATTTATCGTTTTCTTTATGCTTTCGCTGGATGTTAAGCTGTCATTGATTGTTCTGTCTGGCGTACCTGTGTTTGCAGTGTTTATGTTTGCAATCAAGAAAAGCCAGCGCAAGGCGTGGACCACCTTTTCAGCTAAAAATTCCAACTGTACAGCCTATGTAAGTGAGTCAATAAACGGTATGCAGATAACCCAGGCCTTTAACCGTGAGGAAATTAATAAGGGCATCTATTTGCGCCTGCTTGAAGCTATGCGTAAAGCACATACCAAGGCAACTACACTTTCCTATACAGTACCTCTTGTAATTGAAAACCTTTCTGTTTTTGTGCGCGGGTTGTTATACGTGAGCGCTGTTGTGTTTTTTGTAAATGACCACTATTCCGCCGGCACAGTTATAGCTATGGCATCCTACGCCTCACGCTTCTGGGGCCCGATTCAGAGCATTGGTGATATTTATAACAGCCTTATAAGCACCGGCTCGTATCTGGAACGTATATTTGACACCATTGACGAAAAAGTGGATATAGAAGACAAACCAGGCGCATATGAGCTGCCCAAGCTTTCAGGCAAGGTGGAGTTTAAGGATGTAACTTTTGGCTACGAAGAGGGCGTTTCTGTGCTGGAGCATTTTAATTTAACAGTAAATCCCGGCCAGAGCATAGCACTTGTAGGGCCAACCGGTGCTGGGAAAAGCACAGTTGTAAACCTTTTGTGTAGGTTTTATGATATTGACAGCGGTTCAATCGAGCTGGACGGGCACTCTATAAGCGACGTTACGCTTAAATCACTGCGTTCCCAGATGGGTATAATGCTGCAGGACAGCTTTATTTTCTCCGGGACTATACGCGACAATATACGCTATGGCAAGCTGGACGCTACGGACGATGAAATTATTGCCGCGGCAAAGATAGTTTGTGCGCATGATTTTATAATGGGCTTGGAAGATGGATATGATACTGTGGTTAACGAAAAAGGCTCAGTCCTCTCACAGGGCCAGCGACAGCTGGTGTGCTTTGCGAGAACAGTTATTTCAAATCCTGCGGTTTTGATTTTGGATGAGGCAACCTCGTCCATTGATACCGAGACTGAAAAGCTGGTTCAGCAGGGCATAGCCAATTTACTAAAGGGGAGAACCTCGTTTATAATCGCGCACCGCTTGTCAACTATTATTAATTGTGATAAAATAATGTATATTGACAATAAGGGTATAGCTGAGAGCGGGGACCACAAAACCCTTATTCAGAAAAAAGGACTATATTATAAGCTTTACACCTCTCAGCTTGAAGATACAAAGGAGCATGAACATGAACCGATTTCCAATAGAGGATAGTGACAAAGTTCTCATTTCACGCGCGCTGGACACACTGCGCCTTAATTATGACGGTAATTATCACACAGTAGCTGCTGCCATACTCTGCAAAAACGGCAATATTTACACCGGCATAAACTGCGATGGCATCCATGGCTCCTGCGCGGAGTTTATTGCAATAGGCTCTGCAATCACTGCGGGTGAGCGGGAGTTTGAGGCAATAACAGCGGTACATTTAAAGGCCAAAAACAACCTTGTACCGCCCTGCGGCAATTGCAGGCAGATGCTTTTTGAATACTGCCCGGATATTAAGGTCATACTTAATGACAGCAGTGGTGAGATGATTAAAACCAGCTTAAGGGACCTTTTGCCACTGGCATATGAGGAGATAAAATAAAAAAGCGGGGGCTTTGCCCCCGCTTTTATTATAAATTTATAGGTATCTGCACAGTAAAGCAGGTGTACTCTCCAGGCTCGCTTGACACTGAAATATCCCCGCCGAGGGAAAGAACCTGCTGCTTCGCTATTGCAAGGCCCAGCCCGCTTCCGCCTGTCTGACGCACTCTTGATTTATCAACCCTGTAAAACTTGTCAAATAAATAAGGTAAATGCTGTTTTTCAATCCCTATTCCATTATCTATTACTTTTATTACAGCATACTTTTCATCTTTTTCAATCCGGCACTCAATACTGCCGCCAGGGTTACTGTACTTAATAGCATTTGAAATAAGATTAATAAGTATGCTTTTAAGCTTATACGGCTGGCTGTTAACTATGAGACTGCCGGACTGCGATAGTTTCAGCTCTTTTTTGTCACACTCTATTTTAAGGCTCTGATAAATTTCGCTTATCAAACTGTTAAGCTGTACTTGCTCATATGGCTGAGCCGGCTCTTTTCCCGATTCCAGCCTTGTAAGCTCTAATAGCTGATTTACAATCTCGCTAAGCCTGTCACTCTCATTATTTATAATATTTAAAAACTTAAGTGTTGTATTACTGTCCACAGGCTGGCAGCAGAGCGTTTCGCTGTAGCTTTTAATTACAGTTATAGGCGTTTTAAGCTCGTGCGATACATTTGCGATAAACTCCTTGCGCAGCTTTTCAAGATTTTCAAACTCAGTTATATCTGTAAATACAAGCAGTATTGAGCCTTGGCTGTCAAGCTGGCTTTTATCTACAGAATATATTTTATTGTCGATATACTCAATGTCCTTAGCTGACATAAGGTCAAGCTTTTTATCAATATTTTCATAATAAGCGCGGTTTGCGTGAATCAGCCCGCCGTTTACATCAATGGCACAGACTGGCTGCTGTATATGCTCAATAATATTGTCCAGCTTTTTTTGCTCACTTATTAATGTCTGCCCCATTTCGTTAAACACTTCAGTAAGCTTACCAACCTCGTCCTTAGATTTAACTGTTATTTTTTCAAAGCTGCCACCTTGCATTTGGCGGGCACCATTTGTAAGCTTTTTTATTGGCACTGTTATCCGGCGTGCTATAATATAGCTTAAGAGAGCTGCGACCGCAAAGCCTGCAAGCAGTGCCTGCAAAAACAAAACTGATATGTTTTTCATGTTGTCAAAAAGCGCTGTACGGTCATCCCGGATATAAATAGCATATCCGGCCCCAAGCTGCCGCCCCCAGTCCAGCTGGTCACTAAACAGGCTTGGCGCGGGCACTGTTTTTCCCTCCAGCACAGCAGTGAGGTTTTTACTGGTGCTTAACAGCCCGCCTGTCTTATTGCCCTTTATGATGTTGCCGTCTTTAAAAAGATAGTAGTCCTTTTGGCTCTGAGAGTTTAAGAGGCTCTCGTTTTGCTTTATATACTCTAAAACCTTATCCGGGTCAACATCTTCACCTAAAAGCTCAGTAAACCTTGAATCTGTAAAAAGGTCATTTATTACCGTGTCAAAATCGCGGTAATAGTCAAGGGTAATGCTTATAAACAAAGTCGCACCTACAAAGGCAATAACAATAACAGTCAAAATCAGCATAGAAAGGATAAGTTTATATTGTATTTTTTTGTTCATTGGTCTATATAGTAGCCGGCGCCGCGCCGGCTTTTAATAATCTGGGGCGTGCCGGGGCTATCCTCAACCTTTGCCCGCAGCCGTGCAATCGCAACGTCCACAGTGCGAAGATCGCCCTGGAACTGGTCATAGCCCCACACCTCTTTAAGCAGCTGCTCCCGCGAGAATACCTTGCCGCGGTTTTTAAAGAGCAGGCTTAAAATTTCAAACTCGGTTTTACTTAGCTTGAGTTCCCTGCCGTCCCTGTAAGCACGCATAAGCGCATGGTCCAACTCAAGGCCCTTACTTGTGAGCGTGCGCTGTTTACTGTACCGCATAAGGTGAACACCTACCCTTGCCACAAGCTCCTTTACTGAAAATGGCTTTGTTATATAGTCATCCGCCAGTGACGAAAACCCCGCAAGCTTATCTTCTTCTGATGTCTTTGCGCTCATAAGTATAATGGGTATGTCGGATATCTTGCGTATCTGTGCCAATATTTCAAGGCCGGATACTGCGGGAAGCATAATATCCAAAATAGCAAGGTCAAACTCCTGCTCTTTAAGAAGTTTTAGCCCTTCATCCCCCCGCTCGCACTTAACAGTCTGATATCCTGCTGCTTCTAAGTTAAAAGCGACTATATCCAGTATGTTGACATCGTCCTCAACAATCAGGATTCTTTTCATAAATTTCACTCCGCATAAGTTTTAATCGCCGCGCTGGACCCGCATTTCGTGGTACTGGTCCATTGTCATCAGTACCTGCCTTGGCTTTGAGCCTTCAAACGGGCCTACAACCCCCATCTCCTCCATTGTATCCACAATCCTGGCGGCGCGGGCATAACCCAGCTTCAGCTTGCGCTGAAGGTATGAGGTGGACGCCTGCCCCGTTTCAATTACACACTCAATCGCCGGGTATAGCATCTCATCCATTGGCTCTGACCCATCCTCCTGTGAGGCAGCGGTATTTCCAGTCTGCTTTGTAAGCTTTTCAATCTGTTCAATCGCCTGCTCGTCATACTGCACCTCGTTTGTGCTCTGGCGTATGTATTCCACTACCGCTTCAACCTCATGGTCGCTTACATAACAGCCCTGTACACGCTGCGGCTTGTTTGCACCAACAGGCTTAAATAGCATATCGCCGCGCCCTAACAGCTTTTCAGCGCCAGAGCCATCCAGTATAACCCTTGAATCTATCTGTGAGGCAACCGCAAAAGCAATGCGGGACGGGACATTTGCTTTAATCAGCCCTGTTACAACATTGACTGACGGGCGCTGGGTAGCAATTACTAAAAATATACCCGCCGCCCTGGCCTTTTGGCACAGCCGCACAATATGGTCCTCAACCTCTTTTGCGGCAACCATCATAAGGTCTGCAAGCTCGTCAATAACAACCACTATCTTTGGCTGCACCTCAAATTTATCCGGGTGCTTTTGGGCATACTCATTAAATCCGTCAATATCCCGCACCAGCGCATCTTTGAACAGATTGTACCGCCTGTCCATTTCGCTTGCAGCCCATTGCAGCGCGCCTGCCGCCTTTTTTGAGTCGTTTACCACTGGGATAAACAGGTGCGGTATGGAGTTGTAAATTCCCAGCTCTACTACTTTGGGGTCTATCAGTATCAGTTTGACCTCTTCCGGGCTTGCCTTATACAGCAGTGAGATTAAAAGTGAGTTTAGGCATACGCTTTTACCAGAGCCTGTCGCACCGGCAATCAGCAAATGCGGCATTTTTGAAAGGTCACACAGCACCATCCTGCCAGAGATGTCTTTGCCCAGCGCTACCGTGAGCGGGCTTTTTGCCGCCGCAAACTCGCGCGACTCCAAAAGCTCGCGGATATAAACCATGCTTGTTGTTTTATTAGGTATTTCAATACCTATGGCCGCTTTACCTGGTATTGGCGCTTCTATACGGATTTGGGTTGCAGCAAGTGACAGCGCAATATCGTCCGCAAGTGAGGTGATTTTATTGACCCTTACCCCCACTTTGGGCGCCAGCTCATACCTTGTTACATTCGGACCGACAGACGTTCCAAGCATTGTAGTCTCCACGCCGAAGTTGGACAGCGTTTCAAGCAGCTTTTTCTCAGTTTTTGCAATCTCTGCACGGCTGGTGCCCACGGTTTGCTTAGGCACTTCCAGCAATGAAAACGGTGGTGTTGTATAAAGCGAGCTCTGCTTGCCGCTTGTTGGTTTGGGAATGTCAAAGTCCGGCTCGGTAAAATTGGGGTCCGGGTCAATATTGTTTTGATGCATCTCAGTTTCTGGAATATCATCAGCACTTGTTATATATTGCGTGCTGTCAATATCATCATGCACAAAAATGGGGATATTTATATCAGAGCTCGGCTGTTCATCCGGCTCTATATGTTCAAAGCTTTCATTGGCGTCATCAACCGGTATATCAATATCGTCCATTTTAGGCTTTCTAACAAGCTTGGGTTTTAAAACCTTATCAGTGACATCCGGCTTGTCCTCTTTACGAAACAGCTTGATAATAGGATAAAAAAGCTGATAAAGTGTGATATCAAAAAATGTGATAATAAGTATAAGCCCCACAGCAACGCAGACTATTGCAAAACCCACCTTGCGCAAAAGCATAATGAGCGGGTATGCAATAATCCCGCCTAAAAGCCCGCCGCTATTGAGTGATACGCCGGTTTCTATAAATTTTGTAAGCCCATCTGAAAAAAAGGTTACAAAACCAAACTGGCCGAAAAACGAATTAGGCATAAACAGATAGCAAAAAGAGCAGAGCACAGCTGCCAACCCAAAGCCTGTAAGCAGCTTTGCACGGCTGGAGAATTTGCGGTTAGGGTTTAACAGGTCAAACCCAAGCCAGGCTGTAAGCGCAGGCAGCGCAAATGCAATTACACCAAACACAGATAGGAGTAGATTGCGCACAAAATCCCCAAACGCGCCGCACAGGTTTATATATACAGAAAATATTAGCAGCAGTGTTATGGCAAAGCACAGCACAGCCAACACATTATCTATCTTTTGCTTTTTACGTTTATTATCCGGCGCAGCTTTTAGCTTTTGCTGGCTAGAGCTGCCCTTTGGCCGTCCCCTTTGAGCCACTTTAAACATCCCCTATCACAGTACAAAATACAGAACTATTGATACAATACCCGCTATGATACAGTAGATTGAAAACCAGCCGAATTTGTCCTTGCGGCTTATATACTTGACAAGGTTTATAGCCGCAATGCCTGTGACTGCTGCAATCACTATACCTACAATATATGGGCCTAATAAAGCTGTATTAAATCCTTGCTCAAACACATCCTTAAGGCTTAGTATATTAGCACCTATAACAGCTGGTATTGCCATTATAAAGGAAAATTCAACAGCGGTCTGCCGGTCAAAACCCATATTGATTGCGGCAGAAATGGTGCTGCCGCTGCGGCTTAAGCCGGGTATTGTAGCCACCATTTGGAAAAGGCCCAGCTTGAGTGCATGCAGCACTGTCATATCCTTCATTTGTTTTTTGCCTTTAACGCTCCTGTCTGCAATAAACAGTAGCGCGGCGGTTATAAACAGCATAATGCCAACGACCAATAGGTTGCGCATTTTTGACTCAATAAAATCGCTTACAAAAACTACTAAAAACAGCGGCAGTGTTGCCACAATAACAAAAATGCACATCAGCTGGTATTTGTTTGCTTTTCTGAATTTAAATTTTCCTGAGAAAATTTGGCCTATCATACGGAAAAATTCAATTATCATATTCCATATAGTTTTGCGGTATACCACAAATACAGCGATTAATGTGCCTAAATGCAGTAAAACATCCAAAGTCATATCCTTGCTGATTTGGTCAAGCCCGGGTAAAAAGCTTTGAAAAATAACAAGGTGGCCGGAGCTGGAGATAGGCAAAAACTCAGCAAGGCCCTGCACCAGACCCAATATTATAACGCTTAAATATATCGACATGAAACTTTCCTCCATTTTATATTAAATTACATTATAACACATATAAACTTCTAAAACAATAAATTCGTTATTTTTAATTTTTATTGACAGCAGGGATTAAAACCGTTATAATTTATAAGATATGTAATATTGAAAAAATATATAAGGGAGGTTTTCGCAATGGGAACTGGAATTTGGATACTTATCATTGCAGCCGCCGCCCTTGTTACCGGATTTATTGCATTCATATGCGGGTTTTTATATAGAAAATCAGTAAGTGAAAAGCTTATCGGCTCGGCCAATGCCGAGGCGACAAGGATAATAAACGAGGCCATCAAAACCGCCGAAACAAAGAAAAAAGAGGCGCTTTTGGAGGGGCGGGAACAGCTTCATAAAGAGCGAACTGAGCAGGACAGAGAGCTTAAGGAGCGCCGTACCGAGGTAACAAGGCAGGAGAAAAGGACTGCACAGAGAGAGGAAGCCTTAGAAAAGAAATACGACAACTTTGAAAAGAAAGAGGAAGCTTTAGACAAGAAAATTAAAGAAGTTGAAAAAATGCATGCTGAGGCGCAGGATTTCAAGCGCACTCAAATCAGTGTTTTAGAGCGTATTTCCGGATACACGGCAGAGGCTGCAAAGGCCGAGCTGTTAAGCACTATGGACGATAATCTCAAACACGAGTATGCTATAAAAATAAACGAATTTGAAAACAAGTACAAAGAGGAGTGTGACGATAAGGCCAGAAATCTGCTGTCAATGGCAATACAAAAATGCTCAGCTGACCATGTGGTAGAGTCAACCGTGTCGGTTGTAGCACTGCCGTCTGACGAAATGAAGGGCAGAATCATCGGCAGAGAGGGGCGCAATATCCGGTCACTTGAAACAATTACTGGTGTTGACCTTATAATTGATGACACGCCGGAGGCCATAACGCTTTCCAGCTTTGACCCAATCCGCAGAGAGATTGCACGGCTGACGCTGGAAAAACTCATTGCGGACGGGCGCATACACCCCGCGCGCATTGAGGAGACTGTGGAAAAAGTTCGCCGTGAGCTGGATGTTACAATTAAAAAAGAGGGTGAGCATGCCACCTTTGAAACAGGCGTAAACGGCCTGCATCCTGAGCTTATAAAGCTGTTAGGGCGGCAGAAGTATCGTACAAGCTACGGCCAGAACGTGCTTAACCATTCAATTGAAGTGTCACAGCTATGCGGAATTATAGCGGCTGAGATAGGTGCAAATGTCCAGCTTGCAAAAAAAGCGGGCCTTTTGCACGATATTGGTAAAAGCGTTGACTTTGAGATGGAAGGCTCACATGTACAGATTGGTGTGGATATAGCCAAAAAGTATCATGAAAATGAGGTTGTAATACATGCCATTGCTTCTCACCATGGCGATGTTGAAGCTAAGACGGCTATTGACTTTATAGTCCAGGCGGCGGATGCAATTTCTGCTGCGCGGCCAGGGGCCAGGCGTGAAAATCTTGAGAACTATATCAAGCGCCTGGAAAAGCTGGAGGAGATTGCAAACTCCTTTGACGGGGTTGAGAATACCTATGCTATACAGGCCGGGCGCGAGATACGCATAATGGTAAACCCGGAGCAGGTTGATGATGACAGCTTAGTACTCATGTCCCGCGAGATTGTTAAGAAAATTGAGTCAGAGCTTGAGTATCCTGGCCAGATAAAAGTACATCTGATAAGGGAAAACCGGGCAATTGACTATGCAAAATAAAAATATGCGGCGGTTTTTCCGCCGCTTATTTTAAATTAAAAATTTTGAAAGGGAGATTTATGTGGCAAGCTCTAAAACTTTATTAATTACCGGCGGTACAGGCTCGTTTGGGCATTCTGTTTTGGAGCGGTATTTAAAGCGGGCGGACATTAATATCTGCATTTTTTCAAGGGATGAGAAAAAGCAGTATGACATGTTTAGGATGATAAGTGATAACTACGGCGATTATGCAAAGAAAGTGGAGTTTATTCTGGGTGATGTGCGGGATATTAGTTCACTTAGGCGTGCCATGCATGGCATAGACTATGTTTTTCACGCAGCGGCGCTAAAACAGGTTACCGCATGTGAGCGGTACCCGTTTGAAGCGGTTATGACAAACGTTGTAGGTACACAAAATGTGCTGGATGCAGCGTGTGCGGCTGGGGTAAAAAAGGTTGTCTGCCTGTCGTCTGACAAGGCGGTGTACCCCATAAGCGCAATGGGTGAGACAAAAGCGCTTATGGAAAAGCTGGCAGTAGCCAAAAGCCGTAATGATGACCGAAATGGTACAGATATTTGCTGTACCCGCTATGGCAATGTGATGTGCTCACGCGCAAGTGTAATCCCGCTGTTTATAAGCCAGATAAAATCCGGCCATCCTATAACCGTTACCAACCCGAATATGACGCGGTTTATAATGTCCTTTGACGAGGCTGTTGACCTGGTAGAATATGCTATGGACAATGCACTAAACGGAGATATAATGATATATAAAGCACCGGCCTGTACGGTAGGCGACCTTGCAAAAGCCGTATGCGAGCTGTTTGGCAAATCCACCAACATTGTGGATATCGGCGCGCGCAGCGGCGAGAAAATGTATGAGACACTGCTTACCGCTGGTGAGTTTGAAAATGCGATGGATTTGGGCAGGTTTTACCGCATTCCGGCAGAGCCGCAGCCAAGCACTGCCTTAGGCACTGAACTAAACTCAAATAATGCCACGCGGCTTAGTGTTGATGAGATAAAGCAAAAGCTTTTAGAGCTGGAGTATATCCAGAGCGAGCTTGATAACCAATAAAATAATGCCCCAGTGTGCTAAAAGCACAAAGGGGCATTTATTATTTTGCAAACTCATCCCACGGGATATTTACGGGCTGGTTTTGGTTTATTATTTGGTCCATATGCATAAGCAGCGGAAAGTCTTTTGTATTTACACGGCCTGCTTTTTCCATTATTCTTAGGGCTTTGGCAGTGTTTGTTATAATTGCAACTGACTCTAAAGTAACCCCTTTTAGCATTTGCTTTGCTTTTTCAAAACTGTTGCCAAGGCCTAGAAGTGTTCCAAGCCTTCTTGTGCGGCCGCCAAAGATTGTAACATATAAATCACCCGCTCCCAGTGCAATTTCATCCGGGCTGTTTGAGCCAAGCATTATAAGCTTTAGCATTTCGCGGGTGCTCTGCAAAAATAAAGCTGCCTCGGGGTTATACTTTTCCGGCGAGTCTTCACCCAACTCTTTTTGGGTAAGCCCGATTGCAAGAGAAACTCCCATTGCATAGGCATTTTTCATTGCCACAGCGCACTCCACAGCGTAAATATCTGTAGTAATGCGGATGTGGTAATAATCAGTAGACAGCATATCCCTTATCTTTTCCAGTGTCTTAATATCCTTGCCGCAATATGCAACCTCAGTCTGCTTATGGTCGCATAGCTCAAAGCATATGCATGGCCCGCCAATGGCATTGAGTGACAGCTCTTCAAGCCCAGGCCGCTTTGAAAGCATTATCGGAAACGGAACAAGGCTGCCGTCATTACCAACGCTCATGCCTTTGGTTACAGATAAAACCGGCACGCTTTTATCTACTTTGGGCAAAACGCTTTGGGCAAACCACTCCACACCAAAACTGCTTATACCGCCAATTACAAGGTCAGCACCCTTAAGCGCGCTGTCCAGCTCATCGACATAATACGGCTTAACAGTTTTGGGTAGCTTGCGGTTTAATGTGATGTGAAACCCGTCTTTTTTCATGCGGCTGATAATTTCACCGTCAAGCGGGCTGCCTATAAGCCTAACCTCATGCCCATTGTCGGACGCAGGCACACTCATGGCTGATCCCATCATCCCAGAACCAACTATTGTAATAACTGACACTTAAAACACTCCTCTTGTTTTAATACTTGCAAAATAAATCATAATGTATTATCATTATATAAATAGCGCCTTTAGCTGTCAATCTGTGGCGCTAAAGTTGCAAAACAATCAATTTTATAATTGTACTTTTGCAAACTTTTTCAAACTTTTTCACTGTGGGGATTGTGATGATACAATATGAGCGGCAAAACGAAATATTGGCACTGTTAGAAAATAAAAATGCCATCAGCATACACAAGCTTGCAAGTATATTACATGTCAGTGAGGCCACTGTAAGGCGGGATGTGCAGGTGCTTGAAAAAAGCGGGGTTGCACAGCGGGTATACGGCGGCGTGATACTTACAAAATACCTAAACAGCAACCTGCCGCGCTCAATGCGTGAGCAGGAAAATAAGGATAAAAAGCGTGCGCTGTGTAAGGAAGCTGCAAAGCTTGTAAAAAAAGGCGATGTAATTATGCTGGACGCTGCCTCAACCACTCAGATGATAACTGATTATATACGCACAATCCCCGGCATTACGGTTGTTACAAACTGTATTGATATAGTTTCAAGGCTTGCAGGCAGTGATGTGCGTGTTTACTGCACCGGCGGTGAGTATATTGAAAACAGCAATGCGTTTGCCGGCCGATATGCTGAACAGATGATAAGTGATATTACAGCTGATATTTTGTTTTTTTCCAGCAAAGGCCTTGGCCTTGACGGCGTGATAACTGACGGCAGCGACCCCGAGACAAAGCTTAGGCAGACAATGCTTAAAAACGCAAAGAAAAAGGTGTTTTTGTGTGACAGCAGCAAAATCGGCAACCGCCTTATGTTTAAGGTCTGCACTGTAAAAGATGTAGATTTGGTCATTTGTGACAAACCACTTCCCGAGCAGATATGCAAGTTTATGCAAAAATAAATGCATAAATATTCGTATTTAGCTTGACAAACAGAATAATTGTTGTATAATACTTGTATATTAGGATGGTGTAAAACAGTTATGGTAAAAGTATTTATAGACGGCAGTGAGGGGACGACAGGGCTCAGGATTCATGATAGATTAGCCAGCCGTGATGATATAGAGTTATTAACAATAGATGAAAGCCTGCGTAAGGATGAAAATGAAAAGCGGCGTATGTACAGCGCTGCGGATTTTGTATTTTTATGCCTGCCGGACGAGGCTGCGCGGCGCGCGGTTGTTTTAGCCGAGGGGTGCGGGGCACGGATTATAGACACCTCAACGGCGCACAGGGTTGAAAAGGATTTCAGCTATGGGTTTTGTGAGCTGTCAAAGCGGCATAGGCAGGAAATTGTGAATGGGGACAGGGTTGCAGTTCCCGGCTGCCACGCCAGCGGGTTTATAGCGATTGTATACCCGCTTGTATCGTCCGGCATGATAGATGCGGGCGCGCAACTTAGCTGTTTTTCCATAACCGGCTACAGCGGCGGCGGTAAGAAAATGATTGCTCAGTACCAGTCGGCCGGCCGGCCGGCGGAGTTTAACAGCCCGCGGATATACGGACTTACCCAGCAGCACAAGCATTTAAAGGAAATGCAAAGCGTTTGCGGCATTAATACCCCGCCTGTTTTCAGCCCGATTGTGTGTGATTTTTACAGCGGCATGGCGGTAACGGTGCCCTTTACAGGGCTTTGTGTTGAGGATGTAAAAAGGCTGTATGAAAAGTGGTATGACTTGCAAAAGCTGATATCGGTTGAAAATCTTGCAGACGGTGAGATGATTGCGGCCTCAACTATGAGCGGTAAAGACAGTATGAAAATTTTAGTATACGGCAATGACCAAAGGCTTACAGTAACAGCGTTGTTTGACAACCTTGGCAAAGGTGCAAGCGGCGCGGCGGTGCAGTGCCTTAATCTTATGATGGGCGCTGATGAGACCAAAGGCCTTATATTATAAAAAGGAGACTTAAAATGGTTGAAATTAAAGGCGGTGTATGCGCAGCAAAGGGCTTTACAGCGGCGGGAATACACTGCGGAATTAGGAAAAATAAAAATAAAAAGGATTTGGCGCTGATATTTAGTGAGCAAAAATGTGCGGCTGCGTGTGTATATACTCAAAATCTGGTTAAAGGTGCGCCTTTGGTTGTTACAAAATCCAATCTTGCAAACGGTATTGCCCAGGCAATAATATGCAACAGCGGCAACGCAAACACCTGCAATGCCGATGGGCAGCAGGTAGCACTTAAGATGTGTGAGCTGGTGCAAAAGCATTTAGGGATTGATAAAAATGACGTAGTGGTAGCATCTACCGGCGTTATCGGCCAACCGCTGCCCATAGAACCAATCCAAAACGGCATGCAGCAGCTTGTTAAGGAGCTTGGTCCAAACAGCAGTGACGCCGCAATGGCAATTATGACAACTGACACCAAGGTCAAAGAAATAGCTTTTTCATTTGAACTGTCCGGCAAGACCTGCCATATAGGTGGAATAGCAAAAGGCTCAGGCATGATTCATTCTAATATGGCCACAATGCTGGTATTTATTACGACTGACGTGGCAATATCCCATACAATGCTGCAAAGCGCTTTAAGCTCAAATGTTAAAGACACTTTTAATATGATTAGTATTGACGGTGATACCTCCACAAATGACATGGTGTGTGTACTTGCAAACGGTGCTGCCGGCAATGCCACAATAATTGATAATGATAAAGACTATGAGCTCTTTAAAGACGCGCTGGACGCTGTTGCAACATATCTGTGCCGTGAGATTGCAAGGGATGGTGAGGGCGCAACAAAACTGCTGGAGTGCAGGGTCAGCGGTGCAAAGGATAAGAAAAACGCAAAGCTGATTGCAAAGTCAGTCATCAGCTCGACGCTGTTTAAGTGTGCCATGTTCGGAAAGGACGCTAACTGGGGCAGAATACTATGCGCTATCGGCTACTCGGGTGCAGAGCTTGATGTGGAAAGTGTAGGAGTAACCCTTAGCAGCAGCGCTGGCAGTATTGAGGTATGTAAAAACGGCAGCGGCCTGCCATTTGATGAGGATAAGGCCAGCCTTGTACTTAGTGAGGACGAAATTATAATAGACATCAGCCTTAAGGACGGAAGCCAGACTGCAACAGCATGGGGCTGTGACATGTCATATGACTATATTAAAATAAACGGGGATTACAGAACATGAGTGAAATGTTATCAAACGCGCAGCGCGCAAAGGTACTGATACACGCGCTGCCGTACATACAGCAGTACACAAATAAGATTGTGGTTATTAAGTATGGCGGAAACGCCATGGTAAGCGAGATACTAAAAGAGGCGGTAATGCGTGATATTGTGCTGCTTTCGCTTATAGGTATCAAGGTTGTACTGGTGCATGGCGGAGGGCCGGAGATTAGCCAGACCCTTAGCCAAATGGGCATTAAAAGTGAGTTTGTAAACGGCCTTAGGGTTACCGATGATCAGACGGCGCAGGTTGTACAGATGGTGCTTGCCGGCAAGATAAATAAAAGCCTTGTCGGGCTTATTAACAACATAGGCGGCAAAGCCATAGGCCTGTGCGGTATGGATGCCGGCATGATAAAAGCTAAAAAGCTTGACCCAAAGCTTGGATTTGTAGGTAAGATAACAACTGTAAACCCCCAGCCAATCATTGACCTGCTTGAAAAGGGATATATCCCGGTTGTTTCAACAATTGGCTGCGATGATAAAGGCAATACCTATAATATTAATGCTGATACTGCGGCTGCGGCAATAGCGGGTGTTTTAAAGGCCCAAAGCTTAATTTCCATGACCGATATTGAAGGGATACTTCGGGATAAGGATGACCCGGGCTCACTTATCTCCACTATCAATGTCAGTGAGGCGCCTCAGCTTATAAAAGAGGGGATAATATCGGGCGGCATGATACCAAAGGTGGAGTGCTGCATTGAGGCAATACGCCGCGGCGTGGAAAAAGTATTTATAATTGACGGCAGGATTGAACACGCAATACTAATCGAAATGCTGACTGATGAGGGTATCGGCACAATGTTTAGACAGGGGTAAGTTAGATGGATATAAAACAAATTGACAAGCAATATATTGCAAATACATATAATCGCGCAGATATTGTAATTGACCATGCAAACGGCGCACTCTTATACGATACTGACGGTAGGGAGTATATAGACCTTTGCGGCGGCATTGCAGTTAATATATTCGGATATAACGATGAGGTATGGAAAAAGGCGGTTATTAATCAACTGGGTAAGGTTCAGCATACATCCAACCTATACTATACCCAGCCTCAGGCAGAGCTTGCACAGCTTTTGTGTGAGCGTACAGGATTTAAAAAAGTGTTCTTTTCCAACTCCGGGGCTGAGGCAAATGAATGTGCAATTAAATGCGCCAGGAAATACTCAAGTGATAAATATGGTGAAGGCCAGAACATTATCATAACGCTTAAAAACAGCTTTCACGGCCGCACTATAACCACACTTAGCGCAACCGGCCAGGCGGACTTTCACAAACATTTCGGGCCGTTTACCCCTGGCTTTATGCATGTAAGCGCATCAGATATCTCAGAGTTAAAAGATGCTTTGCAAAAAGAGCAGGGCGTATGCGCTGTTATGATTGAGCTTATCCAGGGCGAGGGCGGACTAAATGTACTTGAAAAAGATTTTGTAAGTTCAGTAAGTGAACTGTGCAAAAACAACGATATTCTATTGATTGTGGACGAAGTGCAAAGCGGCAACGGCCGTACAGGCAAGCTGTATTGTTATGAGCACTATGGCATCATGCCTGATATTATCACCACTGCCAAGGGCCTTGGCGGCGGGCTGCCGATTGGAGCTACCCTGCTTGGCGAAAAAGTAAAGGACGTGCTGACATACGGCACCCACGGCTCAACCTTTGGCGGCAATCCTGTGGCTGCGGCTGGAGCACTGTCCATTATAAAACGTATAGACGAAACGCTTTTGCATAGCGTTTTAAAAAAGGGCGAGTATGTAAAAAGCGAGCTTAAAAATGTAACGGGCTTAGGGCTTATGCTTGGGGTACCTACAAAAAAGCCAGTGGCAGAGGTTATAGATAAGTGCAGAGAGCAGGGCGTTATAGTTTTAAGTGCGAAAGACAAGGTGCGGCTGCTGCCGCCGCTTAATATAACTGAAGCACAGCTTGAAAAAGCAGTTTCAGTACTGAAAGGAGTTATTGAAAGTTGAACCATCTTTTAAAGCTAATGGATTTAACCAGCAGTGAAATTATTGAAATTTTAAACCTTGGTGACCAGCTTAAGTATGAACGCAAAAACGGTATTGAGCATAAACTGCTAAGCGGTAAAACGCTGGGCATGATATTTGAAAAATCATCTACCCGCACACGTGTTTCATTTGAGGCGGGTATGTACGAGCTGGGCGGCAGTGCGCTGTTTTTAAGTTCGGACGATTTGCAGATAGGCCGCGGCGAGCCGATTGAGGATACAGCCAGGGTGCTCTCACGCTATCTCAGTGCAATAATGATTCGCACTTATAAGCAAAGCGATGTTGAGCTTTTGGCCAAGTATGCAAATATACCTATTATTAACGGGCTGACAGACTATTGCCACCCCTGCCAGGTTCTTGCTGACCTTATGACTATTCGTGAATATAAAGGCAGCTTTAAGGGGCTTAAGCTCTGCTATATTGGGGACGGCAATAATATGGCAAACTCGCTGATTGTGGGTGGTATCAAAATGGGCATGCAGGTTGCTATCGCCTGCCCTGAGGGATATGAGCCGGATAAAGATATAATGCAGTGGGCAGGGCAAAACGGCAGTTTTGTCTGCACGCCGGATATAGCCGCGGCAGCTAATGGGGCGGACGTGTTGTATACAGACGTTTGGGCGTCAATGGGCATGGAGAGCGAGGCTGAAAAACGCCGCAAAGTATTTGATGGCTATCAGATAAATGAAAGTGTTATGGCAAAGGCAGGCAAAGGCGCTATTGTGCTGCACTGCCTGCCCGCACACCGCGGTGAGGAGATTGATGCAAATGTGTTTGAAGCGCATGCTGCAGAGATATTTGACGAGGCCGAAAACCGCCTCCACGCACAAAAGGCTGTGCTGGTTAAGCTTATTAATAAATAATATTTTGCCGCAGGACTCATGCCTGCGGCAAATTTAGGAAAGAGAGTGATAGTGTGCCTAAAGCATATTTAGTACTGGAAAATGGACAAGTTTATGAGGGCGAGAGTTTTGGGGCTGAGGCAAGCTGTGCCGGGGAGCTGGTGTTTAATACCGGCATGATTGGGTATACCCAGTCGCTTACCGAGCCGGCTTACAGCGGCCAGATACTGCTTCACACATTTCCGCAGACCGGTGGATATGGCGTTACGCCCGCAGATTTTGTGGGTGAGGACGGCGGGCCGTGCGGATATATTGTGCGCAGCTACTGTAAAACACCGTCAAATTTCAGGAGTGTTATGACACTAAATGGGCTGTTAAAGCTGCGTGGTATTCCTGCAATTTGCGATATTGACACAAGGGAACTGACAAAAACTGTGCGCGCGGCCGGTAAAATTTACGCTGCAATTGCAGACAGTAAGGAAAAAGCGCTGGAGCTTTTAAACGCACCACGTTGCAAGCCAACCTGTGGGGTAAAGCAGCCCTTGTATATTGAAGCTGACAAAAACAGCAAAAATCATGTGGCTATACTGGACTATGGCGTTACAAACACAGTTTTAGAACAGCTTAAAAGCCGCGGTGTTAATGTCACGCTTTTACCGCAGGGCACCAGCGCCTCTGAGATTTTGAGCAAAAATTACAGCGGTGTGTTAATATCCCAGGGCCCGGGTGACCCGAATGATTACTCCACTACAGAGATTGCAAAGCTGTTAGGTAACAAAGTGGTTTTCGGCATAGGCTTGGGCCATCAGCTTTTGGCACTGGCTTTAGGCGGCAAAGCCGCGCCGCTTGCGCATGGGCACAGGGGGCTTAACATCGCAGTAAAGGATTTGGAAAGCGGGCGGATAAGGCTTACTAACCAAAATCATGGATTTGCGGTGTTGGAAGGCAGCATACCTGGCAAAGGCTTTAAAGTTACATTTGAGAACCTGGACGATGGGAGCATTGAGGGTATTGACTATACTGACTGCGCTGCTTTTTCAGTTCAGTTTGAGCCGTCAGATATCGAGTTTGACAGATTTGTTTTAAGGATGGAGGAAAGTAGATAATGCCGTTTGATACAAGTATAAAAAAGGTTCTGGTAATAGGCAGCGGCCCTATAGTTATCGGGCAGGCGGCAGAGTTTGATTATGCGGGCGCACAGGCCTGCCGCGTGTTAAAGGCGGCGGGTGTAAATGTCGTGCTTGTAAACTCCAACCCGGCTACAATTATGACCGACAATGCACTTGCGGACGAAATTTACCTTGAGCCTATAAACGCAACCACCGTTAAAAGAATAATTGAAAAAGAAAAGCCGGACAGCCTGCTTGCTACCCTGGGCGGGCAGCTGGGGCTTACCATAGCGATGCAGCTTTCAAAAGAAGGGTTTTTACAAAAGAGCGGGGTACGGCTTTTAGGTACTGACGCTGCGGCAATAGATAAAGCGGAGGACCGTGAGCTGTTTAGAGATACAATGCTTAAAATAGGCCAGCCCTGCATACCCTCCGGCATAGCTGTAACTGTAGACGAGGCCAAGGCGATAGCAAAAGATATAGGCTATCCTGTAATAATCCGCCCTGCCTTTACATTGGGAGGTACAGGCGGCGGTGTTGCAGACTGTGAAAAAGAGCTTGAAACCATAGCCACAAACGGGCTGCTGCTTTCACCCATTACCCAGGTGCTGGTTGAAAAATATATTTTCGGCTGGAAGGAAATTGAGTTTGAAACGATGCGGGATGCTAAGGGCAATGCGGTAGCAGTATGCAGCATGGAAAACCTTGACCCTGTCGGCGTGCATACGGGCGACAGTATTGTGCTGGCACCTGCTGTTACCCTCAGTACAAAAGAGTATAACATGCTGCATGATGCGGCGCTGAATATTGTGGAGGAGCTGGACATACGCGGCGGCTGTAACTGCCAGTTTGCACTTAACCCTGACAGTATGGAATATGCAGTTATTGAGGTTAACCCCAGGGTATCACGCTCGTCAGCCCTGGCCAGCAAAGCCTCCGGCTACCCTATTGCAAAAGTTACAACCAAAATCGCTTTGGGTTATACGCTTACTGAAATTGCAAACGATATAACCGGCACAACCTCTGCCTGTTTTGAGCCGGCACTGGATTACATGGTCGTAAAGTTTCCTAAATGGCCGTTTGACAAGTTTGTAACAGCGGACCGAAAGCTTGGCTCACAAATGAAAGCTACAGGCGAAGTTATGGCAATAGCCCAGAGCTTTGAGGCGGCGTTGATGAAAGCTGTAAGGGGTGCTGAGATTGGCCTTGACACGCTTAATATGGACAGCATGAAACAGGTTGACGATATTGTGCAAAAGATTAAGGATATGGACGATGTTCGGCTGTTTGCAATATTTGAAGCTATAAAGCGTGGGATTAGCATTGACACAATCTTTGATATAACCCGCATTGACCGCTGGTTTTTAAACTGCATTAAAAACCTTGCAGATTTTGAAGCTGAGATAGAAAACACGGCGCTTACAGACGAGCAGTACTTGAAAGCTAAAAAGCTGGGTTATACTGATACAGCTTTGGAGCGTATAAGTGGGCACGCACTGCCCTGCCACCGCGCTGCAGTATATAAGATGGTGGATACCTGTGCTGCCAAGGTGGATGCGGTAACCCCATACTTTTATTCCAGCTATGACGACGTCTGTGAGTCAAGGGCGATAGGCCGCGGCAATAAACAGCGTATAATTGTTTTGGGCAGCGGACCTATTCGCATAGGCCAGGGCATTGAATTTGACTATTCGTCGGTCCACTGTGTTTGGACGCTTAAGGAGCTGGGGTATGAGGTTATTATTATAAACAATAACCCTGAGACAGTTTCAACTGACTTTGACACTGCAGACCGGCTGTATTTTGAGCCATTGACGCCGGAGGATGTGCAGAATGTAATTGATGTTGAAAACCCAATCGGCGTTGTGGTAGCCTTCGGCGGGCAGACAGCTATAAAGCTTACTAAATACCTTAGCGAAAAAGGCATACAGATACTTGGCACAAGTGCTAAAAGCATTGACATTGCAGAAGATCGCCAGCAATTTGACCAGCTGCTGGAAAAGTTTGATATCCGCCGGCCAAAGGGCAGGGGTGTTATGACAAAGGCCGAGGCTGTAAAGGCGGCAGGCGAGCTTGGGTATCCGGTGCTGCTAAGGCCGTCCTATGTTATTGGCGGCCAGAATATGATTATTGCGTATGACAGCAGCAGTGTCGAAAAATATATGGATATTATACTAAGCACCGGCATTGAAAACCCTGTGCTGGTGGACAAGTATTTAATGGGCACTGAGCTTGAGGTAGATGTAATTTCTGACGGCAGTGATGTTTTAATCCCAGGTATTATGGAGCATGTAGAGCGCGCGGGCGTGCACAGCGGCGACTCAATAGCGGTTTATCCGCCTGTTTCTATCAGCGATATTCTGCTGGACAAGATTGTAAAAAGCTCTGAAAAAATTGCCCTCAGCCTTAAAACAAAAGGCCTTGTAAACATACAGTTTTTAATTTATGAGGGCGAGCTTTATGTAATAGAGGTTAACCCACGCGCATCCCGCACCATTCCTTATATCAGCAAGGTTACCGGGGTGCCTATGGTGGATATTGCCTCAAAGATGATGGTAGGCTTTAAGCTAAAGGACATGGGCTACGGCACAGGCCTTTACAAGACCCCGCCGTATGTCGCAGTAAAGGTACCGGTTTTCTCATTTGAAAAGCTTGCCGGCGCCAATGCCGCGCTCAGCCCCGAGATGAAGTCCACCGGCGAGGTGCTGGGGCTTGGCAAGACTGTTGAGGAGGCAATGTTCAAAGGCTTTGTATCGGCAGGGTTTAAGCTTGGCCGCAGCAAGAGCGGGCGCGGAGTGCTCATAAGTGTTAAGGACAGTGATAAGTTTGAGGTTGTAAAGCTTGCAAAGAAGTTTGATGATATCGGCTTTGCAATTTATGCCACCCAAGGCACCGCAAAAGAGATTGAGCGGCTGGGCTGTAAGGTTACGGTTGTGCCCAAGGGCAAGGGTATTTTGGAGCTTATGGAAAGCGGGTGCATTGACTATATAGTTAACACCTGCGACTTTAACAAGCATAGCGTGGATGATTTTATTGCAATGAACCGGCGCGCAATCCAGCTGTCACTGCCTTGTATAACTTCTCTTGACACTGCAAATATGCTGGCGGATATTGAGGCATGCAGATTTAATCAATATAATACCGAGCTTATTGATATAAACCATCTGCGCGCCAGCCGCCAGAAGCTTGATTTTGTAAAGATGCAGGGAACTGGGGACGACTATATTTTCCTAAATAATATGGATGGCAGTATAACCTGCCCTGAATCTCTTTCAATCACCTTTACTGACCGGCATTATAGTATCGGCGGGGATGGGCTTGTATTAATTGAACGTTCAGACATTGCAGATGCCAAAATGCGTATTTTTAATCAGGACGGCAGTGAGGGCGAGATGGCCGGCAACTGCATACGCTGTGTTGCAAAATATCTGTATGACAACAAAATAACAAGCAATACTGATATGACTATTGAGACGGCAAGCGGTGTGCGCCATGTAAAGGCGTACCTGTATAATGGGCTTGTGCGTTCAGTAACCGCAGACATGGGAAAGGCTCAGCTATCACCTGGCGCCATACCGGTACTTTTGGACGGGGATAAGGTTGTAGGCCGAAGCGTTAATATAGGCGGGTGCGATTATGACATTACCTGCGTTTCGGTTGGTAACCCGCACTGCGTTGTTTTCTGTAAACGCGTTGATGATATTGACCTTTTAAAGGTCGGCCCGCAATTTGAAAACGCGGATATTTTCCCGCTTAGGGTGAACACTGAGTTTATAAGAGTGATAGACCGTTCAACAATAAAAATGCGGGTGTGGGAGCGCGGAAATGGCGAAACACTCGCCTGCGGCACAGGTGCGTGTGCCGCGGTAGTGGCAGCGGTTGAAAACGGATTTTGTGATAAGGACACTGATATTACTGTAAAAGTACGCGGCGGAGACCTTATAGTAAAGTATACTGATGACGGCGTATTTTTGACAGGGGACGCAAAATCTGTGTATAATGGAGTAATTGAATATTAAATTTATAAAAGGAGAAAAGTGCAATGGTTTATGGCAATATTTCAAAGCTTGTAGAATATGCTGTGCAGACTGGGCTAATTGATGAGTGTGACAGGGTCTACTGTACTAATAGGCTGTTAGAGGCGCTGGGCCTTAGTGAGTTTGAGGCTGAGCAGATTGAAGCAGATGATTTACAGCTTGAAAAGATTTTAAGTGAGCTTTTAGATTATGCAGCTGAGAAGGGCATGATTGACGGTAGCAGTATTACCGAACGTGATCTTTTTGATACAAAGCTTATGGGACTATTAACACCGCGGCCAAGCGAGGTTATAAGCAAATTTAAAAGTTTATATTCCCAAAATCCTAAAAGTGCCACTGACTATTTTTACAAGCTGTGCATGGACAGTGATTATATCCGCCGCTATCGTATAGAAAAGGATTTGAAATGGACAGTTAGCAGCGAATATGGTGATATAGATATAACCATAAACCTGAGCAAGCCGGAAAAAGACCCAAATGAGATAGCAAAGGCTAAGCTGGCAAAGCAGAGCGGGTATCCAAAATGCCAGCTCTGCCGTGAGAACGAGGGCTATGCGGGAAGGCTTGACAGCCCGGCACGCCAAAACCTTCGAGTCATACCAATAACCATTAATGGCAGCAGCTGGGGATTTCAGTACTCACCGTATGTTTATTATAATGAGCACTGCATAGTCTTTAACTTTGAGCACACTCCTATGAAAATTGAGCGTGCAACCTTTAAAAAGCTATTTTCATTTGTAGAGCAGTTTAACCACTACTTTTTAGGCTCAAATGCCGATCTTCCTATTGTAGGCGGTTCAATTTTAAGCCATGACCACTTCCAGGGCGGAAACTATACCTTTGCAATGTCGCGCGCAGAGATTGAAAAACCGATAAAGCTTAAAGGCTTTGAGGATATTCAAGCGGGTATTGTAAAATGGCCTATGTCAGTAATTAGAATAAAGGCAAAGGACTATAACAGGCTGGTGGACGCTGCGGACAAAATACTTAAGTGCTGGCGTGAGTATTCGGACCCCAAGGCGTTTATTTATGCGCAAACCGATGGCCAGCCGCACAACACTATAACCCCCATAGCGCGAAAGCGTGAAAACGGCGATTACGAGCTGGATTTGGTCTTGCGCAATAACATAACGACTGCCGAGCATCCGCTGGGTGTATTCCACCCTCACAGCGAACTGCACCATATCAAAAAAGAAAATATCGGTTTAATTGAGGTAATGGGTCTGGCAGTCCTGCCCGCAAGGCTCAAGCGTGAAATGCAAAAGCTTGCACAGTGTTTGCTTGAAGGTAAGGACCCTAATGACGACCCTGAGCTTCAAAAGCATGCAGAGTGGGCGAAAAAAATAAAGGCAGAAAACAGCCTTAATGCTCAAAATATTGAAAAAGTGCTTAATGAGGAGATTGGCAAGGTCTTTGTTAAAGTTTTAGAGCATTCTGGTGTATTTAAGCGCGACAGCAGCGGCAAAGCTGCCTTTGATAGATTTATTGATTTTGTAAATTCATAAAAAAGCGGCGGTATTATACCGCCGCTTTGATATTCTGCTTTTGAATAACATGATATAAAATATAAATATTAGACATATCATTAAATCTAATCTATAATTAAATTATATTAAGAAAGGAGCGTAAAAAATTGTGAAAAAGTTATTTGCCATTATTCTGACAGTAATAATGTTATTGATGTCTGCATGTTCTAATCCAGGCGAGCAGTCAACGGGCGCGTCAAGGCCAGATACACAATCAACTACTGATAATTCAACTGAACATTCCAGTGTGGGAAAATTTGATTTTGAAACGCATACTGTTTTGCTTAATAGCGGATATGAAATGCCTATTATGGGCCTTGGAACTTATAGCCTTTCAGATGACGAGTGTTATAATTCCGTAACCGCTTTGTTGGAGGCTGGAGGGAGGCTTATTGATACGGCTTATATATATGGCAATGAGGCAAGTGTAGGGCGAGCAGTGCGGGACAGCGGTGTACCGCGGGAAGAGATATTTGTAATTACTAAGCTATACCCCAGCCAGTTTGCAAATGCTGATGAGGCGATTGATGAAGCTTTAGAGAAATTGGATATTGGGTATATTGATATGATGCTTCTTCACCATCCCGGTGAGGGGGATGTGCAGGCCTACAAAGCCATGGAGCAGGCTGTTGCAGATGGTAAAATTCGCTCAATAGGTCTTTCAAATTGGTATGTAGAAGAACTAGAGGAGTTTTTGCCACAAATCAATATTACTCCCGCATTGGTGCAAAATGAAATCCATCCATATTACCAAGAAAACGATGTGATTCCATACATTCAGCAAAAGGGTATAGTTGTACAGGGCTGGTATCCTTTTGGCGGCAGGGGGCATACTGCAGAGCTTTTAGGGGATGAAACTATATCGTTAATAGCAGAAAATCATGGTGTAACTTGCGCTCAGGTTATTCTAAGGTGGAATTTGCAGAAAGGGGTTGTGGTAATCCCCGGCTCAAGTAATGCGGACCACATCCGTGAAAACCTTGATTTATTCGGCTTTGAACTTACAGAAGATGAAATGAGCCAAATTAATGCACTTGATAGAAACGAAAAACATGACTGGTATTAAAAAGCGGCAGGCGCTGTATCCATTTTGAGGATACAGCGCCTGCGTGTATATTTAATTTAAATAAATACCAGTTAAAAGTTCACTTAAATCAGTATCCTGGTTTATATTGTAATAATACAATAGATTTTCGCCCTCAAATTCCTTATGTTCAACAAGCTGCAAATCTGTACCGGCTTTAACTATATTATAAGTGTGGTGGTTATAACTGCTCATAGGATAGGCAAAAAACTTATCAGTTGTACCAAACAGCGCCTCCAGCTTATAAAATCCCGCTATCAGCTCTGATTTTATATTATCATCCAGCTCAGACGTCAAATCAATCGGCTTTGAATAGTGTGAATATATGCTTGCACCGGAGTCAGTCAGCTGCCAGAGAGTATCAAGGCTTACAGCATTTTGGCCGCTGCCAATCATATCAGTGTAGATAAATATATCTGCATTGATTTGACGCTCACTTAGTGCCTTTTGTGCAAGTTTATACGTCTCATCTTTAACACCTGTCAGCATAACAATAAAATAATTTTTATCTTTCTCACACTTTCCGCTGTAAAAGTCGGATAAAGTAGTGGGAATCATACCACTTTCCAGCATCAAATCAACTGCTTGGGTAAACTCTGTGTATGAAATAGCTGTATTTGCCTCATTACTGTCTGCATTAACTTCAAAAATTTCATTAAATTCAATTATAGCTACATTATTGTTAAGGTCAAATTTATTAATATTGCTCGGCTGGTCAATCGAGTACTCTGGGGTATATAGTATCTTTGAACCTTCCATACGCTGCCCCAAAATGCTGGCAATACATTCTGCGGCCTGCTCGCGTGTTATATTTTCTTTAGGCAAAATATATGCCTCTGAGTTAATAGTTACTGGCGAGAGAACATTGTAATACGCGATAGCAAGCTTAACATTTTTTAGCTCAGAATAGCTAACATCTTCCATGTCCTGCAAGTCAAGAGCGTGATACTTTTGTTCAATTTCATCTTTAAGTGCAAGATATACTTTTTCGGCAGTTAAGTCAACATTATTATAATATAATATTGAGCGTACCATAATGCCTGCAAACTGCTCTCTTGTAACAAGGCTTTCGCCTGCAAATACCGTTTTACCGTCACCCGATACTGCACCCATGACACCAGTTGCAGTAACTGCTTTTACATATTGCTGATATTCAGGGTCAATTTCATCATCAAACTCTATTTCTGTATAAGTTGAAAAGCCTGTGCTCTCAAGGCCTAGGGTATTGCTTATTATTTCAGCAAGCTCATATCTTGTGATATTATTAAGCGGATTAAATTTTAGGTTCTGGTCACCCTTAAACAGACCATATCCACGATTATTAATCATATTAACTGCGGGCTTTGCACTATCAGAAATTTCTTTTTTGTCACTGTACTGAACAGTGTCGCGCTTTGACAGTATTGTAATCTGTATTAATTTCTGCCCGCTTGTCATTGCATATAGGTTAGTCTCATACTGATTAATCGATACCGGCGTTTGAGCGCGCAGAGAAAGGGATACATCTGAATATAAAACCAGGTCATTACCTTTTAGTTCAGATACAGTAATATCACATGTCTGCTGCATATCCGGAAGTGTGACTACTGCAAGGCCTGCTTCATCATTATATAAAACCGTGCCATTTTTTACACTTATATTTATTAAGTTGCTGCTATCGTCTTTGGCTATTGCTTTAAGCTGAAAATTATTTTTCTTTGCAACATTTTCAAGCATTTGAAAGTTTGACTGCGCATACAGCGTAAGATTATCTTTATCTTTAAAGCTATCCTCTGCAATTGCAGACACCTGCGGCGGAATTACAACAGCTTTAATATTGTTATCAGCTGTAAAAGCGCCGCTGTTAATTGTTGTAACATCATCAGGTATCTCAACAATACCATCTGTACCGGTGTATGAATTAAGGCTGCCGTCAGTAATATTCCAGTCCTTTGTATTGCTGGGAGTATCTATTTGAACAGTCTGATAACAGCCGCTTACGCTAACAGTCAAAACAATTAATGTAAAAAAGGCAATTATTCTTTTTTTCAAGATTCTCACCTCTATTTAATAAACAATTTTGAAGTTGAAATTGTTTCAAAATTTCAAACTAATACACTCATTATTATAGACAAAATAAAAATTAAATCAATACTATTTTATGATTATAATTTTTCCATGCTAAATTAGGCTAAAAATGGCCGCGATTTAATCACGGCCATTTTCTAGTTTTTGTGAAATTGAATGCTGCGGCAAATCAGTTATGCCATCGCCTTTGTTAGGCCGAAATTGTGAATAGGTGTAATCTATCAAAAAGACTATTAAAAGCGTGATGCATACAAACCTGAATATTTTTCCGTCAATCCTGCGGATTAGGTTATCTATTATCGGAGCAAGCAGATATACTATTGCCGCGCCGCCAATGCCAAATACTAATAGTCCTTCCGCACAGATGCGGCCATTTATATTTAAAAAATACCCGCTGTAATCCCACCAGCGCATCCCGCCGGACATAACTTCCATATAATAAGAAGTAAAGTACTCAACAACTCCGCATAAGACAATTGTTAGAGTAAATTCAACAACCGGCTTTTTACGGAATCTGCTCAGTATTGTTAGTATTAAAATTGCGCCGTTGCCGTATATCGGCAGCCACGGGCCGTACAGAGAGCCGCGGTTTACAAACATACCCTCTGTTACAAGCGTAAAGCTAACCTCCCACACCCAGCCGATAATTGATATGATAAGATAAATCATTATCAGCGACCAGATAGAGTACCGGCGTAAATAGTTAATTGATTGTATCAGCCTGCGCCGGCTTGGCTCTGAAATAGGGAAAAGGCGGGTTGGATAAGTATTTAAGCTTACCGCGTCAAACATCTGCTCCATACTGGATTTTAGCGCCTGGCTTTTTTCATATTCATCCTCTTTTTTTGTCCGCATAAGCAAAACGCCAAAATTATCTGCAATAAATTTACGCCAGCCGGTTAGCTCAGCAGGGTCCTTAGCCGGCATCTGCATGACCTTTATAACATCACTATAATTTGCCTCGATAACCTTACGCTCCGGCTTTTCATACAGATAAATATCATCTAAAAGCTGCTCGCCCGGTATCTCAGCATTTTTAGCCTGTGTACGTAAATATACAAAATATTCGGTTAAAGTTGCCACTTTATAAGGGTTAGAATAAAATATGCTGCTAAGCCCAAACGTAATTACACCAAGCAGATACCAGCCTATAAATGAAAGCTCAATAACAAAGCACTCCCATTTATGGCCTTTCATCATTTTGCGGGATAGAGTAATTGCCTGGCGTGCCGTTAAATTTGGGTTTTCAGCTGCAATATATGGTACTAGAAAATATGAGTAGTGCTTAATTACACCGCCTACAATTGTTAAAGACCAAAGTGTCTGAAATATGTATTTAACAAACATTATCCAGGACACTTTTAAAAGTTTTTTGACTCTAAGCAAAAACGCAAACCGCTCAAGCGGAACCTTTTGATAGCACCTGCCCTCTAAAAAAATACGCCTGGAGATTATAACATAAATATTCTGTACAAAAAACCAAAACGCAAAAAGGCAGATTGCGCCCAAAATGATTAGCACTATAACCCCTGCCTGCTCGGATCTTAAAATTGAGTTTATGGCGGAGGCTATAGTAACAAGTATAGTTCCAGACGAGACCTGATTAATAATATTTGCAAGCACACCCCGTGTTCCTGCCCAAAATGTTGGTTCAGTGTTTTCTTTGTTTAAAATTTGCTCTGAAAACTCTTTGCTTTTTTGTATATTATCGATTAGTATATCTTCTACTATCTGGCGCGGCTGTATGCTTTTAGTTGAAGGCAGACCTATCTCATTGCCGCTATCAATAATAGCCTGAATAGGTTCATAGGATTGTACTTTAAAAATGCTTAGTGAACCATTAAACTCAGAAGCGAAAAAAGCGGCTATTAAGCAGGTAAGTACAAAGATAAAGTAGTGTTTTTTAAAGCAAAAACGCCCTTTTCTTTTAAGCTCTTTTATTTTAACCATATATTAATTCCCAACTCATATAATTTTGCAAATTTTGACGATTTATAGAATTATATCATATATAGAATATAAGGTCAATAAACCGGGCTATCAATTAAAATTTTAAGATAGAGCGTGACAATGTGATTTAGCCGATGGATTTTTAAAAGAAAAGCCGTCACAAACGTACAAAGTCCGCGACGACGTGGATTAAAACAAAAAATATTGCTGTAAAAGATGAAAGGGAAAACCTGCAAAAAGTTGGTAGCAAGCGCAACCGTTGGGAGTGCGTTTACAAACGATCAGGTGTAGCGCAGCGAGACTTTTTGCAGGGAGGAGGAGCGACGTCGAGAGTGAGCCGATGGCTTTTTAAAAGAAAAGCCGTCGCGAACGATACAAAGTCCGCGACGACGTGGTACGCCCGATGCGATTCGAACGCACGACCTTCAGAGTCGGAGTCTGACACTCTATCCAGCTGAGCTACGGGCGCAAATAAACTGCGTTTTAAATGCTAAGTTATTATAACATTACTTTTTGATAAAATCAACAATTAAATAAAAGACATTAAAAATTTCTTGCAAGTCGGGCATAATTCATATATAATAACCTATATGTAAAAAGCCTTATAGGTTTAAGATATTAAAACGGAGGATTATTAATATGGCGGATACCTATTTGGAAATGGCGCAGCTTTTATTTAATGATGTGGTTATGACCCCCAGTCAGCTGGAGGTCAAATACCAGCAGCGTGCGCTGCCCGAGGGTGCAAAGGTGACCCGCATTGCGCCAAGTCCTACCGGCTTTGTTCATTTTGGAAATCTCTTTCCCGCGCTTGTTTCTGAGCGGCTTGCCCACCAAAGCGGCGGCGTATTTTTGCTGCGTATTGAGGATACTGATGCAAAGCGCAAGGTTGAAGGCGCGGTGGAAATGATAATAGACCAGTTTAATAATTACGGATTTAACTTTGATGAGGGCGCTGTTAAATCTGGGGACAGTGGCAGCTATGGCCCATATAGACAGAGCGAGCGGGTGGACATATACCATGTATACGCAAAAATGCTTGTAGAAAAAGGCCTTGCATACCCTTGCTTTTGTACTGCTGATGAGCTTGAAACTATGCGCGCTGAGCAGGAACAGCAAAAGGTGCCGATAGGCTATTATGGTAAGTGGGCAAAGTACCGCGACTGTGATATTGATACTGTAAAACAATTTTTAGCTGATAAAAAGCCATATGTATTACGTCTTAAAAGTCCAGGCGTTCTTAGCGGCCGCATAAAAGTCCATGACCTTGTCAAGGGTGAGCTGGAGTTGGATGAGAATTATCTTGACCAGGTCCTGCTAAAAAGTGACGGGGTACCTACCTACCATTTTGCACATGCGGTTGATGACCATTTAATGAGGGTAACGCATGTGGTGCGGGGTGAGGAGTGGCTGTCCAGCCTGCCGCTGCACCTGCAGCTATTTAATGTTTTGGAATTTAAGCCACCAAAATACCTGCATATTTCACTGCTTATGAAAAAAGAGGGGGACTCAAAACGCAAGCTTTCAAAGCGTAAGGATAAGGAGGCTGCGCTTTCCTACTACCATGCCGAGGGCTATCCTGCTGACTCGGTTATGGAGTATGTAATGACAGTGCTAAACTCTAACTATGAACAGTGGCACCAGCAAAACCCCGATAAAAATTACCGCGATTTTAAGTTCTCTGTTTCAAAGCTAGGTGCTTCCAGCAGCCTGTTTGATTTGGACAAGCTTTTAGACGTTTCTAAAAATGTCATTGCGGCAATGGATTCAAAAACTGTGCTTGAGTCAGTGGTTGACTGGGCAAAACAATATGATATTGATTTATATAATCATATTTTAAGTGACAAAAACTACGCACTTAAAATTTTCAGCATAGGCCGTACCGGGCCCAAACCACGCAAGGATATCGCAAAATGGTCGGACGTAAGGGACTATATTTCATTCTTTTATGATGACATGTTTGAGTATAAGGATACGCTGCCGGAAAATATAAGCGCTGGTGACGCTGTAATGATACTTGAAAAATATAAAGGCATTTACCATTCGGATGACGAGAGTGAAATATGGTTTGAGCGTATTAAGAAACTAGCAGATGAGCTGGGATATGCAATGCGCCCAAAGGACTATAAAAACGAGCCGGAAAAATATAAGGGCCATGTCGGTGATGTCAGCATGGTGCTCAGGCTTGCAGTGTCCGGCAAGCAGTGCTCGCCGGATATGTACAGCATTATGCGCATACTGGGCCATGACAGAGTGATTGAGCGGCTGGAAAAGGCAATTGGCGTATTTGGAGGGTCAAACTAAATATGAGTGACGATATAAGATTTTTTATACATGACATAATTGATGACGATTTAAAAAGCGGGCGGGTTAAAAAAATCCATACCCGTTTTCCGCCTGAGCCAAACGGATATCTGCACATAGGCAGCGCCAAGGCAATTTATATTAATTATTCAATTGCTAAAAAATACGGCGGGCTTTTTAACCTGCGTTATGACGATACCAACCCTGATAAAGAAGATGACGAGTATGTCAAAAGCATATACGAGGATCTTTTGTGGCTGGGCGCGGTACCGGACAAAGTGCTTTACGGCTCGGACTATTTTGAGCAGTGCTACCAGTATGCTATCCAGCTGATTAAGCAGGGTGACGCGTATGTTTGTGACCTGTCGGCGGATGAAATGCGGCAGTACCGCGGCACTTTGACAGAGCCGGGTAAACCCAGCCCATATCGCGAGCGCAGTGTTGAACAGAATTTGGAGCTGTTTGAAAAAATGCGCAGCGGTGTTCTGCCGGACGGGGCCTGTACCCTCCGCGCAAAGATTGATATGTCCAGCTCAAATATGAATTTAAGGGACCCTGCAATCTATAGGATCTGCCATCAGACCCATCACCGCCAGGGCGATAAATGGTGCATTTATCCGTTATATGACTATGCGCACCCTATACAGGATGCGCTTGAGGGTATAACACACTCGCTCTGTTCGCTGGAGTTTGAAAATCACCGCCCGCTTTATGACTGGGTGATAGAAAAGATAGGCTTTGAAAACCCGCCACATCAGTACGAGTTTGCAAGGCTTAATATGACCCATACTGTTATGAGCAAGCGCTATTTTAGAAAGCTTGTTGAAAACAATGTAGTGGACGGGTGGGACGACCCGCGCATGCCTACATTAAGCGGGCTGCGCCGTAGGGGTTACACGCCAGAGTCGATTTTTGAGTTTATAAAAAAGGCGGGCGTGTCAAAATCATTCAGTATTGTGGATATAGGTGTTTTGGAATTTTGTATCAGGGATGAACTTAATTTCACAGCGCCACGCCGTATTGCAGTGCTTGACCCGGTTAAGCTTATAGTAGATAACTATCCGGATGATAAGCTTGAGTACTTTGAAATGAGCAATAACCCCAACGACCCTGAAAGCGGCAGCCGTAAACTGCCCTTTACCAAAGAACTGTTTATAGAACGCGCTGATTTTAAAACTGAAAAAGCGCCTAAGTTTTTCAGGCTCTATCCCGGCAATGAGGTAAGGCTGATGAATTCGTATATTGTAAAGTGTACCGGCTTTGACACTGATGAGAACGGTAATGTTACAGCTGTGCACTGCACTGCCGATATTGAAACCGGCTGTAACATGCCGGCTGACGGGCGCAAGGTAAAAGGCACAATTCACTGGGTTTCAGCGCAGCAGTGCGTAGATGCTACAGTTAATATGTACGACCGCCTGTTTTCAGAGGAGAATCTTTTATCGCTTCCGGAAGACACCGATTATGATGATTGTTTAAACCCTGATTCAATAAAGGTTTTAACCTGCTGCAAGCTTGAAAAAAGCCTTGCTGATGCAAAGCCTGCGGACAGGTTCCAGTTTGTACGCAACGGTTATTTTTGCAGAGACATAAAACATACTGATAAATATGTTTTTAACAGTATTGTTGCGCTTAGGGACTCTAAAGGCAAATAAAAATTAAAAGTGCGGCATAGCGATAGGCTGTGCCGCTTCTTGTAACTAAAGGAGATTAGCACATTGCTTAAATCAAAAATACGAACTAAACAGCAGATTAGTCAGTATATGGCTGAACTTAAAGCCTGGATTTGTGAGCAGCAGGATAAACCTATCGAGAAAATGGCCGATTTCTTTGCGGACAGAATAGATATCTATGAAGATGTTCACCTCGGCCGCTGGGAGCAAGAATATAAGCATATTGCAGATTATTTTGATAATAATCTGGGTAGCCTTTTGGATATCGGATGCGGGACCGGGCTTGAACTTAACTCGATTTATAACCGGTTTCCCAAGGCAAAAGTTACTGGAATTGACCTGTCCGATAAAATGCTTGAAAAATTAAAAAGAAAATTCAGTGACAGAGATATAAAACTTGTTTGCTGCGATTATTTTGAATATCCATTTGAAAGCGAGTATTATGATGCCGCCCTATCTTTTGAAACACTGCATCATTTTGAATACCATAAAAAGCAGATTATATATAATAAATTATACAGCGCGCTAAAGCCCAAAGGCTATTATATAGAGTGTGATTATATTGCCTGCTGTGAGCAGGAGGAACTTATCTGCCTTGAGTTTTATAAAAACAAACGAAATAAATTTAGTATTCCAAATGATGTGTTTGTACATATTGATATCCCGCTTACACTTGACCATCAAATAGAGCTTATGAAAAATGCAGGCTTTAAAGATGTACGCGTGCTGTATGAAAACTGCGGCACAATGATAATAAGGGCAAATAAATAGGGGATATATCATGAAAAATATAATTGAAATCAGTCATCTAAATAAAAGTTTTGGTGATGTAAAAGCTGTTCAGGACTTAAGCTTTCGCGTTAAAGAGGGAGAATTGTTTGCATTTCTCGGTATCAATGGTGCAGGAAAATCAACAACCATAAACATCATGTGCGGACAGTTATCAAAGGACAGCGGAAGCATTGTCATTGACCAAAACGACCTGGATAAAAATGTGGATAATATAAAACGTGAGCTTGGTGTGGTTTTTCAAAACTCTGTGCTTGATTATGCGCTCTCGGTTTACGACAACTTAGAAAGCCGCGCCGCTTTGTATGGCATTGTTGGAAAAGAGTTTAGGCAAAGGCTATACGCACTTGCACAAATGCTTGAATTTGAGCAGCTGTTAAAGCGTTCAGTTGGAAAACTGTCTGGAGGTCAGCGCAGAAGAATTGACATAGCCAGGGCGTTAATTCATAAGCCAAAGATTCTTATTTTGGACGAGCCGACCACCGGGCTTGACCCTAAGACCCGCAAAACACTTTGGAATGTAATATCCGAACTCCAAAAAAATGAGAATATGACTGTGTTTTTGACTACTCATTATATGGAAGAAGCTGCACAAGCCGATTATGTTGTTATTATTGATGGCGGTAAAATATCCGCAGAAGGGACACCGCTTGATCTTAAAAATACTTATACTGGGGACTATATTACCATTTATGGAGTAAGCGAAAATACTGTTAAAGCGCTTGGCGTAGTTTATGAAAAGATTAAGGACGCTTACCGTCTGTCAGTTTCAAACACAAGTGAGGCAACTAAGCTTATCATTAAAAATCCCGAAATATTTAACGACTATGAAATTACAAAGGGCAAAATGGATGATGTATTTCTTGCTGTGACAGGCAAAAAGCTTGTGGGAGGTTTGGAAAAATGAGTGTTACACTAGCTCTTGTTAAAAGAAATATTAAACTGTTTTTCAAAGATAAAGGCATGTTCCTTACCTCTTTAATAACACCCGCTATATTACTGATTCTCTATGCGACATTTCTTAGTAATGTATACAGAGACAGCTTCACTTCAAATCTATCCGAAACGCTTAATTTATCCGAAAGCATAATTAATGGCCTAGTTGGCGGGCAGCTTATATCGTCTATTCTTGCAGTATCGTGCGTTACTGTTGCATTTTGCTCAAACTTCTTAATGGTGCAGGACAAGGCAAATGGGACAATAAAAGATTTAATGATATCTCCTGTGAAATCTGCTGCCCTTTCGATGAGCTACTATATCGCAACTTTAATTTCAACGCTCATTATTTGTTTTGTGGCAATGTGCATATGCCTTTTATATGTGTTTATCGTGGGTTGGTATATGTCGGCAGCTGATGTGCTTTTATTGTTTTTGGATGTTTTTCTGCTTGTTATGTTTGGCACCGCGCTTTCCTCAATTATCAACTTTTTCTTATCAACACAAGGCCAGATATCAGCAGTAGGCACAATCATCAGTGCGGGCTATGGCTTTATTTGCGGTGCATATATGCCTATCTCCTCTTTTGGAGGCGGTCTTCAAAAAGTAATTTCGTTTTTACCAGGAACATATGGAACTTCACTCATACGCAATCATTCAATGCAAGGCGCCCTTTCAGAAATGCAAAATCAGGGTGTTCCAATAGAAGTAATAGAGGAAATTAAGGATTCATTGGACTGTAACTTGTATTTTTTCGGACAACGTGTAGATGTCTCCTTAATGTATGTTATTATTTGTGTAACCATTGTGGTTCTGGTGGGGTGCTATATTATGTTAAATCTTTTAAAAAAGAAAGCCAATTAGTATTTTATCGGTAGCGGCCTTGATTATGCCTTGCCAATGTTCATTGCAAGCTCCATTGGCAAAAATTTTGCCAACAAGTAATATAACTTGTAAATTATACGAGGGGTATATACCGCCCCTCCTTTTTTGGCTTTTTTTAGTGCGCCGAGTGCTACTTTTTCGGGGTTGCAGTAGGGCAGTTTATCAAAGGCTTTGGACCTGCCGGCGGTTATATTTGCAACGCTTAAAAATTCTGTAGACATGGGGCCCGGGCAAACTGCCAGAACATTAATTTTTTGCGGGCGAAGTTCCTTTCTAAGTCCGCGTGACAAGCTGAGTATAAAAGATTTTGTGGCGCTGTAAACTGTTAGCCTTGTATTTGGTGCAAAGGCGGCGATAGAGCTGACATTTAATATTAGCGCATTTTTTTGCATATACTTTAAGCAAACACTTATTAAATCTGTAAGCGCACGGCAGTTAAGCTCTATCATATCATCCATAAGACTATACGGCATCTCTTTAAAATAGTCCAGTTTCCCAAAGCCGGCATTGTTAATCAGTATTTTTATATTGGGCTTTTGCTGGCAAAGTGTTTGTTCAAATTCAGCTATGCTTTGGGGTTTAATAAGGTCAAGCGCAATTACATGCAGCTTGTTCCCAAGCTCTGATTTAAGCTGGCAAAGCCGCTCTTTGCGGCGCGCAACAACCCATATTTCATCCAAATTTTTATACTCTTTTAATAGTGCGCGTACAAACGCCACACCAAGCCCGGACGATGCACCGGTTACAATTGCTATGTCCATATTACTCACTCCTAATATTTATTAATTTATGAAAGGCGGATTTTATTGAAAATTACAGTTATAGGCTGCGGCAGATGGGGCAGCTTTATAGCATGGTATCTTGACAGTATTGGTCACAGTGTTACTTTATACGGCCTTAGTAAAGCCGATGATTATAAACAGCTTAAATCAACCAGAACAAATGGTATGGTAAAGCTAAGTGAAAATATCAGCCTTACCACAAGTTTATTATCGACCAAAGATGCGGACTGTATTGTTGTTTCCATACCGTCACAGAATCTAAGCTCACTAATGAATGAGCTTAAGGTCTTTGCAATTAGTAGTAAACCAATTGTGCTATGCATGAAAGGCATAGACATTGACAGCGGCAGGCGGTTAAGCGAAATAGCGTCAGAGCAATTTTACAACGTAGCGGTTTGGGTCGGCCCGGGCCATGTCCAGAGTTTTGTAAAGGGAGAACCGGGGTGTATGGTTATTGACAGTATTAACCGTAATCTAACAAAACATTTAATAAATGAGTTTCAGAGCCCTAAAATGCGGTTTTATATTGGGAATGACATTATTGGCAGTGAGCTTGGTGCCGCCACTAAAAATATAATGGGTATAGCAGCGGGCATGCTGGATGGCCTGGGCTTTACCTCGCTAAAAGGCCCGCTTATGGCAAGGGGACCTGCAGAAATATACAGATTCATAGAGGCAATGGGTGGAAACGGCAGAAGCGCGTATGGGCTTTGCCATCTGGGTGACTATGAGGCAACCCTGTTTTCACCCTTCAGCCATAACCGCGCCTTTGGTGAAAATTTTATAAAAAACAAACAGTTTGACAAATTGGCAGAGGGGTGTTATACTGTAAAAGCTGTTTTTGGACTAGCTGAAAAATATAATATTGACCTTCCGATTTGTTCATCAGTATATCGTGTAATTTATGAGAATGTCAATGTTAAGGATGAAATTGAAAACTTGTTTAAGCGCAGCCTGAAAACAGAGTTTTAAAAGTTAAGGGGAAAGGGTATGCTGGCGTTACTGGTTGTTTTATTGTATTCGCTTTTTCATTTCAGTCACTTTTCTGTAAGCTCTATACTCAAAACTACAAAGGTTCGGACAGTGATTGCCCAGTTGTGTTTTCAACTGTATACGGCCTTATTATCGGTATTGCAACCTTTGCATATGCAGGCTTTAAATTTGCGCCGTCATTAATTACAGTTGTTTTTGGTGTTATAAACAGCATAACTCTTTTCGGCTATAATTTTTCGTTGGTAGAGGCTGCAAAGAAAGGACCTTATTCTTTTCTCAATATTTCAATGCTGGTCGGTGGGATTATTATTCCAATGATTAGCGGGATGCTGTTTTTTGATTCCTGGCTTAACGGCTGGCAGATATTTGCGATAGTGATAATGCTTTTAGCCTCAGTAGTGATGAATATAAAAGGCTTTTCACTTAAAGGCAGTAGCGGCATGTACTATATATGGTGCGCAGTGCTGTTTTTGACAAATGGTATTTACGGCTCACTGTTGGACGCGCAGCAAACTCTAATGAAACAAACGCAGCGCAGTGAAATGCTTATTATATCCTTTATTGGCCTTTCCATTCTGTCCTTTGCCTATTTGGCAGTACGTAACGGCAAAAAATGCTTTGCCGCCTTTAAAACAGGCAAAAAAGCCTTGATTTATATGCTTATAAGCGGCATCAGCGCTACATTTGCAGCAAACCTGCTTGTCTACCTGCTAAACAAAATCAATGCCGCTGTGCTCTTTACGCTGGACAATGGCGGCGTGCTGATTTTATCAATGGTATACTCAGCAATTATCTTTAAGGAAAAACCTGACCGATATAAGTATATCGGCGCTTTTATGGCACTAATAGGAATAATTATTTTAAGCTTAGTTTAAAACGGTATTGCAAACGCTTTACCGTTTTTCTTTTTTTATATTGACAAAACTGTTCTAACTGTATATACTGTATATATACAATTATAAACAAGGGGGGCATAGCATGAATATTTTTATTGACAATAAAAGCGGGACACCTATATATGACCAGATTTATTCACAGATAAAAGATCAGATAATAAATGGAACACTTAAGGAAGATGAAGCACTGCCCTCAATACGCAACCTTGCAAAAGATTTGCGGATAAGTGTTATAACAACCAAGCGCGCATATGACGAGCTGGAAAGGGAGGGTTTTATTTATACTATTGCTGCAAAAGGGTGTTTTGTAGCACCTAAGAACCTTGAGCTTATCAGGGAACAAAACCTTAAGAAAATTGAGGAGTATATGAGGCAAATTATAAAAATATCTGCATCTCTAAAGCTTAATAAGCAGGATATAATTCAGATATTAGATATTTTATTTGAGGAGGATGGGTCAGATGGATGCTGTTAAAATACAAGGACTATGCAAATCATACCCAGGGTTTAAGCTGAGCAATTTAAGCCTTAGCCTGCCGCAGGGCTGTATAATGGGGCTTATAGGTAAAAACGGAGCAGGCAAAAGCACCACAATTAAGCTGATTTTAAATATGATTAAAAAAGACAGCGGCGTTATAACCCTGTATGGCAAGAAAAACACTGATATATCTAAAGAGGATATAGGGGTTGTGCTGGATGAGGCAGGAATTCCGCAATGCCTTACTGCTTTGCAGATTAATAAAATAATGGAGCTCGCTTATAAAAAGTGGGATGAGAAAGCATATTTTAATTTTCTGGAGCAGTTATCAATACCAGCAGATAAAGAGTTTAAGGATTTTTCAAGAGGTATGAAAATGAAGCTCGCAATTGCAATTGCCATGTCGCATAAACCCAAGCTTTTAATACTGGACGAGGCTACAAGCGGCCTTGACCCTATAGCAAGGGATGAGGTGATAGATTTATTTAGTGAGTTTACACGGGATGAAAACCATGCCGTACTCATATCATCCCATATTGTAAGCGATCTTGAGAAGATATGCGACTATATTGCATTTATTGATAAAGGCAGATTAATATTATGCGACGGGAAAGACAACCTTTTAGAGCGGTACGGGCTTATCCGCTGCTCCAGCGCACAGCTGGCTAATATAGATACAAAAGCTGTTAAAGGCAAAAGGGAAAATGCATATGGGGTGGAGGCGCTGGTAGAGCGCAGCCTTATAGACCGATCAGTAAAAGTAAGCCCTGTAAGCATTGAAGAGCTGTTTATATTTATGGTTAAGGAGGGATAGCTGTATGAAAAGCTTACTGCTTAAGGATTTTTACATGACTTTAAAATATTGCCGGGCATTTCTGCTTATAATAATTGTATTTTTAGCTGTATCAGTTTTTGGGGATAACAATATGTTTTTTGTAATGTATCCCTTAATTATATCTAGTGTTATTCCAGTTACGCTAATATCTTATGACGAGTTAAGTAAATGGAATATTTATTGTGAGACTCTGCCGTATACCCGCTCTCAGATTGTATCTGAAAAATATCTTGCAGCAGTTATTGTAATATCAATTACCTGGGTTATCACAATTTTAACGCAGATACTTTTTGTTATGCCAAGGTTATTAGTTTCCTGGCAACAGATATATATGACAGGTGTGATGCTGTTGGCTGTTGGTGTAATTTCACCGGCTGTAATCCTGCCGTTTATATTTAAGTTCGGGGTCTCAAAAGGGCGCATCGCATATTATTTTGTAATAGGCCTTATTTGTATAGCAGGCACGTTTGTATCATCGCAGACGGAAAATTTTAAGTTTCAGGTAAGTCAGCAGATGGTTGTGCACCTGTTTCTTGTTGTATGTCTATTAATCTTTGCTGTCTCATGGCTTGCTTCGATTAGCATTTATAAAAAACGTCAGCTGTAAAAGACTCGGCGCTTTCTATAATGAAAGCGCCGAGATATTTTTATGACAATTCAAAAGCGCCGGTATAGAGCTGATAATATGTGCCTTTTTGTTCAATCAGGTCATCGTGCGTGCCGCGCTCAATAACCCGGCCGTGGTCCATAACCATAATAACATCGCTGTTTTTTACGGTGGACAGCCGATGTGCAATAACAAATACTGTACGCCCTTTCATTAGTGAGTCCATACCTCGCTGCACAATAGCCTCGGTGCGTGTGTCAATGCTGGAGGTTGCTTCATCCAAAATCAGTACCGGCGGGTCGTTAACTGCCGCGCGTGCTATTGCCAGCAGCTGGCGTTGGCCCTGGCTTAGCCCGCTGCCGTCACCACTAAGCACTGTATCATAACCATTTGGCATCATCATAATAAAATCATGTGCACCTGCAAGCTTTGCCGCATCTATAATCTGCTGGTCAGTTGCATCAAGGTTGCCATAGCGTATATTCTCGCGGATGGTGCCGGTAAACAGGCTGGTGTCCTGAAGCACAATACCAAGGGATGAGCGCAGATCGTCTTTCTGTATATCGCTGATATTAATTCCGTCATATAATATTTCGCCATTTTGGATATCATAAAAACGATTTAAAAGATTGGTTATTGTGGTTTTCCCGGCACCTGTAGCACCTACCAGTGCAACCTTCTGCCCTGGTTTTGCGTAAACATTAATATCATGCAGCACCATTTTATCGTCTGTATACCCAAAATCAATGTGGTTTATGCGTATATCACCTGCAAGGGAAGTGTATATATATCCTTCGCCTTTAGGGCGTTTCCAGGCCCACTGCCCTGTATGATGGTCACACTCAGTAAGTGTGCCATTTTTATTTTGCACATTTACCAGTGTTACAAAACCACTGTCAGTCTCAGCCTGCTCATCCATAAGGTCAAATATCCGCTGTGAGCCGGCAAGGGCTACCATTACATAGCTTAGCTGCTGGGAAATCTGCGTTATCGGCATTGTAAACGCTTGGCTAAGCTGTAAAAAGGCCGCAATTGAGCCAATAGTGACTCCTCCAACTCCATAAATAGCCATTGCGCCGCCTAAAACTGCAAGCAGGATATATTGTATAACTCCAAGATTATGCATAATTGGCATTAGTATGTTTGCAAATTTATTTGCCTCTGTCATACTGCCGCATAAAGTGGTATTCAATTTGTCAAAGCCTGCTTGATTTTTTTGCTCATGGCAGAATACTTTAATAATTTTCTGCCCTTCCATCATCTCTTCGATATAGCCGTTAAGCTTGCCTATATCCATCTGCTGCTGAATAAAGTAAGAACCACTTTTGCGCGCAATGCCGCGGGTTATAACCAGCATTAATATAACCGTAAGGATAACAAAAATAGTTAGTAAAAGGTTTAGCCATACCATCGCAACAAAAACGCTTATAACTGTCACAAAAGCACTAAGCATCTGCGGTACGCCTTCCTCAATCATCTGGCGCAGGGTGTCGGTATCGTTGGTGTACCGGCTCATAGTCTCACCGTAGGAATGTGTGTCAAAGTATCGTATAGGCAGCACCTGCATATGCCCGAACATATTGTCGCGGATATCCCGCATTGAGCGCTGGCAAATAATAATGGTTATTCTGCGGTTTATATACCCGGCTGCTATGCCCAGCAGAAATATTACCGCCATGGTAAGGGTAAGCGCTGCCAGCGGCCCATAATCGGGTGAACTTTGGCCTAGCATTGGCGTTATATAGCTGTCAATTAAAATTTTAACAAAGACGGACGATGCAACAGAGCTTATTGTTGTAATAACTGTAAAAAAGCATAGAAGTATAAAACGCGCTTTATGCTTTAGTATAACATATGACAATATCCTTTTCATTGTTTTAAAAGGATGCTTTACTGTATAATGGCTTCTGTCATTATTCACTTAAACTCGCCCCCTTTAATTGGGAGGTGTAAACCTCTTTATAGATTTCACAGCTATCCAGCAGCTGCTCATGTGTGCCAACAGCGTTTATTGTACCATTGTCAAGCACAACTATTTGGTCCGCGTCCATAACTGACGCCGCACGCTGAGCAATTATGAGCTTTGTTGTATTTGCAAGCTCAGTTTTAAAGGCTTTGCGTATGCGTGCGTCAGTTTTAGTATCAACAGCGCTGGTGGAATCGTCAAGAATAAGTATTTTTGGCTTTGTCAAGATTGCTCGCGCAATACACAGCCGCTGGCGCTGGCCGCCCGACACATTGCTTCCGCCCTGTTCTATATAGGTGTCATACTGATTTTCAAGTCCCTCTACAAAATCATCAATGCAGGCAAGCTGGCACGCTTTTTTAATCTCATCATCAGTGGCATTCTCATTGCCCCAGCGCAGGTTTTCCTTAATGCTCCCTGAAAACAGTACGTTTTTCTGCAGTACTATAGCTACTGCATGGCGAAGACTTTCAAGGTCATACTCCCTTACATCATGCCCGGCAATTAGCAGCCGCCCTTCAGTCACATCATAAAGCCTGGGCAGCAGCTGGACAAACGAAGTTTTTGCACTGCCAGTAGACCCTATAATTCCTATCACCTGCCCGGACTTGATATGTAAATTTAAGTTTTTAAGACATAGCTTGTTTTTGTCCCCGGCATAGCTAAAGCTGACATTGTCAAACACGATATCGCCGTTATCTACTGTTTTTATGCCGTTTTCAGGATTTTCAAGGTCACTTTTTTCGTCCAGCACCTCTACTATACGCTCGGCAGAGGCCCGGGATATAATAACCATAACAAATACATTGCTGACCATAATAAGTGCCATTAAAATCTGCATGGTGTATGTAAACATACTCATAAGCTGGCCGGTGGTCATGGACGATGAGGTGATAAGATGCGCACCTATCCAGGATATAAGCAGAATGCATATATACATACTTCCCTGCATTATAGGCAGATTAAATGCAAGTATTTTTTCAGCTTTAACAAAGTTTTGGTATATCTCCTGGTTACGCTCTTTAAACTTATTTGCCTCGTACTCTTCCCGCACAAAGCTTTTGACTGTTCGCATACTGCGCAGGTTTTCCTGCACAGCCTCATCCAAAAGGTCGTACTTTTTAAATACCTTTTCAAAAATGGGATGGGCTTTTATGATTATAACATATAATCCCAGTGCCAAAAGCGGGCCTACTATTAGAAAAATAAGGCTCAGCATAGGGCTTATGCTAAAGGTCATTATAAGCGAAAATATAAACAGCGCCGGCGCGCGAAACAGTATGCGTATTATCATATGAAACGCGTCCTTAACAAAGGTAAGGTCAGTTGTAAGGCGGATAATCAAAGACGGGGTGGAAAACTTGTCAATGTTTGAAAATGAAAAGCGCTGGATGTTTTCAAACATATCATGCCTTACATTTTTAGCAAATCCGGATGCTGCCTGTGCAGAAAATTTTCCGGCCAGAATTCCAAAAAAAAGGGATACCCCTGTAAGTAGTACCATAGCCCCGCCAATAATCAGGGTAAAGCGTAAATCTGAATTTTTAATTCCTTTGTCCACTATCATTGCCATGAGTATTGGTATAATACACTCAATGATAGCTTCCACCATTATAGTCAGCGGTGTTAGTATTGTATCGCGCTTGTATTCGCGTACACATTTTAAAAGCCGCCGTATCATATTAAATCCTCCTCTTAAATACTCTAGTCAGTAAATGCGATCAGTACTGAACTGTCAATTTTAGAAGCATCAAAACGCAAATGCTCTGTTATTTCCATTCTGGTAAGCGCGTCTTCTTCATGTTTAGGAAGGCCTGCATTATGTAATATATAGCTTTGTCCGTCACTGCCCCGTATATCAGAAACTATAGCGATATGTTTATTATTATAAATAACAATGTCACCCGGCTGCCACTTATCAATCTCATCAGCATCTATTGTAAGGCTCTGTGCATATTTTTTAAAAAATACGCGCAGAGTGGAAACCCTGCGAAAATCTATATTAGGGTCAGGTTCGGTTATATGGGGATATGAGTTTGGGTCTTGCTCTATATCCTTATCCACCATTGCTTTAAGGTCATACCCCGCCTGTTTGAAAGCGCGCCAGACCAAATCAGTGCATACCCCAATATCGTCCGGCGGATATCCGCCGTCAAAGTACGCACCATCATATTTCGGCCGGCGTGCGGCCTCATCTTTAGCGCCTTTTAATATATCACTAAAATCATCAATACCGTTATCGTTAAAGTCTACAGTGCTTTTTATTGTCTCAATCCCAAAATCAGCAGCGCTGTACTGCTGTTTTGGTATTATGTTGTAATAGTTCCCATAATACAATAAAATAGCTGCGGCAGCTAAGACTGCCACAGCTATAATAATTATGAGAAAAAGCCGTTTGTGCTTTTTCATATACTTTCTCCTTAAGCTAAGTTCAGTCTTCTATTTTGTTAATTCAATTGCGCGGCTAATATCGTTTATAAGGTCACTTACATCCTCTATCCCTACTGAAAGGCGGATGGTCTCCTCACTGATGTTTGCATCTTCCAGCTGCTTCGCGTTAAGCTGGGAGTGTGTTGTAGTGGCGGGATGGCTGATTATAGTGCGCACATCACCGAGATTTGCCACGTTTTTAATGATATTAAGGCTGTCTATAAACTTAGGCGCACGCGCTTTGCCGCCTTTAAGCCCAAAAGTCATCATACCGCCCTGGCCAAGCGGCAGGTATTTTTTAGCTAATTCGTGATACTTATTGCTTTCAAGGCCTGAGTAGTTTACAAATGTGATATCGTCATTAGCCTCTAAAAACTGGGCGATTTTTAGCGCGTTTTCGCTGTGGCGCTGCATGCGCAGGCTAAGCGTCTCAATCCCCTGCAGGATAAGGAATGCGTTAAAGGGTGAAAGGCAAGGCCCAAAATCTCGCATAGAAAGCGCGCGCAGGCGGTTAATAAACGCACCAGCGCCTAAGTCAGCAAAGACAATGCCGTGATAGCTTACATCAGGGTTGTTAAATTCACTATAGCGCTCATTGCCTTTAAAATCAAAATTACCAGCATCCACTACAATGCCTGCCATTGAATTTCCATGGCCGCCTAAGTACTTTGTGGCGGAGTGTATTACAATATTTGCGCCGAATTGGATAGGCTTTAGCAGATAGGGTGTGCACAGGGTGGTATCTACAATAAATAAGATGCCATGTTTTTTTGCTATGCTTGCAATAGCCTCAATATCTACAATATTTGCATTGGGGTTTGCAACAGCCTCAACAAAAATTGCCTTAGTCTTATCAGTGATAAGCTTTTCAAAGGATTCAGGGCTGTCCGCATCAGCATATTTAAAGTTAATACCCAATTTGCGCATGGACACATTTGTAAGATTAATAGCCCCGCCATAGATAGTATTGGCTGAGATTATTTCATCACCTGCGCTTGCAATGCAGCTGAAAGTCAAAAACATGGCGGCATGGCCGGAGGCAAGTGCTAATGCGCCCACTCCGCCCTCGAGCATTGCGACCCGCTTTTCCAGCACGTCATTGGTAGGGTTTTGTAAGCGGGTGTAAATATTGCCTGGCTCTTTGAGCTCGAACAGTTCTTTGGCATGCTGTGAACTCTCAAATTCATATGCTGTGGTCTGGTATATAGGCACGCACATACAACCCATATTTTCAGCAGGTGTATACCCGCCATGTACCGCAATAGTGTCAAATTTCTGTTCGATTTGCATAGCTTTATCCTCCTGGTTATAATATGTGTTTGATTTTTCTGATATATTGTGTTATTATACTATAAATAAATTTAAATTACAACACAAATTAATATAAAAAGGTGTATAGGATGAAAAAAAGAGTTTTTTGTGCAGTATTAGTGCTGCTGCTTATATTAAGTATGCCCTGCTTTGCCGAGCAGTTGGATGCTGTGCCGGAGGTAACCGCAAGAAATGTTGTTTTGGTAAATACCAATACAGGCGCAACGGCTTATAGCCTTAACCCGGATGAAAAAGTATATCCGGCATCGGTAACCAAGCTGATGACACTTATTGTAGCACTTGAACATATTGACGATATGGAAGCTATAGTAACTGTGGATGAGTCCTGCTATGATGATTTGGTGGTCGGCAGTTCAAACATGGCACTTAAAGATGGTGAGCAGTTAAGGGTGATTGACTTACTGTATGGTATTGCGCTTTCTAGCGCAAATGAAGCGGCTAATGCGATTGCCCAATATCTCTGTGGGGATGCACCTGCTTTTGTTGAGCTTATGAACCAAAAAGCGGCGGAGCTTGGCGCAAATAATACCCATTTTGTAAACACACATGGCTTGCAGGATGAAAATCACTATACCACCGCGTCCGATATGGCTATAATAGCGGCTGCAGCTTTTTCAAACCCGACTATAAGGGAGCTTACATCTACCGTCTCATACGTTATTGAGCCAACAAATGAAACGCTTAGCAGGCGTACTCTTGTCACTACAAATAGTCTTTTAAATTCCAACTCTCAGTCTTACTACAGATACGCGATATGCGGTAAAACAGGCAGCACAACTGCGGCGGGATATAATCTTGTTTCACTTGCTAAAAAAGGCGATGTTGAGTTTTTGCTTGTGGCAATGAATGTGGAGAGGATAAGCGGCGTTGGCAATACTGTTTTTGATGACAGTAAGAAACTTTACCAGTGGGCCTTTGACAATTATACCTATACAAGAATAATAAACGAACAGGACCTTATTACTGAGGTAAAGGTGGAACTTAGCGCAAAGGGTGACCACCTTGTGCTAACCCCTGCAAAATCATTGTCACAGGTAGTACCTAATGACTTGGATGTCTCACAGCTGGAGCGGAAAATAACAACCGAGCCGGTTATATATGCGCCAGTTAAAAAAGGCGATGTGCTTGGCAGCCTGGTATTGGAAAAGGACGGGGTTGTGTATGGCGAGGTTGACCTAGTATCAAACAGTGATGTAAGCCGCAGCACCGTCTTATATTACCTGCACCTTATTAAAATGTTTTTCAGTAATATATGGGTAAGAATTATTTGTATAATCCTTGCAGTTTTAATTGTTATATATATCATAATTATGATAAATAATAATCGCCGCCGTAAGAGAAGGCGGTTAAGGAGAAGAATTAAATTTTGATTTTATGTTGCATTATTTAACTTTATGTGGTATACTAAATTAAAAACATTGTAGTTTTTTGTATTTAGTATCAGGTGAGGCAAGTGGCAGAAAATAAAGACAAATTTGTGTATGGAGACAATGGATTTTTAGATATACGGCTTTATGCCTGCGCAAAAAATGTATTCAAACCCTCGCAGGTTGTTAATATTCCTGCGGGAAGCAGGTACAGTTTTATTTCAGTAGTATCGGGCAAAGGCACTTTAGAGCTTGAGGGCAAACGCCATACAGCAGTTGAAGGGCAGGGCTTTTTTCTCTACCCCGGTCACGCTGCAGTTTTAAAGGCGGACGCTGTGGAGCCGTGGAGCCTAATAATAACCGAGCTTTGTGGTACTCAGGTAGAGACCCTGGCGTTAAAGACAGCGTCCATAAGGCAGGCGCCGGTACTGTCGTTTGGGCGCAGCGGTGGTCTGGTGCTGGCGGCAAACGACCTCTATAATGAATGTTTGCAGAGCTATGAAAATAATTTTGGCATACTTTGTGCGTTTAACCAGCTGATGCGGTGTATAGACGATAATTTTGGGGATAAGAAAATACCCACTAAAAATTTTTATATGTCCAGGGCAATAGAGTATATTAAAGAAAACTATAATAAAAATATCAGCGTTGAGAATATTGCAAACCTATTGGGTATTGAGCGCAGTTATCTAAGCCGCCTGTTTAAGACATATAAAAATAAAAGTACACAGAACTATATCATAGATTATCGTATGCAGTGCGCAAAACGCCTTTTTGAGAGGGAGGATTTAAACGTCTCTCAGGTGTGTCAGGCGGTGGGGTATACTAATATTTACTGCTTTTCGCGCATTTTTAAAAGCCGGGTTGGTATGCCGCCTAAGGAATATATGGAGATGTGCAAAAAAAGCAGTATTGAGCAAGACTGATAAAGCCCGCCAAAACGGCGGGCTTTCTTAATAATAAGTTTAAAAAGGGGGTGGTAGCATGATTTATTTTATTTGCGGGCGCGCTTACAGCTACAAAGATAAGTATATAGTTGACCTGATTAGAAAAGGTAAAAACCAGGTCATATACATTGTGCCGGAGCAGTGGTCGCTTAAAAGCGAACAGCAGATGAACAGCCTGGGCTTTAGCGCTGAAAAAGTACAGGTTTTATCTTTCAAGCGGCTATGTAATCAGGTATTTGTTAACCTTGGCGGTGCCGCTAAAAAATATATAAGCCCTGCAATGCGTGCTGCGCTTATGAGCCGGGCCGTCCAAAATGTCAGAGATAAGCTTGAGTACTACAACGCGGCAAAGCGCTCAGCCGGGTTTATCAATCGATTAATTGAAACAATGGATGAGTTTAAAACCAACCTTGTGGACATTATGCAGGCTCATGATATGGCACAAAACGCCTCAAAATATCGCAGCGCTAAAAAGTTTATGGATTTATGGCTCATTTTTTCTGAATACTCAAAGCTTTTAGGAAACGAGTATAAAGATATGAGCGATGATATGGTTTTTGCTGCAAAGCTGCTTGAAAACAGTGATATGTTTAGTAATGCTACCATTGTGCTGGACGGGTTTTATGGCTTTACCGCGCAGCAAAAGCAAATACTTAGCTTGCTTATGCAAAAATCAATTGATTGTTATTACTTTTTTACAGCATCCAGCAGCGACCCTTTATTTGAGCCGGTCAATAATGAGATAAATAAGTTAAGGCGGTTATGTTCATCGCTTGGGCTTTTAAGCCAGGTTGTAGGCCTTGAAAACTTAGCAAGAGATGATGATATTGGGTTTTTAGAAAAGAACTTTTTTACATATCAGCCCTCACATTTTAATAATCCGCCGGAAAATATAAATATTTATGCTGCTTTGAACCTAAGTGACGAGCTTGCGTTTATAGTAGGTGACATTAAACGCCGTGTGATAATCGAGGGCAGGCGCTACCGCGATTTTGCAGTGCTGACAAATGGCATTTCCCAGTCAGCCTTTGAAGCTGCCTTTAACCGGCAGAATGTGCCTGCGTTTATTGACCGCAAGGTGAGCTTGCTGGAGCGGCCGCTAACAGCCTTTATCCGCCGCGCTATTGATATTGTTGTATATGATTTTGACTATGAAAGCGTTATTTCATTTTTAAAAACGGGGCTTACTGGTATAGATTTTGACGATATCAGCCTTATCGAAAATTATACATATATATGGAACATCCATGGCGCCAGGTGGTATATGGACGAGCGATTTACCCAAAACCCGGACGGTGTGGGCCCGCTTACTGACCAGGGCGAGCAGAAGCTAATACGGCTAAATTCTTTAAAAGAGCGTATTGTGCTGCCGCTAATAAGCTTTAAAGAGGATACAAAAAATGCAACCTGCAGGCAGCTGCTTGGCGCGGTGTACAAGCTGATGCAAGACTTTGCGGTAAAAGACAGCCTTCAAAAAACTGCACAGCATTTTAAAGAGTCTTCAAACCTTAGGCTGTATAACGAATATCTGAGAATTTATGATATATTTATTGACCTATTGGATGATATATTTGAGGTATACACTGACAGCCCAATGACCCTTAGTGAGTTTGCAGAGATAATGACCGCCGCCGCGCGGCAGACAGAGGTGGCAAGCATACCCAGCCGTGTTGATGAGGTCCTGCTTGCGGATTTGGACCGTACCCGGCTTGGCGGAGTAAAATATCTTTATATCCCTGCGGCAAATGAGGGCAGCCTGCCCCAAAGCATGCCGCAGGACGGGCTGATAACAGAAGCAGAGCGCAGGCTGATGCAAAAGGCGGGAATGGAGATTTCACGCACGGCCGAGCAGTTTTCAAAACGGGAGCGGTTTTTGCTGTACAGTGCACTTTTTAGCGCACAAAACGCGCTTACCTTTACATATTCGCGGTTTACAATCAGCGGAGAACAGATGCTGCCGTCAATTTATATTCAAAAGCTTTATGATATGTTTGATATAAAAGAGCTGGATACAAAAAGCCTTGACCCGATGTTTTACATGTCCAGCCCGTCACTTGCGGCAAGCTTTATAGCACATCATGATATATCAGATGAAAAGCTTAACAAGCTTATATCTGAAAAATCCGGGTTTTTCTTTAATACTCAGCCTGTTAACACCGATATGGACAAGCTTGAAAGCGCGGTGATTGAGGGCATGTATTCCCGCCGGCTAAAGCTTGGCTATACAGGCATGACCGCTTTTAGTGAATGCCCGTTTAAATACTTTATAAAGTATGGCCTGCGTGCAAATAAACGCGAGCGGGTCAGCTTTTCCTATGCTGATATCGGCAGCTTTATGCACTATGGGCTTGAGCACCTATTACGCAATTACCCTGACATTACACAAAAAGACGAGCAGGAGATTTTAAGCATAGCAGATAGTATAAGTGAGCAGTATCTAAACACTGTTCTGTTTGACTATGATAAAAACAAAAAGCGGTTTTTGTATTTATATAATAGGATGGCAAAGGCTTTTAAGCAAACCGCGGTCAATGTAGTAAATGAGCTTAGGGCAAGTGATTTTAAACCCCAGGAATTTGAGCTTAAAATAGACGATTTGGTATTTGACCTTACAAATGGTTTTAGCTGTCAGGTAAACGGCGTTGTGGACAGGGTGGATGTTTGGCAGGACTACATAAAAATAGTTGATTATAAAACCGGCGGCACGGATTTTGATTACAATGATATTTATAACGGCCTTTCACTGCAGTTACCGCTTTATGCGTTGGCAGTTAAAAACCTTGATAAATATAAGGATAAGCATATTGCCGCAATGGTGTACCAGCGTGCGGGCGTGCCTAAGGTGGACTTTTTAAAGCTTAAGGAAAGGTCAAAGGACGAGTATACAAAGGCTGCTGATAAATATTACACGCGGGATGGCGTTTTTCTTTTAAACCAAGATGTTTTAGAAAGTATGGAAAATGGAGGCGCCGGTAAGTACATCCCCACTAACAGCAAGCGCTTTGGTGAGCGGGCATTAAATGAAAAACAGCTGGCAAGCCTTATTAGCTTTACAAAAAAGCAGTTTGTGGGTATAGCCGAGGGTATTGCTCTTGGCGAAATTTCACCAAATCCTATAAAAGGTGTGCGGGATGGCTGCAAATACTGCGATTATCAGGCCATCTGCGCCAGGACAAACGACAGCGAAAACTGCCGAGTTTATAAAAAGCTAAAGCTTGAAAATTTGTTTGAAATAATGGCAAAGGAGGATTAGCAGTGGTCTTTACACAAAGCCAGAGACAGGCTATTGACTATCAAGGCGGCTCTATTTTGGTAAGCGCCGGCGCCGGCAGCGGAAAGACGGCGGTGCTTGTAAACCGCGTCATAAGAAAAATTACAGATAGTAATAATCCGGTTGATATTGACCGCCTGTTGATTCTCACCTACACAAAAGCTGCCGCGCAGAAAATGCGGCAGAAGATTGCGGCTGCACTATATGAAAAGCTGAATAATGAGCCTGAAAACCCTGTGATTTTAAGGCAGGTGTCCTTACTTGAAAATGTAAAGATAGGTACAATACACAGCGCATGCCTTGAATTTATCCGCCAGAATTTTGAGGCGCTGGGTATAGACCCTATGTTTAACGTGGCGGACCCGCAGGATATTGAAGCTATTAAGCAAGCTGAGCTTGAACTGTTTTTGGACGAGCTGTATGAAAAGGCGGGCAGTGCTCAAAACATAGCCGAGTTTTTGGACTATTTTGCAGGCGGCAGGGACGATAAATCTTTAATGGACGCTGTTATTTACGGCAGTGATTTTTTAAGCGGGCAGCCGTTTTATAAAGACTTTATCAGCCGCACGCTTAGCCGCATGCAGTCTGGCGATATATTTGAGAGATTTAGTGATGATTTGCTGTACAACTATTTAAATGAAGAGCTTGCAGATATTCAAAACGGGTATACAAAGCTGATAGAGCGGGCAAATCAAAACGGGGTTTTAGCGTTAGGTGATTTTTATGCGCAGGAGAAGGATAAATTAGAAAATTTGACAGTGGCGCTACAAAATCGGGATTTTAACTTGCTTGTAGATATTATGCAAAGTTTTAAATTTTCAAACCACCCTGCAAAGGGCAAAGGCGCGCTTAAAGGTGTACCGGCTGAATTGTGCGATTTTTTAAAGACGCAGAGAGAGCTGCTAAAGGCAAAGATTTTGCAGCTAAGGGGTAGTATTTTAAATAAAGATGAGGCCGGGCAGATATCTGATTTTAATAGGCAAGCGGGTTTTCTTAAAACTTATTTTGAGGTTACAGGCGATTTTTTTGAGAGGTTTGCCGCCCGCCGCAGCCGTGAGCGGCTGGTAAGCTTTGAGGATATTGAGCGCTTGGCACTTAAGCTGCTGATTAAAAACTATGACTATGAAAAAGATACTATTGAAAAAACTGATGCTGCCAAAGCTTTAAGCGAGCAGTTTGATGAGATAATGGTGGATGAGTTCCAGGACACAAACAAGGTTCAGGACCTGATATTCAGGGCACTTTCCAAATCTGAACAGAATATATTCATGGTTGGAGATATAAAGCAGAGCATATATAGGTTCAGGCGTGCCATGCCTGAGATTTTTATACAGAAATCAACTGCTGCTAAAAAGGGTAAACTTTACTCAGTTAATTTAAGCGACAATTTCCGTTCTGACGGGGCGGTAATATCATTTATAAATAGCTTGTTTGAAAAACTAATGACAAGCTCATTTGGAGAGGTTGAGTATGACCAAAGCCAAAAGATGATAGCCGCAAATAATGCAAACTCTAAAGATGATGCTGTTTTATTTGAGCTTGTTGCGTATGATGATAGTAATGAGGACGATGAGAATGCGCCTACTAAAATTGAGGCGGAGGCAAAGTATGTAGCCTTAAGAATAAAACAGATGGTTGATAGCGGGCAGATGATATACGATACTGCCGCCGGGCGCATGCGCAGGCTGGAATACGGAGATTTTGCAATTTTAACCCGTAATGCAAAAGGCGTGGCTGAGCATTTTGAAAAGGAGCTTAAGGCACTTAATATCGGTGTGGTAAACAACAACCCATCAGAAAAGTATCTGGACACTGCAGAGGTAAAATCAGTGCTTGCATATTTAGAGAGTATAAATAATCCGTATGATGATTTGTCACTTATTACTCTCATGCATTCCAGATTTTTTGGGTTTGATGCTAAAAGCCTTGCCAAAATACGCATTGCAGCAGGCAAATCACCATTTTATGATGGGGTTAAAGCACTCTCCCAAACCGATAAAAAGTGCAGAGAATTTGTAAAACAGCTTGATAATATGCGCACATATTCGCTTACAATGAGCGTATATGAGATAATAAGCCGCATTTATGAGCAGAGCGGTATATTAATATCGCTTTCTGCACTGCCTGACGGTGCGCTGATGTGTGCCAATCTAGAGCTTTTGGCAGACCTTGCCCGTGATTTTGAAAGTGAGGCGTACCGCGGCCTTTTCTCATTTATACAATATATAAACGAGCTTATTAAAAAGGATGCAATAATTCCAGACGCTAAATTAAACCATGGCAAAAGCCAGGTCCAGATTTTAAGCATACATAAATCAAAGGGGCTGGAGTTTGAAGTTTGTTTTGTAGTTAACGCAAACAAATCTATCAGGTTTGACGATAACGGGCCGGTTATTTTACACACAGATTATGGCGCAAGCGCACAAATTAGAGACTATGAAAAATATGAGGTTTATGACCCTATAAACCGCAGCATTATGATAGCGCTTGACAGGCAAAAGACATTAAGTGAAGAGCTTAGAATCCTATATGTGGCATTAACCCGCGCCAAATCAAAGCTTATTATTACCGCAGCAGCAGGCCAAAAAGAGCAAGAGGTACTTTTAAATGCAGAGGGGCTGGCCTATAATAAAAGCCCCAGCTTTGCAAGGTGGATAGCGGCCTCGGGTGTTATTAAGCCAGCATTATGCAGCTTTAAAGGCATAAGCCAAACTGCATTAGATGAAAGATTAAAGCAAAGTCATACAATAGATTTTGAAAAGGCTAAAAAGCTGTTGGATTATGTCTATCCATATAATGCGGTTATAGGCGTGCCGGCAAAGCTGTCAGTGTCCGAGATTAAGGGCATGCGCGAGAGTGAGCCGGACAGCGATAAGCTGTTTGAAAAACAGCCGCAGTTTAAAAAACCGAGGTTTTTAGACAACAGAATAAGCAGCGGCAGAGAGGCAGGGGATGCGCTGCATAAATTTTTGCAGTTTGCAAACTTTGAAAAGCTTGAAACTTTAGAAGGTATAAAAGATGAGCTGGTTAGGCTTGTAAAGGACAGTTTTTTACTGTCAAAGCAGGCAGAGCTAGTAGATACCGCCGCGGTATTAAAGTTTGCACAGAGCGATATTTTCAAACGCCTTATTGCAAGCGGCAATTACCAAAAAGAAAAGAGGTTTTTGTTTAATATTGCCGCAGATAAGCTGTTTAAGGGCGCTGAAAACGAAAATATTTTAGTGCAGGGCGTACTGGACTGCTTCTTTTTAGAAAAAGACGGGGCTGTAATACTGGATTACAAGACAGACCATTTAAAAAGTGAGAGCGAATTTATAGACAGGTATGCTTTGCAGCTAAAGCTTTATAAACAAGCGCTGGGACAGCAGAATATCAAAGTAAAGCAGCTGTACATTTACAGCTTTTATTTAGGAAAAACTTTAGCGGTAGATTAAAAGCAATTTCATATCTTTAGTACTAGGTTAATATACTTTATTATAATAAAAATAGGGAGTATAAAATGCCTAGTTTACTACCAAATCAGATAAAGTATAACCAAGCGGGTCTTAATTTACAAGAGGTCAAACGAATGCGCCAGAAGTATGGTGAAAATACACTCACCCGAAAAAAGCGCAAGGGCTTTTTTTCACAGTACCTGGCCGCGTTTGGAGACCCCATAATCAAAATATTGTTGATTGCTCTGGCGCTTAATGTACTTATAGCAATTAAGACAGCTAATATTTTTGAGCCGTTAGGTATAGCGATTGCCTTATTTTTAGCCACCTTTGTTTCAACTATAAGCGAGTATGGCAGTGAAAGCGCTTTTGAAAAGATGGAAAAAGAGGCAAGGGCCGTCACCATCAGGGTCAAACGCAGCTCAAAGCTGACTGTAATAGATTCCAGCGAGCTGGTGGTGGGGGATGTTGTAATGCTGTCCGCCGGTGAGCGTGTACCAGCGGATGGGATAATTGTATCCGGTAGTCTGCAGCTGGACCAGTCGGCACTGAATGGCGAGAGCAAAGAAGTTGAAAAATCGCCCTGCCAGTCAGCAAAGAATAAATGGGATTTAAGTGAAAAAAACCAGCTGTTCAGGGGCAGTGTTGTATTAGGCGGGCAAGGGGTAATGGTAGTTGCGGGTGTTGGAGACAACACCTTTTATGGTGGCATGGCCCAGCAAATGCAGGAAAGCGCCGGCATAAGCCCGCTCAAGCTTCGGCTGGAGGGCCTGGCAAAGACAATAGGGCGGCTGGGGTACATTGCTGCCGCGCTTATTATACTTGCGGACCTGTTTAACACAATTGTAATTGACAATGCTTTTCAGATGCCTAAAATAATGAGCGAGCTTCAAAATTTTCCGATTATGATGTCTAATTTAATGCACGCAATAACACTTGGTATTACAGTTATTGTTGTGGCAGTGCCTGAGGGGCTGCCGATGATGATAACCGTTGTGCTGTCATCGAATATGCTGCGCATGAAAAGGGATAAGGTTATGGTGCGCAAGCTGGTTGGCATTGAAACCAGTGGCAGTGTAAATATACTATTCAGTGATAAAACAGGAACTATAACAAATGGCAAGCTCAGTGTAAATGAGTTTATTGACATAAACGGTAACCGTTTTAAAAACCCAAGCAGGATTAAAGACAAACAAATAAATGAGCTTGTGCTTAAAAGCTGTATATACAATAATGAAAGCGTGCGAGAGGGCAAAAGCATTATTGGCGGCAACGCAACTGACCGGGCTGTTATGGCGTTTGCAGGTACAGCTTATAAAAAGCCTGTGATAACACACCGCGTGCAGTTTGACAGTGCTTATAAGTATTCAAGTGTAACAGCTGATGGAGTAAGCTATGTAAAGGGAGCTCCTGAGGTTATATTTGAACATGTAAAAGGTGACTATACTAAGCTTAAATCAATCTGGCATGAGCTTACACTTAAAGGTTGCCGGGTTATAGCGCTTGCATATACAAGCGTACCTGTAACAGGTAAGTCATTACCCCAGCTTGAACTAGTAGGGCTTTTATCCATCCAGGACAGCCTCAGGAGAAATGTGGAGCAGGCTGTGCGCACTGTTAAGGGTGCGGGAATACAGGTGGTAATGGTAACTGGTGATAATGCGGATACAGCGGCTTCCATTGCGGCACGCAGCGGAGTGCTGGACACGGGTGGGCTGCTTATTACAAGTGATGAACTTAATGCACTCTCGGACGATGACGTAATACGCCTGCTGCCACGGCTTCGGGTAGTGGCAAGGGCATTGCCGACAGATAAGAGCCGGCTGGTTAAATTGTCGCAAAAGGCAGGCCTTGTAGTCGGCATGACTGGGGATGGGATTAATGACGCGCCAGCGTTAAAAATTGCTGATGTTGGATTTGCCATGGGCAGTGGTACTGAGGTAGCAAAGCAGGCCGGGGATATTGTAATACTAGATGACAACTTTGCCTCAATATCAAAGGCGATTCTTTACGGCCGGACAATATTTAAAAGCATAAGAAAATTCATTGTATTTCAGCTTACAATGAATCTATGTGCTGTAATTATATCACTGATAGGTCCGTTTATCGGTATTGATACGCCTGTTACAGTTATGCAAATGCTGTGGATTAATATTATAATGGACACTTTAGCCGGCCTTGCGTTTGCGGGGGAAGCACCGCTGGATGAATATATGCAGCAGCCGCCAAAGCGGCGTGATGAGCCTGTGCTTAATAGCGAAATGACGCACCAGATACTATGCATGGGTATATTTACAGTGCTGCTTTGCCTGTCATTTTTATGTTCTGACTGGGCAAAACGCTCTTTTGAGTACTATACAGACGAGACAAGGTTTATGACCGCATTTTTTGCGCTGTTTGTGTTTACCGGCGTGTTAAATAGCTTAAATGCGCGTACCCACCGCCTTAACCTGCTTGCAAACATATCTAAAAACCATGCCTTTGTTTTTATAATGCTGTCTGTGGTGGTTATACAGATTTTGCTGATTTATTTTGGAGGGCCAATGTTCCGCACAGGTGGGCTTAGCATACCGGAGCTTATTAAAATAAGCTTGCTATCGCTTGCAGTCATTCCCGCTGATTTTATACGCAAGATATATTTAAGATTTAAAAACAGGTCAGGCGAATTTTAAAATAAAAAAGCGGTACACGTTTTGTGTGCCGCTTTATTTTTTATTTCATATCACTAAATACAGGGATTATAAATTCAATCTCGCTGTTTAGTGTGCCGCCCGCATTATGCGCATTGTAGTAATTTAACGCGTCCTTGCTTGGCGCCGCTATATCTGTCATATACTGATGCCAGCTGCGGTTTGGAACAAATGAATATTTAAAAAAGTAAATCGTGTTTTGCATGCAGGCTACATATTGGTCTTTCATCCAGGCTGAGCCCTCTATCATAGCCTTACGCTTTGTGTTCCAGTTACTTTGCTTGGCATAGGACGCTCCGCCGATAAGCGGGTTGCTGTCCACAGCGCCAATTCCAAAGTAATTATAATATCCTTCGTATCCGGAAACTGTGCCTGATGCAAGCGCACTGGTACCACGGCCTGACTCCAGGGCGGCCCTGGCCACTATAAAGTAGGGTGAAAGCCCGGTGGACTTTGCCGCCTCCATAATATTGTTTGCAACCGCGCTGTCATTCCACACGCTTAAAACGCCTTTGCTGGAATAGACATCGTCACCAGTATACTGCTGATTTTCAAACATGAATATTGATTTTTCATTAAGGAAATTGCGCGGGTCTACATAATACTCGATTTGTTCTTTTGTTGCCGCAACATATTTACCGTCTTCGTATATCATGGATTGGCTGCCATATTGGCTGTCTACATAGCTTGAAAGGCTGACCCCTACGTCCACAAATTTAAATTTCCAGTTTGGGTGCGCCGCTTTTAGTTTGTCAATAGCGCTTTTATAGCTTTCGGGCATTTCTGTTTCATCATAGCTAAACAGCAGCTTACTGTCAATCCAGCCGGTGTTTTTGTAATAGCTGTAATCACTGTTACTTGAATCTGTGCCGTAGTTATAAGCTATTTTCTGATAATTTTTGCCCCCGCTCTGCTTGCTTTCACCAAGCAGCAGCACTTGTTTATACTTCGAAATCGCAGTCTTGCTGCCGCTGCCGGCGTTTTCATAGACGTAGCCTGCGGCAGTAGTATAGGTTGTTGAGAGGTTATACCCCGTCTTATCAGTTATTACTATTGTGATAACGCGTGTCGCACCGTTTTTGTCAAGCGTAATCTCCAGTATATTTCTGCCTTTAAGAAGTGGCAGCTGCTCACCAAGCTTTATATTAGTAACAACTTTTTTAGTTGGCTGAGTTAGTGAAATTGAGTATTTAATATTATTTGTCGGAAACAGTATATCCTCAATACGCTTGTCGTTTATGCTGCTTACAGTTGCAGTATAGTAGTCCTCATTATCAGAGTACTTTGGAGAGAGTGCAAACCCGTAGGTTTCAATATCCAAAACCGACACATTTGTAAGCTCAAGTGAAAATGTATAGCTTGTACCGGATGATTCCCCGTCAAATGAACTTATTGAAATTGCGTATGCGTCCTGAAGACCATACATGCTAACCTCGGCATTACTGCCTTTTTTATAGAGGTATCGCCCTAACATGTTATGGTCTTTATCATAAACGGTAACATTAACATCACTGGACGAGTCTGTAATAACCACTACCGACTTGTTTATATTTGAAGTGACAGTGGAGGGCAGTACAAAAAAGTCCTCATCTCCGTAATAGTCAAACTTTCCGGTGACCTCTTTTGCAAGGTCAATATACTGCATTTGAAAATTCCACTCATTATCGTCATTGGGAAATGAGATAGTAAAGGGGTCAATACCCTCGGCATAACTGCCGGATATTTTTAAATAGTATTTATCCGCGCCGCTGCCCCTGTACTTTATCTCCATTTGTGAGCTTGAGTTGTTCCAGCCATTTTTAATAGCTTTAAAATTCTCATTATATAATATATAATCTACCCTGCCGTTTAAATTGGACAGAACAATGCTTACATATTCATTTTTGGAGGTAAACTCATAATAAATTTCATCCCCTTTTTTAGTAAAAGCGGAATAGTATGTGTTTTCAAGCTCAAGGCGGTGCGGCACAGACGAGCTGAGCCCAAACACGCTTTGGTTCAGTATAATATCTGATACCCCGCCTGAGATAAATCCGCCGTCTTCCAGTAAATATCCGTTTGCTGTTTTTGTAAGATAGGTGCGGATTTCACCCTCGTCCAAAATGCCTATAACTTCATCAGTCTGAGTATCTTTAATAGGGGTCTGCTCGGTTGCAATTACAAGGTTAAGCGCACCGGTATACCCCTCATCTTCATAAATAATTGACTCACTGACTGTATCATCTACAACGGTATCAACAACCTGTGCAGGTGTTTTAGATTGTAGATTTATAAAAAGACCTTTTTGAGCAAAGCTGTTTAAAGTGAAATTACTGAGCTGCTCATCACGGTAAAAGAATTTATATATCGAATTATTTACAAGTGTAGGTTCATCTAGATTTGCGTCATTTCCCGCTTCGTCTACAACAAACCTCTCATATTTAGGCATTGAAAGCACTATCAATACCACTAATATGAGCGCCGGTATAACAACTAATAAAGTCTTAAATGCTTTCAATAGCATTCTCCTTTCTAATAATTACTCCAGGTACAATTCTAATATATTGTATTAAAAAAATCAAGCGATGTTAAAAAAAGTTCATACAATATGAAAAAAATGCACGTATCGTGCATTTTTTCTATTCATCCCAGTTGTGGCTGACGTTTTGGACATCGTCATTATCGTCAAGAGCTTCGAGCAAAAGGTTCATTTTAAACCTGTCCTTTTCATCATCCAGCGTAACATAATTATCAGCCACACGTGTTATTTCAGCTGTCTCAAATGTAAGCCCTTCATTTTCCAGTGCTTGCCTTACCCCTGAAAATGCGGCGGGAGAGGTTGTTATCTCATAAAAATCGTCACTTACCTCAATATCGTCCGCCCCGGCATCCAGAGCAAGTAACATAAGCTTGTCCTCATCAATCAAGGATTTGTCTATTATAATCACACCGCACTGTTTAAACTGCCATAATACGCTTCCGGAAGTACCTAGATTGCCGCCAAACTTATCAAAATAATGGCGAAGATCTCCCGCAGTGCGATTTTTGTTATCTGTCAGGCACTCAACTACAACAGCAACCCCGCCAGGGCCATACCCCTCATATATATTATTCTCGTAGTTTTTATCACCGTCGCCGCCTGCTGCTTTTTTTATAGCACGCTCAATATTGTCATTTGGAACATTGGCTGCTTTTGCCTTTGCAATAGCGTCCGCCAGGCGGGAGTTATTTGCAGGGTCCGGCCCGCCCTCCTTGACTATAACCATAATCTCGCGTGCCATTTTGGTAAATACCTTTGCGCGCTGCGCATCAGTTTTCCCTTTTTTATGCATTATATTTTTCCACTTGGAATGACCAGACATAAAATTCTCCTTACAAAAATTAAATTCATTAATATATCATATCATAAATAAATTCTTTTTTCAAGTCCTGACATTACTTGTGGATATATTTTTCTGAGTCTGACGGGCGCTTGGCCTTGCTGTATAACTGTTTTAATTTGCTGCCGGCGTTTTTAAGGCAGAGTGCATGCAGCATATCTATTATTGCTATATGACCTATTAGAATAGGAAAATCGTCCCGCTCTAATAGATGCAGCTGGTGCAGCCCTGTTGTAAGGTGGATATGGGCTTCATCATATATAGGCGCTATATCCTTATCGCACAGGCATATTACCGTGGCCCCGCTCTGCTTTGCAAGCGCGCAGGCATCCACAACCCCCCTGGTCCGGCCGGACGATGAAATTGCAAACAATATATCGTCAGGGCTTAAAAGTGAACAGCGCATCTTAAAAATAGTAGAATCAGTGTCCAGTGCTGTTGGAATAGACAGCCTAAACAGTTTGTTATAAGCATAGTGTGCGCTTGATGCAGAAGCGCCCATGCCAATAAAATAAACAAACCTTGCGCCAAGTATGCGGTTTGCAGCCTTTTCAATTTCAATGCAATTAAAAGACTTTTCACAGTCACCCGCCGCAGCTGATATCGCCCTGCACAGCTGTCTTAGTATCTGGGAGGTATCTGTTGCAAGGTCAAGTTCATATTGTTCAGCTTTGGATTCATACAATTCGTCTACAAGCGCACGCTTTAAATCCCTATATCCGCCATATCCCAAAGCTTTTACAAGCCTGCAAACTGTTGCATAGCTTACCCCCGCATTTTCTGAAAGCTCAAAAATGGTCTGCCCAGCTACTTTTTGCTTGTTGTTAAGTATATACTCCACAAGCTTGCGCTGGGCTGATTTTGACCTCTGGTAAATTGATTCAAGCATCTCACTGCAATGATTTTTATACAAACTACATCCCTCCGTTTAGATTATAAAATATTAGGATATAATTTGCAATAATATATCATTATTTTTTTCATAAACTGGTTTTTTGATATAGTTTGATATCAATATATATGTTATACTTTTAAAAGAAAGGAGAGAGTATAATGAGTAATGTATATGATATGCCTTTGCTTAATGAGGTGCGCAAAATAACCGCAAACATGTACCGCCAGGGATGGAATGAGCGTAATGGCGGCAACATTAGCTGTATGATTGATAAAGAGGATGAGGACAAGTACTTAAGCGGGCTTTCGGTTATTCGTACAACCGAGCTTACAGCGGCAGTGCCTGAGCTGGACGGTAAATGCTTTTTAGTTACTGGCACGGGCAAGTATTTTAAAAATATTGAGGATGACCCTGAAACAAATCTGGGTATTGTAAGGCTTAGAGAGGGCGGCAAAAAAGTTGACCTGCTCTGGGGTTTTAAAGACGGCGGCAGGTACACAAGCGAGTTTGCCTCTCATCTTATGGCGCACAGCGCTAGGTTTAAGCAGGATAAGCAGCATAGAATTATTATGCATGCCCATCCGCTGAATGTATTGTCAATGACCCATATTCATGATTTAGATGACAGGGCTTTTACTAAGACTATTTGGCAGATGTGTACTGAGTGCCTGGTTGTATTTCCTGATGGAATTGGGGTTTTGCCCTGGATGGTATGCGGTAATGACGAGATAGGCAGGGCTACTGCTAAAAAATTTGAGGAGTACCGCATTTGTATCTGGGCAGCGCATGGCATAATGTGCTCAGGCAAGGATATTGATGAGACTTTTGGTTTGATGGAGACAGTGGAAAAAGCAGCGCAGATTTATATGCAGATTGCAGGACATAAGCGTACAATGCAAGTTAGTGATGATGACCTTAAGCGGCTTGCTGCAGAATTTTCATTGAAAGTCAAAGATGGATGGTTAGATTAAATAGTATAGGCGCGGAAAGCTTTCCGCGCCTATCTGTTTTGAGGGGGGAAATATGTGCTATAGTTCCCTTGTACAACGGCACCATCTGAATACTGCCACAAGGATAAGCAGTACCAGCATTACCAGCGCAAATATGATAATTGCAGGCAGGATTGGCAGCACCAAGAAAAATAGTGCGGCGCCTATAATCAAACCCGCAGAAAAGGTGAGTATCGCGGTAAGGATTGACATAATTAAATTATAACAATTACCGCCCTGCCTGCCGCATTCTATACTGCGGTTACAGCTTGCGACCATGGGGCAGAAATCTGCCGCCGCGGCTGCCGCTGCCGAGCTTTGGCCGCAGTTAAGGCTATTGGAGCTGACGAGATTTGTATTTTGTGTGGAGCCGTTGACTCTGTTATAATACAATATTCCTACTTCCTTTCCTATTAATATGATAATCAAGATTATCTAATCTAGTTTATGTCCATTAAACACCTATTGTTAATTTTAAGATTTTTTTGTATATTTGAAACATTTATAGGGCTTTTTTTGTATAAATATCAGATTATATATTGGAGGAGTTATAAGTGCGTAAAGGTTTGGCTTTTATAATTATGGCATGTATGCTCTTAACGGCTGCAGCCTGTACAAAAACAGACGATGAGCTGTCAGCGCAGATAGATATTAAAACAGAAACGAAAAATACTGAGCCTGATTTGGAGGAACAGGTTAATTTAGCAGAGGCTGATTCTGCCGGCACTGCTGAGGGGAGTACAGCTGAAATATATTTTGTCCAGTTTAATGGGGCAAAATATGCCTCAAGCCCACAGTTATTTGTGACCAAAGATATCCAAAAAAATATATATGAAGAGCTTGGAATCTTGGACGAGAGTAACGGACAGTGGAGTGGGTGTAAAGTTTCGCGCTGCGTAGTGGATGATAATCCGGGTATTGCGGTGGAAAATGCCCAAGGTCAAAGTTATATATTTAACTTTCAGGGATTTGACAACATCCAGCCTGATGTTAACGACTATATGTCTCTGTACGGTGCCGATGATATTACAGATGTTTCAATAATATATCAGTCAAAAAACATACAGCTAAGTAAAGATGAGGTTAATGAGTTTAAGAATCTTTTTTCTAAAATAAATTATGATGATGATAAATATTTTAAACTTATAAGCACACCTGCCCAGGATGAGCCTAATGACAGCGGCGTTGTGTATAATGAAGACGGCAGTGCATCTACTTCAGGATATGAAGGTACGGCCAGCCAGTGGCTGGATGAATATGTCACAGTTAATATGAAACTAAACAATGGACATAGCATGTCCTTTACCTATTATCCTAAAATTGAATTTGCGCTTTTGTATGATGGTTATATGGATTGCAGTACTGGTTTAAATGATTTTATAAGTAGTATAATTAAGTAAAAAAATAGATTGCCAAAGGGGCTTTGCTCCTTTGGCTTTTTTAGTTTAAATTTACCCCCTGATTTTTTTAATTTGCCGGTTGTTTTATATAGCTATATTGCTTATAATGGCCACAAAGGAGTGTGAGCCAAATGCTGTATAAAAAGAATTCAGCAAAACAACTAGACCTTAACCTGTTTAAAAACCCAACATGTGAGTACAGGGGCGCGCCGTTTTGGTCCTGGAACTGTAAGATGAATAAGGAAATGCTTGGAAAGCAGATTATTTATCTTAAAGAGATGGGCTTTGGCGGCTATCATATGCATTCTCGTACCGGTATGGATAATATTTATCTGGGTGACGAGTTTATGGATTTAATCAAGTTTTGTGCAGACACGGCAGAAAAGGAGAATATGCTTGCCTGGCTGTATGATGAAGACCGCTGGGCATCCGGTGCGGCAGGCGGGTATGTTACCAAAATAGAAAAATTTAGAGGCCGTGAGATAATCTTTACTCCCGATGATATCTCAGATGACTTGCCTAAAGATGAGGCTTTAGAGAATGGAAAGCCCTATTTTCTTGCAGCGTATGATGTAGAGCTTAATGACGACGGTACTTTAAAAAGTTATCGCAGAATAGCCCGCAATGATACCGCAAAGGCAAATAAGTGGTATGCCTTTTCATCGCCGCTTGCAAAAAGCCCATGGTTTAATAATGAGTCCTACCCAGATACAATGGACAAGGAAGCAATCGCAAAATTTATTGATGTTACATATGAAAGCTATAAGAGAGCAGTAGGCGATAGATTTTCCAAGAGCGTGCCTGCGATTTTTACAGATGAGCCAAATTTCCATAACAGCAAGGACAAACTCACATTTTCATTTGCAAATGATAAAAGAGAAGTCAGGCTGGGGTGGAGCAGGTTTTATGAGGAAAACTACAAAGCAAAATATGGCGAGGATATTTTAGATAAACTGCCGGAAGTGTTTTGGACACTGCCTAATGGAAAACTGTCGCTTACAAAATATCGGTATTTTGATTTTTCAACCGAGCTTTTTGTTGAGGCATTTGCAGACCAGTGCGGAGCATGGTGTGAAAAGAATAACTTTGCCCTTACCGGCCATGTTCTAAGAGAGCCAAGGCTTCAGCAGACATTTTCTGTGGGCGAAGTTATGCGCAGCTACCGCTCATTCCAGCTGCCCGGCATTGATATGCTGTGTGATTATATGGAGCTTACTACTGCTAAGCAGTGCCAGTCTGCAGTGCATCAGTATGGGAAAGAGGGCATGCTGTCTGAACTGTATGGCGTCACCAACTGGGATTTTGACTTTAGGGGTCATAAGTTCCAGGGTGACTGGCAGGCGGCGCTTGGTGTTACTATACGCGTTCCGCACCTGTCCTGGGTCTCAATGGCAGGTGAGGCCAAGCGTGACTATCCGGCTTCTATTTTCTATCAATCTTCATGGTATAAAGAGTATCCCTATATAGAAGATCATTTTGCACGTGTCAACACCGCGCTTACAAGAGGCAAGCCAATTGTTAACATAGGTGTTATACATCCAATTGAGAGTTATTGGGTTAATGTTGGGCCTAATGATGTGGCAAGGTCTACTTTGGACACGTTAGAGCAAAACTTTGCGTCTGTTACAGAGTGGATGCTTAAAGGACATGCGGATTTTGATTTTATAAGCGAGTCACTATTACCATCTCTGCAAAATGACGACCCGAGGGCAGTTGGCAAAATGCGCTATAATGTGATTGTGGTTCCCGGCCTTGTAACCATGCGCAGAACAACACTTGACTTTCTTAAAAAGTTTAAAGCTGCGGGCGGTAAAATAATTTTCATGGGTAAATGCCCTGATTATGTAGACACTGTAAAAAGCGATGATGTTAAATCACTGTTTAATGAGAGCATAAATATTGATTTTATACGTTCAACGCTTTTGGATGCTATCAGTGAATTTAAAAATGTGGATATAAGGGACTGCGCAAGCGGTGAAATTGCCAGCAACCTGATTTACAATTACCGCGAGGATGGAGATGGCCGCTGGCTGTTTGTTGCTCATGTTCAAAAGCCAGCACAGCCGGATGTGCTTTTCAGGCAGGATATAGCTGTAAAACTGAGCGGCAGGTTTACACCGACTGTGTATGACACAATCACCGGCGATACATATACGCCCGAGTATAAAATACAGGGAGAAAATACGTTTATCTATCTGCCTATTTATAGCTATGACAGTGTACTGCTAAGGCTGGATAACAGTATTAATCAGACAGATTATAAAATTGAGGCAGAAGAAAAACAGCTTGTAAAAACATTAGATTTTAAGCAGACAGTTGAATACAGCCTGGATGAGCCTAATGTGCTTTTATTGGATATGGCGCGTTATGCGCTGGACGATGAGCCTCTGTCTGAATCAGAAGAGGAGATATTAAGGCTTGACAATGAGCTGCGCAAACGCTTAGGCTATCCGCTGAGAATGTCATCTTTTGCACAGCCGTGGACAATAAAGCCTGAGCAGGCCACACATAGTGCAACGCTGGAGTTTACAATTAATTCGGAAATTGATTACAAAGGCGCTTTGCTTGCAATAGAGGATTTGGATAAGGTGAAAATTATATTTAACGGGCAAGCGGTATCAAATGCACAGGTGGGCTACTTTACTGATGAGGCGATTAAGACTGCAAAGCTGCCTGACATTAAAAAGGGAGCTAACAAACTCAAAGTCACTTTGCCGCTGGGCCGGCGCACAAATATCGAGTGGTGCTATATCTTAGGTGATTTTGGTGTAAGGGTAAACGGATATGTAAAGACAATCACACAAAAGCCTGAGACTATAGGTTTTGGCTCAGTTACCGACCAGGGCCTTGCATTTTATGGCGCTGATATCTCATATAAAATACCGTTCACACTGGAAAGCGATGCAAGGAAGCTTGTAATTTATGCACCTATTTACCGCGGTGCCTTAATAAGTGCCCAGCTTGACTCACAGGAAATCGGTAAAATTGTATTTTCGCCTTACAGTGTAAGTGTAAAGGATGTTAAAGCAGGTCAGCATACCTTGACTCTAAAACTGTTTGGTACACGCCATAACTCATTTGGTGCACTGCATAATGCAAATACAAAGGAAAACTGGTTTGGGCCAAATGTATGGCGGACAAAGGGCGATGCATGGTGTTACGAGTATCGTACAAAACCGATGGGTATATTATCAAGCCCCAAAATTGAAATATATAAATAAAGTTAAAGTCGGCCGTGTTAAAAAACATGGCCGACTTGTGTATATTTTTGAATGTTAAAAGGCAGGATTTTATATGTATCGTAAATCCTTTGTATTTTGTACTGACCGGTCTTGCTGAGCGAGCGTGCTTTATGTCCGCAGACAATTATGTGATCTATCAGAACAATATCCACAATAGACAGATTTTCAGCGAGCTTATAGGTATTTGCAATATCTGAGTCAGAGGGTATATCGTGCATCAAATGATTATGTGCGATTATAACAAAGTTTGCGTTGTACATGGTAGCAGTCTGCACTACCTTTGCATAGTCAATACCGACTGATTTTGTATTGCCTGACGCAATATGTATTGAATTTATAACCTCTAAGCGTTTATTGAGCAGCAGAACATAACACTCCTCAATATTACGGCCTAAAAATTTTGGAATTAGAAACTCCATTGCGTCCTCAGCAGTTTTAATTTTTCTGTTATGGTCAGCGCTGGACTGATAAAAATAAAGCCTGCATAATTCAGGGATAAGTTTAAGCAGTGTTGCAGACACCTCTCCCACGCCTTTAACCTGCATAAGGTCATGTGCCGGTGCATCCACTACATTTTTAAAACTTCCGAACTTGTCAATAAGTCTGTGTGCAATTTCATTAGTATTCATTCTGTCAATTGCGTAATACAATACTATCTCTAACACCTCATGATCGGGTAATCCCTCCAGACCATGCATGAAGAATTTCTTACGCATACGTTGACGGTGTTTATCATGCTCGCCCAATCGTAATCCCCATTTCTATCTAAATATAAGATTTGAATATTTTGCTGTATCCTTTATCTTCTGGTGCTTGATAAAGCTGATAGCCAGGGTTGTGGTTGGCTTCAATTAATAAAGGCCCTGATTCTGTAACTGCCACATCCCAGCCCACATACTTAACCTGCGGCACCACAAGCGCCGCTTTAAGCACCATGTTTTTGCACTGATTAAAGTATGGTATCTGAAAACCTTTAAAAGTTTTGCCGGTTAAAGGATGTTGCTTATAGCGGGTGTTTGTAAACAAGTCCACAGCGTCAGTTATAACCTGCCCGGTTTCAACGCTTACTGAAGCGCATAACCCACCGGCGCCGGCATTATCCACAATACCGCCGTTGCCTATCCTAAGTGCGGCGGCAGTGATATAAGGAGTGTTATTTTTTATAATTGTCACAAGCCTTAGCGTATTTACACTCTGGCTGTAAAGCCCGCTTAGCCGCTTATGTTGTATTACAAACTGTTCCAATAGCCCGCCGCGGCTTTTTATATCTGAAGCTGAGTCGCTTGATGTGACCTTGACTATTCCCTTGCCGGAAATTGAAATTGCCGGTTTCTGAATTGCTACAGTATGCCGTGCCATAAACAATTTTATGTCACTTTCACTTGCGGTTGTCAGGTCTACAATATCTCTGCCAATAAATTCTGAAAAGGTTTTATCAAACTCACGCTTATCTGAAAAAATTACTGTATATCTTTTGTCATTTAGCTTTGTTACCAGCCTGTCGTTAGTACGCTTGCAAATAAATTGTTTGCGCTGTGCACTGTTCTTGTTATAAAACTTAAAGACAAAGTAATCAGTAAATCCGGCCCCGTATTTTAAGTAGCAAGCCAAACAGTCAGCCGTTTCAATCAGAACCGGTCTTTTTGAATCTTTGGCACACAGTTTAGGCAGTCTAAAAAACGCCTTTGCCTTACCTTTTAGCGACATTCTCTCTCTCCTAAATAAATTTGTTAAACAGCGTTATCAGCCTAATAGAGTGCTGTCTTGGATAACAGGGCTTTCAATTTCTTTTTGGCTGAAGTAGACATCCATTATATCTTTAGCAACCTGGCCGACATAGTTTCCGTGTGCACCATGCTCTACAACCACGCAAATTGCAATTTCCGGGTCTTCATACGGTGCAAATGCAACAAATATACCATTTGCAGTGCCTTGCGCTACAGAGGCGGTACCGGTTTTAGCGCCGACATTTACCTTATAATTTCTAAACAGGTTGGAAGCTGTGCCTTGCTTTGCAGCCGCGAGCATACCACTCATAATTGCCTGAAAGTTTTCAGGCTTCATTTCCAGCGTCTCTAAAACGGTCACATTATTTTCAATTACTGACCTGCCTTCAGATGAGGTGTTTACGCTGCTTACAAGATGAGTTTTATAACGTGTGCCGCCATTTACAATGGTTGCAACGTAATTCGCCAGCTGAATGGGGGTAAATAAATTGTCCGACTGACCTATTGCGGCTTGTAATGTATCACCAGGAAACCATTGCTGGTTAATTGACGTACGATATTCAGGCCCTGCCAATATGCCGGAAGCCTCACTTAGCTCCAGCCCGGTTTTTACCCCTAAGCCAAGCTTTTTACAGTAATTATTAAGGTGCTCAATTCCCATTTGGTCTGCAAGCTCATAGAAAAAGTAGTTGCAGGATTTTTCGAGTGCCTGTGAAACATTGATTGAGCCATGGGTTAGCCCATAGTCTGAATAGTACCAGCACCGCGGCTGATAACCCTGGTATTTTCTATACACACCCTGGTCACGTATCAAAGTGCTGGGAGTTATATATCCCTCTTCCAAGCCTGCAATACCAGTTGCCATTTTAAAGGTGGAACCGGGCGCGTATGTCCCATTAAACGCTCGGTTAAATAATGGCTTAAGGCTGTCATTTGCAAGTGCGCTGTAATTTGCGTTATAGTTTTCAAGCGAATAGGACGGATAAGTTGCACTTGCAAGCACTTCGCCGCTCTTAACATCCAAAACAACAACCGCTCCGCTGTCGGCATCCGCGCCCTCTTTACTGGCTTTATTCTGACCATTTTGAGCTATGCTTTTAATAGTACGCTCAAGCGATTGCTGTGCTGTAAGCTGGAGTTCTTTATCAATAGTAAGTATGACATTGTTGCCGGGCACAGGCTCGTTTAAAGTGGTAACACTCATTACCTTGCCGGACGAATCCCGCTCAATAACCCTTGTTCCATCCACTCCGCGCAGATAACTCTCCATTGCTTTTTCTATGCCCTCTTTGCCGACATAGTCGTTAAGCCCATAGCCTTTACTGGAGAGCTCTTCGTACTCGTCTTTATATATCTTGCCAATCCTGCCAAGTATATGCGGGGCAAAGGTGGGGTCAGTATATGTGCGGATAGACTGAGTGTCAATATCCACTCCAGGCAGGTCCGCTGAAAGCTCTTTTACAATTGTAACAACATCAATTGATATATCGCTTGCAAATATATAGGGCGTGTAAGTTGAAAACTCAGCTTCATCCATTTCATAGCGGACGCCAACGATTTTTCGCGCTGTTATTCTGTCCAGGCTTTCATCAATATCATATTTGTCATAAAGCTCATCTAGTAGCTGGCTGCAGGAAGCCTCAGCCTCCAGCTTATTGTCCTTAAGCAGCTGGCTTATTTTATTCTGCGCATTTTCGTCCTCTAATGTAAATTCAAACGGTTCAGTTTTACTAATCGGGAGTGAGTCATAATAGCTCTCGCCCGCGTTTTCCATTATTTCAATCAGTCTCAAAATTATGTCGTTATACTCATCACTGGGCATTACCGCTTTTGAAAACTTTATAACATAGCCCATGCGGTTAGTGACCAGTACTTCTCCATTGCGGTCATATATATTTCCGCGTGAGGCTGCAATTGTCTCTGTAGAATATATTTTCTGCTCGGACTGAGCCTTATAATAATCGCCGTTTACAATTTGAAGCCTAAACATTGCTATAATAAATACAGCGAATATGATTAGCACGCACACAATAAGTATAATGTATCTTATTGGGCTTGATTTAAATTTCACTTAAGTATTTCGCCATCCTCTCCATATTTACGTGCGACCTTTGAAACCAGAAAAAATACTGGGTATGCGCAAACGCCTGTAAATAAAATTTTGGGAAGTATTGTGCTTTTAAGCACCTGCAAAAAAGGCAGCTTATAAAAGACAAGCTGGGCAATATAGCCTATTATCATATACGCACTGACAACTATAAGAGTAATAAAAATATAAGTCAGAAAAAAGCGCCTGAAATAGGACTGAATTATTATAGAAAGGAAAAAGCCTATAAACATAAATATAAACGCACTTACCCCCAAATAATTACTGGTTATAGCATCATGGAGTAGTCCGCATGCCAATCCAAAAAAAGCGGAATATGATTCACTTTCAAAAAAAGCGACTGTTATTGTCATAAGCAAAAGCAGCTCAGGCGAGCGGCCCATGAATCTAAAATTAAAAGCCGGCACGCTTTCAAGCAGATATAGCAGTATGAGAATAAGCGCATACATAAGTGTTTTCAGATATATTTTATCTGTTCTAAACATGGTTTCCTTTCTACTCAGCAGTCTGACTGCCGTCAAACTCTTTTATAACAAATACGTTTTTAACCTCGGTTATGTCCACCGCCGGCTCAATTACTGCATATTGTGAAATGCCATGTGTCTCCGGCTTTAGTTCGGTTATTCTTCCAATCAGTATTCCCGCGGGGAATATTCCGCTGATGCCTGAGGTCTCAACACTGTCGCCAACATTAAGCACTGCTTCGTTTTTAATATAGCTAAGTTTACACAGCCCCGATTCAGCAAGGGTATAATCACATTCCTGCACGCCTACGTCTTGGGTGCGAGTTACAAGCGCACCTATTTCACAGGAGCTGTCCAGTATTGTAGTAACCTTGCACCAGGTGCTGCCAATATCACTTATATAACCTACCACGCCCTGCGGAGTAATTACAAGGTCGCGGTTTTTAAGCCCGTTTACAGAGCCTTTGTTAAGTGTAAGCGTGTATGAATAACCGCTGAAATCACTTGCAACAACAAGCGCCTGTTCAAACACAAAATCCTTATGCTGCTCACTTATACCAATAAGGGCTTTAAGCTCTTCATTTTCAAGTCTGTACTGTTCTGCATTGCGTATTGCCTGGGACGAACTTGCTATTTGCGACTTTAGCTTTTCATTTTCCTCCATAAGTGCCTCATGCTCTGTGAAAATTTGAGCAAAATCTCCGCCCGCCTGTATTATGGTGGTGCAGAAGTTTTGGATAGGCGTAACCACAATGCCAATGACGTCTTCGATAATAGAGACACGGCCGCTGTCAGCAATGCTCAGTACCATCATGCCGAGCAGCAAAACCCCAATAATACAGATAGATATAAATGTACGTGTTTTAAAAAAATCTTTCACATCTGTTCTTCCTTAAAAATGGTTATCGGGCAATCGTACTCCAAAGCTTAAAGTTCTCAAGTGACTTGCCTGTGCCAACTGCAACGCAGTCCAGCGGGTTTTCAGCAATGGTTACATTTATGCCTGTTTCCCTTGTTATAAGTGTGTTAAGGCCTTTAAGTAGCGCACCGCCACCAGTTAAAGTTATGCCGCGGTCAATTATATCCGCCGCAAGCTCCGGCGGGGTTACCTCAAGGGTGTTTTTAATTGCTTCAATAATTGCTGCTACCGGCTCTGCAATTGCAGCGCGAATATCCTCAGCTGTTACAGTTATGTTTTTTGGCAGGCCTGTAATAAGGTCGCGTCCGCGTATATCCATGCTATGGCTGCCCTTAAACTCGTCCGCACTGCCTATTTCATATTTTATCTCCTCTGCAGTTCGGTCACCAATAAATAAATTAAAAGCTTTTTTTACATAGGCCACAATCGCCGCATCCATTGCATCACCGGCAGTACGTACGGATCTTGACGACACTATTCCACCAAGCGATATTACAGCAACCTCCGATGTTCCGCCACCGATGTCAACTATCATGCTCCCTGTAGGCTCTTCTATCGGAAGGTCCGCACCAATGGCGGCAGCCAGCGGCTCCTCAATTATTTTAACATCCTTTGCCCCGGCCTGAAAAGCAGCTTCCTCAACCGCCCTGCGCTCTACATCCGTTACACCAAAAGGTATGCATATTAAAATGCGCTTTTTGGAAAAATAAGATTTACCCATTGCTTTTCTTAAAAAGTACTTGAGCATAACTGATGTGCTTTCAAAGTCAGCAATTACACCTTCTTTTAAAGGTCGTATTGCTGTAATACTCTGAGGGGTGCGGCCAATCATTTCCTTAGCGTCAATCCCGACGGAAACAGGGCGGCGGGTGTGGGTGTCAATCGCTACAACACTTGGCTCTCTTAGAACTATACCCTTGCCTGTTTTGTATACGATCGTATTAGCAGTACCAAGATCTATGCCAATATCGTTATAGCTCATAAACCTTATTGCCCCAAATATTTTTGATACGCTTTTTTTGTCCTTTTTCATAACTAAAAAATTTCTCCTTTATTTTTCTGCTTATGTGATTTTAAAATTCTTTTTAACCTTTTTGTCGGCAGGCCTACTACATTTCCTATCTCGCCTTTTATTTGGCGTATAAAATAAAACGCACCTTGCTGTACGCCATAAGCGCCTGCCTTATCAAGCACTGGGTATTTACTAATATATTGTTCTATAAACTCGTCACTAATATCCTCAAAAGTGACCTTTGATTTTACGCTGTAAAGAAACCGCTTTCCGTTTACATATACACAAACCCCGGTATGTACGCAGTGGGTGTTGCCGGAAAGGCTTCTAAGCATTTGTCTGGCGTGCGATAGGTCTTTAGGCTTGCCCAGTATCTGCCCGTTATGGCACACAACCGTATCGGCGGAAATAATAGTATCATCCGGGAATTTTGGCCTAACAGCCTGCGCTTTTAAAAGCGCAAGCTTTTTTACAAGCGTTGATGGCCTGGCTGAATTTACAGTACTTTCGTCCACGTCTGGCGTGACTACTTTAAATGGTAACCCGGTCTGCTTAAGGATTATCTGCCTGCGCGGCGATGATGAGGCAAGTATAATATCCGGCATTTTATATTTTCCCAGTCGAGCCAAAGCCGCCATCCATACGACTTGTCTTTGACAGCTCGTCCCTCTCAATAAACTCGGCCTGTGCTACCGGCATAAACACCAGCTGTGCAATCCTTTCACCAGGGGAAATTGTATAGGATGTGTCAGAACTGTTTGTTATTGCAACTTTTATTTCTCCGCGATAGTCACTGTCAATAACTCCTACACCGTTTGAAAGGTTAATCCCATTTCTTGACGCAAGCCCGCTGCGCGCAAATACAAATGCGGCAAACCCGTTTTCGACTATTTCAATTGCCACACCGGTCGGCACCAGGGCCCTGCTTAAAGGTGCAATGGTCATCGGTTTTTCAATGCATGCACATAAATCAGCACCAGCGGCGTTTTGGGTTTGGTATATAGGCAAAACGGCGTTCTTATTAATGCGCTGAATATTTACTGGGATTTTACCGCTGCTCATAAAATATCCACCTGGCCGTCCGTATAAGATTCTAGGCGTTTTTTTAGCTGATAGTTTTCCTTTGTTAGCTTGTCTACCTGGTTTGAAAGCGCGCTGTTCTGCTTGAAATAATTATTGATTTCATCACGCAGCCGCTCAGCGGAGGCTTTGTTTTTTTCATTGTCATCGCATAAATCCAAGCATGTTAAAATGGAAGCCATGGGCAGGGTTATTTTGCTGTTGGACTTTAGCAGTGCGCGTATTTTTTCGTCCACAATCGAGGCAAGTTTTAGTGTATACTCCCGTGACTCTTCTGTCATCACTACCAGCTCACTGCCTGCAATTGAGATAATTATTTTGTTTTTTCCCAAGACAAACGCCTCCTTTATAAAATAATACATAAGTATTATAATTTACATATCGACATATTTCAAGTGTATTTAGACAACAATTTTGAAATTTAAGGTTTAATTGTTTCTTGACAGGTGTGGTAGGATATATTATACTTGTAACGTTTAAAAAGGAGAATATAGTATGTTTTTTAATAATATGCTTACCGCCTTTACTCAAGTTTTAATTTTAGCGGTGATAGTTTTAGTAGGATTTGTCTGTGATAAGACAAAGCTCTACACTGAAAAAGCAGCGCGCCTTACAAACGACCTGCTTTTTTATATTATAACACCCTGCGTTATTATTGATTCGTTTTTGTCTGTTAAGTTTGACAAACAAAGTGGGCTGGGGCTGCTGGCCGCACTTGGATGTGCTGTTGCCTTTCATATTGTTGCTATTGGGGTGAGCTTTTTGCTGTTCAATAAAGGAGATAAAGACAAAAACAGCATTTTTAAGTATGCAACAATTTACGGCAATATGGGGTATATGGGCCTGCCTCTTAGCAAGGCGGTTCTGGATGCGGTTTCACCCGGTGCTGGTGAAATTGGGGTTTTTTATTGTTCTACCGCTGTTGCGGCATTTAATCTTTTTTGCTTTACCCATGGTGTATGGCTGATGGATGGCGGTAATAAAAAATCCTTTAACTTTAAAAAGCTAATCATCAACCCGGGCACACTTGGTATTTTAATAGGCCTGCCGCTTTTCCTGCTGGGGGTAAATCTGCCTAAGGTTATTCTTACGCCAGTTGAGTCAATTGCCTCTTTAAATACCCCGCTTGCTATGATAATGTTTGGCACCTACCTTGCAAATACTGATTTAAAGTCAATGTTTAAGCAAAAAGAAATTTATATCTCATCGCTTGTAAAACTTGTAATTTTACCGATTGTGATGATTTTAGCATTTAGGCTATGCGGGGTTACAGGTTACCTGCTTATAACCTGCGCGGTTTTTGTCAGCACCCCGGCAGCAAACAATACAGTTATGTTTGCAGCAAAGTTTAATAAGGATACCGGCCTTGCTTCAAAAACGACAGCGCTGTCCAGTGTGCTCTCAATATTTACAATGCCTGTTTGTATTGCTCTTGCAATGGCTTTATAATACAAAAAGAGTATAGAACATCAATGATACAACAGTTTTTAAAATGTTTTAGGCGCGGAGTTATCCGCGCCTTAATCTATGTATTTTTTCAAATAAATCATATCTTTTAAAACCACGCCGCATTCAATAATAGGATGATCATAGTTATTAGTAAAAAAGTCTTTTATCCGATGGCTGTAGAAAAATCCAAGGCTTTTATAAAACGGCAGTGTAGCGGGGCTTTCACCTGTGCCTACTAAAGCCAGCTTTGCTTTGCCCTTGTATAGGCTCAGCACCCCGTTAAGCAGCATGGCGCCATATCCTTTATGCTGCATATCCTCCCTTATTGCGATATTTTTTATTTCTATTTGGTTTTGGCCTTGCTGTACGGCACAAATTCCTATTATTTCGTTGTCACATAGTAAATAAATATCGCAGTTTTCAATATATGTTTTAATCATATCAATGCTCTCGTCCCCTAAAAGCAAAAGCTTTGTATACTGATTCCAGCATTGGTCCGCCTTTTTTATCTGCATAATTTTCACTCCCGATTAATTATAAGCCCTTGTCTCTAGTTTTTCAATTATAATGTTAATTAATTGTCATAATATTGTAACTTGACTATTTGACATAAAAGTTTTAAAATGATTTAATAGGAAATTATGTAAAAAGGGAATTAGAAAAATGAGAATAATGGTGAAAATCGGTTCATCCAGCTTATCACATAAGGAAACAGGCAGGTTTAACATAAAAGTGGCGGACGATTTAGCGTATGCCATGTGTGACCTTAAAAATGCGGGGCATGATGTTGCGCTTGTTACAAGCGGGGCAATCGGCGTTGGTGTATCAAAGCTTGGACTTAGCCACCGCCCGCAGACTATAAAGGGTAAGCAGGCTGCGGCGGCAGTCGGCCAGGGTGAGCTTATGTATCTTTATGATAAGTTCTTTTCCGGTTACAACCAGATAGTGGCCCAGATTTTGCTTACCAGGGATGTGCTTACTGACGACAGCCGTAAGGTAAATGTACATAATACGCTTGAGGCACTGTTTGAGTATGGTGTTATTCCGATTATAAATGAGAATGACACTGTAGCGGTTGATGAGGTTAAGTTTGGTGACAACGATACCCTTTCTGCGATGGTTGCCTGCCTCATTAAGGCGGATGTGCTTATATTGCTTACAGATACGGACGGGCTATATGACAAAGACCCGAATTTGTATAGTGATGCAAAGCTTATAACAAAAGTCAGCAAAGTGACAGGCCAGATGCTTGAAAATGCCGGGGGCAGTGTCAGCCGTGTGGGAACGGGCGGAATGCAGACTAAGCTCAGCGCGGCAAAAATATGCCTTGAAAACGGAATAAAGACGATTATTATGAACGGAAGTAATCCTAAAAAAATACTCGAGCTTGAAAATGAAAATTGCATATGCACTAAATTTATTCCTGAAGGAGTGTAGGTAAGTGGAATATTTAGAGAGTTTAGGCCGGCGTGCCAAAGCCGCTTCAACTAAGTGTGCTTTGCTCAGCCGCGCTGATAAGGATAAGGCGTTAGGTGCTATTGCAAAAGCGCTAATAGCCAACTGTGATATGATACTTTCAGAAAACCAAAAGGATCTTGCAGCGGCAAAGCAAAATGGCATGCGTCAGAGCATGCAGGACAGGCTGCTTTTAACTGAGCAGAGAATAGAGCAGATTGTGCAGTCACTCTATAAGCTTATTGAGCTGGATGACCCTATTGGAAAAAGCACCAAAATGAGCGGTGTAAAAAACGGGCTGGATATACGCAAGGTGACCGTGCCGCTGGGCGTGGTTGCTATAATTTATGAGTCCCGGCCAAATGTGACGGTGGACTGTGCGGCGCTTTGTTTTAAAACAGGCAACAGTGTAATACTGCGTGGCGGTAAAGAGGCAATTAATTCAAATGCTGCGCTTGTAAAAACTATGCGCAGTGCGCTTGAAAGTTGCGGGTTTGACCCGGACTGTATATTGCTGGTGGAAGACCTGTCCCGTGAGTGTTCAACTGCGCTTATGAAGCTTAATAAGTATGTAGATGTGCTTATTCCGCGCGGAAGCGCCGGGCTTATCCGCAGTGTGGTTGAAAATGCCACAGTGCCCGCTATTGAGACAGGCAGTGGCAACTGCCATATCTATATTGAAAAGAGCGCCAATTTAAAGATGGCTGTAGATATTGTAGATAATGCAAAAACCAGCCGCCCCTCTGTTTGCAATGCGGCTGAAAGCCTTGTGGTAGATGAGCAAATTGCAAAAGAAGTGCTGCCGCTTATAAAAGATAGGCTTAAAAATGTTGAGCTTCGCGGCTGCCCACTCGCGGCTGAGATTTTAAATATTAAAAGGGCATCTGACCAAGATTTTTATACTGAGTATAATGACTATATTATGTCAGTCAAGGTTGTTAAGGATATAAATGAGGCGATTGAGTTTATAAACGAGCATTCCACAAGCCACAGTGACGCGATTGTGACAGAGGATGCGGCTGCGGCAGAAATGTTTTTAAAGCAGATTGACTCAGCGGCTGTATATGTCAACGCCTCAACCCGGTTTACTGACGGGTTTGAATTTGGGCTGGGTGCAGAGATAGGAATTTCCACACAAAAGCTGCATGCGCGCGGGCCTATGGGGCTTGAAGCGCTGACCTCATATAAATATGTTATACATGGCAGCGGCCAGATAAGGGGATGAGCTGTTGAGTAATTTTACTAGCCTTGTTAAGAAAAACGCACACGAGATTATTTCTTTTATAGTAGGCCTGCTGTTTTTACTGCTGGTCGGTATCGCTATATTCTTTATAGCAAGGGGTGTTTATCTCTTTTTCAAACCAAATGACATTTATGCTAATAATGTTGACCCCTCGCTGGTATTTGGCGGCAGTGTTTATGATTCTTATGACGGGCAGGAGCTCGAGATTGGTTCAAACGAGTACTATGAAAATTATATAGCCAACTTTATTAAGCAGGACTTTCCGGATTTTGAAGATCCTTCTGATCTAAATGATGAGTATTTGATTTCATATGGTATCTGGCAGGCAATAACACTTAATAACTCCCAGGGAATTTATCAGTACGATAAAAAAGGCAACTTTAAAGTGCCAAAGGGCGATGTGGAGAAGTTTGCATTTTACTGCTTTGATTTTGGGCGTAAAATAGATCATCGCACGGTTGACATATGCGGTAAATTTGAGTATAATATCTTTAATTCCTGCTATACAGTTTCGTCCAGCGGCACCCCTTCATATCTGGTTCCTAAAGTGACTAAGGTGGAACATAATGAGGAGGATGGGCTTATAACCCTTACTGTGGATTGTTATGAAAACAGCCTTTTGGACAGTGAGCAGGCGTTAGATAATTCTGCAAACTTCCGTAAACGTGTAAAAATTGTTTTGGAGGATATGAGCGGGGATATAGAATCGACTGAAGCGGTGACTACCCGGTACATATTCCGCTCCTTTTCAACTGTAGATGATACTAAGCCGGAGGAGGCTCAGTAATTTAATATTATAATTTTGGAGGTTATTATGAGGGATATATCGATACAACTTTATTCAGTGCGTGATGCTTTGAAGGAAGACTACCTGGGTACGCTGCGTAAGCTTGCTGAAATTGGGTATACCGGGGTTGAGTTTATAATGGATTTTTATGATAATGACCCAAAAGACATACGCAGGGTTATGGACGAGGTTGGCCTTAAAGCCAGCGCAAGCCATACAAACTATAAGCTTTTGACACCTAAAAACATTGAAACACTTAAAATTTTAGGCGTAGATACAATTTTTGAGCCATCATTACCGTTTTTCAGATACAATGAAAAGACCTTGGATATACTTATCAATATTTTACGGGAGACAAAGGAATTTGTAAACGAGCAGGGCTTTGATTTTGGTTATCACAACCATGCCTTTGAGATTACAAATACAGTTAATCTAAAGCCGCTTCTTTACCAATACAAAGATAATATCAGCGATTTAAAGTTTGAGGTTGATGTTTTCTGGGTTGAAAAAGGCGGGATGGACGCTATTGAGCTGCTTAACGATTTTGATGGCAGGCTTTCACACATTCACTTAAAGGACATTGACCGCAAAACAGGTAAAAACGTGTTTACAGGCACAGGCGATATTGACTTTAAAAAGGTTTTTGAGATTGCTGATAAAAATTCATGCAAATGGGTCACAGTTGAACATGAGCCGAAATTTAAAGATAACTTGAAAAGCCTGGCTGAGCTTCAGGTTGAAGGTGCGCGTGAGTGCTTTAACGGGCTGCGCGGGCTGTTATAATCTGCAATTTATGGAGTATGCAGGCCGTTTTGGCCTGCATATCTGATTTTGGAGTAAGGTTATGTCTGTTTATGATGAACTTAAAAAAAGTGCATATAGGAACAAATACAGGATTGCATTTTGCGGGCAGTTTAACAGGATTCGCTATGACGAGCTGCTTAGAGGTGTGGACAGCGCCTATAATCTACTGCATAATATGGGCGCAAAGAACAGAAATATTTTAATACTGCTTAAAAACGCCCCGCAGCTTATTTATCTGTTTTATGGTGCTGTTAAGCTTGGCGCAAAGTGCATATTTGCGCATTATAAAACCAGCAGTGACCAGCTAATAAGCCTACTGACAGATTTAAATCCCGCAGCTGTTTTTGTAGAGGCAGATGAGTTTGATAGGTTTAGTGTAATATTAAAAAAGAAAAGGGTGCCCAATATTGTTGTAAACGCAAAAACCCGCCAGGCAAACTCTTTTGCATATGATCAGGTCTATATACTTAATAAGCTTTTAAAAGACAATGACTTTAAAACATCGGACAAGCCTAAGGACTATGCTGACGAGATTGGGTTTTGGGGCGGCGCTGAAAATGAGCATAAGCTTAATATGCTTAGCCTAATAGATTTTACTGAGCTTTCGCTACAAAAAAAAGTAAAGCTTAATGAAAATAAGAGAGTGATTTTCAGGCTTATGTTAAATTATGAGGATGCGCTTGCAACTGCCCACGCAGCGCTCACCATGGGCTGTGAGCTTGACTTAAAGCCGGATGCCGGCGACATAGGCATTGTTGTGGACAAGCAGTTTTTACGCCCGCAGCTTCAACAAAGCCTATGCTGCGGCAATATAATTTACACTAAGGATATTGAGCGGTATGTAAAAGAGCTTGACGATGTTGTAGACTGTAAGTGCGAAATAGTAGATCCAAAGGTGCGAATTACTGTATATCACAGCCTTAATGAGGTTGAGGCGGTTAAATTAGCTTCAAGCCAGCTCGCACGCGATATTTCAAAGCTTACTCAGGATAAACTTAGGGAATATGGCGCCCCGTTTACTATTTTATTTATAAGAGTTGATAAAAAAGATTTGACTATATAAAACTGATATGATATTATTTAACATATAGTGATTTGAGGTTGACCAAATGGGTGAAATCATTGGCATAGTATCCGGTAAAGGCGGAGTTGGAAAGACAACAATTTGTGCAAACCTTGCATTTTGCTTTGCACTGCAGGGCAAAAAGGTTATTGCTGTGGATGGTGACCTTGGCCTTAAAAATCTTGATATTTTGCTTGGGCTTGAAAATAAATCCGCATTTGACCTTGCAGACATTTTGCAGGACCGCTGCCCGATAAACAAGGCAATAGTAGCGCATGACCAGCTTAGCGGGCTGCATTTTATCCCCGCTTCTGCAAGCAGCAGTGCCGAGCAGATTGACCGTGCGGCTTTCCGCAAGCTTTGTAGATATTTAAGTGAACACTATGACTATGTTTTGCTGGATGCACCTGCCGGTGTGGGCCGCGGGTTTAACAATGTAATTTACTGCTGTGATAAGTGCATTGTTGTCGCAACGCCTGACCTCACTTCAATACGAGATGCGCAGAAGACTGCCGATATAATAGCCCAGTATCCAAGGCTTAAGGCCTGGCTGGTTATTAATAAAGTCAGAAAGCAGTTAATTGATAAGGGATATATACAAAATATTGATGATATTATGGACAGTATTTCACTGCCGCTTATAGGACTTATTGCGCAGGACGATAATGTTCTGGTATATTCCAATAAAGGTGCTGTCCTGCCGCGTGCCAAGTGCATAAGTGCTAAGTGCTTTATGAATATATCCAAGCGTATTATGGGGCAGCGCGTCCCACTTTTAAAGATATGGAGAAAAAAATAAGCTTGAAAGGGTGAATGAAAATGAATATAGCATTAATGTCGCATGAAAAGAAAAAGGAACTTATGGTGCAATTTTGTATTGCATATGCAGGTGTGCTTGCAAAGCATAACCTGTGCGCAACATCAACTACAGGCAATCTTATTTCTGAGGCGACTGGCTTGCAGATAAAGAAGGTTTTAAACGGCGGCCCGCATGGCGGTGATGACCAGATTGCCGCAAGAATATCATATAACGAGGTGGATGTTTTGCTGTTTTTCAGAGACCCGCTGTCACCCACTACAAGGGAGCGGGAGGAAATGAACCTTCTGCGCCTGTGTGACGTGCATAATGTCCCTGTTGCGACCAATATTGCAACTGCCGAGGTAATAATAATGGCACTTGACCGCGGCGATTTGGACTGGCGCGAAATTAACAGGGGCTAGTATAAATCCGGGTCGGTCTGTGCCGGAACCGGGAGTTTAATATATTTCTCTCGTCCCGTCCGCAAAAAACGGGGCGAGAGTTTTTTATAACAGAATGGGGAGAAAATTTATGTCTGTAAAAACAACTGCTCCAAAGGGGACTGCTGATATACTGCCGGCCGAGAGCTATAAATGGCAGTATGCTGAGCGTGTCATACGTAAGATATGCCAAAGCTATGGCTTTGATGAGATACGCACGCCGGTTTTTGAGCATACCGAGGTTTTTGAGCGCGGGGTTGGTGATACAACCGATATTGTAACTAAAGAGATGTATACCTTTAATGATAAAGGCGGCAGGTCAATTACGCTGCGCCCTGAGGGCACAGCAGGCATTGTCCGCGCTTTTATTGAAAACGGCCTGTTTAACGATGCACTGCCTGCAAAGCTTTTCTATATTATAAATTGTTTTAGGTATGAAAAGCCTCAAAAGGGCAGGCTAAGGCAGTTCAGCCAATTTGGCATAGAGCTGTTTGGAGCATCTGACCCGCTGGCGGACGCGGTTGTTATCAGCTTGCCGGTTGCTATTTTTAAAGAGCTTGGTATTAAAGACATAAAGCTTAATATTAACTCAATCGGCTGTACCACCTGCCGAACCGAGTATAGAAAGGCGCTTATTGAGTATTTTGAAGCACAAAAGGACGGGCTGTGCCAAACCTGTAATGAACGGCTGTATAAAAACCCGATGCGGATATTGGACTGCAAAAGTGAGCAGTGCCAGAATATTTCCCGCAATGCTCCGCTTATTACCGATTATTTGTGTGACGATTGCCGCCAGCATTTTTTAAAGGTCCAGCAGTATCTGGACATGATGGGAATAGAGTATATAGTAAATAGCAGGATTGTGCGCGGGCTGGACTATTATAACCGTACAGTTTTTGAATTTATAAGTGATAATATTGGTGCTCAGGGCGCAGTCTGTGCCGGCGGCAGGTATGACGGGCTGACTGAGCAGCTGGGTGGCCCCCAGTGCCCGGGCATTGGATTTGCAATGGGGCTGGAGCGGATTATGCTGCTGTTGGATGACAGTACTGTACAAAAACCGCAGCCTGATATATATATTGCCGCACTGGGTGAGCGCGCAAAAAGCTACTGTGCTAAATTGATGCTTAGATTGATTAGTGACGGCGTGATGGCAGAGTGCGATATTATGGGGCGCGGGCTTAAAGCGCAGATGAAGTATGCTGACAAGCGCGGGGCTAAAACCTGCCTTGTTATAGGTGATGATGAGCTGGATAAAGGGTATGCAGTTTTAAGAAGCATGAACAGCTCAAATTCACTTGAAGTTGAACTTGAAACACTCTCACACAGCCAGATTGAGGAGGTTATTAGTTTATGAGGCGGACATGCTATTGTACACAGCTGGGAATTGAAAACGAGGGCGAAATTGTCACGTTAAACGGCTGGGTGCAGCGCCAGCGCGATTTAGGCGGCTTGATTTTTATAGATCTCAGGGATAGGACCGGGATTGTTCAACTGCAGTTTGACCAGAATGAAAATAAAGAGGTTTTTGACAAGGCTTTTGAGATTAGGGCAGAGTATGTGATTGAGGTCACTGGTAAGGTTGCAAAGCGTGCAGGGGCAGTAAACAAAGTGCTTAAAACCGGTGAAATTGAAGTGATTGTAAGTGATTTAAAGGTACTGTCCAAGGCTAAAACCACGCCGTTTGAAATTCAGGCTGACAGTAATGTTAATGAAGAGCTGCGCCTGACATACAGATATCTTGATTTGCGCCGGCCGGATCTTCAGCAAAATATAATAATGCGCCATCGTATTACCAAAATCACACGTGACTATTTTGACCAGAACGGATTTATTGAAATTGAGACTCCAATGCTGATGAAGTCGACACCTGAGGGGGCCAGGGACTATCTTGTACCCAGCCGCACCCATAAAGGCAGCTTTTATGCACTCCCGCAGTCACCGCAGATGTACAAGCAGCTTTGTATGGTGGCCGGGTTTGACAGGTATATGCAGATTGCACGCTGCTTCAGGGACGAGGATTTGCGTGCCGACCGGCAGCCGGAATTTACACAGATAGACCTTGAGATGTCCTTTGTCGAGATGGACGATGTTATGGAAATTATCGAGGGCTATATAAAACGCGTGTTTAAAGACGCGCTGGATATAGACATCAAAACGCCTATAAAGCGCCTTACCTATACCCAGGCGATGGAGCGTTACGGCAGTGACAAGCCGGATACAAGGTTTGGTATGGAGCTTGTTGATTTAAGTGGTGATTTAAAAGGCTGCGGTTTTGCAGTGTTTGACAGCGCTATCGAAGCAGGCGGAAGCGTACGCGCTATAAATGCCAAGGGCGCATCAGGCAAGCTTACACGCAAGGAACTGGATAAGCTTACAGAGTATGTGCGGGGTATTGGTGCAAAGGGCCTTGCATATATACGAATGCTGCCGGAAGGACCCAGCGGTTCATTTTTAAAGTTTATAAGCCAGCAGACACTTGATAAAATTATAGCACAGGCCGGTGCGGGCGAGGGTGACGTTATTTTGATTATAGCGGATGCTAAAGCTTCACTGGTGCTCTCTGTGCTGAGTGCATTGCGGCTTGCAGTTGCGGATAAACTTGAGATTGAGCGCAAAGGCTTTGACTTTTTGTGGATTACCGAGTTTCCGTTTTTTGATTGGGATGATGAGGCGGGCCAATATGTTGCAATGCACCATCCGTTTACAGCTCCAATGGATGAAAGCCTTGACTATTTGGAGACGGACAAAAGCAAAGTGTTTGCAAAGGCATATGACCTGGTATTAAACGGTGTTGAGCTGGCAAGCGGTTCAATACGCATTACTGACCCGGCCCTTCAGTCCAGAATGTTTAAGATGCTTGGCCTTTCTGAGCAGGAGGCGGCTGAGAAATTTGGGTTTTTGATGAATGCTTTTCAGTATGGTGCACCTCCCCATGGCGGAATCGGCCTGGGCTTGGATAGGATTGTAATGCAGATGCTTGGCCTTAAAAGCTTGCGTGATGTAGTTGCTTTTCCCAAGGTCCAAAACGGAAGTGAGCTTATGAGCGGATGCCCGGCAGAAGTTTCCAGCGAACAATTAAAAGAACTTGGAATCATTTTTGAGCATTAATTTGTATTTATATCAAAGAATATTAACAAAAATTTAACCGAATGCAGTAAAGATTATGTTATTATAAAGTCATAAAACGATAAAGGGGGAAACACTGTGATAGAGGTTTCAAACCTTGTAAAGAAATACGGTGATAAATATGCCGTAAATGACATTTCGTTTAGAATAGACAAAGGTGAGATTGTCGGCTTTTTGGGGCCAAACGGTGCTGGCAAATCAACAACCATGAATATTTTAACGGGATATTTATCAGCTAACTCCGGCACTGTACAAATAGGCGGTTATGATATACTGGAGGAGCCAAACCAGGCAAAAAAGCAGATAGGCTTTTTGCCGGAGCTGCCGCCGCTGTATATGGACATGACCGTAAGAGAGTACTTAAATTTTGTTTACGATCTTAAAAAATGTAAGCTTGCACGTAAGCCTCATATTGAGGAGATATGTGAGCTTATAAGAATTACTGACGTATATGGGCGTATGATTAAAAACCTTTCCAAAGGTTATAAGCAGCGCGTGGGCTTTGCCCAGGCGCTTATCGGCAATCCGCCTGTTTTGGTGCTGGACGAGCCTACAGTGGGGCTTGACCCGCGCCAGATAATTGAAATACGCAGTATTATTAAAAAGCTTGGCAAAAACCACACTGTTATATTATCCACGCATATACTGCAGGAGGTTCAGTCGGTTTGTGACAGGATTCTTGTTATAAACAAGGGCAAGATAGTGGCGGACGGTACTGCGGACAATATCACTTATAATGTTTCCGGTAACCGTAAAATGATTGCCAGGATTTGCGGGCCTACAAATGATGTTGTAAAGACAGTGCGTGCGATTGACAGCGTGACATATGTTGAGCAGATAGGGTCAAAAGAGCCGGGCTCGTTTGACTATCTTATTGAGTCACTGCCTTCAGTTGACATACGGAAGATGTTGTTTTCAACATTAAGCTCCAAAGGCTGGCCTCTTATTGGTCTGCGTTCAATGGATATGTCGCTTGAAGATGTGTTTGTCAAGCTGATTACTGACGATACTGGGGAAGAGGTGGTTTAACATGCTGGCAATTTATAAAAGGGAAATGAAATCTTACTTTTCATCTCCTATCGGCTATGTTTACATGTTTTTTTATCTGATACTTACCGGGCTTGTTTTTTACTATTTTAATCTGTATGTAATGAGCTCAGACACATCAAGTTATTTTCTGTACAGCAGGTATATACTAATTGCGGCTATACCGATTCTTGCAATAAAGCTGTTTCCTGATGAGCGCAAAAATAAGACTGACCAGATATTAATCACCGCACCGGTCAGTATTACCCGCATGGTATTGGGCAAGTACTTTGCTGCATATACAGTTTATGCCTTAAGCCTTGTACCAGGCATATTCAACATGATATTTTTAGGTATGAACGGAAATCTTGAAGTAGGTACAGTACTGATAAACTATACAGGCATGCTGCTTATCGGTGCTGCGTTTCTTGCAATTTCTATGTTTATGTCAGCTATGACAGAGAGCATTATAGTTGCGTATATGCTGTCCGCATTTGTGCTTGCCATATTTGCTGTCAGCGATATTGTTGCAAACACGCTAAATAATTCAGTATTAAATAAGATTGTAGGAATAATTTCAATGACCGACAGGTTTGAGCAGTTTACACAGGGCCTGTTCAACTCGTCCACAATCCTTTACTTTTTAAGTGTTGCTGCTATCTTTATTTTCTTAATCATCCGTGTGATTGACAAAAGGAGGTGGAGCTAATGCTTGGAAAGAATAAAAAGGATAATGGCGAGATTACTGTAAAGATATCTCCGTCTGACAAGCCGCCCAAGCCAAAAAAGAAAGGCATATTTTCCAGCCGCGGCTTCAAATATGGTTCGGTAGCCACAGCGCTTACAGCGGTTTTTATACTGGTTGTTATTTTAGCTAACGTTGTGTTCTCTCTGCTTACAGATGCTTTTTCCTGGGAAGTAGATGTTACAAATGACCAGCTGTATAGGCTGAGTGACTCTACAAGGGAAATTGTAAATACACTATCAGATGATGATGAAATTGAAATAACTGTATTTTATGAGGAGTCGGGATATCCGTATTATTTCTCAGAGCCTATCAGGCGTATTTCCAACTTGTCAGATAAAATTACAGTAAACTATGTAGATCCTGAGATAAACCCAGCTGAGCTTACTAAATACGGCACAGAATATAATATTCAGACCGGTGCTATTGTAGTAAGGAGCGGAACGCGCTTAAGGGTATTCAATGTAAGTGATTATTACAGCGTTGATGAAGAAAGCGGGGCAATGTACTTCTATGTTGAAGAGCGTATAGCGGCTGGCATTCTGTATGTTACTAAAGATGACATACCGGTAGTTTACTTTGTAGATGGGCATGGTGAAAACGGATATGAATCATTTATCACCCTGTTTGGCAATAACGGCGCCGACGTGGAACAGATTAATCTCAGCCAGCTGACAAGCTTTGACCCCAATTCAAAAGTAATGGTCATCTGTAATCCTACCCGCGATTATTCCGAATCTGAAATCCGGCTGCTTGAAGACTTTTTGTCAAATGACAATCAGCTAGGGCGCAACTTGTTTTATTTCTCCAGTTCGGGGGCTGTTGAGCTGCCCAATTTGGAAAGGTTCCTTGCGGACTGGGGCATAAGCTTTAACGACGATTTAGTAATCGAATCAGATGAAAACAGCGCTGCTAACCTGCCGTATATATTAATACCTCAGTATACGAGCGAAGATATTCAGGGCACTTACCTTACTGATAATATTATGTCTTACGTGCCCAACAGCCGCTCAGTAAATCTCTTGTTTGAGGAGGAGGGTTTATTTAGAACAACTGCACTTTTGACCACCTCGACAAGTTCGTACTCCAGGCCAAGCGATGTTGTATCTAATACCTGGGATAAAGGTGATGGCGATACGGACGGGCCGTTTAACCTTTCGGTGATGTCCACAAAATACACCTACCGTAACAATATTGAAATACAGAGTAATGTTGTAGCATGTGGCTCTACTGACATGCTAAATGCGCAGATGCTTAATTACTCAGGCACTGGCGAATTTTTAATGAGTGTTTATAAAGTTATGGTCAATGAGCAGGACGATACTATTGTTGAAGCTCAAAAGACTCAGGCTACCACAAATATGACGCTTAATAGCTCAACAATTCAAAATATGATGATAATAGTAGTTATAGTAATACCGGGAATATTCTTGATATTAGGCCTGGTAGTATTTATCCGCAGGAGGTTCTTATGATAAAAAAACTAAGACCTGTTATTATACTGTTTTCCATTGCGGTTGTTTTAGTTGTTGCGTTTTTCCTGCTAAGAGACGTATTTAAAATCCTGCCCTCTGCGGAGCCGGGGGATGACGGGGAAGCCATTACAATCTATGATTTTGTAGGTAGCACTGCTGACAGCTTCTCTCTAACCAATTCTTACGGCTCTTATAAGCTTATAAAAAAGGTGGAGAAAACCTTTGTTATTGAGGGTAAGGAAGATTTGCCTATAAGCTTTGACACGGTTTCTACTATGCTCAATGCTTTTGGCGAGTTAAGCGCGACCAAAATAGTGCAGGAGGGCGTTACTGACTTTTCCCAGTATGGGTTTGACGAGCCACTTATAACCGCAATAATGGAAAAAGACGGTAAGACATACAAAATGGAGATAGGCAATATGTCCAGCACTGAAAGCAGCTATTATATGCGTGTTGACGACAGTGACGTTCTGTATCTTGCTAGCAGTTCAACGGTAAACTCATTTGCCTCGTCTCGCTATGGCTTTTACAGTACAGTAGTGTGTGAATTTAACAGCCAGACCGACTCTACTAATGTCACAGGCTTTTCGTTGGCGGGTACAGCACACCCCCGTACTATAGTAGCGCAAACCAATAATTTGGACGAGGAGGAGATAGGCTCTGCATATCAGATGATAGAGCCAATCAACCATCCATTCTCTACAGAGATGTCCAATGCTATTTTTGACCTGATAAATGAGCTTAATAATGTTCAGGTGGTCAGCGATGATGTGAGTGATGAATCACTTGAAAGCATGGGGCTTTTAGACCCTGTTAATATATTCACCTACACTGTTTCAGACGTTGACAGAGTAATTTATTTTGGTAATAAAACCGAGGATGGAACAAGCACCTATGTCATGATGAAAGATGGCAGCTTGGTACATGCAATTTCAAGCGAATATACTGAAGTATTAGAGAAAGACGACGCCAAATACTGTGAAGGTTCAGCATACTCACGTAGCTATGACACTATTGACAGCATGGTAATATCCGGCATGGGTAAAAGGTATGCCATTAGAATTACTGGTACAAGCGAAGATAACGATTTGATGGCATATATCAATAATAAGGCGGTAGATTACCAGAACTTTGCTGATTTATTTGCACATATAATTACCATTGACATTAAAGAGACTGGAAATATGACTGATGACGCCGAGCTTTTAGTTGAAATAACAGTTAACTTAAAAGAAGGCGGGCAGGAGATATTGCAGTTCTATAAAATTAATGATCTGCGCTGTTTTTATCAGCTTAATGGTGAAGGCGTATTCTATGTTGCAACCAGTGCAGTTGAACAAATAATTGAAAATGCTCAAAAACTTTATGACGGTGAGGAAATTGTTTTAGAGTGGTAAACCAATAAAAAAATCCGTGCTATCCAGCACGGATTTTTTATTTATGCTTATAATCCAAACAGATTATGGGCATTTTGTGAGGTTATATTCGCTATACTCTCAAAATCCATATCCCGTAGCATTGCAATCTGCTCGGCGACCAAGCGTACATTTAGCGGAGTGTTTGTGCTGCCTCGGTATGGCTCTGGCGCCAGGTAAGGGCAATCGGTTTCAAGCAGCAGCCGGTCTAACGGAACTTGTTTTGCAACATCCTTTGGAGTCTTCGCGTTTTTGAAAGTTACCACGCCGCCAAGAGAGATGTAAAACCCCAGCTGTAAAACTTGGTCAAGTGTTTCAAGCGAGCCGCTGTAGCAGTGAAATACACCCCTGATTCCCTTGTGCTGCCTTACAATTTCAAGTGTGTCCAAAGTGGAGTCCCGCGTGTGGATAATAACTGGCAAATCCATTGCCTTTGCAAGGTCAAGCTGCTGCGAAAACCAAAATTTCTGCTTATCCCTATCCGAATAATCACGGTAATAATCCAGCCCTATTTCACCAATTGCCACAACCTTTTTTTGCATTGCCAGCCTTTCAATCTCCTCAAGCTGGCGCGCGGTAATGTCCTCTACATCATTTGGGTGAAACCCGACAGCAGCATAGATAAAGTCATAATCAAGTGCATAGTCAACTGACTGCCTGCTTGTCTCAATATTACAGCCAACACATATTACCTTATCAATCCCATTAGGCACCAGCGATTCTATCAGCTGTTTTCGGCAGCTATCAAACTTAGGCTCGTACAAGTGGGTATGTGTATCAATTAGCATTACCTTATTTTCGCCCCGTTTTCAATATCGTCACTTAAAAATACAACTTTAACACTTTTATCAGGATTATCAGCTGCAAGCAGCATGCCCTCACTTATAGTCCCGCGCATTTTTGCAGGAGCAAGATTATCAACAAGCACTATTTTTTTACCGATTAGGTCTTCAGGTGAATAGTACTTTGCAATGCCTGAAAGTATCTGCTTTTGCGCGCTGCCGTTATCAACTATAATTTTAAGTAGCTTATCGCTGCCCTCTAATGGCTCACAGGCAACAATCTGTGCCGCTTTAAGCTCAATTTTTGCAAAGTCATCAATACTGATTGTGTTGCTGTTATCCTTGGCTTTTGTCTCTTTTTGTGCCTCTATCTCTGACAATACTTTTTTTGCATCTAATCTCTCAAAAAGTATTTTTGGCTCGCCCAGCAAATGCCCGTCTTTAATATACCCAAAGCTATTAAGGCTATCAAGGCCAGCGTTTTCTATATTAAGCTGTTTCAGTATTGACTTTGCAGTACTTGGCATAAACGGCTCAAGCAGTATTGCGCTAAACCTTATGCACTCTAAAAGATTGTAGAGCACGGTTTTAAGCCTATCTTCACTGCCGTTTTTGCCTAATATCCATGGCTGTGTTTCGTCTATATATTTATTTGAACGACGCAGTAAAGCAAAAATATCGTCAATAGCCTCGCTAATCTTAAACGCGTCCATATGCTCTTTTACAAGGCCTGGAGTTTTTAAGCACAGCTTGATAAGCTCACTGTCTGGCTCTGCCTTTTCAACAGGCTGGTACACAACCCCACCAAAATACTTTTTGGACATTGTAATAGTACGGTTTACAAGGTTGCCTAGAATATTAGCAAGCTCTGAATTAATGCGCTCAATAATTAGTTCGTATGAAATAATCCCGTCGTTAGCATAAGGTATCTCATGCAGGACGTAATAGCGTATTGCGTCCACCCCAAATAGGTCTACAAGCTTATCGGCGTATATCACATTGCCTTTTGACTTGCTCATCTTACCATCGCTCATTATAAGCCATGGATGCCCAAATACATGCTTGGGCAGCGGCTCACCCAGTGCCATTAAAAGAATTGGCCAGTATATTGTGTGAAAACGCACTATGTCCTTGCCGATTACATGCACGTCTGCCGGCCAGTATTTTTCATACATTTCACTGCTTTTGTCAGGGTCATAGCCAAGAAATGTAATGTAGTTTGAAAGCGCGTCTATCCAAACGTATATTACATGGTCATTATCAAAAGATACAGGAATACCCCACTTAAAAGATGAGCGCGAAACACACAGGTCAGTAAGCCCCGGCTTTATAAAGTTATTTAACATCTCATTTTTACGCGCCGCAGGGCAGATAAAGTCAGGGTTGTTCTCTATATGCTCTGCAAGCCTGTCAGCATATTTTGACAGCTTAAAGAAATACGCCTCCTCTTTAGCGGGGTGCACCGGCCTGCCACAGTCGGGGCATTTGCCGTCAATAAGCTGGCTTTCAGTAAAAAAGGATTCACAGGGGGTGCAGTACATGCCCTCGTACTGGCCTTTATATATATCTCCCTGGTCATAAAGCTTTTTAAATATTTTCTGTACGATTTTTTGGTGCACGGGATCGGTTGTGCGTACAAAACGGTCATAGGTAGTGTCCATCAAATCCCAGATACGTTTGATTTCACCCGCGACATTGTCAACAAACTCCTTTGGAGTAATGCCGGCGCGCTTTGCATTCTGCTCTATTTTCTCACCATGCTCATCCGTCCCTGTCTGAAAATAAACATCATAGCCGGACATTCGCTTGTACCTCGCAATACTGTCCGCCAGCACAATTTCATAGGTGTTACCTATATGCGGTTTGCCTGAAGTATAGGTGATGGCTGTAGTAATGTAGTATTTTTTTGACTTAGCACACATGGCAAAGCTCCTTTCATTTGTTTTTTATAGTAGTATACTCCATTTGTACGCTTATTTCAACAATTTTGGAATATCTTTTTTTAACAGAAAATAAAATGAGCTTAGAGAGTGTATTCTCCAAGCTCATTTTATTTTACATTGTTTTTAAACTATCAAGGCATTCCCTGCAAATATTTTTGCCTTTATAGTTTACAACGTCGTCGCCGCTGTCACAGAATATGCAGCATGGCTGATAGGGCTTTAGAATTATGGTATTTTTATCTACATAAATTTCCAGAGAATCCTTTATATTAATACCAATTGTTCTGCGCAGTTCAATTGGCAAAACAATCCTGCCCAGTTCGTCTACTTTTCTTACTATACCAGTTGCTTTCATTATTTTATCTCCTTTTTGCAAGTACTAAAGATAATTCTATTATATTTTCAAATAAAAGTAAACCCTTTTCTTAAGAATATTGTAAAAAAGGTGGCTGTTATGAATTACATATGGGGTATGCTTATAGTTTTTTCGGTTATAAGCGCGGCTTTTTTAGGGCGTGGGGAGCAGCTTTTAAGTGCTGCGGTCGGCAGTGCCGAAAGCGCTATATATTTTTGCATTACAATCGGCTCAGCAATTATATTGTGGAGTGGAATAATGAATATTGCCAAGCGCGCAGGCCTTTGTGATATGCTGGCAAAACTGCTGGACCGTCCGCTGCGGTACTTGTTTGGCGATATATCTGGCCCTGCAAAACAAGCCATAACTATGAATATCTCCTGCAATTTTTTAGGGCTTGGCAACGCTGCGACACCTTTTGGAATACAGGCTATGAAGCTTATGCGAAATGGTGAAACCGCTACTAATCCAATGATTATGTTTGTTGTGATAAACACAGCCTCAGTGCAGCTATTGCCAATATCAGTTGCCGCTATTAGAAAGGCTGCAGGCGCACCTAACCCATTTGACATTATATTCTGCGTCTGGGCGACATCTATTTGTTCACAGGCGGCGGGAATAATTATGTGTAAGTTATTTGAGTTTATGGGGCGTAAAAAGCATGGATACGGCAATTAATTTTATAGTGCCGGCTGTTATGGCGGCTATCATATTTTATGGCCTTTTGAAAAGGGTTGCAGTGCTGGATGCTTTTTTGGAAGGGGCAAAAGAGGGACTAAATACTGTAGTAGGCCTAATTCCCACCATGGTCGGTATATTTTGCGCGATTAAAATGTTTGAGGCGAGCGGGGCATTAGATGTGGTTATAAGCGCAATCTCGCCCTTAGGCTATATTTTAAGGCTGCCTAAGGAAGTGCTGCCTCTAGTACTGCTCCGGCCGCTTTCCGGCTCGGGCGCGCTTGCCTATTTTAAAACAATTGTGGAGAGGTATGGCGCGCAGAGTATGATAACAAGGCTGTCTGCCACCATGATGGGTTCATCAGAGACCACATTTTATACTATGAGTGTATACTATGGTGCCGCAGGTGTTAAAAAGACGAGGCATACCTTAATATGCGCCTTGTTCGGTGATATTGTAGCCTTTACATGCGCTGGCATATTTATTCGCCTGTTTTTTTAAAAACATACTTGAAAAGACGAAAAGGCTAGTGTAAAATAGAATCATTAACAAAGTTAAAATTGAAAAGAGGATATATAAAATGGCAAGTAAAAAAATTATTGTTGAGATGTCAGCAAGGCATGTGCATCTTACCCAGCAGGATTTGGAGACATTATTCGGCAAGGGCGCGGTTCTAACCCCTAAAAGGGATCTTTCACAGCCGGGCCAGTTTTTGAGTGAGGAAAGGGTAGATATTATAGGGCCTAAAAAAAGCATGTCAAATGTTGCAATTTTAGGGCCTGTACGCCCTGAGACCCAAATTGAGCTGTCACTTACAGACGCGAGGACACTTGGAGTAACTGCACCGGTTAGAATGAGCGGGGATGTTAAGGACAGCGGCGAGATTATAATCCGCGGACCAAAGGGTGAGATTACTACAAATGGAGTTATAGCGGCAAAGCGGCATATACATATGACAGTTAAAGATGCGGAGGAATATGGGCTTAAGGATGGGCAGGTTGTCTCTGTAAAGCTAGGCGGTGAGCGGGCTGTGATTTTCGGCGAAACTGTTCTTAGGGTATCAGACAAATTTGCAACACGCATGCATATTGATACAGACGAGGCAAATGCCGCATCACTTAAAGGTGATACTGAAGGCGAAATTCTTGATTAAATACTAAAAAAATGCCGTAAAGAAAAACTTTACGGCATTTTATTTTCATAAATATTTGACAAATAGATAATAGTCTGCTATCATATAACTTACTATAAAATTTTTTTAAAGATTGGAGTTTAATTTAATATGTCAGACCCTGACCCTTTAGGAGTTATTTTAAAAATTATTCTGCTGTTCGTTCTTATTATCATAAACGCGTTTTTCGCTATGAGCGAGATTGCTATAATAACACTCAATGATAATAAGATAAAAAAGATGGCTGAGGAAGGGCATAAAGGTGCAAAAAAGGTACTTAAGTTAATTGATAACTCGTCCAACTTCCTCTCCACTATTCAAATAGGTGTTACGCTTGCAGGATTTTTAACCTCCGCCTCAGCTGCGGAAAATTTCTCCGGGCCACTATCTACAGTAATTTGTGATTTATTTAAAATCACCTCGCCCACGGCGATTTCGTTTATCGGTGGATTGTCGATGGTTTTAGTAACTATTATTATTTCTTATTTCTCACTCGTACTGGGTGAGCTTGCACCAAAACGCATTGCAATGCAGCGTGCTGAAAGCGTATCTTTCAAAGTAGCAGGGCCGCTGCTTGTTATAAAAACAGTAATGCTGCCATTTATTAAGTTATTATCTGCTTCAACTAATGGAGTTGTACGTCTACTGGGATTTGACCCCAATGCGGATCAGGAAGAAGTCACTGAGGAAGAGATTCGCATGATGGTTGATGCCGGTGAGGAAAAAGGCGTTATTGAGGAAATACAGAAAGACATGATAAACAATATCTTTGAGTTTGATGATATTGTTGCGGGTGATGTAATGACCCACCGTACAGACATAATAGCGGTGGAGATTGGGGACAGCGTAGAGGAGACTATTGAAAAAGCGGTCGAGTCCGGCCATTCCCGAATACCTGTTTATGAAGAGGATTTAGACGATATTAAGGGCATTTTGTATGTAAAAGACCTGCTTAAATATGTAGGGTGTGAACTGCCTAAGAATATTAAGATATCAAAGCTCATGCGCAAGGCGTATTTTGTGCCGGAGTCTAAGCGCTGCGGTGATCTGTTTAACGAGATGACTGAAAAGCATATCCAGATGGTTATTGTGGCGGACGAATATGGCGGTGTTGCCGGCCTTGCCACTATTGAAGACCTTATGGAATCAATAATGGGTAATATCCAGGACGAATATGATAATGAAGACGAGGAATATACCCAGCTTAGCGAAAATGAGTTTATGATTGATGGCATTACTGATATTGAAGAGGTTGAAGAACTTTTAAATATCCGTTTTCCAGAGGGCGAGTATGATACCATCGCCGGCTATATAATGTCTGTAATTGGCAAAATACCCGAGCCGGATGAGAAACCGCAGGTTGAGTATGGCGGATACTTGTTTACTGTAACGGAAATGGAGGAGCGCAGAATCGAACAAATACGAGTTGAGCGCTTGCCTGAAAGCAGTGAGGAAAACGATGATACTGATACAAATAAGGATAAGGTCAAAAAACCTCAAAAATCAAAAGCTGAAAGCTAAAAAATGCGCGCATAACTTTTTAAAAGTTATGCGCGCTTATTTTTACTTTTCTATAGTCAGCCCGGCTCTGGCTATGCTGTCAAGGTCAGCTGCGTTAACGCCTGTTACGCGTAACGTTTTAAGGTTTCCAAGCTCTTTAACTGCTGCGACCGATTGCAGGTCTAATCCGCTGATATCCAGGTATTCAAGAGATGTAAGGCTCTTTATGTCGGCTATGTCATATACCTTGGTTTCAGATATATCCAGCCTGTAAAGCTCTGTCATGGACAGAATGGGTGAAATATTGCTGACAAGGCAGCCGCTTAAATACAATTCTTTTAGCTTAAGCCCGCTCAGTGGCGAAAGTGTAGCAATGTTAGTATCTGAAATATTCAGGTTTATAAGCTGTGACATTTTGCTTACAAAATCCAGGCTGACAATTTCACAATCTGACACATCCAGCGTGACCAGGTTGGTAAGTCCCTCAAGATTTTTTAAATTTTTAATAGGGTTATCACCCAGGTGCAGCTCAATCAACTGCTCCATGGAATGAATTGTAGGAAGCTCGGAAATTGTGTTTGACGTTATATCAAGCACAGTAATCTCCTTGCAGGCCTCCAGCCCTCTTATATCTGCAAGGCTATTTTTGCCTAAATTTAAGTTCTTAAGCGCTGTAAGCGAAGTTAAAGGCGTAATATCAGAAATTTTGTTATTTGATAAATCCAGATTCTGAAGCTTTGTCAGCTCACGTAAGCCGGACACTGAGCTGATGTTATTATTAGAAAGATTAAGTGTGGTAAGCTCAGTAAGGCCGGACAGTGCTGTAACAGCGCTATCGCTAAGCTGGCACCCGGATAGATTGAGCTCGTTAAGCTTTTTCTTGTTTGATATCTCAGCAAGGCTTGTAATAGCATTTTCGCCTGTGAGTATTAAGGTAGTCAGGTTTGGCATATACCCTAAGTCCGAAAGTGTTGTTATTTTGCCTGAAACACCTTCATTTGTCAGTTCTGTGATTGACTCCAGCTCTCTTGCATAAACGATATCATTTGACTTTTTAAGCGCGTTTAAAACCATCTGTTCCACTTTACGGTCGTCAAAAGATATAACTTCGTTTGCGTTTTCAATGTTATAAGTAAGGGTTAAAAGAGGAGACACCAGCCCCTGCTCATTTACTGAAATGGCATTAATTATAGTCTCACCTTTACCAATACTAATAGGCTCGCTGTATAAGCTGGACGAGCGGGTGGGGCTGCTGCCGTCGGTAGTAAAGTACACGCTTTCGTTTTCTGGCACAGTTATAACTATTTTTTGAGACCTGTCATAACTGCCTTGTGTAGGTGTGTATGCCAGCTCACCTGGGCGCAGCTGAGCAATTTGGCGGGAAATGTTAAGATCAGTTATTGAATCGGTATACTCTGCAGCCTGGGTAAGCTGGCCCTGGGTCGAGTAAACCTTGATTTTTTGAATATACAGCACTTCCATTCCAGATTCGTCTGTTATAACCTTTTTAGAAATAGCCTTGTCAATTGTAGCATGTGCATTATCAAAATCTTCTATATTCATATACGCCTGTGTAAGTGAAAGATAGGCAGCCTGGTTTTTGCTGTTCCAAAACAGAGCAATATTATAGTTTGATATTGCGGACTCATTATCCCCTGCAGCAAGTGCATCATCCGCACGTTTTAAATAGTTGCTGGCAAAAATGCCACGCAAAAATACAAACACAACCAGTAAAACCGCAATAAGTGTTAAAACAAAAGATATAATAAATTTATAATTAAGCTTTATCTTTGACATAGTCTTATCCTCCATGTGTTACTATCATAGCATATTTTTTTCCTTTTTTCAATATGATAAGAATAGCTCAGTAAAGATTGGTCAATTATAATATTGCAAACCAATCTTTGAAAGGATGAGACTAATGAAAAAGGCTGTAATTCAACCTGATGTAAAGCAGGAATTAATGTGGGTAAAATCCCAAATTGAAGTGGTTAACACTAAAATGGCTTTCACAAATGAAGCAAAGCTTTTAGATTCTCTGTCCTACGAACTGCTTGCACTAAAATCACGCATGGGATACCTAATAGAGCTTGCAAAAAAGGAATATGAATGATAAAATAAACAATAGGCATATACACTAGCAACAAAATTTGAATCGTCTTTTTATGCATTTTTACCAATTTTCATATTTGGGTTGAAAAATAGAAAGCACTATGCTATAATTTAATCATGTCTATAAGTATATTAATTATTATATACGGGCGCATGATTTTTAGGAGGTATTCTGCATGAAACTCAAAAACATCCTTGCTGGGGTTTTGCTTTTCGTAATGATCCTGGCACTTGCAGGCTGTAACTATATAGAAAGGCCTATGGGTGCTAAGAACAATAGCCAGGACACAAGCAGCAAGCTTGCATCCCTGCTTATACGGACAGAGGTGACCCCACCAGTTATTGATGACGATGATGATGGTGGTTATACTACCCCGATAGATACTACCCCGGATACTACACCGGACACGGAGCCGGATACTACACCGGACACGGAGCCGGATACCGAGCCGCAGACGGAGTATGTTGACACACCATTTGATATCTCTGTGGATGTGCTTAAAAAGATTGATGAAATTCTGGATAAAATAGATGATCAGCGTACAGAGGCTACAAATGCCACAGGCATGAATGACGAGCTGATGGCCGGTAGGTCAATTTCAATATTTATGCCATATGACGTTGTTGAAAATCAGCAGGATGTTATTACATCTATAGGCAAGCAATTAAATTGCTCACCTTCATATCAGATTAAAGGTACAGGATATAATTACATAATGGCGGTAAAGAACTCCGCACTATCAGGCAAGAGCGCTGACCTTATGTTTGTGGACCAATCAATTTGGGGTAACATTCAGCAGTTTGCGCAGCCGATAAACAGCCTTGTTAACTTTGATTTGGGTGATAAATTTAATACATTTAAATCGTCATTCTCAAAGAAATTCATTGTTAGCGACAGTAATATAGAAAATGCAAAATATTTTGTTGCTTCAGGCATTGGCGCACCTTATCTGCTTGCCTATAATAAAGCCAACTTGAATACTTCAGGCTTATCTGTAGCAGCTAACGAAGAAGATGGGCTAAAGCAAGTAGATATTAAAGACCCAGTCGAAATGTATAATAACAAAACCTGGGGCATCAGTTCCTTTATTGAAATCCTAAAAGCCTCCACAGTTGGTGGTAACGTTGGCCTTGCATCATTCTTAGACGATGATACAAACCTTGACATTTGGATGGGTATGGACAACAAAGCATCTATTGGTATTACAACTACTGAGCTGCGTGCTTCTACAAGTGTTTCAGTTTTAGGAGATGAGGCTTTAAGCGGTTCGGTTAATAACCATATGGATTTACTTCAGAGCATTTATTGGTCACAGCTTGGTGCCGACCAGTCAAATTATATTGGGGCATGGGTTGATAAGAGCGACAAACAGCTTGCTTTTGAGAAAATGTTTAATCAGTACACTGGCGGTGACACAATTTCATCATTTACATTTGTTGCATGTGAAGTTACTGATTATCCAACTCTGAAGAGTATGGCTGGTAATGCCAACTGGGATTTTGTAGCTTATCCATATGGACTTAATACTGAAAATATCTATCGTTCAAGTGAGCCTGATGATGCAGGCCTATACTATGATGATTCTGGCATGGTGCTAAGCACTTATGCAGCGGGTTGGGCAAGCGGTTTTGCAGTATTTAAAAAGAGTGCAAACGCTTCACCTGCACTGCGTTTTGCTGAGGTATTTACTCAAAAATGGATTGAGCAGTATGAAGACCCGTTGACAAGCCAAATGACAGAAGAACAGCAAACACGTTATCAATCAATGAAAGATAATATAGGCATTACTTTCTACCGTTCAGTTGTTGAAACTGCAAAGTTTGCTTATCCGTATTATCAGCAAGAGGCAAACCGCCTTAATAATGAGGAGCGTTCAAACTTCAGCGGTATTGAGGTGTACAGCTCAAATAACAGCGTTTTGACCCAACCGATGTATAGAAAGAACGAAGCGGTTGGTAACTACACACCAATGCTGCACACTACCTGGAGCGAGTACTTCCTAGGTAAGACTGACCCGGATGATCCGGATGTAACACTCAGTGGCGGCATATGCGATATTTTGGCAAATATCTACCTGCCATCAGGAATGCTGTTTGTACAATAAAATATGATATATAATAAGAGGGGTGCTTTTTGCACCCCCCTTTTCTATTTAAAAAATAATTTAATTTTATAGGATATACTGATTTATGTAATAATAAAATATAGAAAGGTATAATTAAAGTAATAAAGGGCGGATTACGATTAATAAGAAAATCAGTATCAATCCTGAAAGCTCAGTAATATTAAAGGGTATAACAACTTTAATACTATTTATATTAACAGTTGCACTACTTATAGCTGCCACGCTTGCCTATAATAAAAACAGTGAGTTTGTCAGTGCCTTTGAAGGCGGAGTAAAAAATTCTTTTTATATATCAACCGTTATTATATTAATAGGCAGCTCAATTATATATACTCCTATCTCAATAGGTGTATCCACCTATTTCATTAAGTCTGCCTTTGGTTTAAAACCTCATTTTTTAGAAATATTCTATCTGTTTAAGTATCCGGTTCGTTTGTTTAAAGGCATTGCAATGAATGCCGTTAAATCAATTTTAATATTGCTGCAAAGGCTTTTTATTTTATTTGTGGCGCTAACTGCCGAACTGGTCATATTTTTTATTACTGTTTTAATGTCAGGCGAAAATATTTTTGTATATGAAAATAATTTTTTGTCTGCAGCTGCGGATTTAATGCTGGGAAGCAAGTTTTTTATAATTATGACCATTGTTGAGTGGGCAATTGTTATTTTATTAATGTTAGTTTTTAAAGTGAGGTTTATATTTTGTAAATATGCTTTTATCCGATTTGAAAATATAGGTGCAATTGAGGCTATAAGAATAGGGCTGGTGTCTGTCAGGGGCCATCAAATCAAGACATTGCTGTACTATATCAGATATATATCAGAAAATATTTTAATATTTTGTACTTTTGGACTAGTTCACATAGAAAATAGGAGTGAACGCTTTTCAGTTTACGCAATACGGATGGTTGAGCATGGTCAGCATGAGTATTACAAGCAGCGCTCAGGTCATTAATATGTGACACCTTCTAAAAACATTAACATTTCATCCTTGGTCCTAAAAAACATGTAATCTTTAAGCTGCCTTTTATCATCATCGCTCAGCTGTGAAGTGTTAGCATTTACAATTTCAATAGGCCGTTGGGTATTGTCAGACTGGTATATATAAATATAATCATCAATCAGGCGTACTAAAAAGTGATTATGGCAGTAGCCGTCTACTATTACAGTCTTTCCATTTTCATCTCCTAGCCTGCATCCGCATAGAGTGTAAATTTTCAACACAGGCTCTTGAAAAGAAGCAGTAGATGGTGTTATAATATTATCCGTAGTTTTATTACTTTTTTTGCTGCCATATATGTTTGCAATCAAGATAAAAACAAGTAGGGTTAAAGTTAAGCCTATACTAAAACCAACAAAAGTTCTAATAAATTTTTTAGACATTATACCACCTGTCTTTCAGTATATTACTTAAATTAGTATCTGCTTTTTTATTGTAATTATGTTAGGCAGAACGGAGAGAAAGAATATGCTAAAAAGAAAACCTAAAACTAAAAAAATTAAAAATAAAAAAGAGGGCAAGGTCAAAAAATGGTGGAGAGGTCTGCCCTTTGTACTTCGTAAAAGTATAATCGCAGTAGGCCTTACAGCAATACTAACCACCTTTTTTGTGGGTGTGACTTTTTTATGGTATGCATTTATTTATTTAGACGATACTTTTGATCTTGCGGATGCATCACTGGACTATACAACTGTTGTCTATGGTGTTGATGCTGATAACAATACAGTTGAAATTGAGGATTTGCATAAGAGTGAAAATCGTATCTGGGTTGACCTTGATCAAATGCCTGAAAATTTGAAATGGGCAATAGTAGCTATTGAAGACAAACGCTTTTATGAGCATAATGGCGTGGATATCAGGCGTACATTAAGTGCCGCGTTTAACTTCTTTAATCCTGCCAGCAGCAGCTCTTTTGGTGGTTCTACAATCACTCAGCAGCTTATTAAAAATCTTACAGGTGATAATGCGCGTACAATAACCAGAAAAATTCAGGAAATACGCAGGGCATGGTATCTTGAACGTGAATATACTAAAGACCAAATACTGGAGACTTACCTTAATACAATTTATTTGTCTCAGGGTTGTTACGGCGTTCAAACTGCCGCTAATGTCTACTTTGGTAAAGATGTATCAGAACTTGACCTTGCAGAATGTGCAACGCTTGCCGCGGTTACAAACCTGCCCAGCAGGTACGATCCATTTGTTAATATGGAGGAAAACAAAAAGCGTGCCTCTATTGTTTTGGATGAAATGGTCAAGCTTGAAAAGATAACCGAGGAGGAGGCTGAGGCTGCAAAAGCGCAGGAGATTGTTTTAAATACTGAAAAAGTAGAGCAATCAACCGGCGAAGGTGTGCAAAGTTATTTTGTAGACCAGGTAATCCAAGATGTTATTGATGACTTAATGGATGAGAAAGGTTATAGTGAGACTTATGCTACAAACCTTGTTTATTCCGGCGGTCTGCAAATATATTCTACAATGAATCTTGAAATTCAGCAGAAGATGGATTCTGTCTATCAAGACCCGGATAATTTTCCTAAATTAAGAGGAGAAGTACAGCCGCAAAGCGCTATGGTTATTATTGACAACAGCACCGGTGCGGTAGTCGCTTTGGCAGGCGGAATAGGAGAAAAAACAACCAACCGCGGCCTTAATCTCGCAACTCAGGCTTACAGGCAGGCAGGCTCTTCCATGAAGCCTATAGGCACATATGCACCGGCTTTTGAATACTCAGTTAAGGTTGAGGGTAAAACTATCTCACCTGGAACAACTGTTATGGATTCATATCTTATTCCGGAAGAAAAATATCCTAAGAACTATGACTATATTTCAAATAAGCCAATGACTATTCAGACTGCAATTGCGCGAAGTACGAATACTGTTGCATCAAAAGTCTGCGCGGCGCTTGGACCTAAGCGCGCCTTAAACTTCTTAAAAGATAACCTTGGCGTCACTTCACTTATTACAAGTGATATGAATGCAACAACCAATGACGAAAATGTAGGCGCAATGGCACTTGGCGGATTGACTAAAGGTATTAGTGTACTAGAAATAACGGCGGCGTATGCAGCTTTTCCAAATGAAGGGACATATACAAAGCCCTATACCTATACAAAGGTAGTTGACCAGAATGGCAGAGTCATTTTAGAGAAAAAGGTTTCATCTAAAAGCGCAATGAGCAAGGAGACTGCTCAAATGATGAACATGCTGCTTCAGTACGCTGTTACAAGCGGTACAGGCTCACCTGCTAATTTTGGAACTACTGCAATCGCTGGTAAGACTGGTACTACAAACGATGATAAGGACAGATGGTTTGTAGGTTATACACAGTATTATACCGCGGGGGTATGGTACGGGTATGAAATGCCAGAAACTATTGTCTACAGCGGCACAAACCCAGCTGTTAGGGCATGGCGAAATGTAATGAGTAAAGTTCACGAGGGATTATCATATAAGAGCTTTAGTGTGCCGCGCTCTCTTGTCTCAGTTGAATATTGTGTTGAAAGTGGCATGCTGGCAACAGAAAACTGCCCCGAAAAGGCGACTGGGCAATTCTACTCATCATCAGTACCGACAGAGACATGTACTCTGCACCCTGCTGATGAGGCTACGGCTACACAGCCGGATACAACAACGACTCAGCCAGATACAACAACATCGCCTGATACCACAACAACAAAACCGGATAATACTGCGCCTCAAAACACTAAACCGGCTGATGAGACAAAGCCGCAGACTGAACCTGAGCCAGACGATGACGATGATGATAAAACTCAAGCACCGCAGGACGATAAGACTGAGCCGGCAGAAAATAATGAAGATAATACAACTGTAGAGCAGGATAAGCAAAACGAATAAATTAAGAGGGCGTGTTTTAAACGCCCTCTGATTTTATTAAAATAAAAACTCCTTTGCTAAAAGCAAAGGAGTTTATTTTTTGCACGTAATGCCAATTTATTTAAAACAGTTAAACTGCCCTCTTTACATAACCGGAACGGAGGCACCTCGTGCAGACATGAATATGCTTTACAGAACCGCCAACCACGGCCTTTACGCGTTTAACATTCGGCTTAAAAGCTTTATTGCTCCTTCTGTGTGAGTGGGACACCTGAATGCCGAAAGAAACACCTTTTCCGCATAAATCGCATTTTGCCATATTGCAACACCTCCTTAATTGACAAAACTCATTTTAACATATAACATTTTAAATTGCAATACTTTTTTATATAAAAAAATATTTGATTATAGTATAAAGCTTTGTTATAATAAGTTATATATTAGTTTAGGAGGTAGCGGGATGAATAATTCTCATTCTCTAAAACTTACACACCTGATTAAAAAAATGGAGCTTGAAGTTGTTTACATGCCCGAGGGCGGCGAGGATAGGGAAATCTATTCAGCAGACATTAATCGCCCTGCTTTGCAGCTTGCCGGATACTTTGACCATTTTGATGAATCGCGGATACAAATTTTAGGCATGGTAGAACACACATATCTTGCAGACTTAGACCCAGACCAGCGGCGTAAACGTATTGAGCGCCTGTTTGAGTTTAAATTTCCTGCACTAATTATTACACGCAATTTAAAATTATATGACGGTATGCTGGATGCTGCCAGCAGGTATGAAATACCTATAATGCGTACAAGCCTGCACACTTCCAACTTTATGAGCAGTATAATCTATTATCTTAATCAAAAACTGGGGGCGCAGCTAACCCGGCACGGAGTTTTGGTTGAAGTGTATGGTGAAGGCATTTTGCTTACTGGTGAGAGCGGGGTTGGAAAAAGCGAAACAGCTATAGAGCTTGTAAAGCGCGGGCATCAGCTGATAGCGGATGATGCTGTTGTTATAAAGCGCACATCCTCAACAGTGTTAACAGGCTTTGCGCCGGACCTTATCAGGCATTTTATAGAACTGCGCGGAATTGGCGTCATAAATGTGCGAAAAATATTCGGCATAGGCGCAATTCTCGAAAATACGCGCATTGACATGATAATTAACCTTGAAAACTGGGATAAAAACAAAGTGTATGACCGTATGGGGCTGGATACCAACTATGCAGAAATATTGGATGTAAAAATCCCCAGTATGACAGTTCCTGTGCGCCCTGGCAGAAACCTTGCGATTATTATTGAAGTTGCGGCTATGAACAATCGGCAGAAAAGAATGGGATATAACGCCGCAGAAGAGCTCAACAATAAAATATTAAAAGATATTGAAAATGCAAAGGGGAATGAGTAATGTATTATTTAGGCGTTGATTTAGGCGGAACAAATATTGCCGCAGGGCTTGTAGATAAAGATTATAAACTTGTCCACAAATGCAGTATACCAACACAGGTTGAAAAAGGAGTAGACGCTATAATAAATAACATAGCTCTGGCCATTAATAAGGTTGTGGATGGGTATAACATAACAATGGACGATGTTATAAGCATCGGCATTGGATCTCCCGGTGCAGTAAACCCTGACACCGGTGTGGTAGACTTTGCTGCAAACCTTGGATTTAAACATACCCCACTTGCCCAAATGGTATCAAAGCTTATCCCAGGCAAGGATATTTTTATAGAAAATGACGCTAATGTAGCAGCACTAGCCGAGGTACGTGCTGGAGCGGCGAAGGGAGTTAAGGACAGCATTACCATAACCCTTGGCACTGGCGTTGGCGGTGGCATGATTATAAACGGCAAAATCTATTCAGGTTTTAACCATGCTGGGGCAGAGTTTGGGCATATAGTACTTGAGGAAGGCGGCCGCCGCTGCAGCTGCGGGCGCAACGGCTGTTGGGAGGCATATGCGTCAGTCACCGGCCTGATAAAAACCACTAAAGAGGAAATGCTTAAGGACAGCACTTCTATAATGTGGGACATGGTATCACATAATCTGGATAACGTAACCGGCCTTACAGCATTTGATGCTATGCGTGCCGGAGATAAGCTCGGCACTTACGTTGTGTATAAATATATACGCTATGTTGCATCTGGGCTTGTAAGTGTAATGAATGTACTGCAGCCGGAAGTGCTGTGTATTGGCGGCGGAATATCCAAAGAGGGCGATACGCTGATAAAGCCGATACGCGAAGTTATGAAAAATGAGCTGTTTGCGCGCTTTTCAGATATTCAAACCCAGATACGCGTTGCGGCTTTAGGAAATGATGCAGGAATTATAGGCGCGGCACTTTTAAATGTTGATTAAGGGGTTTAAAATATGACCGAAGAGGAAAAGATTTTTAAAGGCCAGTTGTTTTGCCCCGCAGATGAGAGCTTAAAGGCTATAAAGCTTAAAACACATAACCTTTGTACCCGCTATAACCAGACTTTTGAAAATGAGACTGAAAAAAGGGCTGAGATTATTAAAGCGATTTTTGCCAAGTTCGGTGAGCAAAGCTTTATTCAGGGCCCAATGTATATTCATTATGGCAAGCATACTGTTATAGGAAAACGCTTTTTTGCTAACTTTAATCTTACTATTCAAGACGATGCAAAAGTGATAATAGGGGATGACGGTAATTTTGGCCCGAATGTTACTATTGTAACGCCCCTCCATCCAATGCTCGCCAGTGAGCGCCGCAGTATTAAAACCCCGGATGGCTTTAAGCATTTGTGCTATGCCAAGCCAGTCACCATCGGCAATAACTGCTGGTTTGGCGCAAATGTTACTGTTTGCCCGGGTGTAAGCATTGGCGATGACTGCGTAATTGGAGCGTCCAGCGTAGTAACACGTGACATCCCTGCGGGCTCATTTGCTGTTGGCGTTCCGTGCAGGGTGATACGCAAAATCACTGAAGCGGACAGTGTAAAATACAACCCGGCAATACTTGGAGATATATCTTTTTAATAAATTAAACGGCGCTGTGTTTATCACAGCGCCGTTTATTAATTTTCATAGACATTTGCAATACTTTCTATTGTTACAGTTCCTGCATTTTCAAGTGCTTTAAGTGAATCTAAAAGCTCTTTGCTTTTTTCAATTGTTTGGTTTGAAAAATCTTTGCTTGGAATCCACTCATATTCCCTGCTGGCATCGTAAAAAATATCTGTATTACTGTTAATGCTTAATATTTCATTGGCTTCATCAATATGCCTTTTGAGTATGTTTTCTGGCAAAAAATACTCATTGTTTGTCTCTAAAAACGTCGTAAGCTGATTTTGATATAAATCTAAAAATTCCTGATAGCTGCACATATCATAAGTGCCGCTGTCATCTGTATAAACTAACCTGGATGCAGTATCAAGTTTAGCGTAAGAAGTGTCATATGTAGGCAAAAGATAAATTATTTGCTCTCCATAAACCCAGGGCGTGGCATTAAAAAGATATGTTTCGCCTTTTTTTAGCTTTATCCTGTCAAACTGTTCACTTGAACCTATAGAATACAGCTTTACAGGCGTGTCTGGCATAAATCCACTGATGTCGTCTACAACTTCAACTTCATATACCGTATAGTCATTAATATCAATATTATAAAAATTTATAAGCGCTGTTTCGTCCTTAACAGCTGTAACCTGCGCAGTAAATATTCTTTTGTCCGTTTGCAGCATGGAAGGTATGCTTTTTATAAGCTCATCAAGCTTTTCAGCGCCCTCTTTAAGCACTTTTTCCTTACTGCAGGAGCTAATGCCTACAACTATAACAATCGCGGTAAAAAAGCAACACAGACGTTTTAAATGTGATTTCAATTTTAAGTCTCCTTAACTATATCATTTCGTCCGGCACAAACTCACCAGTTTCACGTATAGGCCCAGTCTGTTCCGCCGGGCTATCTGGCTGAGTTGTGCTTTGTTCCGGCTCTGTCTGTTCTGCCTGGATATCTGGCTGAGTTGTGTTTTGTTCCGGTTCTGTCTGTTCTGGGGCTGACACTTCTGGCTGAGTAGCAGTGTATTCATCCGCCTGTGTTTCAGGCGGTTCAGTCTGTTCATCCGGCTGTGTAGCAGTGGATTCTACTCTTTCATCAACTGCACCAATGTCATCATCCGGCTGCTCAGTCTCAGGCACTTCAACTTGATCATCCTGAGTGTCGTCATAAACAACCCCTGAGTATATATTTAACATTTGCTCATAAAACTTGTACTGGCGTTGGTAGTAGCTTAAAATATCAAAGTACATTTCTGCCGAATTTCCTGTTAGTGAAAATCCGTGTTCTTCCTTAATCGCATCCCTTACTGTTGAGGGTACGCTACTTCCTAAGCTTAAGTCAAAGCTTACAGGGGTGTCAATAAGGTTTTTATAGAATATACAGTTTTGGTAATCGGCAATCAGCTTAACGTCAGTAATGCGCGAAAATTCCAATACTTCAGCATAGTCAAGCTTAGTATATAGGCGAATAAACCTTGGGGCCCAGGCATCGTTTGGATTGTCCACCCTAAGGCTTACCTCACTGATATCAAAAACACTAAGCCCCTCCGGCATATCCAGTGCGAATGTTGAACTGGACGAAAGCTCAAAGTCATCTTTACCCAGTGTATCCAGCAGATAGCTTCTGGTATAACTGCCGTCTTCCAGCATACTATAAAAAGTGACGTCGAGATACATAAGCCCATCATATTCAAGCGAGTCAGTCTCGTCAATGGTGACGCCTTTTGTATAATCACTTAGCATACGGTTTTGCAGCTCTATTGAAACAGTTTCAATATCAAGATATAGCCTTGTTGCTTCACTCATATTTAAAGATGCCAGCGTATCAGCTTTTAGTTGTGCGTTTTTAAAATCGGTAAGTCCTTTTTCTGAAAGCTGTAAAGCAATGCTATACAGTGATTTTACACGTTCAAAACTGCTTTTATCATCGTGGGTTATCATTAAATTTGAGTCTTTAATCTGATCAGAACCCGAGCCGAAAACGGCGGTTCCTGTCCATGATTCTTTTGCAAAGAGTGTTCTTTTGCCGTTCATTAAAAACGAGACATTAACCCATCTGCAATACCAGTCATCATATCTGTTTTTAGAGTCAGGCAGTGTGCCTATTGTAAGCCCGGTTATGTCAAAAGGCGCATAGCCATAGGGAAGTATAAGAGTGAAATTATCCACAGCCCCGCTTTCAAAATTGTCAAAATTTTTGTTTTTTAGTGGATATTCAACCGTTTTACCATCCGAAAAAGTTATTACAAGGTTTACCCCGCCCCTGTCAAGGTCAACACGTTTAGGGCTTAAGTTATTTTCCGTTTCAGTGCAGATTGTTATATTCAAACGATTTGAACATCCAAACGCATCCAGTGCGCGCAGATAAGCCACGTCGGTATTATATTCCGGCATGGAAAGCCGGCGCAAAATTACTGAATCATCCAGCTCAAAAAGGTCATAATACTTAAAAGAGTAAAAACCGGCGATACTAACTATAATCATTATACCAACGCAAATATATAGCCTTATTGCATAACTGCTCTTAATGCTTTTTCGTAAATGTTCACTTTTAAAAAAACGTTTTATGCGGCGAATAACTAGTTTGTAATTTACTATTATACTTTTTTTAATTCGTTTTCTATAAAAATAATCTTTTATTTTATTAAAAAAGTTTTTCATAGCTCCCTCCGAGCATAGTTATAAATCAAGTATAACATATTTATTAAGATTTTAAAACCATATTAAAAAAATTTTACAGTATTTTTACTGAATATATGAGTACGATTATGTGAATAATATCTGTGAATCAAAAAAAGGAGAGATAATAATGGATAAACTCGCACTGACATTAGTGACGATTGGCGCCATTAATTGGGGCAGCGTTGGCTTGTTCAAGTTCGACATAATCGGCTTTTTATTCGGCGGAACAGACTCAATAATCAGCCGTATTATATTCACGATTGTCGGCCTGGCTGGACTGTGGTGTATATCGATTCTATTCAAAAAAATCGTACCTAACGACAGAACAGTTATTGACGAACGCTCCGGCGACTAATTGTTACAATAAAAAACGTTTATATGCGAAGTGGTATTAATAAAATGGTGAACGCTTATGCGTTCACCATTTTATTTTTAAAGTAAGTTTTGATTATAAACCGCCCGCGCGCCGCCTATAAATTTGGGCCGTGTGCGTGCGCATACTACATTGGCTTTGCCGATATATTGCTGTTCTATCCTGATAGGAACAGCAACAGGCCTTAAATGCATGCCTATAAGCGTATTGCCTATATCAATACCGGCGTGTGCCTGCACATTTTCTACTGCTACCGGGTGGCTAAATTTTTTGTAAGCTGCTGTTGCAAACGACCCGCCTGCTTTTGGCTGCGGAACTACATTTACAATTTCCAAGCCATACTGTGAGGCCGCATCAAACTCTAAAATGATTGCACGGTTCAAATGCTCACAGCACTGCGCGGCAAGGTATATGCCCATTTCGGATGTTATTGAGTAAATTGCATCTAGTACAGCACTCCCGATTTGTTCATTAGAGGCAGAACCAATCTTGGCGCCGCCAATTTCACTGCTGGAGCAGCCCACTACCAAAATATCACCTTTTTTTAGCTTACTGTTGTACAGAACTTGCTCTGTTACTTTTTTGGTTTCATTTTTTATTGTTTCAAACATATTTATTTTTTACCTCGATTCATTTCCATCTATCTTTTTTAAAACATCCATGCACCCAAATTATATCTTCACCTATGCAGTCAATCTCGCACCACGGTATGCGGATTAAATTTTTTTTACAAAAAGCAGGAAGGCAGAACCCGCCGCAAGATACTAATATATTTACAATCTGCCCGCAATCCCTATCAAATTCTATGTCTACAGGGTAGCCTATCTTTTTCCCGTCCCCAGCAAATACAAGCTCTTTACATTTAAAGTCCGAAAATAAAATACAATGCATAATAACACCCCTATAACAAGTATATAGGTCGGCGAAAATAATTATACACTAGAATTATTATAAGATATAATATACTTTTTTTCAATAAAAAAGTGTATATACTTGATTTTATTTTTTAAAGATTATATAATTCTAGTAGAACAAAAAAGGAAGTGTTAAACTTGAATATTACAGTATTTGAAAATTATGAAACAATGTCAAAAAAGGCGGCGGAGATTTTAGTTGAAAGCCTTAAAAAAACACCTGATATGACTTTGGGGCTTGCTACAGGCAGCACACCGGTCGGCTTATATAATAATCTCATAGATGCATATAATAAGTCCGAAATTTCATTTAAAGACGTTACAACTTTTAATCTGGACGAATATTATCCCATTGCGCCTGAAAATGAGCAGAGCTATATTTATTATATGAACGCAAATTTGTTTTCCAAAGTTGATATTAATCCCCAAAACATTAATATCCCAAACGGTAGAGCTGATAATGCGGATTTAGAAGCTTTGGAATATGACAAAAAAATTAAAGAAAAAGGCGGCATTGATTTACAGCTGCTTGGTGTTGGGCCAAACGGGCATATAGCTTTTAATGAGCCAGGTGAGCAACTGGAAAGCGCTACACATGTAACTGAGCTCACTCAAAAAACCATAATGGCAAACTCCAGATTTTTTGAGTCTATTGATGATGTGCCAAAACGTGCGCTGACAATGGGCCTTGAGTCTATTTTTACCGCAAAGCGCCTTTTGGTTTTAATTGCTGGCAGCGGCAAAAAGGAAGTATATGAAATGCTTAAAACGGGTAAGATTACAACAAAATGCCCTGCCACACTCTTACACCTGCACTCGGACTGCACAGTGCTGGTAGACGGCAATTCTATAAAGTAAAAAAACGCCCTCTTTTACTTAGAGGGCGCTTTTATTATTTTTCTACTTTATCGCACGCTTTTTCCAGCCAGTCGCCTTCAAAAAGCTCTATCAGTCCGCTGTCGGCAGCTTTTGTAAGGTCAGGGTCAATTGGTATTTTTGCAAGTATATCCACACCGTATTTTTGTGACACTGAATCAATATGGCTGTCTCCAAACACTTTTATGATTTTGCCGCAGTCAGGGCACGCAAAATAGCTCATATTTTCAACCAATCCTAATACAGGTACATTCATAAGCTGTGCCATTTTAAGCGCTTTTGAAACTATCATAGAGACCAGCTCCTGCGGCGTTGTTACAACAATTATGCCATCAACAGGTATTGACTGAAATACAGTTAGCGGTACATCGCCAGTGCCAGGAGGCATGTCCACAAACATATAGTCAACATCACCCCAAATAACATCTGTCCAAAACTGTTTTACAGTACCGCCGATTATAGGTCCGCGCCAGACAACAGGGTCTTCATCATTTTCAAGCAGCAGGTTTACTGACATGACTGGTATGCCGGATTTGGAGCGTACAGGGTACAGCCCTAAATTATCGCCCTTTGCCTTTTCTTTAATACCAAATAGTTTAGGTATACTTGGCCCTGTCACATCCGCGTCCAAAACCGCTGTTTTAAACCCGCGGCGTGCCATAGTTACTGCAAGCATTGATGTTACCATGCTTTTTCCAACACCGCCCTTGCCGCTTACAACCGCTATTACTTTTTTAATATTGCTTAGTTCATGCGGCTTTTCAATTAAGCTTTCCGGCTTTCGCTGTGAGCAGTTCTGAGAACAGCTGCTGCAATCTTGTGTACATTCGTTTGTATTTTCTGACATTTTCAAGCACCTCGTTTTTGTTTTTTATTTTTAAAGAATAATAGCCCTATAAACATTATTATCGGAAAAATTGAAACTATTAACAGACCTGTTTTAAGGCCGGGGTCCGTGCCGCCGGTACTAAGCAGGCTTGAAATAAATCCGCCTGTTTTTGCATGGTCAGATACAATGCCGACTAATGTAGGGCCGGCCATGCAGCCTATATCACCTGCAAGCGCCAATATAGCAAACATTGAGCCGCCTCCATTAGGGAAATTTTCAGCACATAGGCTAAGCATACCCGGCCACATTATTCCTACTGAAAATCCGCACAAGGCGCAGCCTAGCAGAGATACAAGCGGGATAGGCACAAAAACAGTTACAAAATAGCATCCTATACATAAAAGCGAGCTTAACATAAGCATTTTTTTAAGGTTTAGCTTAGGGCTGAAAAGAGCATATAATAACCTTGCAAGCCCCATCAGCGCTGCAAAAGCGCAGGGCCCTAAAAGATTGCCAACCGTTTTTGTGACTTTTAGACCCTGTTCAGCAAAATATGATGCCCACTGTGATATAGACTGTTCAGCGGCGCCGCTGCAAATCATCAGCAGCACTGCCAGTAAAAACAGCTGGCTTGAAAACAATTTTTTAGTTGGCGTGCGTGTATGTTCACTTAATGGCGCTACCATGGGCGATTTAATAAACAGGAATATATTTATAAGAGGTATTATTCCCCACATTAAAGCAAGGTACATCCAATTATCAATGCCTATTGTTACAAAGTACAGAGTACTAATCAGCACTACTCCTACGTGCCCCCAACAGTAAAATGAGTGCATTAGGCTCATCATGCCGGATTTATTATCAATCGGCAGTGACTGCAGCACAGGGCTGGTAGAAACCTCACACAGGCCGCTGCCGATTGCCATTATTATTACTGATATAATAATGCCCGCATACGGAAAGCCCATTATATTTGGAAGCAGCGCAAGCATGGCAAGGCCAAAAGCACTAAATATATTTGAAAGTATGCAGGCAGCGCGGAAACCTATTTTATCAATATAGCGTACAGCAATAACATCGGTAATAAGCTGTACACCAAAGTTAATGGTAATCATCACGCTTATTTCAGAAAGCGAAACTGAAAAAGATTGCTGAAAAGTAACAAACAGTAGTGGAATAAGATTATTAATTGATGCCTGATTTATTGAGCTTAAAAAGCAAGCAGCTACAGTGTGTTTGTATGTAAAACTCATAAAAATCTACCTACATCCTATTATTAATACTTTTAGTATTATACCACTGCTTTTCAAAAAAGCAAATATTTTTAGAAAAAACTCTTGACAAAATATCAAAAGGTTGTTATCATGAATAAGATAAAAAATAAAAGCGTTTAGGGGAATCGGCGCATTTAACACCGTTTTAAGAGAGCTGCCGGGTGGTGTGAGGCAGCAACAGGATTTGTGTGCATATCATCTCTTAGCTGCCAGACTGAAAGGTATTGCTTATTAGGTTTGGCCGGAGGCCCACCGTTATAGGGGAGCGTGTTGATTGACACGGCAGAGCGGCCTGACGGCAACTTGAGTGGTACCGCGGATAATTGTTTATTATTCGTCTCTTGTAATACAAGAGGCGATTTTTTTATTTTTAAAAAGGAGTGTTAACAATGGAAAATTTACAGATTCAGCAAATTGCGCAGCGGCTTAGAGATCTTAGGCTTGATGAGGGTAAATCTATTGAGAGCATGATGGAAGCTACTGATACAACCTTTGAGCAGTATATGAATTATGAAGAGGGCAAAAGCGATTTTACCTTTACTTTTTTACACAACTGCGCCAAAGCACTTGGGGTGGACATAACAGTTTTGATTTCTGGTGAAGTGCCCAGGCTTGGCACTTACGCCATAACCCGCAGCGGAGAGGGCCTGCCGCTTGAACGCAGACAGGGATTTAATTACAGGCACATGGCCGCGCTTTTTAAGAGTAAGCTCAGTGAGCCTTTCTATGTAACAGCGCGTTATAATGAGCAACTGGATAACAGTGAAATTGAGCTTAGTACACATGAGGGTGAAGAGTTTGACTATATCTTAAAAGGTACAATGAAAGCGCGGTTTGGAAATCATATCGAGATATTAAACGCAGGTGACTCTGTATACTATAACAGCGGTGCGCCGCATGGAATGATAGCAACAGGCGGTAAAGACTGTGAGTTTTTAGCTATTGTTATGAAGCCGGCAGGGGCTGACCAGCCATCACTATACCAGCCGCATGTGCAGAGTGTTGTGCTGGACAGCGCACATAAAGATGATAAGCGCCCAATCTATGATGAATTTGTCAAAACAGTTGAAAACGAAAACGGAGAGCTTGTGGATATAAGCTTTACGCCGGGCGAGCATTTTAATTTTGGCTTTGACATTGTGGATAAAATTGCGGAAAAATCGCCTGATAAGCTGGCAATGGTATGGGTATCACACGATAAAAAGCGCAGAGACTTTACCTTTTCGGATATGTCCAGGTATTCCAACATGACAGCTAACTATTTTAAGAGCCTTGGCATAAAGAAGGGCGATAGGGTAATGCTTGTTTTAAAGCGTCACTATCAATTCTGGTTTTCCATACTTGCACTTCATAAGCTGGGTGCGGTTGTTATACCTGCTACTAATATGCTGGTTAAAAAGGACTTTGAGTACAGATTTAACGCAGGTGATATAAGCGCTGTTGTCTGTACTGCGGACGGCGATGTGGCACATCAGGTTGATTTAAGCCAGGAAAGCTGCCCTCAGCTTAAAACTAAAATCCTCGTTGGCGGCAGCCGTGAGGGCTGGCATGACTTTAATGCTGAGTTTGAGAGATACAGTGATAAATTTGACAGGCCTGTTGGTGATGATGCCGTTACATCAGATGATGTAATGCTTATGTTTTTTACTTCTGGTACTACTGGTTATCCCAAAATAGCATGCCATAGCTTCACATATCCTTTGGGGCATCTTGTGACCGCAAAGTATTGGCACAATGTTGACCCGGCAGGACTCCATTTTACCATATCAGACACAGGCTGGGGCAAAGCGTTGTGGGGTAAATTATACGGACAGTGGCTGTGTGAGGCGGCTATATTTACCTATGATTTTGATAAATTTAATGCGACAGATATACTGCCAATGTTTAAAGAATACAATATAACTACTTTCTGCGCACCGCCGACCATGTACAGGTTCTTTATTAAAGAGGATTTATCTAAGTATGATTTAAGTTCGCTTAAGTATACAACAATAGCGGGTGAGGCTTTAAATCCAGAGGTGTACAACCAGTTTTATAAAGCTACAGGACTAAAGCTTATGGAAGGCTTTGGGCAGACAGAGACAACGCTTACAGTTGCAAACCTTGCAGGTATGACTGCAAAGCCCGGGTCGATGGGTAAGCCCTCCCCCCAATATGATATTGACTTAATAAATGCAGAAGGCAAAAGTGCAAAAGTGGGCGAGGTTGGTGAGATCGTAGTGCGTACCGACCGTAAAAAGCCATGTGGCCTGTTTTGTGGATATTATGGCGACCAAAAGAGCACTGACGCTGTCTGGCATGACGGTATGTACCATACCGGAGACACTGCATGGCGGGATGAGGATGGGTACTTTTGGTACGTAGGGCGGACGGACGACCTTATCAAGTCATCTGGTTACCGCATAGGGCCATTTGAAATTGAGAGTGTTATTATGGAACTGCCTTATGTGTTAGAGTGCGCAGTTACAGGCGTGCCGGATCCAATACGCGGGCAGGTGGTAAAGGCCACAATTGTTGCGGTAAAGGGAACTGAGATAACTGATGAGCTTATTAAGGATGTACAAAACTATGTAAAATCGCATACGGCACCGTACAAATATCCGCGTGTTGTTGAATTTGTAGATGAGCTGCCAAAGACTATAAGCGGTAAGATAAGAAGAGTAGAACTGCGCTAATAATTCTATATTTGTTTTTGTAAGGTTCACACTTTTTTAAAAAAAGATGTGTATACTATACTTGTACGTTGGTGGGACGTATTGTTTTTCATAATTCTCCTTTTTATTTTTCTTACCTTTGCTTAAATGGCAAAATAAGTTTGTAAACCAGTGTAAGCAGAAAAAGAGCGCGCAAATTGCGCGCTCTTTTTCATATATATTTGATTTTTTCAATTTAACGTGTTACAATATCGCATAAGAGGTGTTAAAGTTGTATATTGATTTTCATACACATGTTTTTCCTGATCGTATTGCAAAAAAAGCGATTGATAAATTATCATCAAGTGGCGGCATACCGCCGTTTACAGACGGCTCGCTTTCTGATACTTTAAAAAAATTTAATGAATGTAAAGTTGAAAGAATGGTCGCTTTAAGCATTGCTACAAATCCAAAACAACAGACAAATGTTAACGATTTTGCGATATCTATTAAAAGTGATATAGTAACGCCGTTTGGAAGTATTAATCCATATTCAGATAATATAATTTCAGATATTGAGAAGCTATACGCAAACGGAATAAAGGGTATAAAGATTCACAATGAGTATCAGGGGGTTGACATTCTGGACAAGCTTTATTATCCTGCATATGAGCTTTGTCAAAAACTTGGAATGATTATAATATTTCATGCGGGCAGGGACATTGCTTTTAAACCACCTGTAAAAGCTTCTCCTGCAAGTTTGCGTAAGCTTAGTGAAATGTACCCGCATCTTACTATAGTTGCGGCGCATTTAGGTGGATGGTGCATGTGGGACGAAGTTGAGCGACACTTAGTTGGCAGCAGGGTCTATCTTGACACTGCATATATTAGTGATTATATAGATTCTCAGCTTTGTAAGCGTATAATTAAGGAACATGGAGCTGATAAAATCCTGTTTGGGAGCGACTGTCCGTGGGAGCTTCCCGGCAAAACTATTTCCTTTATTGAAAGCTTAGGCCTCAGTGATTCGGATAAGCAAAAGATATATCATTTAAATGCTCAGCGGATTTTGGGAGAAATATAATGTCTAAAAAAAGTGACAAGATACTTAATTATATATATGATAACCGACGCCTGATAATAAGATATTTTATAGCTGCGATAATATGTTCGGTACTAAGAACTGTAATTGACATGTTACTAGGCCAAAGCTTTGAGGTTATAACGGTAATGATTTGGGCAATAGTGTTTTATCCGTTTCTTAAGTTTTTCGTATATAAAGATAGGGCGGAAAGTATATTTATATTATTGCAGCAAATAATTATTTATATATTTGTAATTACTGCGGTTTGGCTTTTAGGCACATTTATAAAATCCACACTGCTTGGGTTTAGCAGCAATGCAGTTGTTGCGTTAAGCACTGGCGGTGCAATACAGGAGATAGTGTGTTTCTTTGCAATACATATGATTGTATTTAAACATAAAATTTAAAATTATATTGAAATTTGAAAAATAATAGTATATAATAATATTACTACAGTGTGGGAGGTAATTCAAATGAATAAAAAAACAGTATTAATATTTTCTGTTATACTGGCAGTAATTGCCGCAATAACTACGGCTCTTGTGATTATTCAAAATCAAAAGCGTAAGGAAAAGTTAAACAGCACAACAATAAAATTTGAAAACGAGTTTTTAGATGACGAGGATGAGCCGGTTACTACCGAAACTAATGCTTAATAAAAACAGCTATTCAAAGAATAGCTGTTTTTATTTTTTATAAGTATAATAAAAAGGCGTGAGTTTATACCCACGCCTTTTAAAATTAATATTTAATTGCAATTACTGATTCAGCATCGTCAATTACAAGTGTTACATCGCCAGTTGTAAATTCGTTATCTGGGTTAAGTATATTACCCTGATAGTAAGAGTTTATATAATAAGTCTTACCATTGTTTGCCCTAAATGAATCATCTATAAATGTGGCATTTACATCTATTTCAGAAGCTTTGCTCATATATGTAACAAGCTCGTCTCCGCTTTCGCCATTGTCACTGTAGGTGATGTAATCACCAGCGGCTATTGCTGTCGGTGATGATACATTATCACCTAATACTGTAAATGTGCCGGTGCTGCCGGATGAGAGCCATGTGCCAGTAACTGTATATTGCTTATAAATAGTAACGCCGTCTTTAATATCTTCAAGCGTAACATCTGTAATCTGCATTAGCTTCTGGTTAGTCTCATATCTGTCCCAAGATATCAGATATTCCTGCTTAGTGTCATCTACTAAGAATATCATATTTTGATTTTCAACCAGTGGGAATGAACCTGGTTTATATAACTGATGTCTGTAAAGCTGAGATTCATCGCTTAAGTTATATATTATGTTACCTGTATTTGCATCTGTCTCAGTTCCCACATAGGCAGCCTGTTTAGCACTGCCAGGATAAATATAAATCTTGCCTGCGCTGATGTGGAAGTTTACAAAATCTCCAACATTTGCGCCGGTATACAGTTTGACGTTTTCAGATGTGAAAGTGCGTATTTCATTATCTGTGCCAAGACTATAATAGTCTTTAATAGCGTACACGCCATTGTTAACACCTAATATTTTTCCTGGGCTGTTTTCAGTTGCAAACACAACATCTATAGCACCAACAGAACTATACTGAATACATGTGAACATTAAGTTTGGCCTGTTTGCAATATTAAGTGCAGATGAGCCAGACTCCTGTACCAGCTGAACGAGGTCATATTTATCCGGCTCGTTAGTTGGCCATGGAGAATCGTTTAAATACATAACAGTTGAAGTAAATATGCTGAATGGTGATGATGCATAAGATGTAGACATCTGGGTAGCTGAAGCTACTGAGAACTGGTCTACATTAACTTCAAAAGCAGTAGTTGCATAAAGGGAATATGCAATAAACTTTTCACCCTCGGTGTAAACGTTAGAATTATCATTATCAACAAATGTAACTCTCACGCCGTAACCTACATAGCTTGAAAGGTCATCTTTAATTTCTGTAACAGTAACACCGTTAGAGAATAATACGCCGTATTCTACATCATATTCCAACGGGCGGTTATATGTAGCAAGAATCTGCAGGTCAACCGTGTTCATCCCAAAGTTATTAACGGCAAGGCAATTTATTTTTTCACCGTCATAGTTTCTATAAACACCAAGCTCGCCAACCACTTTACCAGTCTGATCATAATGCATTGCATTGGTAAGTGCTGCTGCAGCCATATCGCGCCGTACTGTTTCATCTGACTCAGAGATGTCCCCTAAAATGTTTGTTACCAAACCGCCGTAATCTTCCATAGTTTCATCGCCTTTTGTAAGGCCGAGAACCTTTGCTAAAACTGCAGAAAATTCAGCAGCCGTTATCGGCTCATTTGGATAGAATTTGAGCTCTTCAACATTCTGTGTAATAATCCCAAAATCCAATGCCCAGTTTAGGTAGCCTATTAAGTGCGATACGTCATCAATATCGCCGCTCTGTGCGCCGATAACAAATGGAAGTGCGTTTTTCTCATACTCCTCTAAATAATTATCGCCGCCGTTTATCATGCGGTATGCAGCCTTAATGGCATCAGCACGGGTCAAAAACTCGTCCGGCCTGAATTCACCGTTTTGGCTGCTGGTTAAAAGTCCTAATTGGTCCACGTACTGTATTTGTTCCTGATAACGATTTGCTGTATGTACATCAGTGTAAGCAAATGTTGAAATACTTAAACTGCAGACCATGACAGTAGTTATTACTGCCGCCAGAAGGCTTTTAAGTAGTTTCATGTTTATGACTCCTTTAATTGCAATATTACTTACATTATAATATTAATAAGCGAGTTAGTCAACTCAATTTGAAAAGTGTAACGTAAATGTAATAATGCTGTGCTGAATATACAAAAATAAAATTTTATTTTGTGCAATATTACTTTTAAAAAAATTACAGGAGCGGTTTTACCGCTCCTGTATATAATTTGAATTTTTTACACCATTGGCATCATTTTATCAAGTATTACTGCAATTTCAGCACGGCTGATATGGCTCTTAGGTTCAAGCCTGCCATCATTACCAACAATAATACCCTCTTTAACAACTGCCTTTGTGTAAGGCAGGGCCCAGGATGCAACCGATGATGCATCGCTGAATTTGCTCAGGCTGTAGTTTGCTGCAGCATTTGTATCAAGTTTAAGCACGTTAGCAACAGTTACAAAGAACTCTTGGCGTGTAATATTGTCCTTAGGATGGAATTCACCATTATCGCCTACCATGATATTAAGTGTGTAAACTGCACGTACATAGTTGTAAGACCAGTCACCAACACTGCTTGCATCTTCAAATATATTTGAAAGATTTACAGCCTTAAACGCTTCCGGCTCGATGCCTAAAAGGCGGATAATAAGAACTGCAATTTCCTGACGTGTAGCATTGTTGTTAGGATTGTAGTAGTACTTTTCACCTTCAAGCGTACCAGATATAATGCCTGCATTTGCAACGTTCTGTATTGCCTGCTCAGCCCAGTGATTGTTTATATCTTCAAAGCTTATTTCGGTTGTAGGCTTGCTTATTGTAACTATATAGTCTCGAGACTTATCTGTTTCAGATGTTACCCTTACATAAAATTTTGTTGTAGTTGCTGTACAGTTAAGCGGGAAAGTACGCAGTTCAGCTTCACGGCCGTCTACAATAGTCGTAGTAACAGTCGGAGTAAGCTCAAATGTCATGTCTTTATCAGCGTAAACCCTTATATCTGCAAACACGTTTGCATTAAACAGCGTATTAACAATTGTTGTAATAGTAGGCACTTCAATATTTATATTGTTGCCGTTTATTGTATAGTTGTCTATACCGTTAATACCGGTGATTTCATTTTCATCAGAACGGGTGAAGTTATAAACAACTAAAGTATAATGAGTTTTAAGTCCGCTCTGGCTGGTTACTTCAACATAAAATTCATTTCTGCCGTCCGAAATGCTTATGCTTTTAACATTTTTTGAATCTGACAGCAGATTGCTGTATTTACCATTGCTATAGTTTTTATAAATCTTATAGGAAGCGCCGTTTGTTACATAGAAGTCAAATTCAACGTCCTTAACAAGATCTGTCGGGCGGTAAACAATCCTTTTTCTGTCATTGTTAAACAGCTGCATGTTTTCTGTAGGAGCTTTAATTCCAACAATTCTTGCGTCATATTCGGAGCTCGCATTACGGATTAAACGCAGAGTGTAAATGGTACTTTCACCATTTGCAGCTGTAACTTTTACATAAAGTGTAGTTGTGCCTGCAGGGATAAAGTTATCGTCAGACTCATAAGGCTTTGTTGCTTTGGAGTCAGTGTAGACTGCTACTGTTGCACCTACAGACGGCTTTATTGTAAACGGCATGTAAATATCAGCATCAGCAAGGTTTGCTGTAATAGTGTTTCCGCTTTGAGTAAACGCTAAAGGTTCATCTGTGCGGCCGTTTATTATTGCTTTTATTTCCTTACGGTTTTTAGTGGTTAAAGGATGATTTACATTAACCAGATATTTTGAACTGGAAGTACCGTCATTTGAATACACAACAATATATGCTTTTGTTATTTCACCTGTCAGATACAATTGATTTTGTGACACAGGGCTTAAAAGCATAAAGTCCTCATAAAGTTCCCATCTGGAGCCTTCAATTTCAAGTGTGTCGGTAAAGTCAACCACTTCAACTGAATCTTCTACATCAAATGTAAGTGTAAACTTGGAATTATCAAGTGTCGCACCAGGAATAGTGGTGCTTAATATTCTGGAGGCGCCCTCAATTGTAGTCATATCTTCATCAATATAATATGGGCTGACTATAACATCAACAGTATCAGATACGAAAACACGGTCATCATATTTGAATCCGCCTTCATAGTAGTTATAAGTCAGATCAAGAGAGCCTGTATATGATGCATTTATAATAGGACTTGAAGTGTAGAACTTATTATAGTTAATGTTTACTTTGTAATAAAGTGTGTTGCCTGAAGATGATTCCGCCATTGTGAGCTTAACAGGCGTACAATTAGAACCTACATTTTTAAATGTGTTGTTTTGAATGGATGTAGCACTGTCAAGCTGCATCATATCAGTATATAGTGTATATAATATGCAGGAATCACTGGTGGGAGAATCAAAAACATTGCCGTCATATACAATCCTGTCTGCATTTACACCATAGTTAGTAGTATCATATCTATGATGGAATGTGCCGCACCTGTATAAATAGTTATTTGAAAAACCAGTGATAGCTCCAGCTGTACTATAAGCAGTGGATGTTAAAAGTAGAGGATTAGTTGTTATATTTTCAAAATAGTTATTATTAATATGTACATCCTGGCACGCACCGCCAAGCATACCGTTGTTGCTGTTTGTAAACCGGTTGTTTTCAATCCATATACCTTGGTTGCTACCTACGTTCCAGTTTACTCCATATGAGCTTGTGCTGTTAAAAAAGCAGTTGTAAACATACAGACCATGCAAAGGTTTACCTGAAACGCCAGCGTAGAAATTACCGCCGCCGGTTACATAGAATCCGTCAATTGTAACTTCGTTAGCAGTTAATGTCCAGGTCCATGCTCCGCTTATAACAGATTCAGTAGTAGCGCTTGCAGACCGCTCTGTATTAAGAGTCCAGGGGCCGTCATCTGTTTTAACGTTTGGGTTAATACCTGCTTTTGCACCAAGGAATACCATTGGTTTGTCAACAGTTACATCTGAAGAATATGTACCAGGCGCAAATTTAATAACAGTCTTAGCTTCAGATAATGAAATAGCTCTTGTTATATTATTACCGCGGAAAGCATTATGGCCCATAATGGCATAATATGTGCTGCCAGCGACAGTATAATAAACGCGGGAATTATCCTCCGCGCTGTTCCAGTCGTTAGATATAACAACAAAACCAGCGGGGGTGGCAATACCATAACCAGGGTTATCTATGACCTGGATTGCCCCATTATAAAACTCGTCATAAGATACCGCACCTTTGATTTCAGTAAAGTCAGCAGCATTGACCACTATGCCAGACATAAGCGACAGCATCATCAATAATGTAAGCACTACTGAAATCAGTCTTTTAGATTTAATCATTACAAAGAACCTCCCAAAATTGTTAATATAAAAATAACAATTCAATCTATCCAATATTATATTTTAAATGTGTCAAAATGTCAATAAACAATAAAGTTATTTATTGTATAAAATGATGGAATTTAAAATGTTTGTGAATTATTCATAAAATGTTAATGACTTATTTGTGAGAGTTCACAAAAATAGGGGTTGATTTTTTTGAACAGGGATAATATAATATATTAGCTGATTTGATGAAAGCTATCCTTGCTGTGTGTTTGCTATGCAAGGGAGTAAGCCTTTGAATAAGAAAATTTGCGGATTTGTGTTGTGTGGGTATGATACCCCTGTTTCTCAAAGCGCAGCTGATGGCGCAATGCTGTGCGATTTTGCACACAAATCTTTAATGGATGTTAATATTATGGATGTTAAGGTTTTGGCGGATATAGGGCCAGAACCTTTTTCTTTAATTAAGCAAAAACTTAATGAAAGCAATGCTGATTTTGCTATAGCTCTTAAAGCGGAATGCTTTGTGGGGAAGGACGGGCTAAAATCAGCAGTGCAGTATTGCCATGCCCAAAATGGCAGCGCTAAATTGGTTGCAGATGATGGCTCTGTTATCGGTTATATACTTGATTGTGACTGCGAGCCTGTATCTGAGGTGACAGTGAATGGGGAAAGTATTACAGCGCTAAATTTTGCCCAGATAATTAGTGAGCGTAAAAGCCGCAGATACACTCAGCTTATTAACCAGGGCGTGTTTTTTGAAAGTGCAGACGGGGCTATTATATCACCGCTTGCAGAGATTGGAAAAGGCACCTACATTTCTGATAACTGCTTTATAAGCGGCAAAAGCATAATAGGTGAAAACTGCAAGCTTGTTGGAGCTCATATAGAAAATAGTGTGATTGGCAGCAGCGTCAGCGTGATAAACTCACGGGTGCTGGACAGCAGTATCCGGGACTGTACAAGGGTAGGCCCATTTTCATATATCCGGCCTGGCTGCAAGGTTGGAAGCAATGTAAAGGTGGGCGATTTTGTTGAGCTTAAAAATTCTGTAATAGGCAACAATACAAGTATATCACATCTGACTTATATTGGCGACAGTGATGTTGGCCAAAAAGTCAATTTTGGATGCGGTACAGTTACAGTAAATTATGATGGTGTAAAAAAACACCGCACCCAGATAGGCGATTACAGCTTTATTGGATGTAATACAAATATTATTTCTCCTGTTAGCATTGGCAAAAATGTTTATATAGCGGCAGGTTCTACTATTACTGACGACATGCCGGACAGAGCTTTTGCCATAGCCAGGCAGCGGCAGACCACTAAAAACGACTATGTGACAAATAAGATGCCGCAAATGTTAAAGGGGGAATAGGTATGTGCGGAATAATAGGATACGTGGGTTATAAAGACGCACCTGGAGTTTTGATAAAAGGGCTTAAAAAACTGGAGTACCGCGGTTATGATTCGGCAGGTGTTGCAGTGTTTCATAATGATAAAATTTCAATATTTAAAAATAAAGGTAAAGTCAGTGTGCTGGAGAGTAAGCTCAGTGAGGTTGACCTTACTGGCAGCACCTGTGGGATAGGCCATACACGCTGGGCAACACATGGTGAACCGAGTGATATAAACTCACACCCTCATATAGGAAACCGTGTTGTATTAGTGCATAACGGAATTATCGAAAACTATCTGGAACTTAAAAAATATCTTGTAGAAACACGTGGGTGTAATGTGACTTCCCAAACCGATACTGAAATAATAGCTCATCTTATAGACAGCTTTTATAACGGCGACCCTATCAATGCGATTTTTGAAGCTACAACACGGCTTAAAGGCTCGTTTGCTTTAGGTGTGCTTTTTACTGACCGGCCAGGTACTATCTATGCAATCCGGCGAGACAGCCCGCTTATAATAGGTGTTGGCAAAGGAGAGAATTTTATTGCTTCAGATATACCCGCGATTCTGCCCTATACCAAAGATTATTATATAAGCGAGCAGGATGAGATTGCGGTAATTACTAAAGACAATATTGAGTTTATAACCCGTGACCGTGTGCCAAGCACTAAAGAGTTATTAAAGGCCGCCTGGGATGAGCAGAGTGCCAAAAAAGGCGGTTATGAGCACTACATGCTAAAAGAGATTTATGAACAGCCTAAGGTGATAAGAGACACAATTGGAAGGTACAAAAACGGGCACGAGCTTTTTCCGGAAGATAAAAATGAGCTTAATATTAAGGGCTCGTTGCATATTGTGGCATGCGGTTCAGCTATGCACGCGGCCCTTTTGGGCAAGTACGCTATAGAACGCATGGCACGAATACCTGTAAACGTATATATTGCAAGCGAGTTTAGGTACCAAAATCCCATACTTAAAAAAGACGACATTGTGCTTGCAATCTCGCAGTCGGGCGAAACGGCGGACACGCTTGCGGCGCTTAGGCTGGCAAAAGAAATGGGGATTAAAACAATCGGGCTTGTAAATGTTTGGGGCAGCACACTTGCAAGAGAAGCTGACCATGTGCTTTATACATGCGCAGGGCCGGAGATAAGCGTTGCCACTACTAAAGCATACTTGTGCCAGGTCTGTGTGCTCTATATGCTTGCGCTTTTTTTAGGCAAGTCAAAAATGCCGATAAAAGAATATGAGCAGTATGTTGATGAGCTGGACCGGCTGGATGAGGCAATATCTAAGATGCTGGACCAAAGCGAGAACTACAAATACCTGGCTTCTAAATTTATGAATGCGCATGATTTGTTTTTTATCGGGCGCGGTCAGGACTATTACTTAAGCCTGGAGGGTTCTCTTAAACTAAAGGAAATCTCGTATGTACACAGTGAGGCTTATGCTGCTGGTGAATTAAAGCATGGCACCATATCGCTTATTACCAAAGGTGTTCCGGTAGTGGCGATAATGACAGACCGTACCCGCATTTTAAAAACCGCAGCAAATATTAAAGAAGTTGTCTCTCGCGGGGCGGATGTGTTATGCATCACCTACGCTGATGTGGATGTAGATGACTTTGCACATTATAAAATTAATGTTATAGATTTGTGTGAGTTTTATGCGCCCATTTTGACTACAGTGGCGCTGCAGCTTTTTGCGTATTATGTGGCGGTTTTAAAGGGCAATGATGTCGATAAGCCGCGCAATCTTGCAAAGAGTGTTACAGTTGAATAAGGAGAGAGTGATATGGGAAAATATTTTGGAACTGATGGTATACGTGGTATTGTAAATAAGGCGCTTACGCCTATGCTTGCATATAAATGCGCTGTCGCCTGCGGATATTTAATAAAGCAAGGTAACCCCAATGCAAAGATTATAATCGGCAGCGACACACGCATTTCCAAAGATATGCTGTTAGGCGCAATGATTAGCGGATTTTGCTATGTCGGGGTGGATGCTGTGCATATAGGGGTTCTGCCGACGCCGGCGCTGGCATTTCTTATTGACAGGATGGGCGCTGATGTGGGAGTGATGATTTCCGCATCCCATAACCCCTACGAATATAACGGCGTTAAAATACTTGCCAAAGGCGGAATAAAGCTTGCTGATGAAAAGGAAAACGAAATTGAAGCCTTGATTGATAATTTTGATATTCCACCGGCTGATAAAATGGGTTCACTCAGCTATAATCATATGGCAAAGGATTTCTACTGTGAGCATATAAAGCAGGTTTGCGAAACGGATATCAGCGGATTTAATGTCATAATAGACTGTGCAAACGGAGCTACCTCAGAAACCGCTGAGCCTATATTTAATTCATTAGGTGTAAACTGTAAAATTTATCATAACAAGCCTGATGGTATGAATATTAACGATGGTTGCGGATCTACCCATATAGATGAGCTGTGCCGCCTGGTACTTAAAAACGGTGCGGACATAGGCTTTGCTTTTGACGGGGATGCTGACCGCTGTCTTGCAGTAGATTCAAATGGACAATTGATTGACGGTGATAAAATTATGGCGCTTATTGCCCTGCATCTTAAAAAGCAGAACAGGTTAAAAGACAATACATTAGTTGCAACTGTAATGAGCAATCTTGGGCTTGTGGAAAAAATGAAGGAAAATGGGATTGAGGTTGTTACAACAACAGTGGGTGACAGATATGTGCTTGAAAGAATGCTGGACAAAGGCTATGTTTTTGGCGGCGAAAATAGCGGTCATATCATATTTTTAGAAAAGGCCACAACTGGTGATGGACTGCTTACTGCTATAATGCTGCTTTGTGCTATGAGAGAGCTTGGCCTTAGCGGTCAGGATGTATATGACGTTTTTACAGCTTATCCGCAGAAACAAATCAATGTTACAGCAGATGACCTGCAAAAGCAAAAACTTATGTCAGACGATGTATTCATAAATGATATAAAAAAGGCAGAGGCAGCTTTTTCAGGCCACGGCAGGATACTTGTAAGACCTTCCGGCACAGAACCATATATTCGCATACTTGTGGAAGGTAAAGACGAACAATTAGTAAACAAAACTGCAAACGCACTTAAGGAGTCAGTAAACATACGCCTAAAACAGCTGTTTTAGTAAAATAAAATTGCGCGGCGAAAGCCGCGCAATTTATTATAAAATCAGCATATCTGGTGGTTGCTCAATAAAAAATAACAACATTTTGTTGAAAATAGGAGAAATATGCTTGCATTTTTCTGCATGCTATGGTACAATAACTCAGGTGATTTTGATGCGGGATTATACGGAGCATGAACGGTGTGATTCGCTGGAAATCAACGGGTATCATATCTGGCAGAATAAAAAGTTATTCTGTTTTGGTATTGATGCGGTATTATTAAGCAGCTTTGTTAAGTTAAATAAAAATGATTCGGTAGTAGATTTATGTAGTGGTACAGGAATTTTACCGTTTCTTTTTTTGGCAAGAAACCAGGTTGAAAAGGTGCATGCGGTAGAGATAAATGCTTACATGTGCAGCTTGATGTCAAGAAGTGCAAAGCTTAACAATTGTGAAAGCGGACTTAATATTATAAACGCTGATTTAAATAAGCTGGATGATAAGCTTACCAGTGGTAGCTTTGATGTAGTTACTGTAAATCCACCGTATGAAAAGGCAGGGTGCGGGATTGCGTGCAGCCAGCCTGAGCGGGAGGCGGCGCGCAGAGAAATATTCTGCACGCTGGATGACGTTGTCAGAGTTTCTGCGCGGCTTTTAAAGCACAGGGGTAGGCTGTATATTGTCCACCGGCCATCACGCTTATGTGACTTAATGTGTTCGTTAAGAGCAAACGGCCTTGAACCCAGACGATTGAGATTAGTATACTCAAGCATTGACACCAAGCCAGTGTTAATATTGGCAGAAGCAGTAAAGGGGGCGGGTGAGGATTTGAAGGTTGACACTCCTATTATTATCTATGATAAAGATGGAGAGTTGACCGCTCAAGTAAGGCAAATGTATGGTTAATACAGGAGAAATGTAAATGGACATTACTGCTCTATATCTGGTAGCAACACCTATCGGAAATTTATCCGATATTTCAAAAAGATGTATTGAAACATTAAAATCAGTTGATTTTATCGCTTGTGAGGATACCCGAAACACCTCTAAGCTATTAAATCATCTGAAAATCAACAAGCCGCTAATCAGCTATTTTGAGCATAATAAACGTCAGCGCGGGCAGGAAATTTTAAAGCATATTAAAGATGGAAAAACCTGCGCACTGGTAACTGACGCCGGCATGCCCGGCATTAGTGACCCCGGCGAGGATCTTGTAAAGCTAATGTATGAAAACGGATATAAGGTATCGGTAATACCCGGACCGTGCGCGTTTATAAGCGCGCTTGTAATATCCGGCATGGATTCAAGCCGTTTTGTCTTTGAGGGCTTTTTGTCTACAAATAAAAAAAACAGGCAAGAGGCACTTAGGCGCCTTAAGGATTATACTCAAACTGTAATATTGTATGAGGCGCCGCACAAATTAAAAGCAACATTACAAGATATATTACAGGTTTTTGGCAACCGCCAAATTGCTTTGGTGCGCGAGATTACAAAAATTTATGAACAGGTGCAGCGCTCAAGCATAAAAGAAATGATTGATTATTTTAGTGATAAAACCCCCAGAGGTGAATATGTACTTATTATTGAGGGCAACAACCAGCCGGACGATGGTGAACATTTTTGGGACAAGCTTGATGTAAAGGCCCATGTTGATTACTATATTAGTTGCGGATTTGATAAAAAACAAGCAATTAAGCAGGCCGCGCAGGACAGGAAAATCCCCAAAAGTACAATTTACAACATTGTTATGAAAAAATAAAATAATAAAATGTCAATCATTCGACAAAATATAACATGTTTTACAATTTATTATTGCTATTATATTGAAAAAAATAATTTGTAAAAGGGTTAAAAGTAAAATGGAAATGAATTTAGGAAAAGCAATAACTAACGAACCACTAACAGCAGTAGTAGTAAACCCCAGCCGGGATCATCAGAAGATGGACAGCGAATTTTTAAAGGCATTTAATTATGATGTCATAGCTGTAACATCATCAGGGCTGGATGCAGTTACGATTATCATGAAAGAAGTGCCAGATGTAGTAATAAGCGATATTTTTCTCAGAGAAATTGACGCGGGAGACATGCGGCTTTTGCTTAAGGAAAAAGGGTATACCGGAAAGACTATATTTGTGGCTGCTTCTGCAATTACAAATGAGAGTGTCATTGACGACATACTTTCAAAAAATTTTGACTTTTTCACATCGCGGCCGTTTGACCACAAGACTCTGGACTTTAAAATCCGCAGAGCGCGTGAACGTAAGTTGAATCCTAAACCGCTTGAAAAGTACGTTGGGAAGATAATGGATTCTTTTGAGTTACAGGATTATGTTACACGGCTGCTGCATGAAGTTGGCATGCCTGCACATATAAACGGATATTACTACATACGCGATGCGATTATAATGGTTTTAGAAGATAGGGATATACTAAAATCAATAACAAAGGTACTTTATCCGGAGTTAGCAAAGAAAAATAAAACTACCGCGTCCAGGGTGGAGCGTGCAATACGTCATGCCATAGAGGTTGCATGGAACCGCGGTGACGTTAATGTGCTAAACTCCATATTCGGTTACACTGTTATGAGCAGTAAAGGAAAACCGACAAACGGTGAGTTTATATCAATGCTTACCGAAAGAATAAGGATAGATTTGAAAATCAAATAAAATCTAGTAAAGTAAAGAGCTGCCGGCGGTGCCGGCAGCTCTTTTTATACTGACGATAAAATCAAAAAGCGTAATCTTTATTTTTTAAAATTTGTTTAAATTAGTTATTGTTATAATAAATGGTGTGTGCTATAATTCTTTTGTATAAAGGTGGTGTAGTGCTTGCAAAAGCTGTTAAGACGTATTAATATTGTATGTGGCCATTATGGCAGCGGAAAAACCAATATTGCTGTAAATATGGCGATTAGTGCATCAAAGCGTGGGGATAGGGCTGTGCTTGTTGATTTGGATATGGTAAATCCTTATTTCCGTGCTGACGATTCTAAAGAAATTTTAAAAAAATATAATGTTGAACTCATCTCACCAACCTTTGCAAATACCAACGTTGAGGTTATGGCGGTACCAGCGCGGGTTAACAGCGTTTTTGCTGACAAAAGCTGTACTGTTATTTTCGATGTAGGCGGTGATGACGCAGGGGCTGTAGCCCTGGGGATGTATAATAGCCAGTTTATGGCGGATGACACAATGATGTTTTGCGTTATAAACCAGCGCCGCCCGCTTACAATAGATGCATTTGACAGCTTAGAGGTAATACGCGAGATTGAGCTTGCAAGCAGGCTTAAATGCGGATGTATTATAAATAACACTAACTTAGGGGACGAGAGTAGCCTGGAAGTTATTGAACAGTCCGCAAAGTACGCACAAGAGGTAAAGGAGAAATCCGGGTGCAAACGCCTGATAACAACAATAAGACGAGATATATATGACGGTATAGTCCAAAAACCTTGCGACTATTACCCGATTGATATATATACTAAACAGCTGTTTTAGAAAGGGGATAACAAAATGGCAAAAATAAAATTTAATGAGGATATGTGCAAAGGCTGCAGCCTTTGTGTGGGTGTATGTCCCAGAAACCTTGTCAGCATTGCTACTGACCGGCTTAACGCAAAGGGCTTTAACCCTGCACAGGTAGTGGATAAAGAGTCCTGTATCGGCTGCGGTATGTGTGCACTTATGTGTCCTGACGTTGTCATTACAATAGTAGAAGAGGGGGAGAATAAGTAATGTCTGAAAAGGTTTTAATGAAAGGTAATGAAGCTTTGGCTGAAGCTGCGATACGCGCAGGGTGCCATCACTTTTTTGGATATCCGATAACACCGCAGACTGAGCTTGCGGCTTATATGGCAAAGCGCCTGCCTAAAATTGAGGGCGGTGTGTTTTTGCAGGCTGAAAGCGAAGTGGCTGCCATTAACATGGTTATGGGCGCTTCCGCTGCGGGTGCAAGGGTTATGACCTCATCGTCGTCACCTGGAATATCGCTTAAATCAGAAGGCGTTTCATACATAGCCGGTTGTGACTTGCCGTGCCTTATAATAAATATTCAGCGTGGCGGGCCTGGCCTTGGCGGCATTCAGCCGTCACAGGCGGATTACTTCCAGGCTACAAAAGCTTTGGGACATGGTGATTACCAGCTTATTGTTTTGGCGCCGTCATCTGTTCAGGAGATGGTGGATCTTGCATATAAAGCGTTTGAGCTTGGGGATACATACCGCACCCCTGTTATGATATTGGGGGATGGTGCACTGGGCCAGATGATGGAGCCGGTAGAGCTGCCACAGCCTAGTGATGCCAATAAGCATGATAAGAGCTGGGCTACAACAGGCCATCAGAATAAGCGTGAGCACAATATCATAAATTCTCTGTACATGGAGCCAAGTGATTTGGAAAGAACCATTATTGAGCGGTATAAGAGATATGATACTATTAAAGATAAAGAGGTAATGTGTGAGCAGTATTTAGTAGACGACGCGGATTTTATAGTAGTGGCCTACGGCATGACTGCGCGTATTGCCAAGAGCGCTGTTAACACACTGCGCTCACAGAATATAAAAGCAGGCCTAATCCGTCCAATAACGCTCTGGCCGTTTCCTCAAAAGGAAATTGCAAAAGCTGCACAAAGCGCAAAGGCGTTTTTAGTGGTGGAGATGAGCATGGGCCAGATGGTAGAGGATGTAAAGCTTGCTGTAAATGGCAAAAAAGAAGTAAAATTCTTTGGACGTACCGGCGGCGTTATTCCAACGCCGGCCGAGGTGGTCGAGCATGTAAAAGCGCTTAGGGGAGGTGCTGAGTAAAATGGCAAAAGAGTTTAAAAGAACAAAGGGATTAACGGATATACCGTTTCATTACTGCCCGGGCTGTACCCATGGCATAGTACATAGAATAGTTGGTGAAGTACTTGAGGAGCTTGGGGTACTTGGCAATACTGTAGGAGTTGCGCCTGTTGGCTGTGCGGTGTTTGCGTACAATTATTTCAGCTGTGATATGATAGAGGCGGCGCATGGCCGTGCACCCGCTGTTGCAACCGGCGTCAAGCGCGCTTTAAGTGATAGGGTTGTATTTACTTATCAGGGCGACGGTGACCTTGCGGCCATCGGCACTGCTGAGATGGTACACGCCTGTACCCGCGGCGAAAATATAACAACTATATTTATCAATAACACAATTTATGGTATGACCGGCGGGCAGATGGCGCCTACTACCCTGCCTGGCCAGGTAACGCAAACTTCGCCTTACGGCAGAGATGTAAAGACCCAGGGCAATCCTATCCGGGTTTGTGAAATGCTTTCAACGCTGGATGGTGCAGCACTTATACAGCGTGTGTCGGTTGACAGCCCTAAAAACATAATCGCAGCAAAAAAGGCCATAAAGCACGCGTTTGAAATGCAGATGGCAGGCAAGGGCTTTACTTTAATCGAAGTGCTTTCAACCTGCCCTACAAACTGGGGCATGAGCCCTAAAGAGGCGCTTGAGCGGCTGCGCAGTGACATGATGGCATATTACCCGCTTGGGGTTTATAAAGATGTAGACGCGAAAGGTGGCGATAAATAATGACCTACAATATTTTATTTGCCGGTTTCGGAGGTCAGGGCGTGCTGTTTAGCGGAAAGCTGACGGCGTACGCGGCGCTTATTGAGAATAAGGAAGTGTCCTGGCTTCCGTCATACGGGCCTGAAATGCGGGGCGGTACAGCAAACTGCAGTGTTATTGTATCTGATAGTCCTATCGGTTCACCGCTGGTGCTGGAGCCGAATATTCTTATAGCCATGAACGGCCCGTCACTAGATAAATTTGAAAAAAGTGTTGAGCCAGGCGGAGTAATAATTGTTGATAGTACGCTTGTTACAAGAAAGGTAAAGCGGGACGATGTTAAAGCTTTTTATGTAGACGCAACACGTATCGCAAGCGAGCATGACCTGAAGGGCCTTGCAAATGTTATTATCATGGGCAAGATGTTAAAGGAAACAAATTTTACAACTTTAGATATACTAAAGAAATCGGTAGAGAAATGTGTGCCGCCGCGCAAGGCGCACCTGATTGAAGCAAATATTAAGGCAATTGAAGAGGGTATGAAATTATAAAATTTGAATATTGAGAGGGATAAGTTATGGGACTGCGTATTAAACAGATAAGCTCCTTAGAAAATGTGCTGATGACTGATAGTATGGAACAAAAAAAGGCTATTACCCGCATGCGCGCCCTTAAGGGTGAGAGAATATCATATCAGATAATGGTCTTTGGTGACTATAAAAGCCGCGGCAGAAAAGAAGCTGAGGTTATTGTAGATAGCCCGCTCGGCAGTAATGTTTCAGTGCGTGCAGTGGAGCATGTGCCGGTAAGAATGCCAAAGTATAATGATATCAGCGATATTGATTATATTTCCGACAAGCCGGGTTTATATCCGGATGTTTTGCGGCCGCTTACTGATTCAAAAGTGTTTTTGCACCCGTATTATGCAACAACACTATGGGTTACAGCTATTATCCCATCTGACTTTGATATCAGTGATTTTAACATAACTACAACAGTAAAATCAGGCGATATATCGGCAAGTGCTTCAATGCGGATACATGTTATTGATAGGGTACTGCCTCAAAGCGATTTGATTTATACGCAGTGGTTTCACGGTGACTGTATCGCAAGCTACTATAATATTCCTGTGTTTTCAGAGCAGCATTGGAAGTATCTTGACAGTTTTATAGCGCTTGCGGCACATACAGGGATAAATATGATTTTAACTCCAATATTCACCCCCGCGCTGGACACTGAAATAGGTGGCGAGAGGCCGACTATTCAGCTTGTTGATATAACCAAAAACGGCGAAAGCTACAGCTTTGGTTATGAGAAATTTGAGCGCTGGGTTGACATGTGCAGGCAGCATGGCATTAAATATTTTGAGATGGCGCACTTGTTTACACAGTGGGGTGCAAAGTTTACACCCAAGATTATAGTGAGTGTTGACGGCGAAGATAAAAAACTGTTTGGCTGGCATGTAGAGGCTATGAGTGAGCAGTATAAAGATTTTCTAAAGCAGTTTTTACCCTCTCTTATTTCAGAGCTTAAAAAGCTTAAAATTGATAAAGATACATACTTTCATATATCTGACGAGCCGTCAACCGACCCTGTGGTATATGAAAGCTATAAGGCGGCAAAAGAGTTTGTCGCACCGCTGCTAAAAGGCTTTAAGATTATAGACGCGCTGTCCAGCCCGACATATTACGATGACGGACTGGTTGAACTGCCTATACCCGCAACCAACCATATTGAGCCTTTTTTAAAGCGCGATTTACCGGAGCGCTGGTGCTATTACTGCTGCAGCCAGGGCTGTGATGTTGCAAACAGATTTATTGCAATGCCCAGCCGGCGCAATCGAATTAGCGGCGTACAGTTTTATTTATTTGATATAGTTGGTTTTTTGCAGTGGGGATATAATTTTTATTATTCCGCAAAATCACTTAGAAAGATTGACCCGTATCAGGTAAACGACGGTGATTTAAGCTGGCCTGCAGGTGATCCGTTTTCGGTATACCCGGATAAGGACGGTGCTATTGAATCGCTAAGGACGGTAGTATTCTATGAAGGCCTGCAGGACAGGATGTTGTTAAAGCTTTTGGAACAAAAGCTGGGTAAAGAGCAGGTGGTGCAGCTTATTTATGACACTGCAAAAGAGGATATAACATTTTTCAGTGCGCCTAAGGATAATGCGTTTTTTACTCAGCTTAGAGAAAAGATATACGATTTACTGGACGATTAAGTAATTATTTTTAAAAGGAGGTTTTATTGTGGCTGTTCAATATACTGAAATTGCCGAGCGGCTAAAAGCTATCCGCGAGCTGTGTGATGTTACGGCAGAGGATGTGGCAAAGCATCTGGGTGTAAGCCTTGACGATTATCTTTCGTACGAAAGCGGTAATATTGATATACCAGTTAGTGTACTATACGAAGTTTGCAGCTTTTTAAATATTTCCATGACTGAACTTTTAACAGGCGATAAAGATAAACTGCATATTTATTCGGTAGTGCGGGATGGAAAAGGTATTGATGTAGAGCGGACAAAGGGTTATAAATATCACAGCCTGGCCTCCGGCTTTGCGCGCCGCAAAGTTGAGCCGCTTTTAGTTACTCTTGAGCCGGAGGATAAGGATAAGCCGCTTATGCTTAACTCACATATGGGGCAGGAGTATCACTATTGTATTGATGGAAGCTTTATCCTATATATTGACAAATACGAGGTCAAGGTCAACAAAGGCGACAGCGTGTATTTTGATTCAAAATACAAGCATGCAATGCGCGCTGTAGGTGATAAGCAGGTAAAGATTCTTGTAGTAGTCATTTAGGATAGTTTGGAGAGAAGTTTAAATGAATTTAGTTAAAAGATTTACAGGGCGGGAGTATACCTCATACGAGGATTTTGTGAAAAATTACACGCTTACATACCCGCCTAACTTTAATTTTGCCCATGATGTGGTGGATGAAATTGCCAGGGAATGCCCTGATCAAAAGGCTTTGCTTTTGTGTAATGACAAAGGTGATGAACGGCTTTTTACTTTTAAGGACATCAGCCAGTTATCAAATAAAGCCGCAAACGCGTTTAGAAAGTTGGGTGTTAAAAAAGGCGATAAAGTGCTTTTAGTGCTTAAAAGGCACTATCAATACTGGATTTATATGATGGCCTTACATAAGCTGGGCGCATGTGCTATCCCAGCAACTCACCTTTTGACAGCAAAGGATATTGCATACCGCGTTGAGCGGGCGGGGATTAAAATGATAATCACCTCGCATGATGATTTTCTAATTGGCTCAATCAATGGGGCTGAGCAAAAGGTGAAAATAGAAATTAAGGCAATGGTAAACGGTGCGGTGCCTGGGTTTATAGATATTGACAGCTTGGTTGAAAAAGAAAGCGCTGATTTTGAAAGGCTTACTGGTGATGATGCGCCAGGCCTTAACGACTCTTTTATTATATACTTCACCTCCGGCACTACCGGCATGCCTAAAATGGTTAGGCATAACTTTAAGTACCCTTTAGGGCATATTATAACCGCAGCTTTCTGGCAAAATCTTAAAGAGACAGATATACATCTATCTTTTGCAGACAGTGGCTGGGCAAAGTGCTCCTGGGGCAAAATGTACGGCCAGTGGATTTGCGGCGCGTGTGTTTTTGTGTATGACTATGATACACGCTTTTTGCCTATTGATCTTATTAAAATGATTGAAAAGCACCATATCACAACTTTTTGCGCGCCCCCGTCTGTTTACAGATTTCTTATTAAAGAAGATATTGAAAAGTTTGACCTTTCGTCACTTCGTGCGTCATTTAATGCGGGTGAGCCGCTTAATCCAGAGGTTTATAAGCGCTGGAAGGACATTACAGGCATTAAGCTGCGTGAGGGCTTTGGCCAGACAGAGACCTTTGTGCTGCTTGCCAACTTTCCATGGATTGAGCCCAAGCCGGGCTCTACCGGCAAGCCTTCACCGCTTATAGGTCTTGAGCTAATTAACAGTAATGGTGAGCGTTGTGAGGTCGGCGAGGAAGGCGAAATTTGCATTAATATTAAAAATGGCATACCTGAGGGCATATTTACAGGCTATTATAGAGAAAAAGCAATGACCGACTCGGTTATGTTTGATGGTTTTTATCATACTGGCGACGTTGCGTGGATGGACGAGGACGGGTATTTTTGGTTTATAGGCCGCAGTGACGATGTTATTAAGTCATCGGGCTATCGTATTGGGCCATTTGAAGTGGAGAGTGCGCTTTTAGAGCATAAGGCGGTATTGGAAACTGCTATAACCGCGGTGCCGGATGAAATCCGCGGGCAGGTGGTAAAGGCTACTATTGTGCTTGCAAAGGGGTATGAGCCCAGCGAGCAGCTTAAAAAGGAGCTCCAGGACCATGTAAAGCGCGTGACTGCGCCCTATAAATACCCGCGTATAGTTGAGTTTGTGGACGAGCTGCCAAAGACACAAAGCGGCAAGATTAAACGCGGAGAAATACGTAAAAAAGATCACAAAAATTAATTATTAAACGGGTGGTGGTTTTTAGTGGCAATGACAATGACTCAAAAAATTCTTGCCCATAAATGTGGTAAGGCCAGGGTTGAAAAGGGAGAGCTAATCTTAGCGGACATTGACCTTGCATTGGGCAATGATATAACAAGTCCTGCGGCAATAAGTGAATTTGAGAAGACGGGGATTAATAACGTCTTTGATAAAGAGAAAATAGCTATTGTTTTGGACCACTTTACGCCTAATAAGGATATCAAAGCCGCTGGCCAGTGCAGCACCTGCCGCAGCTTTGCAAAAAAGCACAACGTCAAAAATTTTTTTGATGTTGGCAAAATGGGTATAGAACATGTTTTGATACCAGAATCAGGTATCGTAACAGCGGGAGACGCTGTGGTCGGGGCTGATTCGCATACCTGTACATACGGCGCTCTAGGCGCATTTTCTACCGGCGTTGGGTCCACCGACCTTGCGGCAGCAATGGCGATAGGCAAGGCGTGGTTTAAAGTACCGGCAGCAATTAAAGTGATTATTACAGGCAAGCCCTCAAAATATCTGTCCGGCAAGGATGTTATTTTAGAGCTGATTGGCAGAATCGGAGTAGACGGGGCCTTGTATAAATCTTTAGAATTTACAGGTGATGGGCTTAAATACCTGTCTATTGATGACCGATTTACCATTGCAAATATGGCAGTTGAAGCAGGCGCTAAAAACGGAATATTTGAAGTGGATGAAATAACGCTTAATTATATTAGCGAGCACTCAAAAAAAACGCCTGTTGTGTATAAAGCGGATGAAAACGCTGAATATGACAGTATTGTTACAATTGACCTTTCAGCGCTTGAGCCTACGGTAGCCTGCCCTTCACTGCCGTCTAATACACGCGCCGCATCAAAGCTCAAAGACGTTAAAATAGACCAGGTGGTTATAGGATCCTGCACAAATGGCAGAATTACTGATTTAAAAATAGCAGCTGAAATTTTAAAAGACAGGACGGTAAAAGATTCAGTTAGAGTTATTGTTATACCCGGCTCTCAAAAAGTTTATCTTGAAGCACTTAAAGCCGGGTATATAGAGACGTTTATAAAGGCTGGATGTGCGGTTTCCACACCCACATGCGGGCCATGCCTTGGCGGGCATATGGGGGTTTTGGCAAAGGGAGAAGTTGCCATCAGCACAACTAATAGAAATTTTGTTGGCAGGATGGGACATGTTGATTCCAAAGTTTACTTATCGTCTCCCGCAGTTGCAGCAGCTAGCGCAGTAACAGGGTTTATAACAAGCCCTGAGGAGGTGGACGCATGAGCATTTTTAAATTTCCCGATAATGTTGACACAGATGTTATTATACCCGCGCGCTATTTGGTGACTAGCGATATTAATGAGCTTGCCTGCCACTGCATGGAGGATATAGACAGCCAGTTTGCAAAAAAGGTAAAGCCGGGTGACATAATTGTGGCGGGTTATAATTTTGGTTGCGGCTCATCCCGCGAGCATGCTCCTCTTGCTATCAAGGGCTGCGGTGTTAAGGCAGTAATAGCTAAAAGCTTTGCCCGCATATTTTTCAGAAACGCTATAAACATTGGTCTTGCGATTTATGAATGCCCTGAGGCGGACAGCATTGATGAGTCTGACCAGATAGAAATCCTGCCGGAACAGGGTGTTATCATTAACAAGACAAAAGGGATAAACATCAGCATTACAAAAGTTCCGCCTTTTATCCAGAAAATAATTGAAAGTGGCGGGCTGATTGGGGCAATGAGAAATGGCAGTTTATAAAATAGTATTATTAAAAGGCGACGGTATTGGTCCAGAAATAATTGATGAGTCGGTTAAGGTTCTTAAAGCTATAGAATCGGTAAGCGCAGTTAAGTTTGAGTTTTGTAATGCTCTGATAGGCGGGGCTGCCGTTGACACTGTCGGTGTGCCGCTGCCAGAAAAAACGCTTTTGGAGTGTAAGGGAAGCAGTGCGGTTTTACTTGGTGCGGTAGGTGGACCAAAGTGGGACAATATTGCGGCGGATAAGCGGCCAGAAGCAGGGCTTCTGTCAATAAGAAAGGAGCTCGGGCTTTTTGCAAACCTGCGCCCGACAAGGCTTAGCGGGCCTCTTGCAAACAGGTGTGTACTTAACCCCGAAGTTGTTGATTTATCAAATATTGACTTTTTAATAGTAAGGGAGCTAACCGGCGGAATCTATTTTGGTGACAAAAAGCGGTTTGAGCGTGATGGCGTAAATTTTGCTAGCGATACAGAACTTTACAGCACGGCCGAAATTGAGAGAATTGCGCATGCAGCCTTTAAGATGGCAATGCAGCGCTCTAAAAAAGTTACAAGTGTTGATAAGGCCAATGTTCTTGAAAGCTCACGCCTGTGGCGGGAGGTTATGGAGCATGTGGCTAAAAGCTATCCGCAAGTTAAGCTAAACCATATGCTCGTAGATAACTGTGCGATGCAGATTGTGCGTAACCCCGGCCAGTTTGACGTCATATGTACTTCTAATATTTTTGGCGATATTTTATCTGACGAGGCCAGTGTACTTACCGGCTCGATTGGTATGATTCCATCAGCCTCGCTGGGAGAGGGCGGATTTGGCCTTTACGAGCCGATACACGGCTCTGCCCCGGACATTGCTGGCAAAAACTCAGCTAACCCTGTCGGGGCAATACTCTCGGCGGCTATGATGTTAAAGTACACTTTCGGCATGGACAATGAGGCCGGACTTATCCAGAGCGCAGTGGACAGTGTGCTTAAAAGCGGGGCAAGAACAGCTGATATTGCTGATGCTTCAAGTAAAATCTGCGGCACAAGCGAAATTGGTAGTTTAATATGTGAGAAGATAATGGAATATGCTAAATAGCATTGTGGGATACACTGATATATGTTATAATATATAAAAATATTCAAGGGGAAAAGTTAATGAAAAAGATTAGGCAAATTTTGTGCTTGACATTATCGATGATAATGCTGGTAAGCGTTTTTACTTTTGCAAACGCGGAAACTTCAGGCTTGCAGTATACGCAGGTTGAAGGCGGTGTGGAAGTTTCAGGTTACATAGGTACTGATGTAAGTGTTGAGATACCTGCCCAGTACGGCGGGCAGAATGTTGTATCGATTGCGCCAGCAGTATTTTCAAATAAAAATATAACTGAAATTAAAATTGGCGAGAATGTTGCTAGTATTGGTGCAATTGCTTTTTCAAACTGCAATGAACTTGAGCGGGTTTGGATTTTAAATGATGATTGTGATATTGACGATACTGCTTTTGAGGGGCTGGAAGGTCTTTTGTTTATTGGCGGGACAAGCTCTAACGCTCGTAGAATTGCAAGGGAGCTGGGGGCCGAATTTACAGATCAGCCGATTGAAAGCGTTGTAATGTCAATGGATAAAAGTAAGCGTTTTATCTATCAGGGCGATGATGCAGACATTAGCGGTGCATTTTTAACAGCTGACTATAAGATAGGCGCTGATAAAAAAATAGCACTGACACAAAACATGCTGGATAGCCTTGATACTGACAAGGCCGGGTATCAGGCAGTTACCATAAACGTTGACGGGTATTATGACTTTAACACTTATTTTATTGTGTTAGGTGATCCAAAGCCGCTTGGCGATGTTGAGTACGGATATTGGGCAAACACCGCGATTAATAACTGCCTGCGTGCTGAAATATTCTATGGCGATGATACAAATAATACATTCGGTGTTAAGGATAATATTACCCGTGCTGAGTTTGCGCAGATGATTTATAACACATATAAAAATGACAGCTCAGTAATGACTGAAACGGTTAAAGACGTTTCGTTTAGTGACGTTTCAAAAAACAAGTGGTATTATGAGGCAATTGACGCCTGTGCCAAAGCTGGAATAATATCTGGCATGGGTGACGGAACATACAGTCCTGACGCATATATTTCAAGGCAGGATGCTGCGATTATTATGATGAATATAATTGTCGGCAAAAGCAATCTGGATGAGATTGACGTGGATGAGACACTAAAAGCCGCACAGCAAAGCGGGATTAAAGCGGGCGATTTTGATAAAGTGTCAAACTATGCCAAAAAAGCAATGGCAGCATCTTTGGGTATAATATTCTTTGGTGATGAAAATGGAAATTTAAATCCCAAATCATCTATTATCCGTGCTGAATGTGCTTCTATTATGAACAGTTATTTCTTTGATGGATATGTGCGCAAACGTTTAGTATATCTAAGCCCATCCAATCAGATGAGTAACCCGTACACCGGCTATGATACATCAGAGGGTGAGCAAATGAATATAGTCGGAAAAGAAGTTCAAAAGCGGCTTATAGAAATGGGGTATGAGGTAGTATTTGCAGAGGTTAGCAGAAGTATATCAGACCGCGGTGTGGATGCCAACAATATGGGCTGTGACGCATATGTAGCAATTCATTCAAATGCTGCGGGGCGTACAAATAATGGGGAGTACCATGGTACTTTAGGCTTCTATAATGGGCAGAATACCGGTGCAAAGCTTTTATCAGAATATATTTATAATAATGTATCAAAGCTCACTCCGACTAGTGACAGAGGCATAAGCGATGATATGAAAACTGAGCGGCCTTATATAGAAGTAAGGGTGCCGCAGATGGCAAACCTTTTGCTCGAAGTTGAATTCCATGATTATAAGGAATACGCCAAATGGATAATGGATAACACCGAAGGGCTTGGAAGCGCTATTGCAGATGGTATTGATAAATATTTAAAAACTTTATAAAAACACTTGCGCTTTTAAAAGTATTGTGTTATAATATTAATACTTATATTAAAGGAGGACCGTTAACCGGTCCTCCTAAGTATTTAAATAAGGAGTTTGGAATGAAGCAGGGCATTACAGAATCTGTATTTGAAATTTGTAAACCAATTACAGATAAGCTTGGCCTTTCAATTTATGACATTGAATATGTAAAAGAGGGCCCGGATTATTACTTGCGTGTATTTATTGATAAAAAAGGCGGAGTGGGGATAAACGACTGTGAAAATGTGTCACATGAGCTTGACCCGCTGCTTGATAAGGCGGATATTATAAAAGAGAGTTATTATTTAGAGGTATCGTCTGTCGGGCTGGACCGGCCGCTTAAAACTGAAAAAGATTTCAATAGATTCATGGGCGAAAAGATTGAGATTAAGCTGTATAAGCCCATAGGCAAAAAGCGTGAGTTGGTTGGTAAGCTTATTGAATATAATAACGGTAATTTCAGTATTTTAACAGATGATAACCAAAAGATACAGTTGAATATTAAAGATACCGGCCTTATACGGCCGTGGATAGAGTTTTGAATAGGAGGGTTTAACAAAAATGAACTCAGAATTTTTTAAAGCGATTGATCTTATAGAAGAGGAAAAGGGTATACCTGCTGATTATATGCTGGAGAAGGTTGAAGCTGCGCTTTTAAGCGCTGCCAAAAAAGCTTTTGGCAGTTCAGAAAATGCTGTGGTTTTAATAAACCGCGATAAGCAGGATATAAAACTGTGCCAGGTTAAGCAGGTTGTTGAGAATGTTGAGGATGAAAACACCCAGATTTCGCTGGATGATGCGCACAAGCTCGTATCCAAACGCCTAAAGCTTGGTGACGAGGCGAATGTTGAGGTTAAAACAAAAGAGTTTGGGCGTATTGCGGCACAAACTGCAAAACAGGTGATAATCCAGGGCATCCGTGATGCAGAACGCGGCCTGCTGTACCAGGAATTTAACAGCAAGGAATGTGAAATACTATCTGCGGTTGTAAGCAGGGTTGAGCCTAATGGAAATGCCACCCTTCAGATAGGCAAAAGTGAAGCGGTATTAATAAAGAATGAGCAGATACCAGGTGAGGTATTAAAAGAGGGTGACCGTATTAAGATTTATGTGGTCGAAGTTCGTAAGACACAGCGAGGGCCGCAGGTATTAATATCACGCACCCACCCAGGGCTTGTAAAGAGGCTTTTTGAAATGGAAGTGCCGGAGATATTTGAGGGCGTTGTAGAAATAAAATCCATCGCGAGGGAGGCCGGCAGCAGAACCAAAATAGCGGTTTATTCCAAAGACGAGAATGTTGACGCGGTTGGCGCGTGCATTGGTGCAAAGGGCCAGCGCATTGCTGTAATCTGTAATGAGCTTAACGGCGAAAAGGTGGATATCATCAAATACTCAGATAATGTTGAGGAGTATATAGCGCAATCGCTTGCGCCTGCTAGTATAATAAGCGTGCTGGCCGACGAGTCTGAAAAATCGTGCTCTGTTGTCGTGTCGGACGATCAACTGTCACTTGCAATAGGCAAGGAAGGCCAAAATGCAAGGCTTGCCGCAAAGCTTACAGGATATAATAAAATTGACATTAAGCCGCTTTCCAAAGTTGGGTAAGGTGATTTAAATTGCTTAAACAAAAAAAAGTACCGCAAAGGATGTGCCTTGGCTGCAGGCAGATGAAACCTAAAAAGGAGCTGATACGCATTGTGCGCAATAAGGAGGGCGAATTTGCTATAGACTTTACAGGCAAAAAGCCCGGGCGTGGAGCGTATATTTGTAATAGCCTTGATTGTTTTAAAAAGCTAAAAAAGGCTAAAGGGATTGAGCGTAACTATGGCTGCCAGGTTGACGCTGAGTTGTATGACCAATTAGAAAAGGAGCTAGAGCGTGGCGGAGAATGATTCATTTTTAACAGCGCTTGGCCTGGCCAGGCGCGCAGGCAAGTTAATATATGGATTTGACGCGGTTATGCTTTCCGCTGAAAGCATACGCATATTGTTTGTTGCAAGGGATATTTCGCCTAACACCAGGCAGAATATCGAGTACCGGTTTAGAGCGCTTAACAAAGATATAGTCGCTGTAAGCTATGATAAAGCACAGCTGGGATATGCACTTGGCATAAAACCGGTCGGCATACTTGGCATAACCGAAAAGGGTTTTGCAAAACTACTTAAAGATAAGCTGGACAAAAGCAAGGGGGAAAACCAATGATAGAGCAGAAATATAGAATACATGAATTTGCTAAGGATATAGGCAGCAAAAGCAATAGTATAATGGAGCTGTTGGATAAGTTTGAACAGAAAGCGCGCACACATATGGCAGTGCTGACAACGAGCGAGCTTGACTATCTTCTTAACCATTTTACAAAAGAGAATGCTGTTGACAGCTTTGATAAGTTTTTAGCTTCCGGACATAGTGTCAGCAGTGATACTAAAACAGAAAACAGCCCCAAGCCAAAGGAGGAAGCAAAGCCTTCATCTAAAGCAGAAAAGCCTGTCAAAAAAGAAACCAAGGCTGAAAAATTGCCTAATAAAAAGGAAAAAGCACCTAGGGTGTCTATCGACCCTAAGGATATAACTTTTGAGAAAAAGGTACGGGTGGTTGATACACGCCAGAATGATGTTAATCTTGGCAAGTATGATGAGAAGCTTATTGAGCTTGCAAGTAGGCACGAAAATAAAAACACAGCTTTTGCAACTTCCAAACAGAAAATAGTCAAGAAAAATAACTTTTCAAAATCTGGCCAGTATGGAACCAAAAAAGTTAAAGAGACTGAGGCTGAAAGGTTAAAACGCATCGAGCTTCAGCGCAAGAAAGTCCAGCTTAAGGTCTTAGTACCGGACGAAATTTCGGTAAACGAGCTTGCACATAGGTTAAAAATAAATGTGGCACAGGTTGTTAAAAAGCTGATGTCGCTTGGGGTTATGGCGAGCGCGTCACAGATGATTGATTTTGATACGGCTTTCCTTATCTGCGAGGAGTTTAACGCCAAAGCAGAGCGGGAGGTAATACTTACTATTGAAGATCGGTTGATTGACGATTCTGAAGACCAGGACGAAAACCTTACTGCTCGCAGCCCGGTAGTTGTTGTTATGGGGCATGTTGACCATGGTAAGACTTCGCTTTTGGATGCAATTCGCAATACAAGTGTTGTTTCTGGTGAGGCTGGGGGCATTACACAGCACATCGGCGCTTATGAAGTGGAAGTGGGCGGCAATAAGATTACCTTTTTAGACACACCTGGGCACGCGGCGTTCACGCAAATGCGGGCCAGGGGCGCGTCCGTTACTGATATAGCAATATTGGTTGTTGCCGCAGATGATGGCATAATGCCGCAGACAATTGAGGCCATTAATCATGCAAAAGCAGCTAATATACCAATTATAGTTGCCATTAATAAGATGGACAAAGATGGGGCTGACCCTGATAGAGTTAAGCAGGAGCTTACAGAGTATGAGCTGGTAAGCGAAGAATGGGGCGGCGACACTATTTGTGTACCCATCTCGGCTGTAAAAAACGAGGGTATTGACAACCTGTTAGAGATGGTTCTTTTAGTAAGTGAAATGAACCAGTATAAGGCCAACCCCAATCGCATGGCAAAAGGAACTGTTATTGAAGCCTATCTCGATAAGGGCAGAGGCCCGGTTGCCACACTTCTAGTCCAAAACGGCACACTTAAAAGCGGGGATATTTTAATTGCGGGCAGTTCTGTTGGCAAGGTCAGGGCAATGACTGATGATAAGGGCAAGCAAATTGATAAGGCAGGCCCGTCCAAACCGGTTGAGGTAATAGGCCTTTCCGAAGTTCCTCAGGCAGGTGATACCTTTTTTGTGGTAGAGGATGAGCGGCTTGCAAGAGAGCTTGCCCAGCAGCGCAAACAGGAGGCAAAGGAAAAACAACAATCTCAATATAAAGTCTCTCTTGATGATATCTTTTCACGCATTAAAGAGGGCGATATGAAGGAGTTTAATATTATTGTCAAAGCGGATGTACAAGGCTCTGCTGAGGCGGTAAAGGCATCTCTTGAAAAGCTTACAAACGATGAGGTACGTGTGCGTGTAATCCATAGCGGTGTTGGGGCGATTAATGAAAGTGATGTTATGCTGGCAAATGCGTCCGGCGCTATCATTGTGGGATTTAATATCCGTCCGGAAGCAAGTGCGCGTGCAAGTGCTGAAAAATCTGAGGTTGATATACGGCTTTATTCGGTTATTTATGACTGCTTAGAGGAGATAGAGGCCGCAATGAAAGGTATGCTTGCGCCTAAGTTTAAAGAGGTCGTTATCGGTAATGCTGAGGTAAGGCAGGTGTTCAAAGCTTCAGGTGTGGGCACCATTGCAGGCTGTTATGTAAAAAGCGGTAAAATTGTACGTGGATGCAAAGTACGGCTTATCAGGGACAGTGTTGTTGTATATGACGGGCAGCTTTCGTCTTTGAAGAGGTTTAAGGATGACGCCAAAGAGGTACTTGAAAACTTTGAGTGTGGTATCACTATAGAAAATTATAATGATATCAAGGAAGGCGACGTTATAGAAGCATATGAGATGCAGGAGATTAAAGACTAATGTCAGGCCATAGAATTGAACGTATTAATGAACAAATAAAAAAGGAACTGGCTGTTTTAGTGCCGCAGCTTAAAGATCCGCGTATTCCCCATTTTCTCTCGGTGACTGAGGTTAAGACATCTGCGGATTTAAAAACGGCCAGGGTATATGTAAGCATTATGGACTCGAATGAAAGCGATGTTATAAAGGGCCTTAATTCAAGCGCAGGGCATCTGCGCAGCCTGCTTGCTTCTAATCTTAAGCTGCGCTACACGCCTATGCTGGATTTCCATGTTGATAATTCGATAAAATATGGCATGGAGATTGACCGCAAGCTTTCAGAATTGAGGCTGGATAAAGACAATGAACAATAATCTTGGTAAAATAATTGATTTTTTAAAGCAGGGCAATGTTTTTACGCTAATCGCACACCGCCGCCCTGACGGCGATACATTAGGCTGCTGCTTTGCTTTAAAGCATGCCCTTGAATCACTTGGTAAAACAGCAAATGTTATATGTGCTGATGAAATATCACCACGTTATCAATTTTTGACAGGAGGGAAAAGCCGTCTTACAGAAACAGTACAGGGAAGCATAGTTTGCATTGACCTGGCCTCTGCCGATATGGCGGGAGAAGCGTACATGGAATATGCAAAAATGGCGGATATTGTAATTGACCATCATCCCAGTAATAAAGGCTATGGCAAATTAAACTTTATAGACCCAACAGCTGCTGCCACTGGTGAAATAATGTATAATATAATTTCTAAGCTTTGCCGGGTGGACAGTTTTATTGCTGATTGCCTTTATACCGCTATTTCAACCGATACAGGCTGCTTTGCCTATGGAAATACTACAATGGCAAGCCATGATATTGCAGCGCGGTTAATTGAAGCTGGGGCTGATATACGCGCACTTAATAAAAACCTATTTCGCACAAAGACCCGCGCGGCTTTTGAAATAGAGCGGCAGGCATTGGATTCATTGGAGTATTTCAATGATATGAAAATAGCAACAATGCTGATAAGCCTTGAGATGTTTGAAAAGTCCGGGGCGGGGGAGGATGATATTGAAAACCTTTCATCTGTTCCGATTACAGTGCAGGGTGTAGCAGCCTCTGCTACTTTTAGGCAGCTTAAAAATGATGTTTTTAAAGTCTCACTGCGTACCAATGGCTTAGTTGACGCATCACTGGCCGCCATTAGTTTTGGAGGCGGCGGACATAAGATGGCAGCAGGATGTACAGTAAAAGGTAATTACAATACAGTAAAGAACCTGGTTGTAAACGAGCTTATAAAACAGTTATGAAAGATGGAGTTTTATTAATTAACAAGCCTTGTGGGACAACTTCCTTTTCTGTGGTAAGCCAGATAAGGAATAGAATAGGCAAAATCAAGTGCGGGCACAGCGGTACATTAGATCCAATGGCTGTTGGACTTTTGCCAGTAATGCTAGGTAAGGCCACAAAGCTTAGTAACTACATAACAAGCACCAACAAGTATTATCGCTGTAAAATGAAATTTGGAATATTTACGGATTCATATGACACGACTGGAAACATTATGAAAGTCGAAAAATCAGTTGTCAGTGAAAAGGATATACTGAGTGTGCTGCCTAAGTTTGTAGGAGAGATTGAGCAAAAGCCGCCAATGTATTCAGCTATAAAAATTGGAGGCGTGCCGCTTTATAAGTATGCAAGAAATAATAATGTTGTAGATGTACCTGATCGTATAATTAAAATTAACAGCATAAGGTATTTAGGCTTTAATGAGATAACAAATGAGCTTACGCTTGATATTGATTGCTCTAAAGGCACATATATACGCTCCTTATGTGTTGATATTGCAAAGTCACTTGACACTATTGCGGCAATGAGCTTTTTAGAGAGATACCGATGTGGGAATTTTATGCTCGCCAATTCAATATCTTTGTTTAGTGCATTACAATATATCGATAGAAAGATAATAGACAAATATATAATAGGTATGGACGATGTATTAAGCTATTATCCGCTATACGAAGTGAATGATTTTCAGGCTAAGCTGCTTGTAAACGGCTGTGAAATAGATATAAAAAAATTAAAAGGGCTGCCAAAGGGAATGTGCAGGGTAAGCTGTAATGGCCTTTTAGGGCTTGGAGAGATTATTACAAAGGAAGATGATGGCGGCCAATATTTTAAGCTGGCGGTACATTTAAATTAATTTTTAAGAAAGGATGCGGCGGATTTATGTTAGAAGAGGGCTCCAGCATTGCGCTTGGTAATTTTGATGGTGTCCACCTTGGTCATCAGCAGGTAATTTCGGCCGCAGTCAAAGGTGCCGGCGTATATACGCCGGCCATTTATACTTTTGAAATAAATTCAAAGGGAGCTAAATGCATAACTAGTATTAGCGACCGCAGCAGGCTCTTTTATGAGCTGGGTGTTAAGCGGTGCGTATTTGATGATTTTAAAGATGTTAAGGATATATCAGCGGCTGATTTTATAACTGACATTCTAATAGGTCGTCTAAATGCTAAACTAGTTTATTGTGGCGAGGATTTTAAATTTGGCAAAGGCGCTAAGGGCGATACTTCTTTGCTTAAGGAATATGGTGACAAACTGGGATTTAAAGTTAATATTATTCCGTTAATGGAACTGGACGGTAAAAAAATAAGTTCAAGCGATATACGCAGATATATTGAATTGGGTGAAATTCAAAAAGCAAATAGGCGCTTAGGCAGGCCGTACTCTATTACATCTGATATAATTCATGGTAAGGGCATGGGCCACACTTTTGGTGTACCAACAATTAACCAATGCTTTAATCCATGCATGGTTGAGCCTAAGTTTGGAGTGTATGCTACCCGCATTAGCCTTGGTGGTAAAATTTATAATTCTATTACCAATATAGGGGTACGCCCCAGCGTTAATGATGGTAAAAATCCAAATATAGAAACTTTTGTATTTGACTATAATAATGACGTTTATGGGTTGACTACAACGGTATATTTTTATAAAATGATAAGGGAGGAGCGTAAATTTAAATCGCTCGATTTGCTTTATAATACAATACAAGCAGATATTAATACAGCAAAATTATTTTTTGCACAGAATTATGGTGAGAAAGATGTTTAATCGTGTTATTAAGAAAACAGTGGGTTTATCACTGGTAGTATCTATAGGGCTTACTGTTTTTGCTGGCTGCAAAAGTGCTCCGTCTGGCGGTACCGGCTTTAGGCTTGAAGACTCGGCGTTTACTGGGTATGGAGCAGCCGCTAAAGGTACTCTGACTATTGAGGATTTTTTCTTTTTATCAAAAGGCACATCCAGGGAAGTTGTATCAAACGCAATAGGAACAGAGAGCTATTTGCAAAACAACGAATCATCACAGGCTGTTTATGAGCTTGCAAGCGGTGACCATATTGTGCTAGAGTATGACAAAGATGAAAGAATCAGCGGTGCAGTTTATGGCTATAGCAATGGTGATGATGAGGACTTTTTACAAATGCTTGTAGAGCTTGGTATACTACGCTCTACAAATACTGTCGATATAAGTAGTGGCAGTAACGGAGGACAATCGACAACTCCTTCGGACAATACAGATAGTCCTTCAGATAATAGCTCAACTGATGACCAGCCTGATGATGAGACAGAGATTAATATAAAAAATCCTAGTGATACAACAGGTTCTACACCAGTTGTACAAACGGGGTATTTTGCTTCTGGCAGTTATGATAAGGCTTTATTTGACAACGCGCTATCAATTGGTATGTCTCGCAATACTGTTTTAGACAATATAGGTAAGCCTAACTTTTATTATTCAAGCAATTTTAAAAATGACTCTTATATAGTAGACTGTTATGTGCTCAGTGACGGGTCAACCCTCTATTTAGATTATGGATATTCTCGTGAGTATCTGCGTTGTGCCAGGACAGAAAAAAGCGGAATTTATACTGTTTATTTGGGAACCTGGTCTGTTCAGTCAAAGCCGGGCGGTTTTACACGCGATCTTATATCTCAGACTATGATTGACGCGCTGAGAAAAGATATGGTGCCATCAACTGTCTATTCTCTATTAGGTGAGCCGCATTGGTATCAGGGTTCAAGTGCACGCTATCGTGATGCTTATGAGCTTATAGACGGTACTATTGCCTATCTTGATTTTGGCAGCGCGCATAACAAGCTGACAACTATTACGCTTATAGATATAAGTGGCAAAGAAACGCTGATTAGTCTATAGGAGTGTCTATATGAAAAAGCGCGGTTTTTATTCGGTTGCCTGCTTGCTTATGTGTTTAATTATGTGTGCATGTTCTGCAAAAGGTAAGGAAAATTTAAAAATTTATATTGTTGACCGCACGCTTATTGACGACAATATGAGCAGTGCTGAAATTGTCAGTTTAGCATATGACAGGGGGCGCCTAGCGTTTGACGGTAATGATATTGAAGGCTATCAATGGAGCGGGCATGTGGTCAGGCTAAATGATGAGGCGGTGCCATCACTCGGCTCTAATAGTAAAGAGGATGGCGGCAGCACAATTTTCAAATCCAAAGATACGGATATATTTATATTAGTTATTAATAATACATTGATTTATTATGGCGGATTTGAAATGGGTACAACCAACCCACAGACTCCATTGCAGCCCAATATTAAAGATGCTGGCAGATATACTTTTTCAATTAACTTTGACAGTAAGTATGCGGAGTTTTCTGACCCACGCAATTCTGAATATTTATACAGGTTTTTAAGTGAAAACGAAATACTTGTCACTAAAGCACAGGATTAAAAAAATTTAAGAAAAACCTTGCCAAAATTTTAAAATGTGATATAATATACAAGCGATATTTATTTTATAGTATGCGGTGCAGCTTGGTAGTTGGTTTTATAAACCTGTCCTCATGTAATCCTAATTATTGAATGGCAGAAAATATCAGGTTATGCTGATAAATAGTACACTATATAGTAATATCTTCAGCGGAGGTTAGAAGATGAGACTTAGTTGTATTAATATTCCTACTCCTAATGCAAAGCGCTTGGCCAATTTCTATAAAAAAATCTTAGGCGCTAATATTGATGAAACTCATGGCGGGCCAGAACGTATTGAAATATGGTTTGGAAACGATAAGCAAAATTCGGTACTTCTTGTTGCAACGCAGGATTTAGAATATAGAAAATCTAAAACAACTGCCTGTCAAGGATTTGAGTTTTACGTATCTGATGTTGATGCAGAATATAAACGGCTTATAGATTTAGGAATTAAAATCAACCAGCATCCTAAAAATTTACCTTGGAATTATCGTTATTTTCATATTAATGATCCAGATGAAAATGGTATTGATATTGTTCAAAAATTATGATTTACTGACATGAAAGGAATAATATTTCGGGATGTGGCGCAGTTTGGTAGCGCGCTTCGTTCGGGACGAAGAAGCCGCAGGTTCAAATCCTGTCATCCCGACCACGTCGGAGCAAAGTCCGCTTTGCTCCGACTTATTTTTTTACAAAAATAAGTCATCCGCTCGCTTCCTTGCTCCTCCTTTTTTGTGAAAAGTCACGCTCGGTTTGCCTGCTCGTTTGTAAACGCACTCGCGGCGGCTCACATTCGCTACCAACTTTTCACGATATTGCGCCTTCGGCACAGCCGAAGCGCCCTGGCGTTGCTGCATTTGCGGACAAGTTCTGTAAAAACACTCGTACCATCGTGGGGCGGTTTTTAGCCGCCCCGTTTTTTGTTTTGGGCTGCTTTAAAGTGGCTTGATATCTGGCTTTTTAGGGCTTTGGCTATTTTTGAGATGTTTTTAAGTGCCTTTAAAAACAAAATAGAGTTGCAGTACAAAAGGGCTTTTGCTGTAGCAAAAGCCCTTTTGTTTTTAAGTATTCGTTTGTCTTGTTTATATTCATATTTAGCAAATACATTACAGTATGTATTTATAGTTGCCTTTAAAATGTTTACCCTAATATTTTTTGGCAACTTTAAATGTGTAAAAAATATCAATAGGCAGAGAAAGCATTAAAATGCCTATAGACCATAAATAACATGCAAAGCCTTTTGTGAAACAGCAAACCAATATGATAAGGATTCCGACTACCATGAGAGAAATTCCGCCAAATCTCTGGCTCTTTTTCCAAGTTATCTCGTTTTTCATACTCCACTTAGTTCTCAAGCCCATAACTGAGTTCATCCGGATTTTTGGCATGATATTTCCTATTATAATCATAAATATACCGAGCAGGATAAAAATAAGCTGACTTAAGTCAAGCGAAACAGTAGACAGGTTCTCCACTTTATTAAAATCAGTATACAAAAAATAGCCAGTCATTATATTGAAAATTAAAAGAAAGCATATACCAACTAAAATGCAGATTTTTTCATTGCTTTTTCCCTGCTTTTCCTGCTTTGAAGAAAATTTTGCAAGCGCCAACATGATTAATCCAAATAAAATTATCATAAGCGGGAAAATAAGCGTTTCATATTTGCTGCCCCACCGGGTCACTTGATTGTCCGCACCATAGTGTGCAGGTATTTGTTCTGGTAAAAGCACCAATGAAATAAGCGTTACAGGTAAAGGTAAGAACATAAGAATATAGAAAATAAGTTTTTGAATTTTCATGGTTGGCCTCCTTACAAATCACTTGTCCAGAGAATCTTCACAAAGCGGAGCACCTTTATATTATTTTTGCAACCAGTACTGCACGCTGTTCATCTGTGACATTTGTACAGGTTGAGAGTATTACAATTTGGCTTTCGCTGTCTATTTCAATCTGTTCATTCAGTACGGTTGCGTTTTCATTTATATATTTAATATATGATTCTCTTTGTGAATCTGTATCAGCCAACGAATAAATTTTACTATCGTCATTTACCACAAGATATGCATAAGCCTTGAGTACTAAATATTCGTTATCTGTTGCTATATTAAAAGTATCGTGTTGGTTGAAAAATTCGCTTTTTTTATATTTGGTCAGCTCTGAAAACATACTGCCATTTTTTAAATTATGGCCGTATATAATAGTATTAAAATCCTCAAATAATTTACTGCATCTGTAATCCAAAAATATTGTTCCGGCTCTAGCATATTCTTTATAAATATTTCTACGCAGATAATAATTATTATCATTTGACTGAACTATGGGATAGTCAATGTTTGTATCATCAATTTTAATCCATGCGCAGATATCACTGTTTATTTTTTGAGCCTCAGCCAATGGGTCAGTACTTATTTCAGAATTACTGAAATTGGGGGAGTATACAGACATTTGTGATTTAACATTCGCCTCGTCCCTGTAAACAGAGTATCCTTGATAAATTTTGTATATACTTAGCAGCATTATTGCTGATAAAACAATAATTGCTGCCCAGTAAAGGTATGTTTTTGTTTTTTGAGACATTCTTGTATCCCCTAACGTGTAAAAATAATTTTGCCGTCCTTTATAGTACTTAACACCTCAATATTTTCAAGAGAAGTAGAATTAGTAATTGGATTGCTGCTTAAAATTACTAAGTCAGCACTTTTTCCAGGCTCTATACTGCCTAATTTATTTTGTTCAAAATATTGAAAAGCAGAATTTATAGTAACTGCCTTAAGCGCAGAATATACTGATATGCGCTGCTCTTTACCCAATACAGCTCCGCTTTTGGTTTTACGGTTTACAGCACAAGCTACAGTTTCAAGCATATCTGGTTTTATAACAGGGCTGTCTTGATGAAAGGTAAATGGAATATCAAATTTTTCAGCACTTGCAGCAGGGCTAATTTGACTTGCTCGCTCCAGCCCAAAATTTTGTATATGCGTATCTCCCCAGTGCAGAATATGCGCAATAAAAAACGAGGGAATAACACCCAGCCGTTTAACCCTGGGCATATCTTCCGGCCGTAAAAACTGTGCGTGTATCATCACCGGCCGTAGTGATTTTGGAAAGTTTGCCTTTTCTAAACAAATTAAAAGCTGCCGTGCAGCAGCATCACCGTTGCAGTGGGTTATAATCTGCATATTATATTGCTTTGCAGTATTGATTGCCGCTATGACTTCATCATCTGTATGCTCAGGCTTGCCGCGATAGCCAGGCTGGCTTAAATAGTCGTCCAGCATCCAGGCGGTTTTGCCTTGGGGTGAGCCATCCAGAAACAGCTTAAACCCACCAATTTTTATCCGCCCGTCAAATTTATTAATTGCACCTTTAAATGAGTCAATAGTTTTTAAATCACGAATGTCTATATAAGCAATTAAATCTAAATACAGCTTCGATTTATAGCTTTGAAGCAGCGGTGCCATTTGCGAGTTTAACATTCCTTCCTGCACGGTCGTAATACCGTTTTGAGCGTATAGCTTTTGGGCCTTGTCATATGCACCCTCAAGCTCCTTGGGTGTAGGCATTGGAACTTTGTTTAATATAGACATATACATGCCTTCCTCAAAATAACCGCTATTACTTTCTATATTAAGCAGTTCAAGCGCCCTGCTGTTTAAGACCCCCATATGCCCTGACTGGTGCGATATTATAACAGGGTTGTCCGGCAGAATTTTATCCAGCAGTTGTTTTGTGGGGTGCTCATGTTCTTTAAGGCGATTATGGTCATAGCCCTGGCCCTGGACCCACTCGCCCCTTTTTATATTATTGGTTTGTATAAAATCTTTTAGTTGTTTTGCAATATCGTCAAAGCTTGTACAGCTGTCTAAAGATGATTTAATAAAGCTTACCGCAACCGCCGTAAAATGGCTGTGTGAATCAATAAATGCAGGCAGCAGCGTGCGTTTACCAAGCTCAACTTTTTCGGTTTTAGCATCGCATAATGTCATTAGGTCCTGTTTACTGCCGACCGCAATAATTTTATCATTTTCAACCAATACAGCATTTACAGACTGCGTTGGTGCCATAGTTATTATATTATCACCTATATATATTGTCTTTGCCAAGCTATTCACTCCTTTTGTTTATGTAGTCCTTTGGCTTAACCCCATAGCAGCGTGTAAATAGCTTATTAAAGTGTGCACTGTCATAAAAACCACATTCCTGTGCAATGCTGGTTAACGATAACTGGCTGCTTTCAATAAGTGAAACAGCTTTTTCTAGCCTGCAGCGGGTTATATATTGTGCAGGTGTGCATTTTAATACCTTTTTAAAATTGCGCACAAGGGCGGAGCTTGACATGTGACATATATCACATAAATCTTTAAGCTCGATTTTATAAGACAGCCTATGATGAATATATTCCATTGCTTTTAAAATTTCATCATATGCCCTGCAGGTATTATTTGATTTACTGTCTTTATCTATATTAACACTGTCACACAATCGGGTAATAATATATAATGCTAAAAAACATTTGCTGTACTGCTCATTTTGCGTATTGCTTTTATTACAAAGCAACTTAAAAATAGGACCCAGTACTTCAAGCTGGCTTAAACTCAGTAAAATTCGTATTGGCAGGCTGTTTGCAGCACGGAAATACGGTTCAATTTCAAATAGCATATGATATCCTTTTAGGCTGCGCAGCTGGTCACTGAACTGGTTTATGAACGCATAACTTATAAGTATATGAAAGATTTCAAGAGTCTTTTGTGCGGCATATCCATGCTTTACCCGCGGTGGTATTACAAAAACATTTCCAGTTTGAGCGGGTACATATCCGTCACCTATATAGTGTCTGCCATGGCCCTGGGTTATTATATTAATTTCATAAAACTCATGCATGTGCATGCCCAGTATATCATTAGGCTGAAAATATGCGCGGACAAGCTCTGGCGGACTGCCTTTAAAACAGTCCGCATGGTTAAATATTTTTTTGTCACTGTCGCCTAATTTTTCAGGTAACATACAAGCCCTCAATTTAAGTTATAATGCATAAAAAGCATATATTCCAAAGCAGTCTGCACCCCAGGTGGATTTGGCAATAAGTCTAATCTTATTAAAGCTTCCGTTAATATCTATCACATTTAACCGCTGATAGTTATTGTCCTCTGTATATATAGTTTCCCATTTATCACCGTTATAGCCCTCAAGAATATATTCTTTTACAAGCGATTTGGGTACATAAACATCATTTGAATCCTTGCGCACATGGCAGCGCTGCGGAAATCTCTTGTGCTTTATAAAAACGTCTGTCCAGGATTCACGGTTAAGCTCACTGTCAAACACAATACGAACCTGATTAACATTTGTCTTTTGACTAAATGAAATCATTATTTCATCGCCGGCCACAGCCCGCCAGCAATTGCCTGTGTAGCCCACCGGACGGTCGATACCATTAGTAAGCACTGCTGCATTATATCCATTTGCAGTTACTTTTGCATTTTCCATTACCTTAGGCATAGGGCGGGCAAAGCCTGGTAAATAGCAATCATCCACCATTAAATTATTTTGCAGCTCTTTTATTTTTTGGTTTCCAACTTGGCGCGGAGTAAGTCCGCTTTTTATTGCTATTGCGGCAGCAGTACCCACCGCTTGACCTATCAGCCCGCAGGTTGCCATTACCCTTGTGGACGAAAAGGCGGTGTGGGATACGCTGATATTGCGACCCGCAAAAAACAAATTGGGTATGTTTTGCGAATAAATGCATCTGTAAGGAATGCAGTAGGGTGATGATGACGGCTGAATATTGTTAGGCTTTTGCTTTGTGTCAAAACCTAAAGAGTTATGGTCATCCAATGTCCATCCGCCATATGCAATTGTATCTTCAAACATAACTCCTTTTTCAACATCCTGCTGTGTAAGTACGTAATCGCCTATATATCTGCGGCTTTCGCGCTTGCCTGGCAAAAACCCTACCCAGTCAAGCTCCCAGTTATCAGCATTGCAATAACCGCCGTTTTTTATAAAATCCCAAACGCCAAATACAATTTTAAGCAATCTGTCTCTATTTGATTCTGTATCTGCAATGCTGTCACCCATTCCGCCTATCTCTATCCACCAATAGTTATCCATAATCCAGTCATCCGGAGTATCAAGGTGCATCCTGAACGGAAAGCTGTCTTTATCATACTTATATGCCCACTTTGGCGGTATAAACTTTACAGGCTTGTCTGCCGGCCTGGCCTGGAACAGGCAGCTCATGCCCATAACAGAGTTATCTGACTCTTTAGGCGCAATACTCTCCCCAAACTCAGCCTGGCTTTCACGGCCTATCCGCCATTTAGCGCCTGTTAGCGGCGCAAGTATACTGTCACCTGAGCAGTCGGCAAATAAAGTGGCACTTACTGTATGCCAGGTCTGGGTTGTGCTTTGATATCCGCTAATAGACGTTATTTTACCGTCTTTCATTTGGGCGTCAGTACAGGCGCAGTTTAAGATTATATCCAGCCCGTCTTGAAACCGCACAGCTTCGTATAAAACACTGTCCCATATTGAGTAGTTAAGAGTAGGGTTTCTATATATGTTTTCAAGCGCAAGCTGTTCTAAAATACCGGTCTCCCGCATATTATCTCCATTTGCACCGCGAATCCACATACGTATTTCACTGGATGCATTACCGCCCAGCACCGGCCGGTCATGCATCAGTATAACCGATATTCCGTGCCGCGCAGCTGATATTGCAGCAAGCATACCCGCAATACCCCCGCCGACAACGCACAGATCAGCAGTATGAGAAACTTTATTAAGTCCGGTGATTTTATCAGACTCTATCAATTTATTCGCCTCCGTATACTTTTATAGTTTTTATTATAGCTTATAGTTTTATCTATTGCAACAGTCTGCAGAACATAAAGTGAACATTTTATACAAAAAAATGAGTATATAATACAAGCGGTTTAGGTCTGCCGGTGTTAAAATCAGCTAAAGGAGGAATGAAGTATGGACTATAAAGAAATTTATGATAAAGTATATGCATGCTGGCTTGGCAAAAATATTGGAGGCACGCTCGGCACTCCGCTGGAGGGTACTAAAGAAATCAATAATGTTACATGGTATCCTAAGCTCAGTGATGACGGTGGTGTGCTGGAAAACGATGATTTGGACCTTCAGCTTGTAAACCTTCATGCACTGGAGCAGTATGGAGTACGGCTGGATTGCAGGCACATTGCCAAAGAGTGGAGCGAACATGTATTTTTTCCATTTGACGAATATGGATATGCAGTTACCGCAATGCGCCTTGGGTTTGACGCGCCCTATTCCGGCTTTCATGAAAACCCGTTTATAGACTGCATGGGTGCGCCTATACGCTCAGAAATTTGGGCGATTATTTCAATGGGCAACCCTGACCTTGCGGCCTATTATGCATATAATGATTCAGTTGTTGACCATGCAGGCGGTGAGAGCGTTAACGGCTCTGTCTTTAATGCGGTTTTAGAAAGCCTTGCATTTTTTAGTGATAATAAGCGTGAGCTTATTTCAAAGGCTTTAAGCTACATTCCAGAAACAAGCCGTACTTACCAGGCGGTAAGTGAAGCTGTAAGACTATATGACAGTGGTGCCGAGTTTTTTGATGCACGCAATGTGCTTGTTGATAAATATGCTGTAGATAATTTTACAGACGCACCGATTAATATCTCATTTACAGTTTTGGCGTTGCTGTATGGGCGCGATTTTGAGGATGGAATACTAAAGGCTGTAAATATAGGCTATGATACTGACTGTACAGTTGCAACACTGGGAGCTATTTACGGAATAATGTACTCACTGGACTATATCCCAGAAAAATGGAAAAAGCCAATAGGTGACAAAATTAAAGTCTCAAAAGCGGTACGTGGGTTTGAAGCACCAAGTAATCTTGACCAGCTTACAAAAAGATGCTTAAGGCTTAGGGAGATTGTAAACCTCCAGGACGATGAATTTAAAAAGGGTAAAATTTATAAGAAAGGCGAGTTTGATTTTCAGCATTACTCGCTTGGTGGTGAAAACACAAGCAGTAATCTATATGCCGATATAATTTATAAGAACGGAGCGCATATAATCCCCGGACAAAGCCTTGAAATTGGTATTGAGATACATAACAACAGTAAAGACCCCATTGAACTGCGCTCAAGGGCAAATTGTCCCAAAGGCATTAGTATTGACTTTAACTTAGACAAAGAGCTGGCACCGGGCGAAAGCTTAAGTGCTAAAATACAGGTTATTGCTGACAGGGAGATTGAATTTTGCAATCGTATAGAGCTAATAATTGAAAGATATAATTGTGACGATTACTGGAAAAGCTATACACTGCCATTTACAGTTTTGCGCAGTGCTAAGTGGGAGATTGGCGGCGAGTATAAATATTTTTCCGGTACAAGTGTTAAGTTTGACAAAGAAAGTGATGACGGCATATATTGCGCCAAAACTGATTTGTACTCTCCCATCAGCCGTGAAGTTAAGCTCATCTGCCCGACAGAACATGCTGTAAAAGTGTATATTGACGGCAGTGAAGTGATTAACAGCAGTGAAAAATTTGCTTTTATGCCGGCATACCACCGCTGCCCAAAGCCTCAGTCAGCCATACTTTTTATTGAGAAAGGTGTGCATGAGGTTGAAGTCACTATAGAAAGTGATAAGCCGCCGCTTTTTATGTTTACAGCACTTGCATCTAAAAATAGACAAAAGGCGGGCACAAACTATAGGCTTATTGATACTGTAATCGGATAAAAATAAAAACGCGTTCGATTAAGAACGCGTTTTTTATTATAGTTTGTAATTTCCGCCGCCAATAAACTCACGCAAAAGCGATGTGTTTGGCACCAACGCAGGGCTTAGCTGCAAAAATTTTTGCAGTGCTTTTTTAAGGCGCATAGCCTCGTCATATCTTGCAATTTCAGGGTCAATATTATCAAACATTCCGTTTGTAAATGACTTGAGTACTGAAACTTCGTACGGCAGCGCGGTATCAAATATTATGTTGGCTGTGTTTTTATAGGGAGAGATGTATTTCTTTTCTCCGCGCCTTAGGTTTTCCCACATTCTGAAGGTGATTTCGGGAGCGGTGTTTCTAAATTTTTTATCGCGTATAGTACGGCGTAAAATTCTAATCCATGTTCCCATAAATATGTTAATTCCGTCTTCGGCTATATTGCTGCGTGCGGAAATATAAAGTTTTGTGGCATTTTTACCTTTGCCATGTCCGCATACATCAGGATTTAAAGCATGAATACCTTCAAAAATAACAATGTCATTCTCACCAATCTCGAGCCTGGTACTGCGGGTTCGGCTGCGGCGCTGTTTAGTAAAATCAAACTTTGGTATAGTTATAGTCTGCTTTTTTGCAATGTCATCAAAATGCTTAGTAAGCAGGCGTATATCCATACAAAGAGGAGATTCAAAATCATAATTACCGTCCTCATCCCGCGGCGTAAGCATGGGGTCAACATCCAAAAAATAATTATCAAGTGAAATAATATGTGCGGTATGGCCCATGGCTTTCAGCTGTGTACTGATATTGTGCGCAGTGGTAGTCTTCCCAGAACCGCTGGGCCCTGAAAGCAGAACAATATTACTGTCAGAATTATCAATGATTTTTTGAGCGCTGCGCTTTACATTTGCAAAATATTTTTGGTCACACTCTTTTATAAAATCCTCAGGTCTAGTTTTTATATTTTGATTTATCTCTGCTAAATTGAATGCCATTTTATCACCTCTTAACTGTAAAGCTGTGTAGATAAGTATCTATCCCCTGTATCGGGCAGTAATGCCACAACTGTTTTATCAATGTTTTGGGGCATTCGGCTAAGTTTACAAGCAGCGTACAAAGCCGCGCCGGACGATATACCCACCAGTATGCCCTCAGTTTTTGCAAATTCACGGCTGTACTCCATCGCTTTATCGTCCTTGACAGTAATAATTTGATTGTATATACCGGTATCCAGCACCTTGGGCACAAAACCTGCGCCTATGCCCTGAAGCATATGCTTTCCGCTTCTGCCTTCGGACAGGACAGGGGAGCCGTAAGGTTCAACTGCTACTACCTGTATATCAGGATTTTTTTCTTTAAGATACCTGCCAACACCTGTTATTGTACCGCCTGTACCCACTCCGCTAACGAAAATATCTACTTTACCATCAGTCTGCAGGTAGATTTCAGGACCTGTTGTTTTGTAATGTGCATTTGCATTATCTGGGTTATCAAACTGGCCTGGCATCCACGCCCCGTCAGTCTCCATAATCAGCTGCTCTGCTTTTTCTATAGCGCCTTTCATGCCTTTTGCGCCGTCTGTTAAAACTATCTTAGCGCCGTATGCCTTTAAAAGGCTACGCCGCTCAACACTCATTGTGTCTGGCATTGTTAATATGACTTTATACCCGCGCTGGCAGGCAACAGATGCAAGGCCTATACCAGTGTTGCCGGAGGTAGGCTCAATAATTGTAGCGCCGGGGCGAAGCTTGCCATTTTTCTCCGCAGCCTCTATCATAAACAAAGCCGCCCTGTCTTTAACACTGCCGGCAGGATTAAAGCACTCAAGCTTTGCCAGTATCGGATTTTTAATCTGCTGTAATTCAGAAAATTTTTCGCACCTTAAAATTGGTGTGTTGCCTATTAGTTCAGTTACTGTATTGTATATCATTTTAACTCCTTAAATTTAAATAAAAATATTATATAACCTTTAGTTTAATAAATCAATAATAAACTAAAAACATATTTATTTCTTAATTAGTGTATGAATTTTTTGTTAAAGTATTTACTTTGCAGTTTCATCTGCTATAATGTGTTTATAAATTGGCTCGCCGCACGCCACTATAGTTGCGGCAGCTGCATTTTTGCGGCAGAATTTGGAGGAAACTATGGATATATCTGTTTCAAATGGCCATCATTGTGCTGAAAAAGATCAGTTTCAGTATCTAAAAGACTGCGGTTTTGATGCTTGTGATTTTTCACTGGGAGCTTACTTTGAGCGTGGCGCAATGTTTGGCGACATGTCCACACTCACTGATGAGATGATTAAGTCACATTTCACAATGTTAAAAAGTGAGGCTGACAAAGCTGGATTCAGGGTGGGGCAGACCCATTCCGCTTTTACAGGCCATCCAAGGAATTACGATTTTGATATAGATGAAATTGTCCAAAGGCAAATAGCTTCTATTAAAGCAACGCATTTTTTGGGGAGTAAGTACTGTATAATACACCCGATAATTTTACCAGGCCGCAGATATGACCTTAAGGTTAAGGAAGCGTTTGATGCGTCATATGATTTCTACTCAAGGCTTACTGATACTTTGGAAAGATATGATGTATACTGCTGCGTCGAAAACATGTGGGTCAGCGATCCGGTACATAGGCATATCTGCTCTACAATATTCAGCCATGCGCAGGAGATGGTGGATATGTGCGATAAGCTGGGTGATAGGTTTAAAATTTGTGTTGATACAGGTCATGGCCTTTTAACCCAGGACGATCCATGTGAAATGATACGCATTTCGGGAGATAAGCTTGCTGCACTGCATGTACATGAAAATGATGGGTTAGGTGACTTGCATACATTTCCGTTTGCTTCTTACACATCACTACCAGATAAAAAAGTATTGAAGACTGACTGGACAGATATGATGCAGGCGCTAAAGGATGTAAATTATAAAGGTACATTTAATTTTGAAGTAGGAATCCCTGGGCCTAAAGAGCTGCATGCGGCAGGCCTTAAATACCTTTCGGCTATAGGCCGATATCTTACCTCACTATAAATAAATAACAGAAGCGGCCTTTAGCCGCTTCTGTTATTTATTTATACTTTTTAGCATTGCTTCAAAAATACCGGCATGCAGTTTTTCATCCGCTATTATCCTACAAAGGCATTGCTTGATATCAGGGTCATCAATTTGTTCTGCCTGCTTTTGATATTTATCTGCAGCTTTAAGCTCATCCTGTAATGACTGTTTTATCATATGTACAGGATTAGTGTGGTACTGATTTAAATCACCGCTCCAATATTTATATCTCTTTTTGTAAACTGACCAGAGCCTTGGGTCCAGCCCGAGCTGGAAGGCAAGAGACGAAAATATTTTTAAGTGCCGCATTTCAACAATTGCAATCTTATCAAATATTTCTGAGAGGTCACCGTGGGATTTGGATACTACTGAGTTGTATAAATAGCTGTTTACCGCACTCATTTCAGATATAATGCCGCCTACATTATCCAGCATCATTGCCGCATACTCCTTGTTTTTTTCTTTGACATTTACCTGCGGATATGGTTCTTGTGCCTCAAAATTTGGCAAACGCATAATTAACCCCCTTAATATTAAGTAATAAAATGTTTATGCTATAAAATAAGCAAAAATTAAAAATTTAAAAAATTATATTGATTATATCTTCAAAAATCGTTATAATTAGAGTAATTTTAACAAAGGAATGATTTGATTTGAATACAGCCATCATTTTGGCAGGGGGAGTAGGCACAAGAATGGGTGCTGATATTCCTAAGCAATTCATTTGTGTAAAGGACAAGCCTATCATTACTTATTGCTTGGAAATATTTGAGGCACATGAGATGATTGACAATATAGTCATAGTGGCATCAGAACAATGGCAGGATTTTATCAGTGAGCAGATTAAGTCATACAATATCACAAAATTCTATGGCTATGCACCTCCAGGCGCCACACGTCAGCATTCAATTTTTAACGGTTTGAAGCTTGCGTCTCATTTTTTATGTGCACAAGACATTGTTATTGTGCATGACGCTGTACGCCCTTTAGTCAGTGACCAGATTATTACTGACTGCCTGAATGGTGCAATGGAGAAAGACGGAGCACTTCCGGTAATAAGTGTAAAGGACACTGTTTACCAGAGCATTAATGGAGACAGTATAGATAAGCTTTTAAAGCGCGAGCAACTTTTTGCCGGTCAGGCGCCTGAAAGCTTTAATTTTGGTAAATACTATTTAATACACACAACTGTTAGCGACAGCGAGATTGCCAGTTCTGTTGGCAGCTGCGTGATTGCTCACCGCAATGGTATGGATATAAAGCTTGTTGCCGGCAGTGAGCGTAATATAAAAATAACTACTAAAGAGGACCTTGATATGTTTGAGGCTATTTTAGATGAAAACGAAAGAAGGGCGAGATAGTATGCAGACTATGAAAGCGTGCGTATTGCACGGAGTTGGTGATTTGCGATATGAGGACGTGCCTGTTCCTGCGCTTGAAAGCGGGCAGGTACTTGTAAAAGTACAGGCGGTTGGTATATGCGGCTCAGATATTCCAAGGGTGTTTAAAACCGGCACATATCATTTCCCAACCATACCCGGGCATGAATTTGCAGGGCAGGTTGTAAAAGCTTATGATAAGGAAAATGAGCATTTGGTAGGTTTAAGGGCTGCTGTATTTCCACTGATGCCTTGTAGAGAGTGTAATAGCTGCAAAGTGGGATCGTTTGAATTATGCGAAAATTATGACTATATAGGTTCCAGGCGTGATGGTGCATTTGCAGAGTATGTTGCAGTCCCGGTTTGGAATCTTGCTCCCATACCGGACAGCCTTTCGTATGAGGCTGCTGCTATGACTGAGCCTGTTGCTGTAGCCTTACATGCGCTGAGACAGGCTAAAATTGAGATAGGTGACACTGTTGCTATTTTCGGGCCTGGTACCATTGGTACGCTTGTGGCGCAATGGGCAAAAGCCTGGGGTGCCTCAAAGGTGATGCTTATTGGTATTGACGACCAAAGCATTGAGGTTGCAAAGCAGCTGGGATTTAAATATTGTATAAACAGCAAAAAGGTTGATGCTATTGAATGGATTAGTGAGATGACAAATGGTGTAATGGCTGATATTGCTGTTGACGCTGTTGGCTCGGCGCTGACATTCTCAAACTGTCTTTTAGGCGCTGCAGCGGGCGGCAAGGTGATTGCTATTGGAAATCCCAACGGTGACTATACGCTGCAAAAGGATATTTACTGGAAACTGCTTAGAAAGCAACTTAAAGTTTATGGCACCTGGAATTCCGGTTTTGACGGGTCACCGCACAGCGACTGGGCAATTACAATAGAAGCTATGGCAAATAAGAGTATACATGCGGACAAGCTTATAACTCACCGCTTTAAACTTAGTGAGCTGATGGATGGCCTTACTTTAATGCGGGATGTAAGAGAGCCTTATAAAAAAGTAATGATAGTATTTGACTAATAATTGGATTTTAGAGGTGTGGTGGTTATGACAGGTATGCTTTCGCCGTCCCTTATGTGCGCAAATTTGCTGGAACTTAAAAGGGACATCTGTGTGATGAATGATTTAAATGTAGAATTTCTGCATTTGGATTTTATGGACGGTAAGTTTGTACCCAATATCACTTTTGGTACAGACCTTATTAAAGCTATTCGCAGTGGTAAAGGCAACTGTGCCCTTGATATACACATAATGGCTGAAAACCCAGGCCAGTATTTTGACAAGATGGAGATAAATGAGGGCGAGATAGTCTCTGTTCATTTAGAGGCTGTTGATAATATGCAGGATCTGCTTAATGATTTAAGGGCAAGGGGCGCAAGGCCGTCTATTGCAATAAACCCTGATACTCCGGTTGAAAGTGTAAAACCGTATCTGGATACAGTGGATTGCATCCTGCTTATGACAGTATATCCTGGGTTTGCAGGCCAGCCACTTGCGCCTAATAGCATCGAGCGTATAGCGCAGCTTAGGGATATAATAGATAAAAGCGGCAGACAGGTTATAATTGAGGTGGACGGTAATGTCAGCTGGGAAAACGCTGTTAAGATGCGTAAGGCCGGCGCCGACCTGTTTGTTGCGGGGACATCGTCCGTTTTTCAGCAAGGCAGCGATATAGCTGAAAATATAAATAAGTTTTATCAAATAATTAGAGCTTAGCATAGTTTGAGTTAAGGAGAAAAAGTGGATTATAATATTAGTGTAAATTCAATTACTATTTCCAAATTTTCAATGACTTTGGGAATGTCTATTGAAATTATTGATGATGATATTGATGATTTAGCACCAGCCAAGCCAAAACTTATTCTATTTTTTGATAATGGGCTAGAAACAAGGCGAATACCGTTTGTAATAAAAACGGTAAATTATATTAAAAACAGATGCCTTTATACAGGTAAATATAAATATGCTCTTAATATGCTATATTGGAAAACGCGGCCTCAAAATTTAGACTCGCGTATGCATTTCAATCTGTCTTACGGTAAATTTTATAAAGAAAATATAAATGTTGATTTTAGTGAGGCGGAAATAGAATGTGATGATTTTTGCTATAGTATTGAGCTGGGTGAGAATTCTATAAGTCTATTTTCTCATCCTGAAAATTTTAATTATGGCAAAAAAGTAAAAGCAATAAGAAAGTTCTTTCGCAACATCTTTTATGGGCTTATGTATATAATGGGGTTGATTTTTATCCCTGTTTGGGCGCTTGAGGCTGTTTTAAACTTACTTAAAATTACAAGCGTTGCTAAAAAAGTTAAGTCAAAAAACCCGCTCAGGCGTATATTTGGCAATGTAAATGAGCGCCTTTCCCAGTTTTCAAAGCGCAAAATTACAATGCATAAAATAAAGCGTGGGCTTTTGGTATTGCTGTATAAACTGCAAAAAGGGCGTAAAATTCAGGATAGAAAGATTACATTTATTTCACAGCGGCGGAATGATTTATCTGGCAACTTTGAATTTGTCTATGATAAACTAAAGAACGATTCAAGCCTAAACATTAAATTTATACTTGATAATAAGCCGTTTAAGAAAAAATCGCTTTTATATTTAATAAAATTTACATCCGCTTTGGCCACAAGCAAGGTCATTGTACTGGATGAGTTCACTCCGCAAATCCATTTTGTAGATTTAAAACCTCAGACAAAGCTGGTACAGTTATGGCATGCATGCGGTGCGTTTAAGACCTTTGGGTTTACACGCCTTGGCAAACCTAAAGGCTCACCACAGGCCACTCGCAATCACAGAAGCTATGACTATGTTACAGTAAGCTCAACATATTGCAAGCGCTGTCACTCAGAGGGCTTTGGCATACCGGATGAGAATGTGGTTCCGACAGGTATCGCCCGAACAGACGTGTTTTTTGATGAGCAATATAAAAATAAAGTTATAACTGAGTTCTATAACCAATATCCGCAGTTTAAAGGCAAAAAAATAATTTTATTTGCACCAACATTTCGTGGTAATGTACAGGAAACCGCTCACTATCCAATGCATCTTTTTGATTTGGAAAAGGTATTTGATGAAATTGGCAGCGAGTATGTTATCATAATCAAACACCATCCATTTGTCAAAAAACAGCATCCTATACCAGAACAGTATAGCGACAGGGTGATTGACCTTTCTCAAAATTCTGAACTCAATGATTTGTTATTTGTATCAGATTTAATTATCACTGATTACTCATCGCTTGTTTTTGAGGCGGCTTTAATAAAAAAGCCAATGCTGTTTTATGCTTTTGATTTGCGTGGGTATATAAACAGCCGTGACTTTTATTTTGACTTTAAAAGCTATATTCCCGGAAAGATTGTGTATAATCTTAAAGAGCTGATTCAGGCAATAAATGAACGGGACTATGATACTGGAAAGATGCAGGAATTTGCTGAAATGTTTTTTGACGATTTTGACGGTAAATCGACAGAGCGTGTTGTAAAACTGCTTTATAAATGTTTAGAGGAATAGGCCTTGAATTTAAGAAAATACTGTAATGGTTTTATATTTCCCTTGCTTCAAAAGCTTGCAGCTTTAAAAAACATATTGATATACGATTTTTATAAAGCAACAAAACCACTTGAAACGAAAACAGTGCTGCTTTACGGAGTTTCAAGGGCGACACTTTCAGGCAACCTTGAATTTATTGCAAAACGCCTTGAGAAAACAGATTTTAAAGTCAAAGTAGTTTTAATGGGCGACAGTAAAAGAAAGCTGCTTAAACTGCTTGCCACATCAAAATATACTGTGGTTGATGACTACGCTAAAATACTCTATACTCTCAAACTGCGGAAAAATACAAAGCTTATCCAGGTCTGGCATTCGTGCGGGGCATTTAAAACGATGGGGTTTAGCAGAAAGGGAGACAACAGAACCTCTAAAAGTTCGCTTACACACAAAAACTATACAGATGTTATTGTAAGCTCAAAGCATGTGGTCGCTAATTTTAGTGAGGCTTTTGGTGTGCCTATAGAACGCATACATCCTATCGGCACGCCGCGCACTGATGTGTTTTTTGATGATGCATATATTACTGATAAGAAAAATCAATTAAGAGCTAAATACCCCCAGCTTGCTGATAAAAAGCTAATACTGTTTGCACCAACTTACCGTGGCGAGCGCAGAGGTGGCGAGTACTATCCCCAGTCATTTATTGACCTTATAAAGCTTGAAAAAGAACTTGGTGACGAATATATTGTAGGTCTTAAGCTACATCCGTTTGTCAAAGGTGGGCTTAAAATAAATAGCAATATTATTGATTTTTCAGCAGAGAGAGAAATTAATGACCTTTTATTTATAACAGACGTTTTGGTGACTGACTACTCATCGGTTATATTTGAGTATGCATTTTTAAAAAAGCCTATTGTTTTTTATGTACCTGATTTGGACGACTATACTAGAAACCGCGGGTTTTTCTATGATTTTAATGAATATATATATGGTCCTGTTGCAAAAAATCAGTCTGAGCTTTTAGAAGCTGTGCGCAAAGCCAGTGTCTATGAAGATAAATTATTAGATTTTTACAAAAAATACCTTGGCGCGTGTGATGGTCATAGTACTGAACGCTTTTTCCAGAAGATTCTATTGGGGTAATGTGGGATGATTAAACGGTTTTTGTTATATACTGTCCGATTTTTAATGAGGGCGGCATACAGTGTTATTAAACTTTTTCCTGTAAGAGATACTATCGTTTTTATAAGCCGCCAAAGCAATGAGCCGGGCTTTGATTTTGTATGTCTAAATGAGCAGCTAAAAAAAGACTTTCCGGAGTATCGGATTGTTTTTTTATGCAAAAAATTAGGGAAAAAGCCTATTGATTATTTTAAATATTCATTCCACATGCTAAAGCAGATGTATTATCTATCTACTTCACGTGTCGCTGTGTTGGACAGCTATTGTATTGCAGCCAGCGTGCTTAAACATAAAAAGAGCTTAAAGATAATACAGATTTGGCATGCGCTTGGGCTTATGAAAAAATTTGCGTATAGCGCTATTGGCAATCGTGAAGGCGGGGGCGCAGATGTTGCGCAGATAATGCGTCTGCATAGGAACTATTATAAGATAATTTGTTCATCGTCAGAGCTTAAAAGTGAGTTTGCAAAGGCTTATGATACCGATGAAAAGAACATTATTGGGCTTGGTCTGCCGCGGCTTGATTTTTTAACTGACGAGCAGCGAATGCTTCAAAAAAAACATCAGATTTTTGGGCTCTATCCTGAACTTGATAATGGTAAGCAAACAATTGTATATGTCCCTACTTTTAGAAAATATACTGTAAACGGTTATAAAAAGTTTGTAAGTGCTGTTGATAAAAAGAAATTTAATCTTGTTGTAAAATTTCATGGCGGTAAGGAGTATGTCTATGTTGGCGGGGACAGGCTGGCGCGTAAGAGCGGGCTTATGGGTATGGAGTTTTTATCTGTAGCTGATTACGTAGTATCAGATTATTCTGCTATTATTTTTGAAGCGATTGCTGCAAACAAACCGCTTTATTTATACTGCTTTGATATTGACGAATATAAAAAAGCCCGTGGTTTATTTATTGATTACCAAAGTATACCAGCAATAATAAGCAAAAGTGCTAAAACAATTTATTTGGACATTTTACACCACAAGATTAAAACAGATGGCATTAAGGATTTTAAAAAAATATATCTGCCAAATACAAATATTAATATTACAAAAGCGCTTACATACCTTATAGGCAACACTGCAAAGGGTATAGAAGTCAGTGAGAATCAATTGTTGACAGATAGTAGGTTTAAAAAGACAAATTAGGATTTGACTATTTTATATTTATGGGGTATAATAACTTGAAGTTATTATACCTTTTTGTGGTTAAACTAAAGACGAACTACTTTTTTGGAAGTGTAAAATGTTTAAAGCTTTAAAAGAAATTTTAAAAGATCATATTATATATTTCAGGCAAATATTTAAGCTGGCAAAAGCGGATCTTGTTAAAACTTACCGTGGTGCTGCTCTGGGATGGTCATGGGCGATTATAAAGCCCTGCATGACCATTTTTACTTATTGGTTTGCTTTTACTTTCGGACTGCGTGCGGGTAAGGATATAGGCGAGTATCCATTTGTTTTATGGATGATAGCGGGCATGGTGCCATGGTTCTATATGAATGAGATGCTGACACAGGGAACTGAAAGTATCCGTAAGTATCAGTACCTTGTTACAAAAATGAAGTTTCCTATTTCTACTATACCCACCTTTGTTAGCGTATCTAAAATGTATGTAAACATTTTAATGCAGATTATTTTAATACTGATTTTTTGGATTGCAGGCTTTAAGCCGGATATATACTATTTGCAGATACCGCTTTACATGCTATTTTCATTTATTTTTTTCACATTATATGCCCAGTTTGCAGCGCTGATTGCTGCTATGAGCAAGGATTTTGCAAATTTAGTCAAATCATTTATTACCCCAATATTTTGGCTCAGCGGGATCTTATGGGATGCTGACCGGGTCGCCTTTCCATGGCTAAACCGTTTTTTAATGCTAAATCCGGTTACATTTATAGTAAGCGGTTATCGCAATGCGCTTGTAAACAAAGTTTGGTTTTTTCAACAGCCTAAAAGACTTTTATATTTTACTTGTTGGATAATAATATTAATTGTTCTTAGCTTATGGAGTTATAAAAAGCTGCGTAAGGACATACCGGACGTTTTATAGGGTGATATAATGCCAAAAACAGTAATTAAATTTTCACATGTTAATAAAACTTACCGCCTGTATAAAAACAGTAAACAGCGCCTTAAAGGTATATTTTTTAAAAATGTAAAGTGTAAGGTTAAAAAGGCGGTTGATGACCTTACTTTTGAAATAAACGAAGGCGAATCTGTTGCTATATTCGGCCGTAATGGTGCTGGGAAATCAACAATTTTGAAAATGATTACCGAGGTATCATTCCCCACAAGCGGTGAAATTGATGTAAACGGGCGTGTCGGCGCGCTTTTAGAGCTTACTTCAGGTTTTGATATGGAGTTTACCGGGCGGGAAAATATATATCTTAAAGGCAATATTTTGGGTATCCCTAATAAAGAAATAATGCTGCTGGAACAGGATATAATTGATTTTTCAGGGATAGGTGACTATATTGACCAGCCCGTGCGCACCTACTCAAACGGTATGAAAACCCGGCTTGGATTTTCAATAAATGTAAATATCAAGCCGGATATATTGATTGTAGATGAGGCACTTAGCGTAGGGGATGAGGAGTTTAAAAATAAATGCTTAAAAAAGATAAATGAAATTTTAAATAATGACCACATTACATTGCTTTTTGTAACCCACGCTGTAAAAACTGCAAAAGAGTTCTGCAAGCGAGGCATGGTTATGAATAACGGCAAGCTTTTATTTGACGGGCATATTGAAGACGCAATTGAGGAATACCAGGCCTTAATAGAAAAAAAATAAATCAGGTGCAAAGGCACCTGATTATTTTTTTATTTAATTGATTTTGCTATTTCATCCGCCATTTCTTTAATTTGCTCAGCTTGCACCTCTTTTAAGCTGGAGCGAATTGTAACGCTGCTATTTAAAATATTTATATTTTTTAACTGCTCCAGGGCACTTGTCATATGCTTTTTGGCCTGTGGCGCCCAGCTGCCGTTTTCCATTAACGCTACTGTGCGGTTCTTAATATCAAGCGCTTTCATATCGCTTAATAAGTTTTCCATTAAAGGAAACAAGCCATTATTATATGTGGGGCTTGCAAGTACTATATGGCTGAATTTGAATATTTCACTAATTGCAGTTGAAACATGGATAGTGGAAAGATCATACATCGCAATATTGTTAACCCCCATATCCGCAAGCGTGCCTGCAAGTAAGGCGGCAGCGCTTTCTGTGTTGCCGTAAATTGAGCCGTATAGAATCAATACTCCCTGTTGTTCAGGCTGGTACAGGCTCCAGCTTTGATATTTTTGCAGTATAAAGTCAAGCTTATCTCTCCAGATAGGGCCGTGTAGCGGACAGATTGTGTTAATTTCAGCGCCTTCAAGCTTTTTAAATAATGCCTGAACCTGAGAACCGTATTTGCCTACTATGTTAGCGTAGTATCTTCTGTAATCGTCCAGCCACTCGCCTTCGATATCCAGATTATCAGCGTATATATTGCCGCTAAGCGCACCAAACGCACCAAATGCGTCAGCACTGAATAAAATTTTATCCTCATTATCATAGCATACCATTACCTCAGGCCAATGCACCATAGGCGCAAACACAAATTTAATTGTATGTTTGCCAAAGCAAATGCTCTCTCCATCCGAAACCGTAACTGTCCGGCCGTTAAGGTCAATATCATAGAACTGATTAATAAGCGGGAATGTGCGGCTATTGCCTATTATCTTTACGTTTGGATATTTTTCGCACAGCTGCTCTATTACACTGCAGTGGTCAGGTTCCATATGCGCTACAATAATATAATCTAAATCCCTGCCGCCCAAGGCGTGGGTTAAATTTTCGAGAAACTGGCGGCTGACTGAATAATCCACAGTATCAAAAAGAACTGTTTTTTGGTCTTTTAACAAGTATGAATTATAGGATATCCCACGCGGGATGGGAAACAGGTTTTCAAAAAGTGAAAGCCTGCGGTCACTAATACCTAAATAGACATAGTCATCTGTTAAATTGATAGTACTGTACATAAACAAAGTCTCCATTTCTATAATTATTTTTTAAAGAATCCGCCCTTGCGGTCGGCATTAACAGACATAACAACCCCCATAAGGCACATAGATGCCAGCATGGACGAGCCGCCATAACTGAAAAACGGCAGTGTAATCCCTATAACGGGGAAAAGCCCAAGGCACATACCGATATTTTCAGCGGCTTGGAAAAACAAGCCCGCCGCAGCGCCTGCGCATATTAGTGTGCCAATATCGTCTCTAGCATGGCGGGCAATATACAAAACCCTTATTATAATCAGCACTTGTAGTATTATTATCAAAAGCGTTCCAATAAATCCAAGCTCTTCACCCGCTACTGAAAAAATAAAATCAGTTTGCTTTGCGGGCAGTATGCTATATTGTGTTTGCACACCGTTTAATAAACCGCTGCCGGTAAGGCCACCGGAACCCAGGGTTATTTTGCTTTGCAAGGTATGATAGCCAAACCCCAACGGGTCAAGCGATGGGTCATATACAGCAAGTATTCGCATTTGCTGATAATTACTGAGCAGATTTTCAAACACAAATGGGGCCGCTGCGGTAACCACAACAGCACCTGAGGCAAAGTACAGCCAGTGTAGGCCGGCTGCAAACAGCATTATAATACAAATAAAAATAAATACAAGGCTTGTCCCTAAATCGCCTTCTAACAGAACAAGCGTTAAAATAACACCAAAATGCAATATAAGTGGGATGAGTGCGCGGGGCGAGTTTATATATTCTTTAACTTTATTAATATGTGTTGCAAAAGTTATTATAAATCCTATTTTTACAAATTCTGATGGTTCTAATTTGTATGAACGTTTTAATCATACGCTGAAAAATGCTCAGTATTTTGATGCTCTGGTGGGTTATTTTCGTACAAGCGGTTTTCATAGATTATATAAATCTTTTGATAAAGTCGAAAAAATAAGAATATTAGTTGGAATCAATGTT
>ERZ826242.49-NODE-49-length-193256-cov-8.945668_pt1 | contig 193256 bp, 149 predicted proteins | sample MGYA00519871_ERZ826242 | MGnify/ENA primary metagenome ERZ826242 (study PRJEB31778, sample SAMEA3449226) | human gut metagenome | biome: human gut; feature: human-associated habitat; material: faeces | place: United Kingdom | collected 2010/2012 ... | reverse complement strand
TTAGCAAAGTTAATATTTTATTCTTTGCTGACACAGTTTAATTTACATCCTCTTTTTTCCGAAACTGACTAAGAGCATTAACTTTATTAGTGTAGTATTTCGTCTGTGCAAGTCTTTAACTAAAAATACAACCCGGAGCGCAGCGCAGATGTAGAGATTTTTAGTTAAACCCATAGGGCTTGGACTTGAACGGACGGAATACGGAGCTTACCTTTGTTAATGTTTTATTCAGCTTCGGAAAAAGTACTATACTTCTTTCTGCAATTTTGCAAACCTTGTCATTAAGGATTTTTCCCCGAAGTTCTCAAAATCAACTTTCACCACTTCGTCTCGACCTGATTTTAAAATATCTTTTATAAATCCTTTTCCAAATCTTTCATGTATAACATTATCACCTATAGCTAATGCGCACTTTTGGTTTATGTAATGTATCTCAGAGGATGTATTTGGAAGTCTTTCTTGCAAATTGGTTATTTTTGAAGTTAGGTCTTTTATCATTTCTGTTACATAAGTAATTTCAGGCGATAAATGTATATTTGCTTCCAGTGTAGCAGTAGAAACGCCTAATAAAGATACTAAAGAATTAATATTTGTTTCTTTAGTAGAATATGTTGATTTTATATTAGCAGCTATAATATCTATTTCGTTTTGAACTTCATCTATTCTTAGTGAACTAGAATATTCACAATCCCTAAATCCTTGTATATCAAAAATACGACTTGTTAAATCATCCTTAATTAAACAAACAGGTAAGTTAAAAGCCTGCCTTATGCCTAATTCATATAACACATTTGGATTTTTAGAACTCAAATCACAGATACACATTTCAGCACTCAAAAGATGCTGAACTATATCTAATACTATAAAATTAGTCTCCTGAATTTCATCTGCTCTTGTTGCTTCAAATCCTGCCTTTTCAATTGCAGGTCTAAGAAGATGCAGATAAACTCTATTAAAATGTCCACTTGGATAATCGTCTGTATCAGATATAGGCATTATAACAAAACACTTCATATTATTTCTTTTGAGACAAAGTTAATAATTAAAAACTATTTTCCTATAAAATTTCTCTCTACATTTGCCATATCACGCATAATAGAACTCTCCAAAACTTTTGCATAATGCTGTGTCATTCTGATATTGGAATGTCCCAAGATTTTAGACACATTTTCCATTGATACATCATTGGCAAGAAAAACAACAGTAGCCGCCGTATGTCTTCCGGCATGTGTGGTCAGGCGTTTGGTAATGCCGCATAAATCAGCGATTTCTTTTAGTAGGCTAGGCCAACAGCGCTTTTCCACCTTGCGGTAGTAAGTTTCCACTAACCTGCCCCCGAACCGTACGTACATGTCTCCATGTATACGGCTCTCCATTGTCAACATAACTTTATTAATCATAGCTTTTGTGGATTAATGCATCACAGTCGTGACAGACCGCGAGTGTTTTACGATGTCGTTTAATCATCATGGTATTCCATCTTGTATCAGCTTTCAGTTGATTGATGTTACGTACATGATGCATCACAAGGTCTCCCATTTTTCCACATAGTTCACATCTTTTCTCTTTAAGCCTTTCCACAAGTGTGGGGGCAGGAAGATACATCGTGTTCGGTATATTGTCGTAATGGTTATCCTCATAGATGTCTGTGAAACGTTTGCATCTGAACCCACCGTTATACCATACTCTTTGTTTCTCGTTTCCTTTATTATCCTTATAAGGGATAACCACATCCGTCCCGTCCCTATACTTTTCGAGTATTTGTCCGACAGTTCTTTTGTGTTTTCGACCGAGCGTTTTAAGCATGCTGTACTTCATGAAATAATTGAACTTCCACCCCCAATAACTGATATTGTCCGCAATGGAATAGTAGTTGTAGAATCCCCGCAATTCAAGATTGTATTGCGCCAGAATATCTGCGTCTTGTCTATTTACCATATACTTACGAGACGAAGGCTTAAGAGTCTCTTTCCTATTAACTTGTGTGATACGCACAGCATCATAGGATTGAAGGCGCTTAAGTACGGTTTCGTAAGATACATTCAACACAATTGTTCCCAGCCACGGACGGCGTTGTAGCCCACTCCGTGTGCGTGTATGATCCATAGAACGACGTGCCATGATTTCATATCCAAGGAATTTTGCAGGCTCTTGTGCATTGGTGATTAAAGTCTTCTCCTGCGACATCTCCAGTTTGAGCTTTTCTCTCATGAAAGTCGTAATGTCGGCTTTGACAATCTTGCATTCCTCTTTGCTGCCGATCATTCCAATAAGGAAGTCATCAGCATACCTTACATACTTCAATCTTTTGAATGTATCATCCATGTCCCTTGTTGCAGGAATATCCAACATCTGCTTGCGCAGCCGGGCAATTTTTGATTTCAGTTCAGCTTTACGGTTTTCATCCGTTTCGTCTTCCAGTTTCCATCGTAATGCATTTCTCTGATTCCGATTACGTTGATATTCACAGGTTAGCCTCCGTCCTTTGCTTTTATTGAAATTTTCGGCATACTCCTTTATGTACTTGTCGAACTTATCAAGGTAGATATTAGCCAATATAGGGCTGATAATACCACCTTGTGGTGTTCCCGAGTAAGTATTGTTGTATGTCCATTTCTCCATATAGCCTACATTTAAGAATTTGCGGATTAAACGCAGGAACCGTTCATCGGAGATGCGTTCTCTGAGGATATCGATCATAATATTATGGTCAATATTATCAAAGAAGCCTTTGATGTCACCTTCAATAAACCATCGTGTTCCTTTGAATGTCACCTTTATATCTCTTAATGCTGTGTGACAACTTCTATTGGGGCGGAATCCATGTGAGGTATCCTCAAAGTGTCCTTCGTAAATGGCTTCCAGAATCATATGTACCACTTCCTGCACGAGTTTATCCTCAAAAGAGGGAATACCCAACGGGCGTTTCTTTCCATTCTTTTTAGGAATGTATACTCGACGGGCAGGATAGGGCTGATAAGATTCATCCCTCAGACTTGCCACTATTTTCCGTATGCGGTCAATGCTCATTCGGTCGATGGTTCTACCATCGCTGCCGGGCGTCATATTACCTTGATTGGTATATGTACGCTGATAGGCTATGAAGAACATTTCCTCATTAAACAGAATTCGGTAGAGCCTTTCGTATCGGTAATCCGAATCTTTACTATGTTCGCATAAAGCGTTTAATACTTGCTGTGGATCTCTCATACGTCTCACACGTTTTCCTTAGTTTGTATTAAGTTGACAACTGCTTCCCTTCGCCATGTGCAAGGCGTTACCTTGCTCGGACTACTACGGAAGCTCCGTTTCCATATCGGGTATTCAGTATCTTTATACATAGCCCCTGTTTCCATAGGCATCCCGATTTAGGAAATCCCCGTTTAGTTTCGTAATGACTATTAGCGCGACAGACTGTCGGATGCGACTTTCGTTCTTTTCTCCGCTTATTGCGGTTGTGCCGTAGCTATATTCTATGCTCTCAAAGGCTACCTGACAAATGAGAGAGCCACGGTGTGACAATACAACTGCCTTTCGTCACAAGTCCAACATGCCTCACTGAACTATCGTTCAACCAGTATAGGCTTCATCCTCGTGTCTGTCTTTCTCCCCAGCGATGCACTTGCCCTTGGCAATTAGGGCGGCCATGCTGCAACCGACATGCGACACTCCCCATCGGGTTTCCCCGCCGGATAAGTCGGTTGGAAGTAGACTTAGAATCTAGTCTAGTCTCTTGCTAAAGAGACATTCATTACGCGACCTTTACGGGCGCACAGTAAGCATTCATGCGCTGATTACTAATTACAGGCAAAAGCACACCTTTCTTTATGCACTCTGCATTATCTTCATATTTCCTTAATATCCTTTGAGGAATAGATAAAACAGGAATATTGCACATTTGATTAGTTTTCTGCCGTGCTTTGTGTATCCACAAAGCACCGTTATTGTCGTTTATCAGATGCTCACAGCTTAACTGCTGCACATCAACGAAAGCAAGTGCGGTGAAGCAGCAAAAGACAAAAATGTCCCTTACCCGCTCCAGTCTTTTGATTGTAAATTCCTTGTTTATTAGGATATCCAGTTCTTCACGTGAAAGGAACTCTACATTTATTTCCTCCTGCTTGAAGCGAATGCCGTAAAACGGGTCTTTCTTTATCCAATCGTTAGCCAAAGCAATACGGACAACCTTTTTCAAGTTCTTCAAATGTTTCAATGCGGAATTGTTTTGGCAATGCTTCTCTGTTTTTAGCCAAAAATCAAAGTCACGGATAAACTGCCCGTCCAGTTCTGCTAACATTATATCGTCACGGTGGTAACAACTGCGGATATATTCTTTTAGGCGATTTATGGACGTATCAAACTTGGTAACTGTGCTTTCCGTATATTCTTTGCCAATCAGGGCACGACATTTTTCGTTATGCTCTGCATACACTTCAAGCAAGCTGCGCTGTGCCTTGTCCCGTCCGTAGAAACAATCCTTTATTATATCTGCTGTTATCGGTTTGTTGTCTATTTCCAGTTCACGGTGTATCTGTAATACTTTGGCACGAACCGTATTAATATAGTGGTTCAGTTCGGTGGCTACACGGTCTTTTCCTTTGGAACATTCCTTTTTCTGATTCCATAAATCTACGGGAATACTCCGCTTAATCATAACTTCGGCTACTCGTTTGTTTACGGTGATGCGCATACAAATAGGAGCTTCACCGTTTTTCAGAAGTTTCGCTTTTTTGATGATGAACAATACGCTTAGTGTGTTTCTTTTCACTGCTCCCATAATTCTTTGATTTTTAAGTGGTACAAAATTAGTTTGCTACACTCAAAAACCAGCTACACAAAAAGCTGACAATCAAAGACAAATGCGTCAATTCGTGGGAGCAAAAACTGTTTTCAAAAAGTCCCACGAATAAGCCACGTGAGAACTGCTTTAAAACGCTATTTCTTGCCGAAGTAGAGAAAAAGAAAAAGCCCTGAAATTCTTGAATTTCAGGGCTTTGCTTTAATTTACTATTTGCTTTCGCGGTGCGTACGGGACTCGAACCCGTGACCCCATGCGTGACAGGCATGTATTCTAACCAGCTGAACTAACGCACCAAAATATTATATGTGCGGTCCGGACGGGACTCGAACCCGCGACCCCATGCGTGACAGGCATGTATTCTAACCAGCTGAACTACCGAACCATAACTTTTATCCTGCAATCTCTCTCGATTGCGATGCAAAGGTATATATTATTTTGAATCTTGCAATAGTTTCACGGCAAAAATTTACGTCGGATAGATTATTTTTCTACTTTTGCCTTTCATATAAATAATAACAATCATGAAGAATACTCCGGTAGATTATCAGACAGCCAGAAAGATTATAGATGGCTACGGACTTCCCGATTTCGGGAAAGCGACGATCCGCGAGGTCGTTGCCATATCCACACAACTTGAACAAGAGACTAAAACAGAATTTATCCATATGGAAATGGGTGTTCCCGGACTGAAAGCAGCCCAAGTCGGTGTCGATGCCGAGATCAAAGCTCTTCAAGATGGCGTCGCCTCTATCTATCCGAATATCAATGGCACATCCGATGTAAAAGCGGAAGCATCTCGTTTTATCAAGGCATTTATCGATATCGATATTGCGCCGGAAGGCTGTGTTCCCGTAACCGGCTCCATGCAGGGGACATACGCATCGTTTCTCGTTTGCGGACAATGTACGCCGGGAAAGGACACGATTCTCTTTATCGATCCGGGGTTCCCTGTCCAGAAGCAGCAGATCACAGTCATGGGCTATAGATACGAATCGTTCGACGTGTACGAATACCGGGGCGAAAAACTCCGGGACATACTGGAACAATATCTCTCCAAAGGCAACATCGCAGCCATGATCTACTCCAATCCCAACAATCCGGCCTGGTTCTGCCTGACGGAAGAAGAGCTGAAGATCATCGGAGACATGGCAAACAAATATGACACGATCGTGATCGAAGACCTGGCCTACTTCGCTATGGACTTCCGGAAACCGTTGGGCAAGCCGTTTGAAGCGCCTTTCCAGGCAACCGTTGCCCGTTATACGGATAATTACATTTTACAAATTTCAGGTTCAAAAGCATTCAGCTATGCCGGCCAGCGCATCGGCGTCACGGCAATCTCCGACAAACTGTATCACCAAGCCTATCCCGGACTGACACAGCGCTACGGAGGAGGAACGTTCGGAACTGTATACATTCACCGCGTATTATATGCCCTGTCGTCCGGCACGAGCCATTCGGCGCAGTTCGCATTGGCAGCCATGTTCAAAGCTGCGGCAGACGGAACGTTCGATTTTATTTCGGAAGTAAAAGAATACGGACGCCGAGCAGAAAGATTAAAAAAGATCTTTACCGATTATGGTTTCCGGATCGTCTACGACCATGACCTAGACGAACCGATCGCAGACGGATTTTATTTCACGATCGCCTATCCGGGAATGACAGGAGGAGAACTGATGGAAGAACTTATTTATTACGGTGTAAGCGCCATTTCATTAAGCACGACAGGTAGTAACCAAGAAGGCCTACGCGCTTGTACATCTTTTATCAAACCGCATCAATATGCCCTGCTCGAAGAGCGCCTGAAGCTATTCAAAGAGAATCACACCGCATAATTAACACAGGCCGGGCTTTTATTTATGACTCATTAACATGAAAGCTCGGCTTTTCATTTGTTTGTTTAAACCAAAAGCTATATATTGTCGCTGTTTTATTAACCAGCAAGTATCCTCTGTCATGGCAATGTATAACAACATATTCAAGATAACTCATAATGACGTGCTTCCGGCCCAAGGAAGCATCTTGATATCAGAACCTTTTTTACAAGACGCCTACTTCCAACGTTCCGTCGTACTATTGGTAGAACATACTCAGGAGGGTTCGATGGGCTTTGTATTAAACAAGAAAACAGAGCTATCAGTCAACACCTTTTTTGCCGATTTACAGGGATTTCCGGAAATGCCGATCTATTTAGGCGGTCCAGTCAGTGCCAACCGCCTGTTCTTCATTCATTCTTTAGGAGATCTAATCATCCCTAACTCCCTTAAGATAAACGATCACCTCTATTTCGACGGCGATTTCAGCGCATTGATACATTATATCCAGAACGGACACTCTATCGACGGGAAAGTGAAATTTTTCTTAGGCTACTCCGGGTGGCAGGAAGGACAACTACACAATGAAATAGATCAAAATTCATGGGTCGTAAGTCATGCATCCAACCGGAATGTGCTACTTGCCGAAGGTGAAGGCTTCTGGAAAAAATCGCTCGAATCGCTCGGAAGCCAATATGAAACGTGGACCAAATACCCGAAAGAACCCTCGCTGAACTAAAGATTTATGATTTACATGTCGATAATAAATTATAAATCACAAATTCCTCTCATTGATTTTCTGCATCGTCAAGACGTCCGAATAACCATCTTTAGTCGTTATCCAGTCTGTCAGTATACCTGTCACGGTAAAGCCGCAACGGGCAAAAAGGGCTTTGCTGGGTTCGTTATCTATCGGGATATGCACAAAGAGTTGATGCAACTTCAAATAAGAAAAAGCATATTCGGCCAATAACTCCAACGCTTCTGTCGCCAGTCCGTTCTTCTGGTAAAGCGGATCGACCAGTATGCCGACTCCCGCCCTGCGATGATGCGGATCGAAATCATACAAATCCAGCATACCGACCGTTGCGCCCGTGGAACAAAGGTCGATCATCAGGCGCAATTGCTTCAAATCAAATATACCCCGGTGAGATTCTGCTATATATTCTTTCAACAGATAGCGGGAATAAGGCGCCAACGTGTTCCCAATCTCCCACCATTCGGGATTATTTTCCCACGAATAGAGCAATTCCAAATCTTCCGGTTCCGGGGCGCGAAGGCAGACTGTCTTGTTTTGAAGTAAGTTCATTTTTTATTGACAATTAACAATTGACAATTAACAATAAGAAATCGCTCAACGCAATTTTCAATTGTCAATTATCAATTCTCCATTAATAACTATATGATAGTTGATCCTTTTATCGGCCACCTTGTCCATCAATAAGAGCATCTGCTCGAAACGGACATCCGGGTAGCAGAATACCAAATCGGTAAAGCGCTTCATCTGATTGCGACGACAGATAGCATCCATCACACGCTCTTCATTCAGATTCCAAAGATTGACATATTCCAGATCTGGCATCCGTTTCACACAGGCTGCTTTCACCTTTTCAAACTCTTCTTCCCGACAAAGCACCAGTAGGCGACGATGTTTCGCCCGGGGTTTTCGTTTCAACCCCAACATACCGCCGGCAACGGAAAGGGATGCTTTCAACAGAACAGCCAAACGGATGAGCATGCTCATCAGCCAACCGGAATGCGGATAATATTTCCGGTAGAATATCAGCATGGCCCCATAAAAGGCTTTCACATATTTGATATCGCCATGCTTCGTGCTCTCTCCTTTATAATGAAGGATACGTTCAGGAATATAATAATTCACATAGCCTCCCTGCACGATCCGGTAAGACAGATCGATATCTTCGCCATACATAAAGAAAGACTCATCCAACAGTCCCACTTTATCTAGCGCCTTACGGCGAAGAAGCATGAAAGCGCCCGCCAGAACTTCGACCTTATGCTGCTTCTCCTTATTCAAATACGGCAGGCTGTAACGGGCAAACAGGCGTGAAGAAGGAAACAATTTCGACAATCCGAATATCTTGCAAAAAGACACCCAAGGAGAGGGAAAACTCCGTTTACTCTCCGCCAAGAAAACACCGTGCCCGTCCAACATCTTCACCCCGATTCCTCCCGCCTCCGGGTGTTCGTCCATAAAGAAACAAAGAGAACGCACGCTTTCTTCGCCTATCACAGTATCGGGGTTCAGCAGAAGGACATATTCTCCGCTACTGATCCGGATCGCCTGGTTATTCGCTTTGGCAAACCCCGGATTATCCTTATTCTCGATAAAAGTGACTTCCGGAAAACGCGGGCGAAGATATTCGACCGAACCGTCGGCCGAATGATTATCGACAACCAGTACTTCCGCCTCCATCCCTGCTATGGCAGCACGCACGGAACAGAGACACTGTTCGAGAAAATATTTTACGTTGTAGTTAACAATTATAATTGAGAGTTTCATGGGGATTTATGATTTATCAATGCTGCGTAAATCTTAAATTATAACTCTGTTATAGTTTGATGGAGTCGTTGAAGCTGGTGCGGTTCACGATGGAACGCCCCAACGTTATCTCATCGGCATATTCGATTTCGTCGCCAATAGAGACACCGCGGGCGATGACCGATATCTTCACATCATAGGAAGAAAGCTTGCGGTAGATGAAAAAATTCGTCGTGTCGCCCTCCATCGTCGTACTGAGTGCCAGAACGACTTCCTTCACTTCTCCTCCGGCAACCCGCTGTACCAAGCTGTCGATCTGCAAATCACCTGGACCTATCCCGTCCATCGGCGAAATAATACCGCCCAAGACATGATAAACACCGCGGAACTGCCCCGTGTTTTCGATCGCCATCACTTCCTTGATATTCTCGACCACGCAGATCGTAGAATGATCACGCTGGCAGTCGACACAGATAGCACACACGTCATCGTCGCATATATTATGGCAGACCTTACAATATTTGACATCACGACGAAGTGCCAACAGCGCGGACGCAAACCCTTCCGTGTAACCGACATCACGGCGAAGCATATGGAGCGCCAGCCTGAGTGCTGTTTTCCGCCCCACTCCCGGCAATGACGACAATTCGTTCACTGCATTTTCCAATAAGACTGATGGATATTTTTGATTCATTCGTTTGTTTATCTTCTTCCACCGCAAAGATAAGTAAAATCTCCCTTATATATTGGCTTTTTCTCTATATTGCATAAGTTGTCCGCTTAATGGCAAACGATCGTCCGCCACCAAGCGGACAACTTATAAGATGAAATTCTACCGTCAAATGTTCCTATACCGGCAGCTACTTCCTCATAAACAATGCACTTGTTTCTTACCAAGAAATAATGTAGCTTTGCGATGATATATCCGATAATTCTAACTAAATATAAACACCGTGAAGAAAGAAGATGAAGAAAAGGTGAGCGGGCTACCGGAAAACGCCTACAGAGAACTGAAAGAAGGTGAGGTATATAAACCCATCCTATCACCCGACAAACAGTATCGGGAAGTAACCCCTTGGTCCGTATTCTGGGGACTCGTCATGGCCGTCCTGTTCAGTGCGGCAGCGGCTTTCCTCGGACTGAAAGTTGGACAGGTATTCGAAGCCGCCATCCCGATCGCGATCATAGCAGTCGGATTATCCAGCGGGTTCAAACGTAAAAACGCGCTGGGCGAAAATGTCATTATCCAGTCCATCGGGGCAAACAGCGGCGTGATCGTGGCAGGCGCCATATTTACGCTGCCCGCCCTTTACATCTTGCAGGACAAGTATCCAGAGATCACGATCAATTTCTTCGAAGTATTCATGAGTTCGCTCTTGGGCGGCATCCTCGGTATCCTGCTCCTGATCCCGTTCCGGAAGTATTTCGTATCGACCATGCACGGCAAATATCCATTCCCGGAAGCGACTGCCACCACACAGGTATTGGTGTCCGGCGAGAAGGGAGGCAACCAGGCAAAGCCGCTTATCTATGCGGGTCTGGTCGGAGGTCTGTACGACTTCATCATCGCGACTTTCGGCTGGTGGAGCGAGACAGTCAGCACGCGCATCGTCGGTGTCGGCGAAATGCTGGCTGACAAGGCAAAAGTCGTGTTCAAGGTGAATACTGGTGCAGCAGTGTTGGGTTTGGGCTATATCATCGGATTGAAATATTCGGCCATTATCTGTGCCGGCTCATTCCTGGTATGGTTGGTAATCATCCCGTTGATGTCTGCCATTTTCGGCTCCGAAGTACTGACATTCGGCAATGACGCCATTACGCAGACAGTAGGAAGCATGAGTGCGGAAGAGATTTTCACCACCTACGCCCGCCACATCGGTATCGGAGGCATTGCGACTGCCGGTGTAATCGGGATCATCAATTCATGGGGGATCATCAAAGGAGCCGTAGGGTTGGCAGCCAAAGAGCTGAAAGGAAAAACGGGAATCGTGCAAACGGAAGAGATCCGTACACAGAAAGACCTTTCGATGAAAGTGATCGCTATCGGCATCTTCGCAACGTTGATCGTGACGTACCTGTTTTTTCACTTCGGCGTGCTGGACAACTGGTACTACGCGTTGATCGGGCTGTTGATCGTCGGTATAATCGCTTTCCTTTTCACAACCGTTGCCGCCAATGCGATTGCCATCGTCGGGACCAATCCCGTATCAGGCATGACATTGATGACCTTGATCTTGGCATCTATTATTCTGGTTGCCGTCGGGCTGAAAGGGACAGCCGGCATGGTATCGGCACTGATTATAGGAGGTGTGGTATGTACGGCGCTTTCCATGGCCGGCGGTTTTATCACAGATCTGAAGATCGGATATTGGATCGGCAGCACACCAGCCAAGCAGGAAAGTTGGAAATTCCTCGGAACCCTGGTATCGGCAGCAACTGTAGGCGGTGTAATCCTGATCCTGAATCAGACATACGGTTTCACAAGCGGGCAACTCGCCGCTCCGCAAGCCAATGCAATGGCGGCGGTTATCGAGCCATTGATGAGCGGCTCGGGTGCTCCCTGGGCACTGTATGCCATAGGAGCCGTACTGGCCATCATCCTAAACTTCTGTAAAATTCCGGCATTGGCATTTGCATTAGGCATGTTCATTCCGCTGGAGTTGAACACGCCGTTGCTGATCGGAGGCGCCATCAGCTGGTATGTAGGAAGCCGTAGCAAAGACCAAGCTCTGAACAGTGTACGTCTGGAAAAAGGAACTCTGCTGGCATCCGGTTTCATCGCAGGCGGAGCCTTGATGGGAGTCGTCAGCGCAGCCATGCGTTTCGCCGGCATCAACCTAGTCGATATCAAATGGATGGAAAGTAATTCAGCCGGGGTACTGGCCATCGTGATGTACATCCTGCTAATCGCCTACTTGGCAATTAGTTCGTTAAAAGCAAAGGAAGAAAAATAATAATAATTTCAGATTTATGAATTATGCGTCGATAATAAATCATAAATCTGAAATCATAAATCATAAAAGCATTGGAAGCACCAGTAGTCAACGTCGGCATTATGACAGAAAAGGCCGTTTCGTTTGTATTTCATGGAGAGTATGTACATACGGAAACCGGAAAGTTCCTGACTGGGGAACAACGCGCGTTATTTGTAAACGGCAATATCGTTTACAACGGGAGGTTGTTTAAAGAAATATTCTTTGAACCGGCTTCCCCTTCCTCGTCTTTCGAATTGAAGGCAGTCACCATAGGCCGTAACTTCCATTGGCAACGGCAAGAAGACCAATGTTTCAAAGGGGCTTTCAACCTGGTGACTGGCGAAAATGGAATTGTAGTCATCAACCAAGTGGATGTGGAAGAATATCTGACCAGCGTCATTTCTTCAGAAATGAGCGCGCAGGCTTCGAAGGAACTGTTAAAGGCACATGCCGTCATTTCACGCAGCTGGCTGCTCGCACAGATCGAAAAGAACTTCCGCCTGGGAAGGAAAGAGGAGAAGCAGCAAAACTGTTACCGGGATAACGAGCAACTGATACGCTGGTACGACCGCGAAGACCATAACATTTTCGATGTCTGTGCCGACGACCATTGTCAGCGCTACCAAGGAATTACCCGTGCTTCCAACCCGATCGTCCAAGAGGTGATCCACGAGACAAGGGGAGAAATACTGGTGAATGGCGAAACGATCTGCGATGCCCGCTTTTCCAAATGTTGCGGAGGTGTGACGGAACAGTTCGAACATTGCTGGGAACCGATCCCCCATTCTTACCTGACAGCATTGAGGGACAGTCGGGAAACAACTTTTCCGGACCTCACTCAGGAAGAAGAGGCCCGGAAATGGATTCACTCTGCTCCTAACGCTTTTTGCAATACAGCCGACAAAAAGATCCTCTGCCAAGTGTTGAACAACTACGATCAGGAGACGACAGATTTTTATCGCTGGAAAGTATTCTACAAGCAGGAAGAATTAGCCGAACTGATCCATCGTAAAAGCGGTATTGATTTCGGTCAGATTCTGGATTTGGTTCCCGTCAACCGAGGAACTTCCGGCCGTATTGAAATGCTGAAGATTGTCGGGACACATCGGACCTTTACCATCGGCAAAGAATTGGAGATACGCCGGACCTTGTCCGAAACACATCTGTACAGCTCGGCTTTTGTCGTGGACAAAGAAGATATACAATTCGATATCCCCGGACGTTTCGTCCTGACCGGCGCCGGTTGGGGACATGGCGTAGGGCTATGCCAGATCGGGGCCGCCATGATGGCAGGCGAAGGATATGATTACCGGCAGATTCTCTCCCATTACTTTTCTGGAGCTTCTATTGAAAAACGATATTGAGGGATTTCAGATTTATGATTTATCATCGACACATAAATCAAAAAGGCTGCATATCCGAAGATCGCAGCCTTTTCTTTATTGTGTTTACCTATTTGTCTCCGGTTTTGTAAACCGGTCGCCTTGACTCTCCCGAGCTCCAGCTGATACAAAGGAACAAGAAATTAATAACATACGCAAAACAAAATATACAAAAAGCCCAAATTTTCCTACGAAAACAAAAATTTCACCGATGAATCGAGAAATATTACAGATCGTTTTCATTTTTTATCCGCATCTTTGCCTAAAATTAAGAACAAATCATGAATAGCTATATCATCCTCTTTATTATAGTCGCTTATTTCGGAATCCTTCTACTGATTGCCTGGATCACAGGGCGGAAGAGCTCAAGCAATGAAGCGTTTTTCCTTGGTAACCGTAAATCACCTTGGTACATCGTATCAATCGGAATGGTCGGGACATCGCTTTCAGGTGTCACATTCGTTTCTGTTCCGGGGATGGTACGCAGCATAGACATGACCTATATGCAGACGGTTTTAGGGTTCTTTTTTGGATATATACTGATTGCCAAAGTGTTACTACCACTTTATTATAAGCTGCAACTAACTTCCATCTATTCGTATTTGGATGACCGGATCGGGCAGCATAGTTATAAAACAGGGGCTTCCTTTTTCCTTCTGTCCAAGATCGTAGGGGCGGCGGCGAGGCTCTATTTAGTTGTGTTGATCCTGCAACATTATGTTTTCGCGTACTGGAACATATCTTTCGCCGTAACAGTCGTTATCAGTATTTTCCTAGTCTGGCTCTACACCTATCGGGGTGGTATCAAAACAATCATCTGGACAGACACACTTCAGGCGTTATGCCTAGTCGCCATGCTAATCGTAATTATCTGGCAGGTGAAAGACAAGATGCAACTGGATTTTGCAGGCATGGTGCAGACCTTGCAAGCCAGCCAGCACTTCCGTATCTTCGAGTTCGGAGACTGGTACAGCACACAACATTTCATGAAACAGTTTTTTAGCGGCATCTTTATCACCATCGTAATGACCGGCCTCGATCAAGACATGATGCAGAAAAACCTTTCCTGCAAGAGTTTGAAAGACGCACAAAAGAATATGTACACTTATGGCTTTGCTTTCACACCGGTTAATTTTTTGTTCCTTTCGCTTGGCGTCCTATTGCTGACGCTTGCATCGCAGCAACAGATCGAACTGCCCGCATTGAACGACGATATCCTCCCAATGTTCTGCACCTCCGGCATATTGGGACATTCGATCCTGATCTTCTTCACAATCGGTATCATCGCGGCAGCGTTCAGCAGTGCAGATTCTGCCTTGACAGCCCTTACGACCTCTTTCTGCATTGACATTTTAGGGGTCGAAAAGGAAAAGGCACAATCTGCCAAACGTACCCGATTGGTAGTCCATTTAATGATCTCCATCCTTTTTGCTATCATCATACTTGCATTTAAGGCAATCAATAACCGGAGCGTGATCGATGCCATTTATATGATCGCGTCCTATACATACGGTCCGCTACTCGGCCTTTTTGTATTCGGGTTATTTACAAAAAAACATCCTCGTGACAAATTTGTTCCTTACATTTGTATCGTCTCTCCTTTGCTCTGTTTCCTGACAGATTATTTAGTGAAACAGCATACGGGATATGCTTTCGGCTATGAGATGTTGATGCTAAACGGGGCTATCACGTTTGGGGGATTGTGGCTTAGTTCAATTGGCAATGGACAATTGACAATTAGAAAAAAGAGTATTAACACATGACAAGCGACGATGGCAAGAGACATTCAATTGTCAATTGTCAATTGTCTATTTAAAACACCGTTTCAATGGAAATCAAAAGTGCAGAATTTGTTATCAGTAACACAAACGTAAAAAAATGTCCCACAGGTGACCTGCCAGAATACGCTTTTATCGGGCGTAGCAATGTTGGCAAATCCTCCCTTATTAATATGCTAACTGGAAAAAAAGGGCTTGCCATGACCTCGCAGAAACCGGGAAAAACGTTGCTTATCAACCATTTCCTCATCAACGGACAATGGTATTTGGTCGATCTCCCTGGCTATGGTTTTGCCCAGCGGGGAAAAGAGGGACGCGAAAATATCCAACGGATCATCGAAGATTATATCTTGGAACGCGAACAACTCACGAATCTGTTTGTCCTGATCGACTGTCGCCACGAACCGCAAAAGATCGACTTGGAGTTTATGGAATGGCTCGGGGAAAACGAAATCCCCTTTTCTCTCATCTTCACAAAGATCGACAAAATCAGTAAAGGTCGTTTGCAGGAAAACCTGAAAGTCTACCAGACGAAATTATTAGAATCATGGGAAGAACTTCCCCCCATCCTCCTCTCCTCTTCCGAGAAGAAAGAAGGAAGGGATAAAATCCTTAATTACATCGACGAGATCAATAAAAGTCTATAGAATTTAGAACGCTCAATCGCAACTTGGGGTGATAAGAGGTACGGGTGGTATGGAAATCGCCAACAACTTTACCGAAGCCGGCATAGCTATACCAGCTTCGAGGGGGCAACACCCCGCTGAGTACAGTTGACCAGCCACCGTACTACTATCTCCACGCTTTAACGGTCCCATCAAGTCAATTTGCTATGAAATAATTTCTTTCCTGCTGAAAAAGAGCTACATTTTTGAACATTACAAAACCTAAATAAATAAAAATATGAATAATACATTGAATTTACAAGGAGAACGTCTCGGGCTGTTCAACCCAATTACCGGTCTTGACAACAAAAGTTTTGCCAAGGTAAAAAAGAATGTCAAAAGGCTTATCCACGATCTCCAACGAGGAAAGATGGAATCGGACAGCAAGAAAAGAAGCACGAGCAATCTATGCCTGGCATAAGAAAAATATAGGAATAAATACAGCGGACAAATTCGTCAACGGGATTCTGACAAATGATCGAAATAAAAAAGTCCGGTAAAGACACCAAACCCTTACCGGACTTTTCTTTTTTCACCGTTTAATAGCTGATTTTACACCCCACAAAATAACTGCGCGGCATTCCGGGACCGTAGATATATTTGGAGTCACGGTCCTTGCCTTGATCGAAATCACTCTGATAGGCCTCGAATATGTTTTGTACTCCGGCATTCACCTGCAAAGTCACCGATTTATACAAAGGAAAGTCGTAAGCGACCTTCATATTCAAATCAAAGAAATCAGGCGTTTTCTCTTCCCGGTCTTCCGGAATATAGCCGGCCAGATGTTGAACCAGCATGGTTCCCGTATAAGTACCAGTGAAAGAAATAGCCAGACGTTTGACCGGAGTAAAGGTGGAGGTAAAATAACCGTACACATCCGGCGTACGGAACATTTTTTTCTGTGCCGGCAGATCCGGGTTTGTCTCACTCCAAGTAACGGCTTCTTTATAACGGCTGCGCTGGATGGTGGCACCCGCCTGAAGTTGCAGCCAGGCATACGCCATCTTTCCTTCCAAATTGACTCCCATCACGCGGGCTCCATCCTTATTGCGACGTTCCATAATCAGGTTTCCCTGATCGTCATGCCCTTTTTCTTGCAAGAAGAACACATCGCTCAGATCCGTATAAAAACCTTCCACCAACAGGTTCAACTGAACCGGACCGAAACGATGATAGAAATCTGCCGAGGCACTGATACTCTTGGACTTCTCCTCTTTCAAGTCCTCAGCAAGCTGGATAATCGCCACTTCACCACCGACGGCCGCCACATGCAAATCTTCGTCAAACGCCTGCGGAGCACGGAAACCGCTCGAATAAGATAAACGAAGATTGATGTCCTCGGTCGGATTGAAACGGACATTCGCACGCGGACTAAAGATCAGATGATCGATCAGATTATGTTTGTCGAAACGACCGCCGATCAGAAAGCTCCATTTCTCATTCTTCCACTCGTTCTGCAAAAACAGGCTACCGATATGAACCGTCTGGTCCACGATACGATTATATCCTAACATTTCGTCCTTTAGCTCGTCAAAATTATATTCCAGGCCACCGGTAAATTCTGCTGGATAAACAAACATTTATCAACCGAATAGGAATACTGCGAACCGGCAACAACCGTCATGTCCGTCGTATGCCCGTATGCATCCGGATTACGATTAGTCCCGTAATAACTCTTCCGGTTCGTATGCTGCGCAGAAGTATAGACGTTCAGGCGATGTTTATAATCTTTGGAGAACAGATCGAACTTCAGACCACCGCCATTGATACTGTGATCTGTCTGTTCTGCCACCCACGCTTCATGAGGCGGTCGGTTAATCTGGTCGCCACCACGACGATATTCGCTTATATTATGATATTCGAAACCCAGTTTAGAATAGGTGCTTGTCTTCAGATAAGAACGGAAACCGACTGTTCGGGCTTCCAACTGGCCAAGTTCGGAGAAGCCGTCTCCGTCATGATCGTAAGCTGAACGATGACGGCTCTGCCCGAAAAGATAGACGCCGGCTTTATGGTCGTCTGTCACCAAAGAAGCATTCAAGGTCGTGTTATTGTCCGGGCGACTTCCTCCGATCATCGTCAGCGAATGGGCAATCTGGGCTGAGTTGCGCAAAGGCTCTTTTGTAATGATATTGATCGTACCTGCAATCGCCGAAGAACCAAAAAGAGCGGAACCGCCACCACGCATGATCTCGACACGCTCGATCATATTGGCCGGAATCTGTTCGAGGCCGTACACACCCGTCAGTGCACTGAATATGGGACGACTATCCACCAATATCTGCGTGTAAGGACCTTCCAGTCCATTGATACGCACCTGTTGGAAACCGCAGTTCTGGCAATTGTTTTCCACCCGCACGCCCGGCTGGAAGTTCAGCCCGTCGGCAAGCGAAGTGGCATGCGTCGTCTCGAACATTTTCGAATCCAGCACGTTCACAAGCGACGGAGCCATACGCCGAGTCGTCTCGTTCCGGTTGGCCGAAACCACGACTCCATCCAAAGACAAGGCTTCTTCTTCCACCTCAAAGTTAATTTCCAGCGTCCTACCTTTTTTCAACATCACGGGCGTCTCGATCGTTTTATAGCCCATCGTCTTCATCACGACCGTAAACTCTCCTTCCGGCAGGTTCTTCAGATAATAATGCCCCGTGCCGTCAGTCGAAGTCCCGATAGTCGTCCCTTTCAAAAAGATCGTAATAAAGGACAAATGTTCGCCGGTTTTCCGGTCCACCACATGACCGACAATGTTCGCGTCCGATGGATTCAAGGCAGGACCCTCCTCCGCCCGCGCGATCGTAAAGGCACAGCACAGACACAGTATAAGTATAATAATTTTATTCATTTCGTTTGTTTTGATAAAATAATGATTAAAAAACAAATACACACCTTATGCATCTGCCGCTGGAAAGCCTTGCAGACAACAGCTGTTTCCATTGCACGAAAATTTTGTTTCATGCAATGGAAAATAAAGTTTCACCTATATGAAACAAACTGAAACTTTATTTTTACTATCTTTCAGAAGGTGAAAGCTTTTTGATACTCCACTAACGGACAGACGCTATTTTATCAGACAAAAGGAGGAGCGCGGAGAGACAGTTTCCCTAAGACAGGGACCAAATAATCCGGATAGACCGGATTATCAATTATTTTATAATTCGGTGTAACATAAATTTGTAGAAGCAGCGAATGGATGGCTCCATCCTGCACATGAACAGTCGTCAGCAAATGGAACAACTGGATTTCCGAAAGAGACGAGTGATGATGGTAGGTGCCGTCTGCCGCTCTCTCGAATGGATGCGAATGGACAATCGTCGTGCCATTCTCGACATGGACGTGCATAAATAAAGAAATACTACTGTAGTACACTATAAAAAGTGCCGGCAGCAGCCATTTCATATATTTAGCCATTGTCTGTTTCACATTCCCCCCCTATTAAATTAAAGGTGCGAAGATAAAACAAATAGCCGAGACCAGCAAACACACAAAATTCGAGCAACTAAATGTAAGCGACCGACACCATATTCATAATAATTTGTTACTTTTGTGTGCAATTTTCGAAAGACAAACAACAAATTAAAAACTATAAAATAATCTATGGCTAAGATCACTAAAGAAGAAGCACTTCGCTATCATGCGGAAGGCAAGCCGGGAAAGATAGAAGTCGTTCCCACCAAGCCCTATAGTACCCAGATGGATTTGTCGCTGGCTTATTCGCCCGGCGTTGCCGAACCCTGTCTGGAAATCGAAAAGAATCCGTTGGATGCTTACAAATATACTTCTAAAGGAAACTTGGTTGCCGTTATTTCGAATGGTACCGCCGTATTGGGATTAGGAGATATCGGTCCGTTGGCCGGCAAGCCGGTGATGGAAGGAAAAGGACTGTTGTTCAAGATCTTTGCAGGTATCGACGTATTCGATATCGAAGTGAACGAGAAAGACCCTGACAAATTTATCGAAACGGTAAAGGCCATCGCACCCACTTTCGGAGGCATCAACCTTGAAGATATCAAAGCTCCCGAATGTTTCAAGATCGAAACACGCCTGAAAGAAGAACTGGATATTCCAGTCATGCACGACGACCAGCACGGGACAGCTATCATCTCCGGCGCAGGCTTGATCAACGCGCTGGAGATCGCAGGGAAGAAGATCGAGGACGTGAAGATCGTGGTGAATGGCGCCGGAGCCGCTTCCATCTCTTGCACGAAACTATATATAATGTTGGGGGCAAGGAAGGAAAACATCATCATGTGCGACAGCAAAGGGGTTATCTCCACACATCGCACGGACTTGAACGAATCCAAGAAATTCTTCGCTACCGACCGCGACATCAAGACATTGACGGAAGCCGTCGTCGGAGCTGACGTGTTCTTAGGATTATCGGTCGCCAATGTGTTGACTCAAGATATGGTCCGCTCCATGAATACGAACCCGATCGTGTTCGCTTTGGCCAACCCGAATCCGGAAATCTCGTATGCCGATGCAATGGCCTCACGCGACGATATTATTTTTGCCACAGGCCGTTCCGACTATCCGAACCAGATCAATAATGTATTAGGATTCCCTTATATTTTCCGCGGCGCATTGGACACACACGCCAAAGCAATCAACGAAGAGATGAAATTAGCAGCCGTTTACGCAATCGCCGGACTTGCCAAAGAACCGGTTCCCGACGTCGTGAATGCTGCCTACAAACTGAAACGGACGACTTTCGGACGCGATTACATCCTGCCGAAAGCGCTCGACCCGCGACTCCTGACTCGTGTCTCCTGTGCCGTTGCCAAAGCAGCCATTGACTCGGGCGTATCCCGCCGGACGATCACCGACTGGGAAGGATATGCCAACCACTTGCGCGAAATGATGGGATATGACAACAAGCTGCTCCGTTCGTTCACCGATATGGCTAAAGCCAACCCGAAACGGGTGGTATTTGCAGAAGCCAACCACGGCAATATGCTGAAAGCCGCTGCCGAAGCGAAAGCCGAAGGTATCTGCATCCCTATCCTTTTAGGCAACGAAGAACGCCTGCAAAAGATCGCAGCCGAAGAAAATATCAGCCTCGAAGGGATCGAAATCGTCAACCTTCGTCACGACCGCGAGACAGAACGCCGCCATCGTTATGCCAAGATCCTGTCTGAGAAGAAAGCCCGCGAAGGTGTCACGTATGCGGAAGCCTGCGAAAAGATGGTCGACCGCAACGCATTCGGTATGATGATGGTTGCGACAGGCGATGCCGATGCTTTCGTGACAGGCGTTTACAGCCGCTATTCCGAAGTGACCAAAATGGCAGAGCAGATCATCGGTATCCGTCCGTCTTACACACATTTCGGTGCTTTGAATATCCTGACTTGCAAGAAAGGTACGTTCTTTATTGCCGACACGCTGATCAACCGCCATCCGTCGACAGAAGTACTGATCGATATCGCCCGCCTGACTCAAGATGCTGTGAAATTCTTCGCGCACGAACCGGTTATGGCGATGTTGTCCTACTCCAACTTCGGTTCCGACAAGCAGGGTAGCCCGCTGAAGGTCCACGACGCGATCGACTATCTGCACAAAAACTATCCGGACATGATGGTAGATGGAGAAATGCAGGTCAACTTCGCTCTGGACAAGAAACTGCGTGACGACATGTATCCGTTCAACAAGTTGAAAGGCAAAGATGTCAACACGCTGATCTTCCCAAACCTGAGTTCTGCCAACAGTGCTTACAAGTTGCTCGACACACTCGGCATCAGCGAAACGATCGGCCCGATCCAGATGGGTTTGAACAAACCGATCCACTTCACCGACGTGGAAAGTTCTACGCGTGACATCCTGAACCTGACGACTGTCGCTGTCGTAGATGCGATCGTACAGGAACAGATCGAAAAAGGAGAATAACTCGATTAAGCTTAATAAAAAAATAGCGATGAGGCATTGAAGTTTCATCGCTATTTTTTTGCTATCTGTATACGCTTATCGGAACAACTTCCCATCCTTTTCTCTATCTTTGTCTCCCAAAATTGTTTAGGTATCACATTTATGGCAACTACTACTAAAGAAATGACGGAGGGTGCTCCCCTGCCGCTTATTCTCAATTTCACCTTCCCCCTGTTGCTTGGAAATATATTGCAACAAACCTACTCGCTTGTGGATGCCGCTATCGTTGGAAAATTCTTAGGGATCAATGATCTGGCAGCAATCGGGGCAAGCACTTCGGTCGTATTCCTGATTTTAGGATTTTGCAACGGGTGTTGTTGCGGGTTCGGGATTCCGGTGGCACAGAAATTCGGGGCGAGAGACTACAAGACAATGCGACGGTACGTGACGGTCAGTTTACAATTGGCAGCCCTAATGTCGATCGTCATTGCGGTTCTGACAAGCGTATACTGTGCAGATATCCTGAGAAGTATGCAGACTCCGAAAAATATTTTTCACGGAGCTTACTATTATCTGCTCGTAACGTTTATCGGAGTACCTTGTACGTTCTTCTACAACTTGCTGTCCAGCATCATACGTGCACTCGGCGATAGTAAAACACCATTTTGGTTCCTGCTGTTCTCTACCGTATTGAACATCGTGCTCGACCTGTTCTGCATCCTCGTGTTGGGATGGGGCGTGTTAGGAGCTGGTATCGCCACCGTCGTGTCACAAGGTGTGTCGGCACTTCTCTGTTATTTTTATATGTACAAGCATTTTCCGGTCCTGAAAGGGACGGCTGACGACCGCAAATTCCGCTTTCCACTGGCTAAAAATCTTTTATATATCGGAGTACCTATGGGACTTCAATTCTCCATTACGGCAATCGGCAGCATCTTGCTTCAAAGTGCCAATAACGCTTTGGGAACAGCTTGTGTAGCCGCATTCACAGCAGCAATGAGAATCAAGATGTTCTTTATCTGTGCCTTTGAAAGCTTAGGTATAGCGATGGCTACCTATACGGGGCAAAACTACGGAGCCGGAAAACCCGAACGCATCTGGCAGGGGATCAAAGCCAGCTCGCTGCTGATGATGATCTATGCCGTCTTCACTTTTACAATACTGATGTCGGCCTCCGACAAGATATCATTGCTGTTCGTAGACGCTTCGGAAACGGAAATACTTAAAAACACGGTACTCTTCCTACACGTTTCTTGCTATTTCTTTCCGATCTTAGGGCTGCTCTGTATCCTGCGCTACACCATACAAGGCGCAGGATACACCAATCTGGCGATGCTTTCCGGAGTTTCCGAAATGATCGCACGCACACTGGTCAGTATCTATGCCGTACCGATATTCGGATTCTTAGCTGTTTGCTTTGGCGATCCGACCGCCTGGATAGCAGCAGACCTCTTCCTCGTCCCGGCATTCATATATGTCTATCGGAAACTGAAAAAGAGCCTTAAGGAAAATTATGCAATCCCCAACAGTTCGACTTCGAACAGCAGTGTGGAATAACCGGGGATCGGACCGGATGTACGTGTCCCGTAACCTAATGTATACGGGATATAAATCATCCAACGGTCTCCCACATGCATCCGCCGGAGCGCTTCCTGCCATCCTTCGATCACCTGATTGAGGCGGAATGCCTCCGGACATCCCCGTTTCCAGGAATTATCAAACTCGCGTCCGTTGGCCAGCGTTCCACGGTAATGGACAGAGACGACATCCGTCAGTTCCGGTGAAACCACACCGGTCCCTTTCTCTATCTCCTTATACAACACACCACAAGGGAGCTTGACGACTCCCTCACCGGTAGCCACTTCTTCTAAAAACCGTAGATTCTTTTCTTTATATTCTTCTTTCTTTCCCATTGTTATTCTCATTTCATTTCGTGGCAAAGATACAAAGCATCCCACCTATTAAAATAAACAGAAAGAAATAAAAAGAGGCAAACAATTATACGGCAAGTCTGTTCTTTAATGGCTAAATCTAAACAAAAAAGTTATGCATATACGTACATGGTGTTATGCTGTGCTTTGCCTGTCCTTGCCGATAACGTTGCCTGCACAGAAAGAGCACAAATACCTGGATCACGCATTACCGGAAGCGTGGCAGGAAAACGACAGTGATTTTCAACAGACATTACCGGTAGACGACCAGTGGTGGAAAAACTTCAACGATCCCACACTGGACTCGCTGATAGAAGTAGCCGTAAAGCAAAATTACTCCGTACTGATGGCAGCAGACCGTATCGCTATGGCAAAAGCCAATCTGCGCATACAACAGGGCAGCTATTCGCCGACCCTGGGACTCGCTGCCGGCTGGACCCGGCAACAAAGCAGCGGCCATACGAGCAGCCTGCCGCAGACAACGACCCAATACGGCGATGCCGCCCTGTCCATGAACTGGGAGATCGATGTATTCGGAAGCATCCGCAACCGCGTAAAGGCCCAAAAGGAGAACTTTGCAGCTTCCAAAGAGGACTATAACGCCGTGATGGTCTCCCTTTGCGCACAGGTGGCATCCGCCTATATCAACCTGCGGGAACTGCAACAGGAAGTGGAAGTCGTCAAAAAGAACTGCCTGTCGCAACAAGCGGTCGTCAAGATCACGGAAAAAAGATACGAGACAGGGCTTGTCTCGAAATTGGATGTCGCACAGGCCTTATCCGTCTACTACGACACAAAAGCCTCCCTCCCCATGCTGGAAGCCGGGATCATCCAGTACACAAACGCTTTGGGCGTACTGATGGGACTTTATCCCTGGGACGTCCGGGAAATCATGGAAACACGGAAGCCATTGCCGGAATACATCGAGACAATCGGCATCGGCATTCCCGCAAACCTGCTACTACGCCGGCCGGACATCCGGGCGGCTGAACGCCTGGTAAACGCACGGGCGGCATCGCTCGGCGCCTCCAAATCAGACTGGTGGCCGAAAGTTTTCGTCAAAGGGTCGGTGGGATTCGCTTCGCATGATTTGGACAAACTGGTAAATCATAACAGCTTCACCTACGAGATCGCTCCCGCCATCTCCTGGAATTTCTTTCAGGGAACAAAGTTGGCGCAGGCGACACGGCTGGCTAAAGCCCAGCTCGACGAGTCGATCCGGCAATTCAACCAGGATGTACTGACTGCCGTCCAGGAAGTGGACAATGCCATGAATTTCTATAAGAACTCGATCAAGCAGATCGTCGCGCTCCGGGAAGTCGTCAATCAAGGGAAACAAACGTTGGAACTTTCGCTCGACCTCTATAAACAAGGACTTACACCTTTCCAGAATGTCCTGGACGCACAACGTTCTCTCCTCTCCTATGAGAACGAACTGACACAAGCCAGAGGATCGTCCCTCTTGAGCCTGATCCAGCTTTACCAGGCTTTAGGCGGCGGTTGGGAGATTGAGAATTAAAAATTATTCGAATTAAAAAATAAGAGAGATGAAGACTGCTATTAAAATAGGGATGATGGGATTGTCCATCGTCCTGCTTGCCGGGTGTAAAGAGAAAAGTCACCAGACGGAGATGCCGGCCCCTTCCATCAGTGTAGCGACACCGGTCGTGCGAGACATCACGCTCACAAAAGACTATCCAGGCTATTTGAGTTCCGACCGCATGGTCAACCTGGTAGCGCGCGTGAACGGATATCTGCAATCCTCGCAACTCGTGCCGGGCGCAAAAGTAAAGAAAGGCGACCTGATATTCGTGATCGAACCGGAAGTGTACCAAAATAATGTCACCCAGGCGGAAGCCGCGCTAAACACGGCAAAGGCCCAGGTCGAATATGCCCGCAGCAACTACGAACGCATGAAAGAAGCAGCCAAAAGCGGGGCTGTCAGCCAAATACAGGTCTTGCAGGCCGAATCGACCGCAGCGGAAATGGAGGCATCCGTGCATAATGCCGAAGCTGCTTTGAAAACAGCCCGGACCAACCTGGGCTATTGCTACATCCGGGCTCCCTACGACGGGCGTGTCACCCGTGCAAGCTATGATGTGGGCAACTATATCAACGGCGCTGTCCAACCCGTCACATTGGCTACATTATACAAAGACGACATCATGTACGCCAACTTCAATATCGAAGACAACCAGTTCATACGGATGAAAATGATTGCCGACCAGAACGATCCGAACGTCAAGATGCCTACCCATGTTTCCATACGCCTCGGACAGGACGGACGGCAAAGTTATACCGGGACACTCGACTACCTCTCTCCCAACGTCGACCTGTCGACCGGTACGCTGAACGTCCGCGCCAATCTCGAAAATAAAGACGGCGAATTGAAAAGTGGGCTGTATGTTACAATCACCTTGCCCTACAGCGAACAGAAAGACGCTGTCCTCGTGCGCGACGCCTCTATCGGGACCGACCAGTTGGGAAAATTCCTCTATATAGTGAACGATTCGAATATCGTACGATACCGCCATATCGAACCCGGACAGTTGGTGGACGATACGCTCCGGCAGGTCATCAGCGGTATCCGCCCCGACGAACGGTATGTGACAACCGCCCTGCTGAAAGTCAGAGACGGTATGAGTATTAAGCCTATAAAATAAAAAGCTATGGTAAAATTCTTCATAAACAGACCGATATTCGCTACCGTCCTCGCCCTGATCCTGGTGGTAGCCGGATTGGTCACGCTACACATACTTCCCATCGCGCAATATCCGGAAATCACGCCGCCGACCGTACAGGTATCGGCTTTCTACCCAGGTGCGGATGCGGAAACAGTAGCGCAGACCGTAGGATTGCCCATCGAACAACAGGTAAACGGTGTAGATGGAATGCTTTATATGAGTTCCAATTCATCCAGTTCCGGAGCCTATTCACTAACCATCACGTTCGCTGTCGGTACGGATATCGACATGGCGACCGTCATGGTGCAGAACCGTGTCAGCATTGCACAAAGCAGTCTGCCGGAAGCCGTGATCGTACAAGGCATCACCACCAAGAAGCAATCGTCCAACATCGTTATGATGCTGACGCTAAGCTCCCGTGACTCCACTTACAGCGGGCTGTACCTGAGCAACTACGCCAGCCTCAACATGACGGACGAACTGACGCGTCTGCCGGGTGTCGGCTCCGTCAGTGTCATGGGAGCCGGAAGCTACAGCATGCGTATATGGCTCGATCCGAACGCCATGCGCATCCGCAACCTCACGTCGGATATGATCTTCCAGGCGATCTCGACACAGAACACACAGGTTTCGGCCGGTTACGTCGGGCAACCGATAGCCAAAGCCGACAATCCGTTCCAATACACACTGACGGTAAAAGGCCGTTTGACGACTCCGGAAGAATTCGGGAACATCATCCTCCGTACGGAAGAGGGCGGCAAGATACTCCGCTTGAAAGATGTCGCCCGTATCGAATTAGGCAGTTCTTCCTACAATGTCACCTCCAAACTGAAAGGACAGCCGAGTGCCGCCATAGCCATTTACCAACTCCCCGGTTCCAATTCGCTGGAAGTGGCCAAAGGGGTACGGGCCAAAATGGAACAGTTGGCAGGCAACCTCCCGGAAGGCGTCGTCTATGATGTGACACTGGACACGACACAGGTAATCAATGCCTCCATCGACGAAGTGCTCGTCACTTTCCTGGAGACGACAGCCCTCGTCATACTGGTTATCTTCCTGTTCCTCCAGAATTTCCGTGCCGTTATCATCCCCTGCATCACCATCCCCGTCTCCCTGATCGGAACACTGGCGGTCATGTCGGCCTTAGGATTCTCGATCAATACGTTGACCTTGTTCGGGTTGATCCTGGCCATCGCGATCGTGGTGGATGATGCGATCGTGGTGGTGGAAAACTCGTCGCGGCTGATGGATACGGGGAAATATACCGCCCGTGAAGCCGTGACCGAAGCTATGGGTGAAATTGTCGGCCCGATCGTAGGCGTCGTGCTGGTATTGCTGGCGGTCTTTATCCCGACGACCTTCATCAGCGGTATCTCCGGCCAATTATACAAACAATTTGCCCTGACAATCGCTGCCGCCACCGTCTTAAGCGGGTTCAACTCGCTGACGCTTACGCCGGCCCTGTGCGCCCTGTTCCTGCAAGCGAACAAAGAACCGAAATTCTTTGTATTCAAAGCCTTCAACAAGGTGTTCGGCAAAACCCAGAAAATATATGACGACATCGTCGGCCGCATGCTGAAGAACCCGTTTGTCACGATGGTGATATTCGGGATCATAACGGCCATTGCCATCGTCATGTTTATGCGCTGGCCGACCACTTTCATCCCGAAAGAGGATGACGGTTATTTCCTGATATCCACCCAGCTCCCGCCGGCAGCCAGCCTGAACCGTACGGAAGCAGTCGGAAAGCAGATCGACAAGATCCTCGACAGCTATCCTGAAATCAAGACCTATATCGGAGTAAACGGTTTCTCTATCATGGGTGGCGGCGAACTCTCGAACGCAGGGACCTATTTCGTGATCCTGAAAAACTGGAACGAACGAAAAGGCAAAGAACATACCGCCTCGGCTGTCGTAAACCGTTTCAACCGCGAAGCCTACGGCATCCAGGAAGCACAGATATTCGCAATGGTCCCCCCTGCAATCCCCGGATTGGGAGCTTCGGGAGGCCTGCAACTCCAATTGGAAGACCGTAATAATCTGGGCCCGACGGAGATGCAGCATGCTATCGAAACACTGCAAGCCACGTACCGGAGCAAGCCGCAATTGCTCAGCCTTTCGAGCATGTACCAAGCCAACGTCCCCCAGTATAACCTGGCTATCGACCGCGACAAGGTGCAATTGCTCGGCCTGCAGCTCAACCAGGTTTTCGCGACTCTAAGCTACTATATGGGAGCCGCCTATGTAAACGACTTCGTCGAATTCGGGCGTATCTACCAGGTAAAGATCGAGGCCTACGACCAAGCTCAAAAAGTTATAGACGACGTGTTGCACCTGAGCCTCGAAAACAATTCCGGCAAAATGGTTCCTTTCTCCGCCTTTACGGAAGTGAAGGAGCAGTTGGGACTGGATCAGATCAACCTGTACAATATGTATAAGTCGGCATCCATCACCTGCATAGCCAATCCGAAATATAGTTCCGGCGAAGCGATCCAGGCTATGGAAGAACTCGTACAGGAGCAATTAGGCAATAATTTCGGATATGAATGGACATCCGTCGCTTACCAGGAAACGAAAGCAGGCTCCACCACCATGCTCGTCTTTGCAATGGCTCTTTTGGTCGCCTTCCTGGTTCTTTCGGCCCAGTATGAAAGTTGGACAAGCCCAATCGCCGCCATCATGGGACTTCCGATCGCCCTGTTAGGGGCCATTTTGGGTTGTTTCGTCATGGGCGTGCCGGTCAGCATCTATACACAAATCGGTATCATCCTGCTGATCGCCCTCTCTGCGAAGAACGGCATCCTGATTGTCGAATTTGCCCGTGACTACCATAAGGCCGGCAATCCGATACGCGAATCCGCACTCGAAGCCGGCCATGTCCGTCTGCGTCCGATCCTGATGACTTCATTCGCATTCGTCTTAGGGGTGATGCCTCTGCTGTTTGCAACAGGAGCCGGAGCGGGAAGCCGTCTATCCTTAGGAGCGGCAGTCGTATTCGGCATGGCGGTAAACACCATTTTTGCAACGATGTTTATCCCCAGCTTCTACGAGTTGATGCAGTTATTCCAGGAAAAGGTATTGGACAAATTCAGCCGGAAACAGAAATAAGCCGGGATACAGGTAACACCGAACATAGGGAGATGTGTCGAATTCACCCTTTGTTCCCACATTGAGGGCATAGCCGTCAAGCGCGGGAACAAAGGGGCTTTCGACACATCTTCCTTCTTTTATCAATCGACTTTATATTCTCCTATCTGCTTGAACCCGTTCAGGAAGTCCGTAACAGGCAAACGTTTCTTACCTGCCAACTGAACCGACAGCAGGCGCAGATAGCCGTCTTCCACCGCGATATCGATATAGCTTTTACGGTTGGTCCGGATGGTTCCGACGGGAAGTTCATGTGCGGCAGGGCGCTTCTCTGCCTGATAGATTTTCAGCGCGGTGCGCACGCCCTCCGGAGAAACGATTTCAGTCCAGGCAGCCGGATAAGGAGACAGGCCGCGGATGAAGTCATAAACCCTTTTCACCGGCTGAAGCCAGTCGATACGGCAAGTTTCTTTGAAAATCTTCGGAGCAGGACGGAGTTCGGAAGGATCTTTATAAAATTCTTCCTGAGGAACGGCATCTGTTTTTCCTTCCAACAACAAATCGACGGTTTCCAGTACTAGCCCGGCTCCCATCGTCATCAAGCCGTCATGGACGATCCCCACATCATCCGTATCGGCTATAGGCAAATGCTTCTGGCGGATGATCTTACCTGTGTCGATCTCGTGAGTCAGGAAAAAGGTGGTCGCACCGGTTTCCGTATCTCCGTTGATCACCGCCCAGTTGATAGGAGCTGCCCCCCTGTATTGGGGAAGCAAAGAGGCATGGAGGTTAAACGTTCCCAGACGCGGCATATCCCAGACAACCTCCGGCAGCATACGGAAAGCGACGACGATCTGCAAGTCCGCTTTCAAAGCCCGCAGCTCGGAAAGAAAAGCCTCATCTTTCAACTTTTCGGGCTGGAGTACCGGTAATCCCTTCGATAGGGCATATTGCTTCACCGGGCTTGCCTGTAAGACACTGCCATGACGGCCGACCGGTTTGTCCGGCATCGTAATCACCCCTACTATATTGTATCCGCCTTCAACCAAGGCACGCAGGCTCTCCACCGCAAAATCGGGAGTGCCCATATAAACGATTCGTAAATCTTCTTTCTTCATTTTTTAATCTCCTGAAAAGTTTTCAACCAGCACTTCGCGGTATGAATTAAATATTTTCGATTTGGACATAAAGCCGATATACCGTCCTTCCTCGTCTACAACCGGCAGGTTCCAGGCCTTCGTATCGTCAAAGATACGCATGATCTGTTCCATCGGCGTCCCTACCTGGATCTTGGCAGGTGCCGAAACCATGAACTTGGAGACGTGAAACCGATTATATAACTCAGGGCGGAACATAATGTTCCGGATATTGTCCAACAGAACAAGCCCCAACAGGATACCCCGTTCGTCGATAACGGGGAACATATTTCGCCCGCTCTTGGCAATCACCTTCACCATATCTCCCAAGGACATTTCGGGAGAGACAGTCAGGAAGTCGCGCTCGATCACACTGTCGGTATTCAGCAACGTCAACACGGCACGGTCTTTATGATGGGTAAGCAACTCCCCTTTCTGGGCCAGACGCATCGAATAGATACTGTGTGGAAGAAACATCTTGATCGTGATATAGGAGCTCACAGATACGATCATCAGTGGAAGGAAAAGAGCATACCCGCCGGTCAGCTCGGCAATTAGGAAGACACCGGTCAACGGCGCATGCATGACACCGGACATGATACCCGCCATTCCCAACAAGGCGAAGTTCTTCTCCGACAGATACATCGTAAAGGGAAAATAGTTGGACGCATGCGCAAACACGAATCCGGCAATACATCCTAAATACAAACTGGGAGCAAATATACCACCACAACCGCCTCCAGCATTCGTCGCGCTCGAAGCAAAAACCTTAAACAACAAGATCAGCGTAAGGAATATCTGCAATCCCCAATAGGTATCGTTCAGACTATAGAACATACTCTTATCCATTATATGGGAGAACTGCCCGTTCAACAAAGACGAAATCGTATCATAACCTTCACCATAGAGCGGAGGAAATATGAAGATCAGCACACTCAGCATGATCCCCCCAACGACGAATTTCTTCCAGTAATTATTCAAGTTCCGGTACATCCCCTCGACCCGGTTCATGACTTTGGTAAAATAGAGAGACACCAAACCACAGAAAACACCTAGTAACAGCACATAAGGAATACGCTCGATCACAAACGCTTCGGTCTGGGAAAACGGAAACATTGCTTCCGTACCCGTAAAAATATAGGAAACAGTCGCAGCCGTCACCGAAGTGATAAGCAAAGGAAGTACCGACGTCATCGTCAGGTCCAACAACAGCACTTCCACCACAAACACCACCCCAGCAATCGGAGCTTTGAATATACCGGCAATCGCCCCGGCAGCCCCACAGCCGACCAGCAACATCAAAGTCTTTTGCTCCATGCGGAACAGGCGGCCCAAGTTGGATCCGATCGCAGCCCCTGTCAACACAATAGGTGCCTCTGCCCCGACCGATCCGCCGAAACCGATGGTGACGGAACTGGCGACAATGGAAGTCCAAGCATTATGAGGCTTGATGCGGCTCTTCCGCTGGGAAATGGCATAGAGTATCTTCGTCACCCCATGGCTGATATCATCCCGTACGATATATTTTACAAACAAACCGGCAAGCAGGATACCAATCACCGGATAAAGCAGATACAGGTAATTCGCCCCATCCTGATTAAAATTGCCGGTCAGAAGATGTTGTATAAAATGAATGATCGACTTCAGGACAATAGCTGCTGCTGCCGTACAAATACCGACCAGAAAACTGACGATCAATATGAAATGCTTCTCTTTTATATGCTTGTCCCGCCATAACAGGAACCGATAGAAAAGTTGAAAATTGAAAATTGAAAATTGAAAATTATCCTTCATAATCAACACCTCTATTTTTTAATTCTTAATTCCTCAAACGCCTTTACCAGTAATTACTGTTTTAACTGTATAGATCAGAATTGTCAGATCCAGTGTCAGCGACATATTTTCGTAATATAATATATCATATTCCATACGCTCCACCATTTTGTCCACACTTGCCGCATAGCCGTACTTCACCATCCCCAACGAGGTAATGCCCGGACGGACATTGTGCAACAGATAGTAGTAGGGAGCCGTTTTCACGATCTCGTCGATAAAATATTTCCGTTCGGGGCGCGGTCCGACCAGCGACATATCCCCTTTCAGCACGTTCCAGAACTGCGGCAATTCGTCCAACCGGTATTTCCGCATGATACGTCCGAACGACGTTACACGCAGGTCGTCTTCCGACGAAAGCGACGGGCCGTTCTCTTCGGCATTGACATACATGGTGCGGAACTTGTACATCCAAAACGGCTGTCCGAGATAACCGATCCGCTCCTGGCGGAAAAACACGGGTCCCGGAGAATCCTTCTTCACCCGCCATGCGATATAGGCGAATAAGGGAGAGAGCAACAGCAGTGCAACGACAGAACAGACCTTATCCAGAAAAAGCTTTATGTTCTGTTCGGCCGGTGAAAAGTTGTTATCCGTCACATCGACCAACGGGATTCCCCGTATCGTCCGAAGCTGTATTTTCGAAAACATATTGAACCGGTCCGCCAACACCTTTATCGGACGTTTATACCGGTAGAGCGAATAGAGGATTCCTAAAAGCACCTTATTATTCTTCGACTCGACAGCTAAAACGATTTCATCCACATTCTTTTTTTCCATCAAGACCGGAATATCTTCCACCGTCCCCAGCACCTGATTCCGGTCGGCCTTGACCGGCGTCCTCTCGTCTTCCGAGACAAAGCCGCAAATATCATAGCCCAAGCGATACAAATCGTGGGCGATGCGGACAGCCTTCCCTCCCGCACCGATAATCAGCACCTTCATCGCCCACTCCCGGTTCTTTATCTTCCTCATCCCGCTTTGCGTAATCAGCAGACGCGGGATATAGGTTATGAAAAACTGCAATCCGAACATTCCGAAGAACAGTTTATAATAGATATCGATCGAACGGGGAATATCGTCGAGCAGCAATGCAAAAAAGACGAAAACCGTCCCGATCAGCACGGTAATGAATGTCGAGAAAAGTTCGGTGAGGCGGGACTTCCCGAACGGCTTGTTATAATATCCCGAAAAATAATAAAGCACCAGCCAGAAAAGAGGAATGACTACCTGGCCGCCAAGCACACCCGGATATTGCAAATAATCAAGCAGACTATCTGCCCCCTCATCGATGGCGAACACCTCATAGCAAAGGATATTGAATAGCAACCACGCTACCGAAGCCGATATAAAATCCGATAATATGTATTTTCCAGCCTGCTTGCTCTTCTTCATTTTTATCTGATTACCTGGATAACGCCACCGTCTCCTAATTTGATGATATTGGAAGGCTTGGCCTTGTTCATATCATCCTGGCGATATTTCACAATATAATCGACCCCGTTCTTAATACTGTCCGACACCTCGCTGAAATTACCCGGAGAAGGCTCGCCGCTCACATTCGCAGAGGTAGAGACCAACGGCTTGCGGAAACGTTCGCACAGTCTACGGGAAAACTCTTCGTTCGTCACCCGGATACCAACACTTCCGTCTTCACCCAAGAGATTGCCCGCCAGGTTCTTCGCATGAGGATAGATAATTGTGAGCGGTTTATCGGCCACCTCTATCAGATCCCAGGCTATATCGGGCATATCCGACACGTACATGCTCAGTTTTGCCGAACTGTCGGTCAATACCAGCATAGCCTTATTGTCCGTTCTCTTCTTCAACTCGTACACTTTTTGTACGGCTTTCTCGTTGGTCGCATCGCAACCAATTCCCCAGATCGTATCTGTAGGATAGAGTATTATGCCTCCCGCCTGCATAATTTCGCAGGCTTTTTGAATATCTTCCGTCATTGTTTTTTAAATAATGTCACAAATGTACAAATGATTCGCGGACTTGGAAACAAATGAAATAAAAATTAGATGCTAATGCAATTTATATTCGACATTGTCGAAAACAAATTGCATTAGCATCTAATTGCAGACTCAAAAGAGAGACATCAATTTCCACACCGAAGACAACGAATGCAAATTTCCCGAAAATTATAATTTAATAAAAAAGCAAGCCACCGAACAGAAATATCCATTTATATTATCTAACTTTACGGATTCAAATATATTGGAGGTTTTATCACCATAAACCCGCATATCCGATATATCAGAGACGATAAAAAAGAAAAAAACAATATATAATGATTACAAAATGGAACTTTCAAACCCCAACAGAAGAAGAGTTACATAAGAGAGACAGGCTGGCAAGCCAACTGGGACTCAGTCCGGTCGTATGTCTTTTGCTCGTTCAGCGAGGACTCACCACTGTTGAAGAGGTGAAGAAATTCTTTAAACCCTGCTTGAACGACCTGCATGATCCATTCCTCATGCCGGACATGGAGAAGGCGGTCAAACGCTTGAATAAAGCACTGGGTAATAAAGAAAAGATTTTGATTTACGGAGACTACGATGTAGACGGTACAACTGCCGTCTCATTGGTCTACAAGTATTTGCGTCCTTATTCATCGGCATTGGATTATTATATTCCGGACCGGTATGACGAAGGATACGGGATTTCGTACAAAGGGATCAATTACGCCCGGGAAAACGGGATCACGCTAGTGATCTCGCTCGACTGCGGCATCAAGGCCATCGAAAAGATCGAATATGCCAAGCAGTTGGGGATCGATTTTATTATCTGCGACCATCACATGCCGGACGACACATTGCCCGATGCCGTCGCCGTACTGGATGCCAAGCGGGTGGACTCGGTCTATCCGTACGAACATCTGTCGGGATGCGGCGTCGGGTTCAAGTTCATGCAGGCATTCGCCAAAAGCAACAACTTCCCGTTTGCCGACCTGGAGAAACTGCTGGAGCTGACGGCGGTCAGCATCGCCTCGGACATCGTCCCCATCACCGGCGAAAACCGCATATTGGCTTACTACGGCCTGAAGCAGCTTAACAGCAATCCGAGCCTCGGCCTGAAAGGGATCATCGATATCTGCGGCCTGTCGGGCAAAGAGATCACGATCAGCGACATCGTCTTCAAGATCGGACCTCGCATCAACGCTTCCGGCCGTATGATGAACGGAAAGGAAGCGGTCGAACTGCTCCTGGCGAAGGATGTCGACGTGGCCCGCGAAAAGAGCGAGAGCATCAACCAATATAACGAAGAACGCCGCGAACTGGACAAGAAGATCACGGACGAGGCGAACGCCATCATTGACGAATTTCAGAATATGGAAGACCGTAAGGCGATCATCGTCTACAATCCGGGATGGCATAAAGGGGTGATCGGCATCGTCGCTTCCCGCCTGACGGAAAAATACTACCGCCCGGCAGTCGTCCTGACGAAATCGTCCGAACTGATAACGGGTTCCGCCCGTTCGGTCACGGGATTCGACATATACAAAGCAATCGAAAGCTGCCGCGACCTGTTGGAAAACTTCGGCGGGCACACGTATGCCGCCGGCCTCTCCCTGAAAGAGGAAAACCTGGACGCTTTCACCCAGCGGTTCCTCAAGCTGGCCGCCGACGAGATCATCCCCGAACAGATGACGCCGCAGATCGATATAGATGCCGTGCTGGACCTGCAAGATATCAACGCCAAGTTCATGAGTGAGTTGAAAAAGATGAATCCGTTCGGCCCGGACAACCAGAAGCCCGTATTCTGCTCGCTCGGAGTCAAAGATTACGGAACCAGCAAGTTGGTAGGGAAAGACTTGGAACATATCAAACTGGAATTGATCGACGACAAGTCGAACACACCGATACACGGCATTGCATTCGGCATGCACCAGCACAATACGCATATCAAGAACATGAAGCCTTTCAATATCTGCTACACCATCGAGGAGAACACCTACAACGGCAACACGTCGTTGCAACTGATGGTGAAGAACATCAAGGAGAACGATATATGAAGGGATGCGGTGGATGTCTACCATAAGATCTTAGGGAAGTATTGGGGATACCCTGCTTTCCGTCCCCTACAGGAGGATATTATCCATTCCGTCTGTGCCGGAAGAGACACGCTCGGCCTGATGCCGACGGGAGGCGGCAAATCGGTCACCTTCCAGGTTCCGGCATTGGCGATGGAAGGGATTTGCCTTGTCATTACCCCGCTTATCGCTTTGATGCGCGACCAGGTCGACAATCTGCGCCGGGTCGGGATCAAAGCTACGGCTGTATATTCGGGCATGGGCCGGCAGGAAATCGTTGCGGAATTGGAGAATTGCGTTTCCGGACAATACAAGTTCCTGTACGTTTCGCCCGAACGGCTTGCCACCGGATTATTCAGGGAAAAGCTACAGGCCATGAACGTCAGCCTGTTAGTGGTGGATGAAAGCCATTGTATCTCGCAATGGGGCTATGACTTCCGCCCTTCCTATCTCCATATCGCCGACATTCGGGAGCAACTGCCCGGCGTGCCGGTACTGGCACTGACGGCGACTGCCACGCCCGAAGTCGTGGACGACATACAGAGACGATTGCTTTTCAAGGAGAAGAATGTGTTCCGGACAAGCTTTGTCCGTCCGAACCTTGCCTACATCGTGCGCCGTACGGAAGACAAGCTGAGCACACTGGCCTACATACTCGGAAAAGTGCCCGGAACGGCTATCGTCTATACCCGGAGCCGGAAACAGACAAAAGAGGCAGCTCTCTTCCTGCAACAAGCCGGAATATCTGCCGATTTCTTTCATGCCGGACTGAACCGGGAAGAAAAGGCGATCCGGCAGCACCGTTGGAAAAATAACGAATGCCGCGTAATGGTCGCCACAAATGCTTTCGGGATGGGGATCGACAAGCCGGACGTGCGGTTGGTTGTCCATCTGGATATGCCGGAATCATTGGAAGAATATTTCCAGGAGGCAGGCCGCGTCGGACGAGACAGCCGGAAAGCCTTTGCAGTAGCTCTCTGTACAGATACGGATAGTTTTCATCTGAAAAAGCGGATAGACGATGAGTTTCCCGAAAAGAAGCTGATCGGAAAAGTATATGAAGCGTTGGGCGATTATTTCCGAATTCAGGAAGGGCAAGGAAAAGATATCGTTCATAACTTCGAACTGACAGATTTTTATTCCATTTGCCAGCTTCCTCCGCTACAGATACATCGTGCATTGAAGTTGCTAGAACTGTCCGGCTACATTGAATATTGCGAAGCAATAGACGAATCATCCTTCCAGACCGCCCCCCAAATCACATATACGCATCCACGTGTGCGAACAAATGCCCTTATTATCCCATCTTCCGCTTATGAGGAACGTCGGGAAAGAATGAAAAAACGCATTTCGAAAGTGGTGGAATACATGAACGGGATACATATATGCCGGAGTCGCCTGCTACTCTCCTATTTCGGGGAAAAGAATACGGAAGATTGCGGATGTTGCGACGTCTGCCTTTCCAAGAATGATTCCGGCCTGAACAACCGGGATTTCAACGCCATACGCGACCTGTTACTCAGACTGCTTTCCACCCGGCAACTGCTTCCTGTCACCACCTTGCTCCCCTTATTACCTTTTCCGGAGGAAAAAATCGTCACCACCATCCGCTTCCTGGCCGAGCATGACAAACGGTTTTATTTGAAAGAGGGAAAGGTGGGAATTTTTACGGATATCGGAAATGCCAGATAACGCACTTTAGCGACTTATCTTTTATTACTCTCGTTTTTTGTTGTTATCTTTGCCCCTAAATAATCCAAATCAGCAAATGAATAAGATTAACATATATGTACTGACGTTCTTTCTGAGTCTGGCTGGTGTATCTATCTATGCACAAAACAACCGATCACAAGTGGTTATTACAAGCGGACAAGACAATAATGTATTTTTTCATACAATAGAAAAAGGGCAAACTGTTTACGCAATCGCTACCATGTACGGAGTTACGCCCGATGATATTTACCGGCTGAATCCAGATAGCAAAGAGGGGATCAAAGCAGGTGCCACCCTTAAAATACCGCAACGCGACATAGTTGGAGGTACTGCTAAGAAGCAAGATGGAAATTATATTTTCCATACCATACAGCCCAAAGAAACCCTGTATTCATTATCCATCCGGTACACCGTTCCCGCTACCGCCATCGTAAAAGCGAACCCCGGATTGTCTACTTCCACTTTTACAATTGGCAAGACAATCCGCATTCCGGCGACGCAAGTGGAAGATTTACCGACGACGGAGCTCAAGACCGTTACCAAAGAAATTGAATATACCGTCCAGAAAAAGGAAACCATGTACCGGATCTGCCGGAAATTCAATATTTCCAGCTACGAATTGATCAAGCTTAACCCGAAATTGAAAGAAGGAGTTAAGGCCGGTATGACTATTAAGATACCCGTACAAGCCGAAGAGAATATGACAACCGAACCAACAACCACTATGCTTTCGGAAAGAGATGTCAATGCGTTGCTCTCAGAACCGAAAAGCATCGAGCGCGTCAACAGCGTCAAAGTAGCCTTGTTATTGCCGTTTATGACAAATGAGACTATCCCGTCTACGGAGACACAACGCTTCATCGAATATTACGAAGGTCTCTTGCTGGCGGTGGACAGTCTTAAAAACACAGGCTGTTCTATCGATCTGTCAGTTTATGATACAGGAAACGGAACGAAGAAACTGAAAGAGATCCTGAAAGAGGATGCCTTGAAGAATGCCAACCTCATCATCGGAGCCGTACAAAACGACCAGATCGGCCCGGTTGCGGAATTTGCCCAGAAGAACAACATCAAATATGTGATTCCTTTTACATCGAAGAACGACGATGTGTTGTCAAACGCATATGTTTACCAGGTAAATACGCCCCACTCCTACCTGTATGCCAAAGCGGCTCAAGGCGGATGCGACCTATTTGCCGAAGACAATATAATCCTACTGAACATCAGGGACGGCAAGGATAAAACCGAATTTATCAAGGCATTCAAAGCCGAGATGAAACAACGGCAGATCCCATTTACCGAAATCAATTATAATGCCGAAACCCTAACTGCCGATGTCGACACGCTCCTCAGAACAGACAAACGGAACGTGATCGTACCGACTTCGGGCACATTGGAGGCTCTAAACAAGATCAAGTCTCCGTTACGTATGCTGGCGGAAACAAAACCCGAATGCGGACTGACCTTGTTCGGCTATCCTGAATGGCAGACATATACGCGTGACTGTCTGGAAGATTTCTATGCACTGAACACATATATATATAGTAACTTCTATGCTGATAACCTGTCGAAAGAAGTGGCAGACTTCTATACCAAATATAAAAACTGGTATAGTAAAAACCTGATCAATATATTCCCTAAATATGGTATTTTAGGATTCGACACCGGTATGTTTTTCATCGGAGCAATCAACAAATATGGTTCCAACTTCGAGAATAATCTGGATAAAATTCATTACCAGGGTGTACAGACCGGATTCGATTTCCATCGCGTAAATAACTGGGGAGGTTTCATTAATACGAACATCTTTATTGTTCATTATCAAAGTGATTTCAATGTAACACGGAACGAAGTAAGATGATCAGGAAAGTTATTACAACAGTTATTATAAGCCTTGTCACCCTGAACTACATTCAGGCGCAGGATAAGTTCAAACGGGAATTGTCTTTGGGTGCTTCCTTCGGTACGACCTTTTCCAAAGTCAGTTTTGCCCAGACGAAAGTGCAGCAGAAAATGAAAATGGGCTACACGGGCGGTCTCACGCTCCGGTGGATTACGGAAAAAAATCTAGGATTGCAGGCTGAACTGAATTTCATCCAACATGGATGGGATGAAAAGTTCGAGGACCAACCTCAGTATAAATACAGCCGGACAATCAACTACTTTGAACTTCCGATCCTGACACATATCTATTTTGGCAGTAAACGTTTCAGGGTATTCGTCAACCTAGGACCCAAAATAGGATATGCTTTCGGTGAAAAGACAGACGAGAATCTGAACGGAGCCAAGCCGAACACCGAAAACGAACAGCACGATATGCCAATCGAAAAGAAATTCGACTGGGGATTATGCGGTGGTCCGGGTATCGAACTTCGTACAGGAATTGGCTCTTTCCTCCTGGAGGGCCGCTACTATTATGCCCTCGGCGACATCTTCAACAGCCGTAAAGAAGATTATTTTTCCAAATCGTCTTCGCAGGTAATCTCGGCTAAGATCACGTATATGATTCCGGGATTTTAAGATTTATGATTGAACAATCTTAGGCAATATAGAAATCAAGGCTTACAATAACTTTGTAACAAAGACAAGCCAAGAATGGGCAGTAGGCTCCTCCCAAAACAAAAACGCCGCCTTTCCCTTTTTAAAAGTCTAAAGCTCTACTACATGGTTAGTTTTGCATTAGAAGTATTAAGAATTTATCAATGCTAATAGAGATAATATAGTCTTTAGGCTATCAGATTTAGGCCAAAAAAAGAGGATATCCCAGTGATGAGATATCCTCTTTTTTTATATACTCCGAAATGATTATCTCAAGCGATCCAAAGAACGCACCAGTGCTTCGTCTGCCCCAATATTACGTATAGCCAAATAATCCAGAATCAGGCTGATTAACGGAAAAGAAAAGGCGATCTTCAAACTTAATGAGAATATCTCCTTTTGATTACCCAGATCCCAGTAAAAGAATGCAAAGAGACCGTAAAAACCTAACATCAAAATTGCATTAAATACGCAGATCCGTATCTGAAGGATTCTTTTCTTAAACAGGAAGATAGTCAAAAGAGCCAGCAAAGAGATCACGATTGTCAAAGCAAACAATCCCCATGTGGGATAAATAAGTTCCGGCTGAGCGGCCATTGTACTGATACCGGGCGCATCAAATGTAAACAATTGATCACCCGACTGCAACACGGCAAGCGGTAAAAACAGAATGGCAATCGTCAATGCCATTATAATAAGCAAATAAACCGTTTGTATTCTCTGTAACATAATAAAACAATTGACAATTAACAATTAACAATTGACAATTATTAGATGATACTCACCTAACCGTCAATTGTCAATTATCAATTGTCAATTAATTAAAGGTTATTCTTTTCTTTTGCAGGGTTCTTATAATACACCTTACCATCTTCATACTCCTTAGCTGCGATCAAAGTCGGTTTTGGGAGTTTTTCATAGTAACGTGAAATCTCAATCTGCTCTCTGTTTTCAAAAACTTCTTCCAAATTATCATTATAGGAAGCAAATTCCTGAAGTTTCTTTTCCAGATCCTGTTTCATCTCAACAGCAATCTGATTAGCACGTTTACCAATGATTGCAACAGTTTCATACACATTGCCCGTGTCTGATGACAGCTTCATCATGTCGCGGGTAACTGTATTCGACGGAGCGTTAGTCTTTCTGTAATCCATACTTACTTTATTGATTAGTTGTTTCGTTAATACGTATCTGTTATTCGCTTGCTGGCATAGTCGTAGAACTTCTGAACCTGTTTTACATACTTGCCTTCGGGATACTCGTTCATGTAATTGTAATATTCATCTACAACCTCACGGTAACGTCCCTGCAACTTTTCTTCCACACTAACCACAGCCAATTCGTATTTGGCACGAATGGTATAGAACATAAACTCTTCCCTATATTTTGAATACGGATAGTTCTTAAGTGCATTTTGCGCGGTAATCACACATGAAAGATAGTTGTTTCCCATATAGGTACCCAAGTTGAAATACAACCGGACTGCCAACAGTTCCTTATAGGCGAGCTTTTCCTGCAATTCGAACATAATGTTCTGAGCTTCTTTAGCACGTTCGCTTTGCGGATAATACTCCAAATATAATTGCAACTGGTTAATGGCTTCATACGTTTGCGCCTGATCCAAACGGGGGTCCGGTGAATCCAGATACAATCCATAACCCGAATAATAACGGGCCAACTCGGTAAACTCGCCTTTCGGATAAGTCGTATAATAGGTATTAAAGTATTGCGAAGCAGTCTGGTAGTCTTTTTGTCCATAATAACTTTGCGCCAGCAGATACAAAGATTCTTCAGCATTAGCTGTACCTTTAAAAATAGGCACCAGTTCATCCAGCAAAGTGGCAGACTTCGAATATTGTTTTGCATTGAAATATTTCTTTGCATACGAATATTTCAATTCGTAGTCTGTACTTTTCAGTATCTTGTTATACTCCCCACAGGAAGATAACAGAACCGTAATCATCATCAATAAAAATACAACCTTTTTCATTCACATACTTTTAGCGCGCAAAGTTAAAGTTTTCCAACAAATAAACGAAGCGCTTAACGTTAATATTTACAACTTATATAAGTCACTGGCCGCAATCAGCTCCAGTTTATTGGCTTTCAGAACCTCCGCACACTTCTCCACATTGTCGGGACGAATGATCACATTGGCTGCCTCACCCTGAGAAAAAGCGTACATATACTCAATAAATATTCCGGCCGAAGTAATGATGTCCATCGCTTTAGCCAATGCTCCCGGCTGATTGGGGCAATGTAGGCAAACGACATCGGCCACGCTCACGGCATACAGGCGATCGCGTAAGACCTTGATGGCAGTATCCGTATCCGACACGATCAAACGCAAGATACCGAAGTCTGAATTTTCAGCAACTGTGAAAGCGGACATGTTTACGCCTGCTTCACCTAATATTTTTGCCACTTCCGTAAAACGGCCTTTCTTATTTTCCAGAAAGATAGATAACTGTTTAATTAACATGGGGGATAAAATTTGATTTATAACTAATTATTTATGATTTATGATTTATGAACTGTCGATAATTCATAAATCACAAATCATAAATCAGAATTCTTTCCTATTCCAGTTTACGATTATCGATCACATGTTTGGCTTTACCCATACTCCGCTCGATGCTGCGCGGCTCGACAATCCTTATATCGGGTTGCAAACCGATTACACTCTGCATACGGTTCGCGATTTTCTTCTTCAAGGCAATCATCTTGTTCATTTCGTCCGAATAAAACTCCTGACGCACTTCTACTTGAATTTGGAATGTGTCCGTATTGTTTACACGGTCGACCACAATCAGATAATGCGGTTCGAATTCCGGCATTTCAAGAATGACCGATTCCACCTGCGACGGAAATACATTCACACCCCGAATAATCAACATATCGTCACTACGTCCGAGAATACGTCCCATACGAACTGCCGTACGTCCACATTCGCATTTATCATAAATCAAATGCGTCAGGTCGCGCGTACGGTAACGGATCATAGGCATCCCTTCTTTTGTCAATGTCGTGAAAACCAATTCTCCGTGCTGTCCAGGTTCTACCGGTTCCAAAGTAACCGGATCCACAATTTCAGGAAAAAAATGGTCTTCCCATAAATGCGTACCGTTCTGACACTCGCACTCTCCTCCAACTCCCGGACCACAAATCTCTGTCAGCCCATAGATATCATAGGCCTTGATATTCAGCTTGCTTTCCAACTCTTTACGCATATTTTCCGTCCAAGGTTCAGCCCCAAAAGCACCGACACGCAACTTGAATTCTTCCAACGGTATGCCGGATGAGTGAATTGTTTCTGCCAGATACAACGCATAGGAAGGCGTGCAAGCCAACCCCTTAGCGCCAAAATCATGCATCAACTGAATCTGTTTCTGCGTATTGCCACTACTCATCGGAATTACCGTCCCGCCGATATTCTCGACTCCGGCATGTGCTCCCAAGCCTCCTGTAAACAAGCCATAACCGTATGAAACCTGCACCGAATCATTCTTGGTCAGACCATAAGCGGTCAGACATCGTGCCACCACTTCAGCCCAAATAGACAGATCTTTCCGGGTATAACCGACAACAATAGGCTTTCCCGTCGTTCCGGAAGAAGCGTGCAACCGGACAATCTCAGACATTGGCACGGCCATCAGCCCGAAAGGATAATTGTCCCGCAAGTCCTGTTTAACGGTAAACGGGAGCTTCACTATATCGTCAATAGAATGAATATCTTCCGGAGTAATCCCCATTTCCTGCATTTTCTTACGGTAGAAAGGAGAATTATGATAAGCGTGTTCAACAACCCGCCTTAAGCGGATACTCTGTAATCTCCGCATTTCCTCGCGGTTCATACATTCGATAGTCTCGTTCCAAATCATGGTATCAGTTCGCTGTCTTTTAATGTTAATAGTCTAAATCAGTTGCAAAGTAATAACTTTTTTGCAAAGAAACCTTCTTTTTAGTTCTCCTTTTATGCCACCTCGTGCTTATCTTACCGTTTTCATCCGTCTCCGAACTTGTTAAACAGCATATAAACCTTTTTTTATAGGGAGATTATTGTCGTAAAGGTATGACATAAAATGAAGCAGGACAGCAGACAAACTAATAAACAAAAGCACAAATGTTTGCATACACCCACATCTTGCGACCTTCTACATCCGGGTGTAGCGTTCCATAGACCCGGATGTTCAGACCCCATACATCCGGATGTTCAGCCGAAAATCATACTACTTTACTAATAATAAAATACCTATCTATCACAAATAGCCTATTTGATTTTGTGATAGATGTGTGATAGATGAAAACGCCATCTATCACACATCTCACGCTTTAATTAACAAAGCACACAGGCAAAAGCGTGATAGAGTGATAGAGATTTATGAACATCATGAATTCTTCGTCATGGCAATTACATATTATTATACCATACCGGTCCCGGCCGGTTGCCCATTTCAAACTCCAATGTGTCACCATTCATAATCTGCTCATGGGTAATATAGCTCTTGTCATACGGTCGGCCATTCAACTTCACAGATTGAACATAGATATTTTCACGGCTTACAGCCGGAGCCAAGACCGCAAAAGTTTTGCCGTTTGCCAAATGCATCTTCACTTCTGGAAATATCGGAGTTCCGATCTCATACTTGCCACTGATCGGATCAACCGGATAGAAGCCCATCGAACTGAATACGAACCAAGCCGACATCTGTCCGCAATCTTCATTCCCACAAATACCGTCCGGAGCATTCTGATATAGGTTGTGCAGGACCTCCGCCACATACTTCTGCGTCTTCCAGGGCTGTCCTACTTTATTATATAAATAAATCACATGATGGCTCGGTTCGTTGCCATGTGCGTATTGCCCGATCATACCGGTACTGAAGATCGGCAGGTCTTCTGTCGATTTCGGAACATAGGTGAACATACTGTCCAGTTTCTCAGCGAAACGCTCCTTGCTTCCGACCAGGCCGACCAGACCGTCCAGATCCTGAGGTACAGACCAGAAATATTGCCAGCCATTACTTTCACATATATCTTCGGTATAGTCGTCGGGGCTGAAGTTTGCAGCGAAGTTTCCTTTCTCGTCACGCGGCTGCATGAAAGAAGTGGCCGGATTATAAACATTCCGGTAGTTCTGAGCACGTTTGTAGAATTCATCGGCGATCTCTTTCTTGCCCATCTTCTTTGCCATTGTTGCAATACAATAATCATCATAAGCATATTCCAATGTCTTGGATAACGACCAGTTCTCCCATTTCTTGGGATCGCCGTAGGCCGGGACATACCCTAACTTCTTGTAATCACCGATTCCCCGGTAATCATCACGGTTGGCCGTAGCAATACAAGCCTCAAGTGCTTTTTCCGGATCGAAATTGCCGATACCTTTCAGATACGCATCCACAATTACGGGAACGGCATGATATCCGATCATCATATTGGTTTCCCAGCCATACAAATTCCACAATGGCAAAGCCCCGTTCTGTTCATAGAATTTCAAGAAACCTTTGATCATATCATTTGCACGTTCCGGTTCGGTATAGGTAAATAGCGGATGAGAAGCGCGATAAGTATCCCACAACGAGAAAGTGGAATAGTTCGTCCATCCGTCCGCTTTATGGATCTGCTGATCCGGGCCGTAATAGGAACCATCCACATCACTGTAAATTGTCGGAGCGATCATGGAATGGTACAAAGCAGTATAGAACTTCACCAGATCATCAGTATCCGAGCTTTTCACCTCTATTTTAGAAAGCTGCTTGTTCCATGTTTTGGCAGCCTGCGCTTGATAATAATCGAAATCGTCTTTCGAAACCTCCGCACGCAGGTTCTTGCCTGCTCCTTCCATACTGACACCGGATATACCTGTCGTTACTAAAATTTCCTCATCTTTCTCCGTATTGAAATCGAAACGGGCAATATAGGCCGTACCGATCCTGCCACGATCTTTCGTTACGATAGAAGTTGTGTCCATATGGCAAGCCATGAAAGGTTTCGAGAAACGAGTCTCAAAATAAACATGCTGCAAAGGAGACCAGCCTTGCGAGAAACGATATCCCCGGATCGTCATCGAATCGACCACTTCTATATACGAATCCAACGTGAAGTCCCAGTTCATCGCCTTTTTGAGGTTCAAGAATACGGATGCCTCTGCTTTGGGGAACGTATAACGCTGAATACCGCAACGTTCAGTCGCGGTCAACTCGACATTAATATTGTAATCTTTCAGCAGCACACGGTAATAGCCAGCCGAAGCCATCTCGTCATTGTGCGAAAAAGTCGAATAGACGCCCAAAGGAGCAGGTGCCTCCTTATACGGACGAGTCACCGGCATGAAAGAGATATCGTACAAATCGCCCGCACCTGTCCCTGACAAATGGGTATGGCTGAAACCGGCGATAGTCGTGTCGGGATAAAAATAACCGGAAATACGGTCCCAACCGGGAAGCCCGTTGTCAGGACTCAACTGAACCATTCCGAAAGGGACTTGCGCTCCCGGATAGGTATTACCCGTAAAGTCTGTCCCGATAAAAGGATTTACATATTGTGTATAATCATCCGCCTCCTGTTGTTTTTCCGGCGTGCAGGCTGCCAGAGCCAGCAAGGAGACCGCCAATAAAGATATGTGCCTCATGTTTACTTTATGTTTTAGTCTTGACAAAGATAAAAAAAGAGACGTACAATAAAAACTGTACGTCTCTTCTATAACTATTTTACGATGTCCGTAGTTTTAGGCTGGTGCGATTTCCGTACTATCTTCATCCTCGTCATCTGCATCTCCATTCGTGTCATTCTTCACAAAGAACGCACTCAATTCGAACAATCCATACAGCGGGAAGAATACGATACCCAATGTGAACGGGTCACTACTTGGGGTGATAAATGCAGCAGCAACCAACAACCCCACGATAGCATGCCGTCTGTATTTGTGGAAGAACGAACGTTTCAACAAACCGATCTTCGACAACAGCCACGAAACCAACGGCATTTCAAAAACGATTCCCATCACAAAGATCAGCATCAGGAAATTATCCATATACGAATCCAAAGAGACCTGTTCCGTTATATTGGCACTCAACTGATAAGTTGCCAAAAAGCGCAGCGTCATCGGGAATACCATAAAATATCCGACAGCACATCCGATAAAGAACATGATTGTTCCCAAAAGAAATACCCATTTGACATTTTTCTTCTCATTCTCATACAAAGCCGGACTAATGAACTTCCAGATTTCCCACATCAGATAAGGGAAAGTAAGCACAAGTGCCAACCAGAACGAGGTGGTCATGTGAGTAAAGAACTGAGATGCCAATCTGATATTAAACACATCCACATGAAAATTATCATTACAGAAATCAGGCAGAACATCAAACCACGGACTGACATTGACCAACCACTGGTTCAAATCGCACAACCATCTGTAAAAGATAAAATCGGAATAACAGGGTGCCAATACTACGCGGTCAAATATACCATCGCTACCACGCATAAAGGCAAAACTGCCTATCGCAAAGATAAAGAGCGCTAAAAAAGAACGGAACAGAGTCCAACGAAGTGCCTCCAGGTGGTCCCAGAAGGACATTTCTTCTTGTTCTAATTCTGCCATCTTTTACTTTTTATCGGTATCGTCTATCTTAATGTCGTCTTCTAATCCTTTTACACCGTCTTTAAAGTTTTTCACACCTTTACCGATACCTTTCATCAGTTCAGGTATTTTTTTACCACCGAAAAGTAACAAAACAATAATGGCAATGATGATAATCTCGCCAGTTCCTAAATTTCCAAGAAATAATAATTGATCCATGATATTGTATAAATTAGTCGTTAATATTCCTGTTATCGATGGGGCAAAGATACAATTTGTAATGAATAGTACCCCAATTATTCTAAATTTATTACCTTTGCGCCATCTTAAAAAACTGAAATTAGAAAAAGATTAGAAAAAATGAAAGCGTATGTATTTCCCGGTCAGGGTGCCCAGTTTGTCGGAATGGGAAAAGACCTTTATGAAAACAATCCTCTTGCAAAAGAGATGTTTGAAAAGGCTAACGAAATCCTCGGTTTCCGCATCACGGATCTGATGTTCGCCGGAACAGACGAAGATCTGCGCCAGACAAAAGTGACACAGCCTGCCATTTTCTTACACTCAGTCATTCTTGCAAAAACATTAGGTGACCAGTTCAAACCGGATATGACAGCCGGACACTCTTTAGGAGAATTCTCCGCGCTTGTTGCAGCCGGAGCCTTGTCTTTCGAAGACGGACTTGTTCTGGTATCCAAACGTGCTATGGCGATGCAGAAAGCCTGCGAAGCCACACCCTCGACAATGGCTGCCGTTCTGGCATTGCCGGACGAAAAAGTAGAAGAGATCTGCGCAAGCATCGAAGGTGAAGTCGTCGTATGTGCAAATTACAACTGTCCGGGACAGCTTGTCATCTCCGGCTCCGTACCCGGTATCGATGCCGCATGTGAAAAGATGCTGGCTGCCGGTGCAAAACGCGCACTGAAGTTGAAAGTCGGCGGTGCATTCCACTCTCCTCTGATGGAACCGGCTCGTGCAGAACTGGCTGCCGCTATCGAAGCGACTCCGATCCACAAACCGTCTTGCCCTGTTTACCAAAACGTAAGCACGAAAGGAGAAACCTGCCCTGAAACAATCAAGACTAACCTGATTGCCCAGCTGACCGCCCCGGTCCGTTGGACACAGAGCGTTCAGAACATGATTGCCGACGGTGCCGATCATTTCATCGAACTAGGTCCGGGCGCTGTACTTCAAGGATTAGTGAAAAAGATCAATAAGGAAGTAACGACAGAAGGCATGCAATAAACAGTTTGCTTCATTCATATAAAAAGGTTGGTAGGAAAGTTCTTCATCGAACACCTACCAACCTTTTCTCATATCACTACTTCAGATTCCACCACAAGGCAGTCTCCACCACATCCGGTCCGCCCAACAGTTCGAGGGCTTTATTATAACCTTCCAGGTTGTTCGTCTGGATATTGGCCGGATAGCGATAACGCTTCGGATAAAACTCCAAACGGCATTCTTTTGAAGTGGCAACTGTCAAGGGAACCTGGTTCAACGGGTTATAGTCTTTTTCGACAGCCTGATTCTCGAAAAAAGGCAAACCGATACGGCGATGGTCGCTCCAAACTTCCTCGGGCAACCAGGGAACCTGAGCAATATATTTCTGTGTGAAGATCTTCGTCATCGCATCGTTATTATATGCACCGCCACAATAGATGGAATTTTTCGGATATGTATAAGTCATCGTCTTGTTCTCTTTTGTGTACGGATCAACATAGTTTACGATATAAGGCTTTGCCTCCGTTGTATGGTCGAAACTGACAGATGTCCCGATCCGATTATATTCGGTAGAAGACAGATAAGCACCGACTTCACTCAACAAGCCGTGGTACTCGAAGCTCGCAGTCACTCCGTTCTCGTAGTTCGATTTGGGAGAACCCGGAACATCCCAACCACGCACGCCGGCTTCAGCCAGCAAGAAATAACTTTCCCAAGGACCGAAATAGACACGTTTCTGAGTACTCATGCGGTATTGCTTCGACATGGACGGATAGTTATAGTTTTTTCCGGTCAATTCGGTAGCCAAACTACCTTTCACATCCCATTCACCGGCCACCCATGTTCCCCAAGTATATCTAGGATCGATTGTCAGCATCGGCTTCGTGTTATCATCCGGATCGAACAGGGAGACCGGTTTCACCTCGCTGGCCGCCCCGATATAATCGGAATAAACCACACCATCGTTCCATCCTACTACACTAAATAACTTCGGTGCACGTGGATCGACATATTGTGGAACGCCGTCGAAATAAAATCCGGCACACGGATCGTTCGTCGTCAACGGAAAATGCCTATCCAAATACAAGCCCATGTAAGTATGCGGGTTCTTCAGATGTGCTTTCAATGAATCAGGTAGTGGAAATTCGTTACTTCCCAAGCCGACCACGAGATTCTTGAATGTAACGGACATCGCCTGTGCATTCCAGGTACGGGACATAACGCTGGTCAGGTCGCTCCATCCGTCCTTTTCCTGTACACCGGCAAGTTCGGAAAGTGAAGAAATATATCCTTTGGAAGCGGCATCTTCAAACTCTCTTTCAGCCAGCTGCGGGTTTGCATTCACGATACGCATTGCCAGGCGCATACGCAGAGAATTGGCATATTTCTTCCACATATTCACATTTCCGGCATAGAAAGCGTCTTCAGCCGACATCGGAGACATATCAATTGACGGGTCGAGCGCGGCTTCCGCCTCCTTTAGTTCTTTGAGAATAAAAGTATAAATCGCTTCTACACTGTCGTACTCGCCCGGAACGCCCGAAAAAGCATCCAACGCCGGAATCGGCCCGAACCCGTCAGAGACCTCCGAGTTCAGGTAAGCCCGCCAGATACGCGCCATCTGGATCACATTTTTATAATACGGATAGAGATCAGATTCACCATCGGCCACTTTCTTCTCGCCCAGTTGAACGGCTTTAGTCGCCTGATTTAACCATTTCACGGCATAGTCGTTGCTCAGGTAGCGCGTGATATAATCATTATTATCCGTACCGATCGTGAAACCGCTTCCCCGATTGAAACGAGACGCCCGGTTCCAAGTCAGGATAAACATACGTTCGGCGATCTCCGGATTCATCTGGTCACCGACGATCGAGGCATTCAAGAACCATTCAGGCTTTACCTTGCTTTCATCCACCTGGTTCGGATCTTCATTTATCTCCTGAAAATCGTTACAGGAAGAAAACAATGCCGCCATAGAGAATAGGCCTGCTAATATTTTATTTTTTGTGTTCATATTATGTTGTTTCTTTTTATATCCTTTACAAAATGATTGCAAATTATCAAAAACCGACCATCCGGTCTTCCGGAAAGGTTTTGTAAGCTTTTTAAAACCCGACCGTTACGTTAAACGTGAACGAACGGCTCGTCGGAGCGGCCCCGTTTTCGAAACCAGTCGCATTCGTGTTGGTTGCCGAAACGGATTCGGGGTCAATACCTGGCAAATTGTAATGGATCATCCATACATTGTTGCAGGTAGCAGACAGATTCAAACGCTGGAACGGCGTCTTTTTCAGCATCGCTCTGTTGAACGTATATCCTAAAGTAATGTTACGTAGACGAATATTGGTTGCGTCATATGTGAAAACCTCCGGCAAACCGTAATTACCGGTCGATCCGATCCGCTCCCAATAGTTCTGGTGAGTGACCGGAACATTGTTTTCCACATATCCTCCGTCTTTCTTGACAACCGTGTTAGGCACGACAAAATCCTGACGTTCACCGTTCACAACCGTTCCGGCTGCATTACCACGGACAAATAGGTTGGAAGCTGTTGCCGAATAGATGTCGCCACCGATACGGAAATCGACCAGGAAACTCAAGTTAAACCCTTTATATGAAAAACTGTTCGTCAAACCCAGCATCCAGTCCGGACTTTGGTTACCCACCTTGCTCTTTTCAGCAGAGATCAGAGGTAGGCCGTCGTCTCCCACAATCACTTTGCCATAATGCGGACTGTCCTTGTCCGTCACACGCAGAAAGGTCTGTCCGTAAATATCACCATAATAACTGCCTTGTGCCGCCACGATCTGGATCGCATCCAATGTCTTGATGTCATAAAGCGTCACGCCCGGATACAGGTCGATGATCTTATTGCGATTCAAGGAGAACTGGGCTGTCGCTTTCCAGTTGAATCCCTGCATGTCCGGACTCTGGAAAATGGCACCGTTCAACGAGATTTCCAGACCTTCGTTCTGGATATTACCGGCGTTCACCTTGCGGGAACTATACCCGGCAAACGGGTCGAGCGGCAGGTTCAGCAACTGGCGGGTCGCATTCGTCTTATACCAGGCGAAATCCAAACCCAAGCGGTTCTGCAGGAAACGCACGTCGAGACCGGCTTCCCATGATTTGATCAACTCGCTTCGTACGCTCGAATCAAACAAGATTTGGCCGGGAGCAGCCGTCGTATTCCCGTTTTCGTCTTTTCCTACCGTGTAATTATTGTACAATTGATAGGGATCAAGATCATTACCGACTTCCGCATAAGAAGCCCTCACCTTTGCAAAGGTGAACCACTCCGGCATGTTTCCGCCGATCTTAGGTAACATATCCGAGATCACACCGGAGAGACTGACCGAAGGATAGAAATAAGAGCGATTGTCTTTGGACATAGTAGATGACCAGTCGTTACGGGCTGTCACGTCTAAAAACAGATAGCCGTCCCAGTTCAGTTGCAATGATCCATAAAGGGAATTCATCTTCCGGCGGATCAACTCGGAGGTAACGGTCGGTTTATTAATGCCGTTGTTCAAGGAGAAAAGGTCTGGAACCAGCAATTCACCAGCCGAAGCGTTCATCTTGGTTCGCTGCTGCATCATCAGGTTACCTCCGAATGTCACGAAACCGCCCAAGCGGTCCAGCAGGTTGTCTTTGCGTGCGGTAGCCAGGAAGCTGTAGTTATTTTCGTAGAATGTCTCAGAACCTTCATTATACAGGCCGCGGGGCGAGGTGTTACCGCCGGCATATACTTTCTCATTTTTGGTCGTCGTATAATAGTCGGTACCGCCACGCAGTTCGATATCGAACCAGTTGGTCGGCGCATACTTCAACGATACGTTACCCAACAGACGGTTACGGGTATCATTGTTCTGCCGGTATTTGGTCACCCAGTACGGGTTTTCCTGCGGGTTCTTGGAGGCATCCCACCAGATCATATTGCCTTCTTCATCCACGCTGCTCTTAAATTCCTTAACATTCAAGGAACGAGGCAGACCGTATATCGTGTTGAACGCATTTGACGGGTTCACGCCTTGGATCGGGCGGTTATGGGCATTCATATTTATATAGTTCACTTTGGCATCCACCTTCCATTTCTCCGCCTTATCGAGAAACGTGGTGGCACGCAACGTAACGTTCGTCTTATTCAGTTTCGATTCCGGTGTGATACCGGCATCATCCGAACGGTTAATAGATGCGAAGACAGAAGTTCCGTTAACATTCTGCTGGAAACTGACGCCTTCGTTAAAAGAGGTTCCTGTATGGAAGAAAGCATCGATATTATCATATGTCTGGAGAGGCACTTGGCGTCCGAGCCAATCCGTCACAGTCTGGCCTTCAGCTTTCGGTCCCCAACTCAAACGGGACTGGTTGTCATAAACTCCGACCGATCCTTGTCCGAAGCTGTTTTGCATATCCGGTTTCAAGAAAATGGATTCAGCCGTGATACCAGCATTCACCGTAATCCCCAGCCCTTCGTTTTTCCGTCCCGATTTGGTCGTGATCAGGATCACGCCGTTACCGGCCCTCGAACCGTAAAGTGCAGCTGCCGAAGCTCCTTTCAGGACCGTCATCGATTCGATATCTTCAGGGTTAATATCAGAAAGGCCGTTACCCATATCGGCTCCGGAATTACCCCAAACATCATCCACACCGCCTGTAAAATTATCCATCGGCGTACCGTCCACCACGATCAATGGCTGATTGCTACCGGTCAGCGAACTGTTACCACGGAGCACGATCTTCGAAGAACCTCCCACCCCGTTACTGGAGCGTACAATCTGTAAACCGGAAACTTTACCAGACAACGAATTGGCCAAATTTGGTTCGCGGGAAGACAACAACTCGTCTCCCTTCAATTCCTGCATGGCGTAACCTAACGCTTTTTTATCACGCTTCATACCCAAAGCAGTCACGACTACTTCATCCAATTTTTGCGTGTCCTCTTCAAGATGTACAGACAAAGAGGCTTGTCCTGCATAAGGAATCTCCTGTGTGGCGTAACCGATAAAGGATATTTGGATAATATCCCCATTTTTTACCCCATCCAACGTAAAGTTGCCATCCATATCGGTCATTGTCCCGTTGGTGGTTCCTTTTATAACAACAGACGCGCCGGCAACCGGTCCCAAAGCATCTTCGACGGTTCCCGTTACTTTTGCATTTTGTTGGGAAATGTCAGTGTCTGGATTACCTGCACTTGAAGCCGAGTATATATTCCCGGAGAAACATAACGTGCTCGCAAGCAAAACCATGCTGACAGGCTTAATTCTTTTCAACATAACTAATGTTTTTTGTTTAAATTATGATACATGTCTTGGCTGAAACCAACATCTTTTTTGATATATGTAACACAAAAAAAGAGAAGTTGTTTTGTATTTAACCTTTCGGGTAAAAGCAGATCATGCTGAAAAAGTAATCCGAAAACATATTGACAAATTGTTTCACAAGGACAGAGAAACAAGAAGAAAAGACAAATGGAGAAATACAAGAAACTTTTTTTTCGATTCGGGAACAAAAAATAAAAAAGGATGCGGCAGGAAATGGTTATCTGAGTGATGAAACGATTGCGAATCGTGCATCAGATGCCTTATTAAACTATATGGAAGCATGTTATGAAAAGAATGGAAATCTGGATGCCAAAGCACAGAGCTATTGGAGAGCTTTTCGCGAACGTGCTCATCCCGATACAGATTATAATAAGACAATCGCTGCTACTGTTATGAGCGAAGAGGCCAAAAATGACTGGGGAGAGGAGAGACTTATTACGCTGGGCAACTGGTCAATCCAACCTTGTATAACATCGATCGGCTGACCGTTTGCCATTAAAAAACCATCGACCATACCACGGGTCACACCGACACCATAATCGCCTAACCACACTCCTACACCGACACAATGCACCTAGCCGAGACCTTTACTATACAGCACTTCGCTATAAGACGATATATCCACAGCCAAGAACATATCCATATATGGGTTAGCAGGCTCCTTTTTCTTTTCCCGGCCATCCCGGACCATTCGGAACGAATGCTGTATTTTTGAATATGAATCCATTTGGTTAGGGTTCTTACCGAATCATTCCATCGAAAGCTATTATTGTTGTTTACAACTGGTTTTCCTGTTCTACCGCTTTTTGTAATAATTACACCAAAGGAACACAAACCCTGCAAATGGAAGAAACGGCAGCATCTTTCAATGCAGAAATATTCTCAATATCCTGCGGGTTGACAGCGTTGATACCACCTTCCATGCCATCAATCAAAACCAATGGACTACCACTGGAGGAAGATTATCATCCATATTCGTCATGATGCCGTTAGTGGTTCCTTTTAACAATCACAGAAGCTCCGGCAACAGGATTAGGCTAATAGGTCTGATTCTTTTGAATCATAATTTGTGTTCCATGATATTGAAAGAATTACTCTGATTTTCATAATAACTTCTTATTCAATGAAACAAGCAGGCTCACACATCTTTGTGTTTTCAATGTTTAAAATGATATTAGTTCTAAAAGAACTATGGTATTTTTAGCTTTAATACATTTTGATACAACTTCATAACAATATGATTTTCAATAAATTAAACAAGTAAAATATATTATGCAATAATTACTTAAAATACACAAGTCTCTTTAAATTACTTCTGTTAACAAATTAGCAGAAGTACGACCATGTTTTTTATTTATCTATTTTTATATAGTTACATATTTCCAATGGATACATTATTCTGATAAACAGAATAATACCTGTGTAATACCAAAAGAGTAAAATGTTAAAAAAGAAACTTCTACGTATTTTTTTTAGAAAAATAACAGTACAACGGAAAATTTTCATATCTTTGACACCGATATGAAATGTGCAGAGTTCTTTTAGAACTAATTACAAACACAGATAAACTTTATACGCAAAAGCTAAAAACTCTAACATTTTGTATATATGATGTAGAAAAGCGATAATAAGCGCCATCATTTTAATTAAAAGAGCATTCTTTCAATTAAATATAAGACACAAATTATGTTGAAAAATTTCAAACCTATCAGCTTAATCTTGCTGGCAGGTGCCACTTGTTTCCCAGCAAGTATATTTGCAGAAACAATGCCCTCCAAGCAAGGTATGAACATTTCCCAGCAGAACGGAAAAGTTACAGGTACTGTGGTAGATGATCTAGGGCCTGTTGCCGGAGCATCGGTCGTAGTGAAAGGAACAACCAATGGAAACATTACCGACATGGATGGTAATTTCACATTGGAAGGTGTAAAAAATGGAGACATCATTCAGATCTCTTTCATTGGTTACACAACTCAAGAAATCAAATACACAGGACAATCCACTCTTCAAATCAAATTAGCGGAAGACACTCAAAAACTGGAAGAAGTCGTAGTCGTTGGCTATGGTGTACAAAAGAAGGTAAACCTGACCGGCGCTGTAGGGATTGCAGATAGCGAAATTCTGGAAGATCGTCCGATCGGAAACATTGCACAAGGTTTGCAAGGAGCTATTCCAAACTTGAATATTGATTTCGCCAGTGGTAATCCAAATGCAGCTACTACATTTAATGTACGTGGTGCAACTTCACTGAATGGAGGACAAGCACTATTGTTAGTCGACGGAGTCGAAACATCAGACTTGTCTTTGCTTAACCCACAAGATATCGAAAGCGTATCAGTATTAAAAGATGCTGCCTCTGCTTCTATTTATGGTGCCCGTGCCGCTTTTGGCGTTGTATTGATCACAACTAAAAAAGGGAAAAAAGAACAAAAAGTTCAAATCAACTACAATAACAACTTTTCTTGGTCGATGGCCTCTCGCTTACCGGATGGTGTTTCTTCCGATAAGTGGATTCGTGCCATGAATCAGGCAAACGTGAACAATGGCAGCGGACAGTATTTCAAAGATGAACACGTTCAGGCTGTAGATGATTTCATTGCGGGGAGAGGTCCTTCTGCATTTTATACAACAGACAATTCAATAACTGCTGCCGGACAATGGGCTTATGCTGGGAACACCGATTGGTTCGACGTAATGTACAAACCGTCATTCATGCAACAGCATAATGCAAGTATCAGCGGTGGTTCAGACAAGACGACTTACTACGGCTCTATTGGTTATAAAGGACAAGATGGTATTTTGCAATATGGTACGGATAAATACAAACGTATTAATATGTCTTTCAACTTTTCCACTCAGATTACAAAATGGTTGGAAGTAACTTTCCGTACAAAATATAACCGCAATACAAGTGATTATCCCTACACCAGCAATTTTAATTTAGGAAACATTTTTTACGAAATCTATCGTGGATTCCCAACTATTCCTGTTTACCTACCAGATGGTAATAATTTTGCAGGTATAGCAGGTAGCAACTTCAACTATAACTTTGCTGGTTTACTAGATGGAGCTGGGCGAGACAAAACCAACTCGGATGACTTTTGGTACACTGCCGCCTTTAATCTGACACCGTTAGCCGGTTTATCAATCAAGGGAGATTATACCGGAAACAAATTCTATCAAGATCAAACCCAGCACGGCAAGATACTGTATCAGACAATGCCAGAAGAAAGTACGTTATCTCCGCTATCCGTTGGTACACCTGGAGGTGTAACAAAAGCTAATTACGGAGATACTTATCAAGCATTGAACTTATGGGCTGACTACAAGAAGTCATTCAATGACAAGCACAATTTAGGTGTAATGGTCGGTTACAACCAAGAAAGCAAAAAGACGACTAAATTAAGCGTAAGCACTAGTAATCTATTTGATAACAATTTCCCTGTCACCGATTTGGCCAGTACTTATAACATGCCAAGTGAAGAAGCAACAATCTGGGCTGTACAGGGTGCGTTCTTCCGTTTGAATTATGATTACATGCAAAAATATTTGCTTGAGGTAAATGGTCGCTATGACGGTTCATCCAAATATATGTCTGGTGATCGTTGGGGATTCTTTCCCTCGGTATCAGCAGGTTGGCGTATCTCTGAAGAAAGTTTCTTCGAACCAGCTCGTAATATTTTCGACAACCTAAAAGTCAGAGCTTCATATGGCTCATTAGGCAATCAAGTTACAGATGGCAATTTCCAATATTTAAGTTTCTTGACAAGCGAATCTTTGGCCTATCTGATGAACGGCGGTATCATTAGTGGCTTGAAAGCTCCGACATTGGCTAGTACAAACATCACATGGGAAAAAGTTTACACAACCAATATCGGTTTAGACTGGACTATGCTGAACGGCCGTTTCACTGGATCTTTTGACTATTACATCCGCGATACAAAAGGAATGGTCGTAAACAAAACTTACCCGGCTGTATTAGGAACGACAGGAGGTAAAGAGAACTTGGCAGATATGAGAACCAAAGGTATGGAGTTATCTTTAACGTGGAACGATCAGATCAAAGACGTGGCCGGCAGTCCTTTGGATTACTCTATCGGCATCGGTATCTCAGACAACACTTCTGAGATCACGAAGTATGATAACCCGACATTAAGTTTGGATGAAACTCATTACCAGGGAAAGAAAATCGGTGAAATTTGGGGATATGTAACAGATGGCTTCATTAAAGATGAAGCTGAAGCCCAAGAAATGGCCAATAAACAGGCTTTCATCAGCACAACTTGGAAACCAGGAGATATTCGTTATGCAGATTTGAACGGTGATGGAAAAATTGACCGTGGGAATAATCGTGTTGGTGATTCGGGCGACAAAAAAGTCATTGGTAATACAACTCCCCGCTACAATTTCAACCTCAACTTGAGTGGTTCATGGAAAGGTTTTGACTTACGTCTGTTCTTCCAAGGTACAATGAAACGCGACGTATGGTTGGACTCTCCTGTATTTTGGGGATACAAGACAGGTATTTGGTGGGCTAACTTAAATGATTACATCATCGATAACTCTTGGAGTGAAACCAATACGAACGCTTACTATCCTATTCCGACTTGGAGTGATAGAAGTAAACAAACACAGACAAAATATCTGCAAAACGGTGCTTTTATCCGTCTGAAAGATGTTACATTAAGCTACACTATTCCTAAAGCGCTCATCAATAAATACGGCATTGGTCAGCTAAAAGTGTTCGTAAGCGGTCAGAATCTTTGGGAAGCTACAGGATTGTACAAATACCTCGATCCGGATGCTGTAGGCAGACGTGACAATAACGGTAACTTGAAAGTTGACGACAACGGTAGTGTTTACCCGTTCACCCGTTCTTATTCATTTGGTATCAACGTAACATTCTAAAAACAGACAAAGTAACATGAAAAAGTCAATTATATTATTTGGTGGTTTATTGTTCCTCACAACCCAAAGTTGTGATGTACTGGATAAAGAGCCATTAGACTCTATCAGTACACAACAATACTTTGCAAATGCCAATGCACAGGCATTAGAGCAATATTGTAATGATTTATATCCCAAATTAATCACCGGACATGGAAATCCGAACGAATATAATTTTGGGATGATGGAAACTGATTTCCAGTCTGATGACCTACTTCCGTGGGACGCAAACTCTGTAGCTTTCAGTCAACACAGCATTTCTACAGCAGACAATGACAATTGGAAATGGGAAAATATTCGTGCTTGTAATGCTTTTATGCAAGATTACGAACTATCCCCGGAAACCGAGGCCGTAAAACATCGTTATGCTGGTGAAATTTTATTCTTCAAGACATTGGATTACTTTAATAAAGTAAAACGCTTTGGCGATGTACCTTGGTATGACAAAGTATTGGTTCCTGGAGACGAAGACCTATACAAAGGCCGCGATTCCCGTATTACCGTTGTAGCAAACATGATAAAAGACATTGATCAAGCGATTGAATGGTTACCCAAAAAAGAAACGACAGGTGTCTACCGCATCAGCAAAGACGCTGCACTTGCATTAAAGGCACGTATATGTTTATTTGAAGGAACTTTCCGCCGTTATCATAATATGGAAGGTGATACCGAATTGCTCAAAGCCGCTTATGAAGCAGCAGGCGAACTGATGAAATCCGAATATGGCTATTCATTGTTCCAAGGTTCAAAACCTGGTAAAGCCTATTATGAATTATTTATCCAAGCAGATTACAACTCCAATCCTGAAATTATTCTGTCGAAGGAATATGATCCGACTGTCGGCAAAGGAAATAACTTAAGCCGCCAAATTGCAGTTGGTGAATCTCCTATCGGTTTGAGTCGTGACGCTGTTGAAGATTATTTGTGTGCAACAACAGGAAAACCAATCTCTATGTGCGGCTGCGAAGGGCACTCTCATCATACTACATTAATCGCCGAACTAAAGAATCGAGATCCGCGTTTACTACAAACAGTACCGACTCCCGAAGCTGGTGAATACACCTATTACCTAGAAGGGAAACGTCCGGATATCGGTAAATATACCAGTGGAAGTGTTAGTACATCTACGGGATATGGTGTTATCAAATATTACAATCCGTCAGAATACACATCATCTCATCATATTGGAACATTAGACGCTCCAATCTTCCGTTATGCAGAGATTCTTCTGATACGTGCAGAAGCAGGAGCCGAACTTGGCCAAGATCCCGAATTAGATAAAACAATCAACGCTTTGCGTGATCGGGTTGGTTTTAATCACCATTTGACAACAAATCCGATTGAAGACCCGAAATTGGTTGCCGAATATCCAACAATCAAAGGCCCGAACGCCAACTTGATCCGCGAAATCCGCCGTGAACGTCGTGTTGAACTAATGGCAGAAGGTTATCGTTATCACGACTTAATGCGTTGGGCCTGCGGTATTCGCCTGAACCAACCGAAATTGGGTATCATTCCAGACAAAGCAACAAGTGAGAATGATTTAAATGGATATAATACAAAAGATTATGAATCCATTAAATCCGGATTAGGTTTCGTAAACGGTGCCATTGATGTTTATACAAAACGAATGACAAATCCAGTTCCAAACTTTATAGATCCCAAGAACTATTTGTTCTCTATTCCGACAAACCAAATCGGATTAAATCCTAATTTAAAACAAAATCCGGGATGGGATTAATTGAAATATTTTGATAATTTTTTTTCAAAAGGTCTGCTCTTCATAACAGAAGGGTGGACCTTCTTGTATTTGAAAAATCCACATTATTTCATAGCTTTTGATTTTAAGGTCCATCTTCACAACTTCAGCAAACAATTCATATATATCAACTCCCTATAAATACTGAAATACCAAGAATATGAAGTGATTTAAGACTACACAATTCACATAGTTCAAAACAACTATTTAATCAGTTACAAAGAAAGTGAAAGAGGTAAGTGCTACCTTCTTATAAGTCTATTAAATGAGACAGTAATCATACAATATGATTTAAAAAAATACATACAGCTTATTGGCTATCGAGGAAAAGGCACTGACCTACAGAGAGAAGATGTATACCTTATTCCACAAAACAACTATCTTTCTATAAATGGATAATACTTCTTTTCACAGCCAGAAGATATCGAGTTCAAAACATATATGTTTTAAAAACGAAACACCTATGTTTTGAATTCGAAACATAGGTGTTTTGAAATAAGAAATATAAACGATCACATCAATAGTCTTTCTCATTCGCCAGATTCCACATATTCAGAAAAGAGGCTTTCGTTATGTCGACAATCTTATTCCAGTTTATCTTTTCCACATGGTCGCTTGGCATATGATAGTCAGGATGACCATCCGTATGGTACCAGATGACCGGAATATCCAAAAGAGCGAACGAAGCGTTATCGCTCCCCCCTACCGGCTTATCCCACGGACGATAATCAGGAGTCAGATTCAAGCCATATTTCTTGATATCGTTTTTCAACCAATCGCCAAACACAGGATGCGCTTCCGTATAGAAATAAACGACATGCATCGGCTTGGACTCGTCTTTATTACGGCCAATCATGTCGTAATTCAGATACCCCTTCACCTTATCCATCTCCGAGAATGTCTGCACGAAATATTTGGAGCCTAACAAGCCTTTCTCTTCACCATCCCAGAAGGCGAAAATAACGGTTCGCTCCGGTTGAACCCCCGTCGCTAAAAACGCCTTAGCGACCTGCAGGACAGCTGAAACACCCGAAGCATTATCGTCGGCCCCGTTATAGACCCGGTCACCGTCCAGCATCGGGTCAAAGCCGAGATGATCGTAATGGGCGCCAATAATCACATATTCGTTCGGGTTCTTACCCTCGATCTTCCCCAAGATGTTGTTCATCGACAACTTCTGATGAACACCTTGTTTCAACTTCGCGATCGAATCCGGATGAACCTGGAAACGGCCCTTCTTCTGCCGTTCCTTGTTATAAGCCTCAAAAGGTTGGTAATAGGATTCGAACAGAGGTTCGATCCCCATCGTTTTCAAATTAGATACAATATATTCACCGGCAATACGCCCACCACGGAAACCAGCTTCACGCCCTTCCAATGCATCGCTTGCCAGAAAACCGATATAGGCCTCGGCATTTGCCCTGTTAATGACATCCAGCCCTTTCTTTTCAGGCAACTCGGCCCATAGCGTAGCACTTAGTGCAATAGAGGCTAAAAACAATCCCGTTTTTCTCATTTCGATATTGTGTTTTACAGATTATAGTTTTCTACATTATGCAAATATACGGATATTTATATACATTCGAACTATAATGACAGAACACAAATATGATTTTAGTGTGGTTGTAGACAAGAGCAGGACTGACTTCATTAAAATAAAAAAAGGCCAAACTCCGCTATCTCATAAGCGTCGAATGCCTCCCCCTTTTATCTCTCACCAGTCTTTCAAAAGACTACGGTGAAGAGACTACATCTAACAAATTATTTACTGTTTAATACTCAATTTTTAGAGCTTTCGCTCATTTGGCTCACCAATCTGCGAATCTCAGCATTTACTCGCTGGCACATTGAACCATTTCCTACTGACTGATAACGATCAGCCTGATAACGCAACATCGCTAAAGTACGCATACTTTTTTCGTTTTCTCTCATCATCATAATTTTACTCATTTAAGTTCTCCACGCTTGGAGAACGATTAATAATAACTAAACCTAAACTTTCTTTTTCTTTTTCTTTTTCTTTTTGTTTACAGTGCAAAGATAAGTATTTTATTTGAATTTATGCTGTAAAACATATTCAATGTCTACTATTTAACCATATTTAGGTTTTGATTAAACACTTTTCATCTCGATTTATCTAAACGACAGTAGCCAATTCACCTGTAGTCGAGTCGATTACAAATCCGCGGACCGTTATATCTTTTGGGATCAACGGATGTTTTTGTACTTGAGCCACTGTTTCACGAACGGAACCTTCCAGGGTGTCGAACCCACGCAACCACGATTTGAAATCAATGCCGCAGTAACGCATCATATCGATATGCTCCGAAGGGATACCACGCTTCTTCATTACCTCAATCATCTGTTCGCTGTCCATATGCTTGGCACCGCAATCGGTATGACCGACAATCATGACTTCGTTCACACCTAATTCATAAATGGCAACCAACAGACTCCGGATCACACTTCCGAAAGGATGGGAAATAATCGCCCCAGCATTCTTGATGATCTTGACATCCCCGTTCTTTATTCCCAAAGCTGCCGGCAGCAGCTCCGTAAGACGCGTATCCATACAAGACACTATCGCAATTTTCTTATCAGGATATTTATTGGTGATAAACCTCTCGTATCCTTTACTCTTTACAAATTCACGATTAAATTTCAATAACTCGTCTATCATAACTATCTTATATATATGTAACAGTTCAAAATCAAATAATGTTGAAATGTTTCAACGCATTGTATACACCATTCTCGTCGACAGAGGTGGTCACATAACCAGCTGCACTCATCACGTCTTCGGCCGCATTTCCCATAGCAACCCCAATCCCGACATGGCTAAGCATCTGAATATCATTACCACCATCACCAAAGGCCATACATTCGTCCAGACCGATATGGTAATGTTCCAGCATTTTGTCAATCCCGACCCGTTTACTGCTTCCAAGCGGTACGATATCTGTAAAAAGAGGGTTCCACCGCGTGGATTCACAATGCGACAAGACCTTCATAATACGTTTCTCCTGCTCTGCCGTAAAAAAGGCGATCAACTGGTAGACCGTCTTTCCATAAATATCCTCGATCGGACGGATTGGAGGAGCCGGGAAGTTCAACAGATGAAACACATCATTGACCGCCTTATCCGTATAGTTCATAAAAATCTCGTCTTCCTGCACAAAGGCACAAGGGAATTCGCCTTCTTTTTCCTGGTAACGAACCAAGGCTTCGATATCCTTATCGGGAATGCTATGCTTATAAATCACATCGTCCTTTCCGGCAAACACATAGCCACCATTCAAAGTTACATATCCATCGAACTCAAGATCGCCCAGATTGTTAATCGAACGGCGATGACGACCAGTTGCTATAAATACTTTTATCCCCTTCTTCTTCAACAATTCGATCGCATGAAGGGTAGATTTCGGGACTACATGTGTTTTAAAGCTGACCAATGTCCCATCAATATCAAAAAATACTGCTTTAATCATAACCTAAACTCATTACCTTTTAAACCTCAACAAAGGTAAGAATAATTACGGATTTCCAAAGGTCATATAAAATCACTATATTTGAACGCTGAAACATTTTATTTGCAAACATGAAAACACATCTCTACTTATTGACAATACTATTCATATCCGTTCCATCCGTCTTTGCACAAGAGATTGAGAAAGAAACCGTTCCTGGACAAGAACCAACTTTGGTCGAACGACTTACAGGAGGGAAAAAGGTGATTGAAAGCGCAGAAATGAATTTTCAGCTTTTTACTTCGGCAAACGCCAATTTCATCGGTTCCGATTTCGACGGCATGAACTTCAAGCTGAATCGTGTCCGATTGGAAATAAAAGGGGATGTATGGAAAAACCTTTCCTATCATTACCGGCAGTCGTTTAATAAATATTCGGACCCTTATTCGCTGGACAATCTTTCGTCCTCGCTCGAATTGGCTTATGTCAACCTGAAAGTACATGACAAGTTCGGCTTTACGATCGGTAAGCAGTTTGTCAATTTCGGAGGATACGAATATTTTGTCAATTCGATAAAAGTCCGTGAGTTCAGTGAGTTCAACAACCTACTGACCTGCTATCAGGCTGGTATTTCAGGCAACTGGCAGATCAATCCTGACCACGAACTTTGCTTTCAGATCGTGAACAACCGAAGCGGACAGGACAACGAAATCTACCCGACCGGATTGCCCGACAACACACGAGAAGCAAAAGTTCCTTTCATGTATACGGTAAACTGGAACAGCTACTATTTCGACCGCATCCTACAACTCCGTTATGCCGCTTCCGTAGGACAACAGACACAGAAACGTTATTCTTATTACTTCACCTGCGGCAACACGATCGAGAAAGGACCTCTGCTGACTTATCTGGACATCATGTACACCCGGCAGGGATTGGACCAGCACGGCGTTATCAGCCGTCTGCCAGAGACAGCCCAGACAGCTTGCAATACCGAGTATCTATCGGTCATCGCCGATGTGGACTACCGGATTCACCCGCGCTGGAACCTCTATGTGAAAGGTGCTTATGAAACCGGAAAAGTGTACAAGGCGAACGGACCATTTGCCAAAGGCATGTACCGCCGTTCCTGGAATGCACAGAGCAGTCTCGAATTTTTCCCGATCAAGAACAGTGATCTTTTCATCTTTCTCCTTTATACATATCGCGGCGTAAAACTTGAAAAAGCAGCCTTGGATATGGGAGCAGTCGATCCCGACACGCATCGTATTTCGTTAGGGCTGGTCTATTCGATTCCGGTATTCTAAACTTTCTCTTTCAAGGCAGTTTTGCCACCCTCTATTCCCAGAAATGAAATCACAATGAGGGTGTCAAAATACCTTTGCCATGGCCTTTTAGGAACGGATTTACAAGGGATCATTCAAACAAAGCCGATCCAATCAAATTATACCGGAAATTTTTATTATCATAGACCTCCAAGCCTTTAACCTTGACACCGATCAGTGTCGAGCGATATAGATTCTCCACGTTGAGAACATTGTATTTTCCTTTTGGCAGCTCCATATACTTATCTAAGGGCTGCAAATAGACAACCGTATATACCAACGGGCTGACATAGCCGTTCTGACCGGTTCCTCTGCTCCGTTTCTCGTATTTTTCTGCATCATCCATGCTCACAGGGATAAAGAACGCCTGATCCGGATTAACCGGCATAAAATTGAAACCGTTGAAAGGAATACATTGTTTGGGAGAACTGCCCGAACGTGTCGGATAGGACAATGGATAGCCTTTATGGTCAAAATCATAACCGTTATGGTTATTGTTCACTTTTATGAAATAAGTTTTCGTAAAATCAAAATCGGCCATTCCCTTTTCCAAGCGAGCCTGATATTCGCCTTTCAGTTTACGGAATTTAAACTGATCGCGCCGGCATTCCTGCCCCAATTCTTTATTGACGACACTGATATAATTCAAGACCACCTTGTCGTCTATCGGTAATTTATTGACACGAACACAGCAAATAAACATTTGTTCGAGCGTCATCTCCTCGCATTTTATAACAGGTTCAGGCATATTCACGACGATCTCGCCTTGTTCGATCGCACGATCAATCTCCACGAACAGTTTCTTATCGGGAGCTTTCTCACTTTCCAAGGCAAACACGACAGCTTCGTTCAGGAACATATTCTTATCTTCCGGCCGGATAATCTCACGGATTGTTACCTTGGAGAAAGGCAAATCCTTTCCATTGAACGCCTCATACCGAACCTTTCCATAGGTATCCGTATACGCGTATTTCAAATGGCTATACTTAGTCGAACTCAGATAGAAATCTCCGAGAGTAAGCACATCACCGGTTTTGAATGTATCTCCACTATACGTTTCATACGATTCCTGTGCATAAACAGGGAAAAGAAGGAAAGATAAGCAAAAAAGAAGGCATAAAAAATGTTTCATATTCATTAGATTAGTTAGACCTTTATTTCGTTAAAACGCGATAAAGATAAACTTTTTCCAAAATATATGAAACAAATGATATTACAATAAATAGACATCATTTATATCCAGCTTGAACTGCAGGCCAAGAAATTCAGCTGCTTTCCTGCAAAGTAGCATCCGTCCGGTAAAAATCTCGAAATAGTCCATCACGGCACAAATTTCAGTATTGATCTTTAAATCGAGAGTGATCGTTTTCGAATCCGGCTCCAATATAACATCCGATTTTTCGGCTGCATAATTTACCCGATCATGGATATCGAAATTAATCGTGGAACGGTTACGGACACGGCTGCGACGCACATCCGTCTTATCAGCGATTATCAGAGCAGCTGCAACGGCATTTACAGCAGCAGCCGTCTGTTCGTCATGGTTTCCGATAGCTGTAATAACGGTCGCCACATCTTCAGGCGGCATTCCCATCTTATCCAAAATACGAAAAGCCATCATAGCCCCACTTTGGGCGTGGTCGATGCGGTTCACCACATTGCCTATATCGTGCATGAAACCGGCGATACGAGCCAGTTCCACCTCATGCGCATCATATCCTAACTTCTCCAATAAATCCCCTGCTACTTTCGCAACCTTCGTGCAATGGGCAAAGCTATGCTCCGTGTAGCCGATTGCTTTCAACGACTCGTCCGCTTGTTTGATATAAGTCCGGATCTCTTCGGATTTGCGGACATCTTCATATGTTACATTCATATTTTTATCTTTACTATATACGTTAATTAAACACAGAAATATTCCATTTTGTTCTGCCGAAGAACCAGAAGGACATGAATTTCATATTACAAAAGCCTTTTACCGGTCTTTATTGGAATAATAAAAAGCGGAATCTCATGGTGAGACTCCGCTTTCTATTTTATTCGGGTGAAAAAAGGATTTCCACCCTTAGATGATCATAGTCAAATTATTCTTCTACACTCCAGTTTTCAGCAGCCATACGTTTGTAGCTACGCAGACGCCACTTAGCGTTTTCTTCTGCGGCAGCAAACAATTCAGCAGCTTCAGCTGGATACTGTTTTGCAACAGATGCGAAACGAACTTCACCTTTCAGGAAGTCTTGGAACTTACTCCAATCCGGTTCTTTGGAATCCAATGTGAACGGGTTCTTGCCTTCAGCTTCCAGAGCAGGATTGTAGCGCCACAAGTGCCAGTAACCACATGCAACAGCTTCTTTTTCTTCAGCCTGAGATTTGCCCATACCCTTCTTCAAACCGTGGTTGATACAAGGAGCATAAGCGATAATCAAAGAAGGACCGTCATAAGCTTCAGCTTCGCGGATAGCCTTCAAAGTCTGAGCCTGATCAGCACCCATAGCGATCTGAGCGACATAAACGTAACCGTAAGTAGTAGCCATCAAACCCAAGTCTTTCTTGCGGACTCTCTTACCGGCTGCAGCAAACTTGGCGATTGCACCAACCGGAGTAGCCTTTGAAGACTGACCGCCTGTATTTGAATAAACTTCAGTATCCAGAACCAGGATATTCACATTCTTACCGGAAGCAATCACGTGGTCCAAACCACCATAACCGATATCGTAAGAAGCACCGTCACCACCGATAATCCACTGTGAACGTTTTACCAAGAAGTGGCTCAATTCGGCGATAGTAGCGCAATTCGGACATTTATCCTTAGCTGCTTCAACCATCGGAATGATCAGAGCTGCCAGTTCTTTCGTCTTATCGGCATCGTTCTGATTTTCGATCCATGCAGTGAATGCTTCCTTATATTCGGCCGGAGTGCCTTCATAAGCGATGGCAGCTTCCATTGCATTCTGGATACGTGCACGCATCTTTTCGTTAGCCAATTCCATACCCAAACCGAATTCACAGAAGTCTTCGAACAGAGAGTTAGCCCATGCAGGACCTTCACCCTTTTCGTTTGTCGTATATGGAGTAGATGGAACAGAACCAGAATAGATAGAAGAACATCCCGTAGCGTTAGCAACCATTTCACGATCACCGAACAACTGGGAAATCAGTTTTACGTACGGAGTTTCACCGCAACCGGAGCAAGCGCCTGAGAACTCGAACAACGGAGTTGCGAACTGAGAATTCTTCACATTAGACTTGATGTCTACCAAACTCTGCTTAGAACTTACATTAGCCACACAGTATGCCCAGTTATCAGCTTCAGCCAACTGACCTTCCAGCGGAGCCATAGACAACGCCTTGTTGCCCTTGAATCCCGGACAGATATCGGCACAGTTTCCGCAACCCAAGCAGTCCATAACATCTACCTGCATACGGAACTTCATCCCCTTCATTGTAGCCGGAGCTTTCACATCCAACATCGGGAAGTTTGCACCCTTCTGTTCTTCGTCATTCAGAACGAACGGACGGATAGAAGCGTGAGGACAAACATAAGCACACTGGTTACACTGGATACAGTTTGCTTCATTCCAAACCGGAACAAATGCAGCAACACCACGTTTTTCATATTTTGCAGTACCCTGATGCCATGTACCGTCTTCGATGCCCTTGAAAGCAGAAACCTTCAGCAGGTCGCCATCCTGTGCATTAATAGGACGAACCACTTCGTTGATAAATGCAGGATCGTTGTTTACAACCTCTTCATCATCCGGCAGGTTAGCCCATGCAGGATCAACAGTCAACTGGTTGTATTCGCCACCACGATCAACAGCAGCATAGTTTTTGTTTACAACATCTTCACCCTTCTTGCCATAAGACTTCACGATGAACTTCTTCATCTGTTCGATAGCCAGATCAACAGGAATTACACCTGTGATACGGAAGAATGCAGACTGCAGGATTGTATTGGTGCGGTTACCCAAACCGATTTCCAATGCGATCTGTGTAGCATTGATATAATAAACCGTAATATTTTTCTGAGCGAAATAACGTTTTACACGGTTAGGCAGGTGTTTTGCCAATTCTTCGCCATTCCATACCGTGTTCAGCAAGAATGTACCGTTCTCACGCAAACCGCGAGTCACATCGTACATACGCAGGTAAGCCTGAACGTGGCAAGCCACAAAATTCGGTGTGTTTACCAAATAGGTAGAGCGGATCGGATGATCACCGAAACGCAGGTGAGAACAAGTGAAACCGCCGGATTTCTTAGAGTCGTAAGAGAAATAAGCCTGGCAATATTTATTTGTATTGTCACCGATGATCTTGACTGAATTCTTGTTGGCACCGACAGTACCGTCTGCACCCAAACCGTAGAACTTAGCTTCGAACATGCCTTCGCCACCCAATGCGATCTCTTCTTTCTGAGGCAGGGAAGTGAATGTTACGTCATCTACGATACCGATCGTGAACTGGTTCTTCGGCATCGGCAGTGCCAGGTTTTCATATACGGAAAGGATCTGGGCTGGAGTCGTATCCTTAGACCCCAAACCATAACGGCCGCCTACGATAACCGGAGCATCTTCCTGGCCATAGAAACAGTCTTTTACATCCAGATACAGAGGTTCGCCTACTGCACCCGGTTCTTTTGTACGGTCCAAAACAGCAATACGCTTAGCAGTCTTAGGAACAGCTGCCAAGAAGTGTTTAGCCGAGAACGGACGATACAAGTGAACGGAAACCAAACCTACTTTTTCACCCTTAGCTGTCAGGTAGTCGATAGCTTCGCGTGCAGCTTCCGTAACAGAACCCATTGCAATGATTACGCGTTCTGCATCTTCAGCTCCGTAGTAATCGAACAAACCGTATTTACGTCCTGTGATCTTGGAGATTTCATTCATATATTCTTCTACGATAGCAGGAACTGCATCATAGTAAGAGTTGCTCGATTCTCTATGCTGGAAGAAGTGGTCAGGGTTTTCAGCCATACCGCGTGCAACCGGAGTTTTCGGATTCAAGGCACGTGCGCGGAATTCAGCCAACGCCTTCTGGTCGATCAGCGGAGCCAAGTCTTCATTTTCCAATGCTTCGATCTTCTGGATTTCGTGAGATGTACGGAAACCGTCGAAGAAGTTCACGAACGGAACACGGGATTTGATTGTAGCCAAGTGGGCAACACCTGCCAAATCCATCACTTCCTGTACAGAACCTTCGGCCAACATGGCGAAGCCTGTCTGACGGGCAGACATTACGTCTTGATGGTCACCGAAGATACACAGTGCGTGAGAAGCCAATGTACGAGCAGATACATGGAATACGCAAGGCAGCAATTCACCTGCAATCTTGTACATGTTCGGGATCATCAGCAACAAACCCTGAGAAGCCGTATAAGTCGTAGTCAGTGCACCAGCCTGCAACGAACCGTGAACTGCACCGGCAGCACCACCTTCAGATTGCATTTCCTGCACCATTACAGTTTCGCCGAAAATATTCTTACGTCCGGCAGCAGCCCATTCATCTACATATTCTGCCATCGTAGATGACGGAGTGATGGGGTAAATCGCAGCAACTTCACTGAACATATAGGAGATATGTGCAGCAGCCTGATTACCATCACAGGTTAAAAATTTCTTCTGTTTTGTCATAGACTCTTACTATTAGTATTTAAAAAAATTTCAATATAAAAAGCCGAAAAGCCAAAGCGGGATCATGTTGCCCTCTCCTACTTCGACCTTATCGATTGCATAATACAGATCAGGATTATTCTTCACCTTCATGTTTTCTTCAATCCTGAAATTATGCATCCCATTGACTAAGAAATGTGCATTCTTCCCGCCCTCATTCAATTTATTGTCCTTCAAAAGCTGGTTATAAAAGAATGATTCGCGGACAGACTGCATATTCACTTCCATCGGCCGGATGGGATACATCAAATTGGAGTTATACATATACACTTTAGAGGGTTTCTTGGGGAAGGACTCTCCCACCGGATAAAGTATGTTCATCAAACGGGCATCGGCCAAATATTTGATATAGTTCATCACGGTGGCCCGCGAAGTCTCTATGTCTTTGCTCAACTGACTCACATTGGGCGTACAAGGAGCGCTTGTCGCCAACAGGTAAAGCAGCTTACGCAGTTTCGGCAGATAGCTTTGTTCGATTTGTTTTATGTATAACACATCTACCTCCAACATCATATTCATGGTCTTTAGCAAATTCTCCGAGAAATTGCGCTTCTCCAAGAAGAACGGGTAGAAACCATGATGCAGATAGTCCTGAAAGTATGCCATCGGTTTTCCCACCGAGCAGATGCCTTTCGCAATCTCCTGATGGTCCACCAATATTTCTCCAAACGTATAAGCCGGAAAACTGTTCCCGGACATCAGATTAAAAAATTCCCGGAATGAGAAACCTCGCAGGTTATACGAAACCACCTTACCTGACAGATCGGGATTTTCATCTTTCAACCGCATGACGGAAGAACCGGAAAAAATGATCTTCAAGTCAGTGAAGTTATCGTAACAATAGCGGAGTTCTTTCGACCATCCCGAATATTTGAACACTTGGTCGATCAGCAGCACTTTTCCCCCTTTTGCCCTGAACTCAGAAGCAAAATCGACCAACGTACGTTCCGTAAAATAAAAATGATTCAGATTTATGTAAAGACACTCTTTATTATCCGCGCCAAAATGCTCGCGGGCATAATCCAGCAGAAAAGTCGTCTTTCCCACTCCGCGAGACCCCTTAATACCGATCAACCGATCATTCCAGTCGATCTCGTCCATCAGCCCTCTGCGAACCGGCGAATACAAGTGTTCTACCAGATATTTATGTGTTTTAAAGAATGCTTCCACTTTTTCAATTGACAATTAACAATGGACAATTGACAATTTATCCATCCCGTTAAACGAGGCAAATATAGATATTTTTTCCGAATTGCAATGCAGAGTTTGCAATTTTGATAAAAAACATCTATTCCAAATTATCAATTATCCATTTTTTATTGTTAATTATTCAATTATCGTTATCCACCCATAGGTATCAGGTTCATCGCCATACTGGATAGCACGCAGTTTATTGTATAGTTTTTCACAAACAGGACCCGGTTTGCCGTCTTTTGCAATCACATAAGACTTATTGACATCCAAATCATCGATCTGTGAAATCGGAGCAATAACCGCAGCAGTTCCACATTCGGCAGCTTCATCGAACGCAGCGATTTCTTCTACCGGAACCGGACGGCGTTCCACCGTCAGGCCCATATCGGTTGCCAACTGCTGCAAACTCTTGTTCGTGATAGAAGGCAGGATAGAGTGAGACTGCGGAGTGATGTAGCTGTTGCCACGAATTCCGAAGAAGTTGGCTGGGCCGCATTCGTCCAAATATTTCTTTTCTTTCGGGTCCAGATATAAAACAGCGGCGTAGCCCAGCTCATGAGCCTTTTCGCCCGCAACGAGACTGGCGGCGTAATTACCACCGACTTTGATCGTACCGGTTCCCTGAGGGGCAGCACGATCGTAATCGCGCATGATACATACTTTGGAGGGTTTGAAACCACCCTTAAAATACGGTCCCACCGGCGTCACAAACACCATGAACATATATTCGGGAGCCGGCTTCACACCCACCTGGGCACCCAAACCGATCATCAACGGACGGATATATAAAGCAGCCCCGCTTTCATAAGGGGGGACAAAACGTTCGTTCAGTTTTACGACCTTACGGATAGCTTCCTCGAACTTCTCAACGGGCAACTCGGCCATTTTGATACCGCGGCTGGAAGATTGCATGCGTTTGCCGTTCTCATCCATACGGAACACACGGATCTTGCCGTCTCTCCCTTTGAACGCCTTCAATCCTTCAAACGACTCCTGTCCATAATGCAAACATGTGGCAGCCATATGAATATTGATGATCTCGGAAGAACTAACTTCGAGCTCGCCCCATTTACCATCCCGATAGTAACACCGTACATTATAGTCTGTCTTCATATAACCGAATGACAGATCAGACCAATTAATATTTTCCATATCTTATCGTAATTAGATTATTGACAGGCAAAGGTATTAATAAAAAATGAAAAACGGCAACCGTTACTCATTTAATCCTCGCAGGAAAATAATCCCGCAAATTGTCGCAATGCGTACAGGCAAATTCGGCTACACTCTTATTGTACACCTTGCCTCAAATCTCATTGGTCCAAATCGAAACTACTGCTGCATCTAATTCGATTTTATACCCCATTTAATTCAAATTACACGCAAGGGTAATATTTTTTAACAGATATAAGATTCCTACACCTCACTATCAATCAAGATTTTAACCCAAAATCGCATTTTAAAGAGAGATATTGTCTATTTTAACACTCATTTACCCCTTCAAAAACGGCAAAAATAACAAGAACGATAGATGCAAATTGCAGATTATATCGTATCTTTGTGAAGAAGCAACAAAAAGACATGATGGAAACTCAGCAACGAAACACGGAATATCGACACGTGGAAAATTCAAACAACATAAACAATCAACATATTGGGCAGACAAACATAACTGTTTTTTATGTACATTTGTCCACCCAAATAAATAAATAACATGAAAGTAATCGATCTGATCAATAGCAGCAAGAATACTGCTTTCTCATTTGAAATACTTCCTCCGTTGAAAGGAAACAGCATACAGAAAGTATATAATGTCATAGACAAACTGATCGAGTTCGATCCTAAATACATTAATATAACATCCCATCACAGCGAATATATCTACAAGACTTTGCCAGATGGTAGCTTTCAGAAAGTCAACATCCGCAAACGTCCCGGATCGGTCGCCATCGCTTCGGCTATCCAGAATAAATATGGCATAACGGCTGTTCCTCATATTATATGCAAGGGATTTACAAAAGATGAAACGGAATATGCATTGATCGACCTGAACTTTTTAGGTGTTTATGACCTGTTGTTGCTCCGTGGAGATGTAAAAACACTGGAAGCCGGACAAAAAACGGACATATACCACGAACATGCAACCGACCTCCAGCAGCAAGTGAACGACTTCAACAAAGGGATCGCCATCGACGGATCTGTTTTCGAAGCCAATGAAACACCGTTCTCTTACGGAATGGCTTGCTATCCGGAAAAGCATGAAGAAGCCCCCAATATGGAATCGGATATTTTCTATCTGAAAGAGAAAGTAAAGAACGGGGCGGACTACTTGGTGACACAGATGTTTTTCGACAATGAAAAATATTACGCATTCGTAGACCGATGCCGGGCGGAAGGCATTACGGTCCCCATCATTCCGGGTATCAAGCCGATCGTATTCAAGAACCAGCTCACCGTGCTGCCTAAGATATTCCGTTCGGACATTCCCGAACCGTTTGCAACAGAACTTCGTAAATGCAAAACGGATGATGAAGCGAAAGCCGTCGGTGTCGAATGGTGCATCCAGCAATGCAAAGACTTGATTGCACACGGCGTTCCGAGCCTACATTTCTATACGATGATGGCATCGGATAGCGTCTATAAGGTGGCAAAAGAGGTGTATTGAAAGCACGAAAACATTGTTTCATGAGCACGAAACTATATTTCCATGCCTATGAAACGATGTTTTCATGCCGAAGGAACTATATTTTCAAGCAATCGTAATCTCCCCGATCAGCGAACAATTCAGATGTTCCTTTACTTCGTCCGGCGTCATACCATGCCCGAACAGGAACATCAGCTTGGCAACCGCACATTCGGTCGTGCTGTCGTAACCGCTCACCACGCCGGCCTGCAACAATTTGCGACCGGTTTCATAGCGGTGCATTTCCACGCTCCCGGCAAGGCATTGGGTGACATTGACAATGACGATCCCCCGTTCGACCGCATCCTTCAACATCTCCAGCAACCAGTCATATCCGGGCGCATTCCCGCTACCGAATGTTTCCATCACGACGCCTTTCAAGCCGGGAATATTCAAGATGCTTTCCACAACCTGCGGAGAAATTCCAGGAAATATTTTCAAGATTGCAATATTCCGGTCCAACAAGTAATGAGGTTTCAGCGGTTTCCGGGATACCGGATGGTAAATCTGGGAGACATCATACTTAATCGAAATACCGGCATGTGCCAACGGAGGATAATTATAGGAACGGAACGCATTGAAATTATCCGCATTCGTCTTGCTGGTACGGTTTCCGCGCAGCAGGTCGTTCTCAAAGAAAATACAGACTTCAGGAACCAGCGGCATATCGTTTTCACGGGCGGCGGCAATCTCTATCGCCGTAATCAGGTTTTCCTTTCCATCCGTACGAAGCATACCGATCGGAAGCTGTGAACCGGTCAGAACCACCGGCTTACTCAGATTTTCCAGCATAAAGCTCAAAGCGGAAGCGGTAAAGGCCATCGTATCGGTCCCATGCAGAACGACAAAGCCATCGTAATCATGATAATGTTCCGCAATGACATGCACGATTTTCATCCATGAATCCGGTCCCATCTCCGATGAATCCATCGGTGGATCAAATTGAATAGACGATATTTTATATCCGAGATTTTTCAGTTCGGGTACATGCTCCTCCAAATGTTCAAAATTAAAGGCCTCCAAAGAGCCCGTCTCAGGATTTTCTATCATTCCGATAGTACCTCCCGTATATATAATCAGAATAGAAGCGTCATCTTTGCATACATTCATAATACAATCCGTATTTATGTAATTTTCTTTTTTACAATGCAAAGATAATACTATCATTTTGAAATCAAATACCGAAACAAAACAATTAAAACATATTCAAAACTATCTTCACAAGAATAATCATAAGAAAAAAAATATTACATTTTGTCAACTGCAAAAAAAAACACAAATCACCGTCTCAGTTTTTATCGATCAGGCAATAGAAGTAAGCAATACACCAAAAACATACAACAAAATGAAAAAAGTTTGTTATCGGATAGGGGTTTTTCCAAGCATCTTAGTCTTATCGACGAAATAATAAATTTTACGAAGATGAAATACATACTGTTTATCGCAATGGATTTGGCCTTATATCCTTTTTTGCTTGTGCTTTTTATTGGTAAATGCATTAAAGAGAAAATACAGATCGCACATTAAGATGAGGTTTCTTATTTCCTCGATTATTCGTACCTTTGCTCTATCAACTCAATAAGGAGCAACATGTACTTCAAGGATATTATCGGTCAGGAAGAAATAAAAAAACGGCTTATACATTCGGCACAGACAGGTGTCGTCCCGCATGCCCAGCTATTCACGGAACAGGGGGGTGCAGGCGCCTTTCCTCTCACACTGGCTTACGCACGTTATCTGAACTGTACGAACCGGACGGAAACGGATTCATGCGGGCATTGTCCGTCATGCCTGAAGTATAACGAGTTGGCCCACCCGGACCTTCATTTCGTGTTCCCGATCGTTTCCAAGAAGGATAAGAAAAAAGATGTCTGCGACGATTACCTCACCGAATGGAGAGGTTTCCTGAAAGACCGTCCCTATTTCGATATAGACGGCTGGCTGGATTATATCGATGCCGGCAACTCACAAGCTCTGATCTACTCGAAAGAGAGCGACGAGATTATCCGGAAACTGAGCCTTAAGATATACGAAGCGACTTACCGCATCCTGTTGGTATGGCTACCGGAAAAACTCCACCCGACCTGTGCCAACAAACTCCTGAAGATCATTGAGGAACCTCCCCGGAACACGGTGATCCTGATGGTATCGGAACTTCCCGACCTGGTTTTAGGAACCATCCTGTCCCGTGCGCAACGTATCAACGTACGTGGCATTCATCCGGAAGATATCGCCGCCTCCATGATTTCCCGGTTCAACCTGACTCCCGAAGATGCCAAGCATGTCGCCCATCTGGCAAACGGCAGTTACCTGAAAGCGGTCGAGGCAATCAGCCTGGGGGAAGAGAACAAGTTCTACCTGGAACAATTCAAAGGCATGATGCGCAACTCCTGGGCGCGTAATGTCAGAGGCATGAAAGACATGGCAGACGTGTTGGCAAGTATCGGGCGTGAACGGCAGAAGAACTTTCTTTCTTATTGCCAGCATCTGATACGCGAGAACTTCATGTACCGGTTCCAGTCGCCGGAACTCAATTATATGAATACGGACGAAGCTGGATTTGCCGTGAAGTTCGCTCCTTTCATCAATGAACGGAATGTGATCGACATCATGGACGAGTTGGCAAAAGCGGAACGGCATGTGACGCAAAATGTGAACGCAAAGATGGTCTTTTTCGATCTTTCCCTACGGCTTACCGTATTGATAAAACGGTAATTCCAGATAAGTTGTCACAGTTTTTTATTCTGCCAGTTTCCTTTCCAGAGATAGAAGAAAGCGGACAGGATCATCAAATCGTAGACATGCTCCGTTGTCCAGCAGACCGCCACATCCGCATGCATCCGGATACCGACCCACAGTGCATAGAGAACATAGACAAAGATACTTGCCATATCAATCAGCAATGCCGTCTGCGTATTTCCCGTTCCCGACACACTGAAAAAGAAGATAAAGGCCGGAACCGCAATTAGATAAGAGGAAAGCATCACCCAAAGGGATGATACAGAACCGGCAATCAGATCCAGATTATCCGTGTAAATGCGCAATACCAGTTCCGGGAATAGGGCAATCAGAATACCGAGCGGCAAAACGAAGTAATAGCAAATCCGTATCATACGCCCGCACAATCCCATCACCTGTTCCGGCTTTCCAGCACCAATCAGATTGCTGACCAGCGAACTGGAGGTCGAAGCAAAGGCATTGACAAACATAAACAGAAACGAAGAAATGCTTCGCACCACATTCGTAATCGCCAACGGCCGCTCTCCCTGATGCTCCATCACGACAAAGAACACGAACCAGCCTAAAAAAGCAATCCCGTGCTGAATCATAATCCAGATAGAAACACCCAATATCTGCCTCAACATCCGGAAATCTATACCCGAATACTCAAACAACCCGTATTTCTTATAATCGACTTTCTTCCACGTATAAAGAATGAAGAACAGCACCGAAACAGCTTCCGAGATCGATGAAGCGATCGCCGCTCCGGCAATCCCCAACGCCGGAAATCCGAACTTCCCGAATATCAGGACATAGTTCAGCATTACATTGGCTAACACCATCACGACCGAATTTATCGTCAGGATCTTTGTCTTTGTAATACCGACATAAAAAGCCCTGAACATAACGGCGACAAAGGAGAAGAAAAAGCCATAGACACGCCAGTCCACATACTTCATCGTAGCCTGGTAGACATCATCGGAACCGATCAGTTTGCGCAGAAAGAAAGGCGAATACAGATGTGAAGCCGTAAACAGCAACGAGGCAAGCAGCAACAGGAAAAACGTCCCCTGCAGGAAGACCAGCCCAATCCGTTTATATTCTTGTGCGCCGTTTCGCCGAGCTATCAATACCTGCGCGCCTATACTGAAACCGAAGCCAAGCATATAAATCACAAGGTAATAGACTCCCGCCAATGCCGACGCTCCCAACTCGACTTCTCCTACCCGCCCCAAATAGGCCGTATCGGTCAACCCGATCATGTGTTCCATCAATAGACTCATCAAGACGGGGAATGTTATTTGCAGAATTTGTTTGTTCGTAAATTGCATATTGTCTGATAAAAAGGGGTGCAAAGATAATAATAAGAATGGATTGCACAATATAACCGGGAGACATTCGTTTTTATAAAAATGAACCGGTATGATGGTGCGTATAATTTATTAATGATATTCCTATGAAAGCGAAATTATTGCTGATATTCTCTCTGTCATTTTACCTTTTCAGTTGTAACGGACAGAATTCCCATATCCCGGCAGCTGTCACTTCGGCCGCTCCAGTCAAGATCAATCGTTTCGACAAGGAGCTTTTAAAGCTGGTCGAAACGAACGACTCCTCCATGCAAGCCAGGCTTGTTCGCGAATACCCGCAAATGCTCGACATATTGGGAAAAGGTATCCTAAACATGAAGTCTCCGGCAATGCCCGGCTTCTTCGACAAATTGGCCAACTACTATTCCGAACCGACTTTGAAGGGGTTATATACCGATGCTGTCCGTCAATATGACAATGTTTCCCAGATCGAGCAAGCTCTCGGTAACGGTTTCACATGGTTGAAGACCTGTTTTCCTTCGATGCAGATTCCGGCCATCTATATGCACGTTTCCGGCTTCAATCAAAATGTACTGGTCGGCGACAGCCTGTTGTCCATCTCGATAGATAAATATTTAGGCGAGGAATATCCGTTATACCAGGACTTCTTCTATGATTTCCAGCGCCGGTTAATGACGCCTGAGCATATCGTCCCCGATTACCTTACCGGTTGGCTGATGTCCGAGTATCCGTTTGAAGGAAAAGAAAATGTACTGCTCGACCGGATGATCTATGAAGGCAAAATAAAATATCTGATCCATCAAGCATTTCCTGAACTGAAGCCTGAAGTACTCATGGGCTACACGGAAACTTCCTATAACTGGTGCAAAGAGAATGAATCCAACCTGTGGAAGGCTATCATAGAACGCAAGCATCTTTATACGCCAGACCTAATGACGACAAATAAATACTTCGATAACGTCCCCAGCATATTCCTGGCAAGCGACGCTCCCGGAAATCTCGGCAGTTGGCTCGGCTGGCAGATTATCGACAAATATATGCGAGAAACGAATTCGACCCCAGAAGCCTTGATGCAAAACAACGATAGCCAAGCTATTCTGACCGATTCGAAATACAAGCCATAAAGCCTACGGGGGATATAAAAAAAGAAAACCGTCCTATTCTCGCGAACTGGACGGATAACCTAATCTAACTTAATTCTAATACCATGAAAAACACTATATCTTAATAACAGAACCGGTATCGAAAAGTTTAATAGAACGGTTTATTTTTATTTCTTTCACAAAATAATGATCATGCGAGATCAACAACACCGTTCCTCTATAACTCTTTATAGCCGCTGTTATTATTTCAACACTTTGTATATCCAGATTGTTCGTCGGTTCGTCTAAAATAAATACATCCGGCGCATTATTTCCGATCATAAGGCAGCAAAAGAGCAACCGGATCTTTTCACCTCCACTCAAGCAAAAACACGGCTTGTCCCATGTCTCGTAAGGAAACAAACAACGGTTCAAAATGGATTTCAATTCATGTTCAGCCAAATGCGAGGCGTTAAAACGTTCCGTCTGCTCGAACACGGTCAATCCGGGATCAAGCACGGAACATTCCTGATCAATATAAAGATAACTGAAATCAGCCCGTGTAATCGTCCCGGCCGCCGGTTTCAGTTCCCCTAACAACAATTTGACCAGGGTCGTTTTTCCGCTCCCATTATTTCCTGTGATATGAATACGGTCGCCACTCCTGACCTGAATATTCAGAGGTGACTTCCATAGGCAGGAAGAAGTGTAACCGAAATTGATCTGATCCGCAGTGATCAGAATCTTGCCGGTGTGCAGATCGGAAGAATTGAAATTTGTCTGAAGTGCCCGCAAATCGGGAATCACATCCTGAAGGCTGGCAATCGAACTTTGCAGGGAAGCCATTTTCTCCTCATGGACATCATTCAGCCGGACTGTACTTTTCTCGGCTTTATCTTTCAGCGTATTGACTGCCATGCGTGAGATCCCTTTCTTGAAACTCGACTTATCACTGCGGACATTCGACTTATTCTTCCGTTCCATCACTTCACGCGCCGTTTTACGGGCCAGACGAAGTTCTTTCTCCTTCTCACTCAACTGATTCTGCAAAGCTGTCAACGCCAACTCTTTCTGTTCTTTATAGAACTCATAATTGCCACCATAAAGTGTGACCTCACTTTTCTCAAGCTCACAAATGCAAGGTAGCAGGTTTAGCAACGTCCGGTCATGACTGACAATCAACAAGGTCGAACGTCCGCTCCGGATCATCTCATATAGCTTTTCCCGGCCGGAAACATCCAGATGATTCGTCGGTTCATCCATCAAAATAATTTCCGGTGCATGAACAAGGATACCAGAAAGGAACACTTTCGTCTTTTCTCCTCCGCTCAACGAGCACATCGGCTGGGACAGTTGCAGATGCTCCAGATTCCAAGAGGCAAGTGCGGAAAGACAACGTTCTTCCACATTCCAGTCGTCATTCAGACAGGTAAAGTTTTCTGCCGAGGCGTCACCTTCAAGAATGGCATGGAGCGCCTTTATCCGATCGTCCACCCGCAGAGCTTCCGCCACAGTCAGGTTGTCGAACTGTCCGAAATGTTGTGGAATATAATAAGGGCGTGAAGAACACACTACCTCCCCCGATGAAGGTTTCAGGTTCCCTTCAATGATACGCAACAAAGTCGATTTGCCCGTACCGTTATTCCCCACCAGCGCAAGACGCTGTCCTGTATTGACTATCAGGTTTATGTTTTGAAAAAGAGGTTCTTTGTCAGCATGAACATAGCATAGCTGATGTACGGATATACACATAGTTTTCTTTGAATTAAAAGATTATAAACTAAAAAAGATAAAATCACAAACGTGCCGAAGGATGGCACAGGATAAGGCCGGAATAAAGAATCGACAATCGAAAATGAACAATTGGCAATTACATCAGAAAGATATTTACGATATATAGAAACCGGCTTACTTGAATATTTTCATCGGAGTATTTATATAATTCGGTTACAAAGATAATCTTTTTACCAAGTATTATCACATAATTCATAAAATAGATTTGACCAGCTGTTTCAAAGCACCAGTGTTTATTCCACAAAACAACTATCTTTCTATAAATGGATAATACTTCTTTTCACATCCAGAAGATATCGAGTTCAAAACATACATGTTTTGAAACAAGGCCTTTTCCATTTACGACCGGAAGCCAATCAGTATGGCGGGAATAAAAAGGCTGTGTCGCAATTCTTGACACAGCCTTTTTATTCCCAAACGCCACAAAATGTTAATCGAACATATGTCTGAACTTATCGAAAATCTTCTCCTTGACAGATTTCTTCGGTTGGAAATTAGGAGAATTCTCCAAGCCGTTCATGATATCTTTCTCTGACGCAGACAACGTTTCCGGAATATAAACACTTACGTTTACAAGCAGGTCTCCCGTTCCATAACTGTTAACAGAGGGAAGCCCTTTGTTTCGCAAACGGAGTACTTTCCCCGGTTGAGTCCCTGGCTCGATTTTGACTTTAGCCTTACCATCGATGGTCGGAACTTCAACTGTGCCACCCAAAGCCGCTTGAGGCACACTCAGTAACAGGTTATACAGAATGTCGTTCTCGTCACGTATCAGTTCCGGATGCGGCTCTTCTTCGACCAAGATCAGCAAATCACCGTTAATACCTCCATGACGGGCCGCATTCCCCTTCCCACTCATGGAGAGCTGCATGCCTTCCGCCACACCGGCCGGGATATTGATCGTGATCACCTCGTCGTCGCGCACGATTCCTTCACCATTGCACTCGCTACATTTCTTGGTGATAATCTTCCCTTCGCCTCCACAGGTCGGACAGGTTGTCTGTGTCTGCATCTGTCCTAAGATCGTATTGGCCACACGGGTGACAACACCGCTGCCATGACAGGTTTCACAAGTCTTGGAACTGTGATCGTCCTCCGCACCGCTGCCATGACATTTGGAACAGGTCACATATTTCTTAACCTTGATCTTCTTTTCGACTCCGGTAGCAATCTCTTTCAGGTTCAACTTTACTTTCACACGCAAATCCGAACCACGATTTACCCGGCGACCGCCACGTGAACCGCCACCAAAACCGCCAAAGCCACCAAAGCCACCAAAATGTCCGCCAAAGATGTCTCCAAACTGTGAGAAAATATCGTCCATAGACATTCCTCCGCCAAAGCCACCGCCCTGCGAAGCCCCTCCCACTCCGGCATGACCGAACTGGTCATAACGCTGGCGTTTCTGAGGATCGCTCAGTACATCATACGCTTCAGCAGCTTCCTTGAAGTTCTCTTCAGCCTGCTTGTCACCCGGATTCTTGTCAGGGTGGTACTGAATCGCCTTTTTACGGTAAGCTTTCTTTATTTCCTCTACCGAGGCAGTCTTCTCGACGCCCAGCACTTCATAATAATCTCTTTTAGCCATCTTCGTATCTGTCTGTTGTTATTTGCCCATTATCCTGTCGTATTATTCGCCTACCACAACTTTAGCGTGGCGAATCACCTTATCGTTCAAAGTATAACCGGTCTGCACACAATCCAGAACCTTGCCCTTCATATCGGGTTCTGGTGCAGGAATCATGGCGACTGCTTCAGACGTTTCAGCATCGAACGGTTCACCGACAGTTTCGATCGGTTTTACATTCTGATGAGACAGGTAAGACATGAATTTCGAATAGATAAGTTCCACTCCTTCCGTAACAGCCTTTATATCTTCAGCAGAACGGATATTCTGCAAAGCACGTTCGAAATCGTCGACAACAGGGAGCAGGTGAGTCAAAGCACTTTCGCCACCGTTCTTGATCAGCTCGGACTTTTCGCGCAATGTACGTTTACGGTAGTTATCGAACTCAGCCATCAAGCGCAGGTGGGAATCATTCAGTTCGTCATATTTCTTCTTCAATTCTTCCAGCTCCTTCTGCTCCGGACCTTCATCCGTCACATTGTCAGATGTGGCATTTTCTTCTGCCGCATTTACCTGTTCATCCTGCAATTTTGTCGCGTCATCAGCACCCTGGCGTTCTTTTTTGTCAGCAGTTTCCTTCTTGCTATTAAAATTCATCTTGTTCATAATCAATTATATATTTTCATTACTATCTAATTGTCAGTAAGATATCATACCTATATCGGTCATACGATCTGCCTGTCGGCATTATTCTTGTCGATATCAATCACCAATATAACATCAAATATACTGCCAACTGTTCTTATAGAACGAAAATATCTTTACCTTTGTGTAGTAAAAGATGATTTATTATCATAGTACAAATAATAAGATTAATAAAACAATTAAGAAATTAATTATGAAGAGAGCGATTTTGTCAGTTTTACTGCTATTTGCATTTCTTACCGGTTTTGCCCAAAACCGGAATATATGCCGATTAGGAATTACATACGATATCAGTCAAAGCGACCACTGGGGGAAAAACAAACCGATCATAACCAGTGTCATCCCTTATTCGCCGGCAGAACTCGCAGGAGTTAAAACCAATGATATCATTATAGCTATCGACGGTGTGCAAACGACAGATATTTCGTCGGAAGAGATCGGTGAAATGCTGAATCCCGCCGGGAAAAACGAGGTATTACTGACGATCGGCAATCTGGCGAACCCTGCTAAACAGGTGCTTGTCAAAAAAGAATGCAAAAAAGGGAATGCGATTACCGAAGAACAATTGGCCACCGCTTTTTCTATGTACAGCCTCGAAACGACCAGCGAACGGGAATTTGTCTGTCCATTCAAGACAACCGTGACAGCCGACCCTGTAGATTTAGGAAAGTTCAAGACTTTTGCCTTCTCTGCCATAGACGAGAATAACAGCAAACTGGAAACGGCTATCAACGAAAGCATCGAAAAGGAGTTGACCAAGAAAGGAATGACAGTCGACACAGACCGTCCCGACATCATAGTACAGACCTTCTATTTCTTCGATAAGAATCCGAACTATAAAGGAGCGAACAAGATCCTGGTCGAAAAAGAGCCGATCTATCGCTACAACTTCAATCACAGCAAGATGGAGACATTCCCGTTCCTGAACTCGATGTCTGCAGAAGCGGAAGCGGAATACCTGCTCCAGTTCGGTTTCCGCCTGATCGACCAACGTGACGTACCGGGCCGCATCCTGTGGGAATGCGAAGCAAATGAGCTGTTGGAAGACTCATACCGCCTGGATGAATATGCCCGTATCCATGCACCATTGATGTGCATGCAATATCCGTACGTCAAATATCAGCGTAACGTGCCGTTCAAGGTCAATCAGAAAACCTACAACTACACGGGGCTGAGTTACGATATCGACCGTATGGAACAGATCGCCGATGTCGACAAAAACTCACCTGCCTATGCAGCCGGATTACGCCCCCGTGATATTGTAGAGAAAATCAACGACCAGAAAATGAATTACACGGCAGAAGAATTCTCCGCTGCTTACAAAGGATTTATTACTAACACGATGAAATACCGCGATCCGAAAACCCAGTTTACGGATGCCAACGGTTTCAAACGTTGTATGTTCTGGGACACATTCAAATACCCACAAGTAGCCGATGCGATCCAGAAACCCGGTAACAAGACCGCCTACTCATATTTATATTATTACGCCCCGTATATCAACCCATCCGGAAACAATGCCTGTACGTTCGATATCAAAAGGGGTAAAAACAAAATGGAAATCATCGTCCGCCCGACCATTCGCCGGTCCGTGACGGTCGAAGTAAAATAAAGCATTTACAAGAAAGTGATATATCCGCAAAATTTCGAACAAAAAACGGGCTTCGATAAAGTCCGTCGTTTAATTTCAGAGAAATGTTTAAGCCCGCTCGGAGAAGAACGGGTGGCAGAGATGGAATTCTCTGCCGATTATCAAACCGTAACTCGACGTCTGGAACAAACTGACGAGTTTGTTCGTATCCTGCACGGAGAAGACGAGTTTCCCGCCAGTTATTTTTTTGATGTGCGTTATTCGTTGAAGCGGATACGCCCCGAAGGAACCTGGCTAGATGAAAAAGAGCTATTCGACCTGAAACGTTCGCTCCAGACAATCAACGATATTATCCGCTTCTTTCGCCCTTCCCTGGAAGAGGGAGAAGAGATCAAATACCCGGCATTGACCGCCCTTGCCGGCGATATTCAGGTATTCCCGCAGTTAATCGGAAAGATCGACGCGATACTCGACAAATTCGGACGGGTGAAGGACAATGCCTCTTCTTCACTGGCGCAGATACGAAAAGAGATCACGGCTACCATGAGCGGTATCTCCCGCAGCTTGCAGTCGATATTACGCGCTGCACAATCGGAAGGTGTAATAGATAAAGATATTACTCCCACCATGCGCGATGGGCGCCTGATGATCCCGGTCGCTCCGGCTTTCAAACGGAAGATCAAAGGGATCGTGCACGATGAATCGGCTAGCGGCAAGACTGTTTTCATCGAGCCGGAAGTCGTCGTGGAGGCAAATAACCGCATCCGCGAGCTGGAAGGCGACGAACGCAGGGAGATCATGAAGATCCTGACGGAATTTACAAATTTCATCCGTCCGTTAATCCCCGATATCCTGCAATCCTATGAGTTCTTGGCCGAGATTGACTTCATCCGCGCCAAAGCATTGTTTGCCGAGCAGATAAACGGAATCAAGCCGGTCATCGAGGACAAACAGCAGATCGACTGGATACACGCTGCGCATCCCCTGCTTTTCCTCTCGTTACAGAAACAAAACAAGCAGATTGTCCCGTTGGATATTCTCCTGGAAGAGAAAAAACGCCTGCTGATTATCTCCGGGCCGAACGCAGGTGGTAAATCCGTTTGCCTGAAAACGGTCGGATTGCTGCAATATATGTTGCAATGCGGCCTGTTGATCCCCGTATATGAAAGCTCGAAAACGGGATTGTTCGAAAACCTGTTCATTGACATCGGAGATGAGCAAAGTATTGAAAACGACTTGAGTACCTACAGTTCACACTTGACGAACATGAAATTTTTCGTCAAGAACTGTAACAGCAAAACTCTAATCTTGATTGACGAGTTCGGTAGTGGTACGGAGCCCCAGATCGGAGGTGCAATTGCCGAAGCCCTGTTGGACCGTTTCAACCGGAATCACAGCTACGGCGTTATCACAACTCACTACCAGAACTTGAAGCATTTCGCTGAAGACACGGAAGGGATCGTTAACGGCGCCATGCTCTATGACCGCCACCTGATGCAACCGCTCTTTAAGCTGTCGATCGGTAATCCAGGAAGTTCTTTTGCCATCGAGATCGCCCGGAAGATCGGCCTGCCGGAAGATGTCATTGCGGATGCATCTGCTAATGTCGGCTCCGACTATATCAATATGGATAAATATCTACAGGATATCGTTCGTGACAAACGCTATTGGGAAAGCAAGCGACAGAATATCCGCCAACAAGAAAAGAAGCTGGAAGATATTACCGCCCGCTACGAGCAGGATTTGGAAGCCGTAAACAAACAACGGAAAGAGATCATGCGTAACGCCAAGGAAGAGGCACAGCGTATCCTTTCCGAAGCCAACGCAAAGATCGAAAACACGATCCGCGAAATCAAAGAGGCACAGGCGGAAAAGGAACAGACCAAGCTTGCCCGCAAAGCCTTGGAAGAATTCAAGGCTTCTGTGATAGCAGCCGAAGAAGAGGACGACAAGATCGCCCGCAAAATGGCAAAATTACAGGAACGCAAAGAACGTAAAAAGCAGAAACAAAACGCGCCGGCCTCCAAGCAGGTCTTCAACCGTGATATCATAGAAGCTGGCGACAACGTCCGCCTCAAAGGACAAGTCTCAGCCGGAACCGTTATGGAAGTTCAAGGAAAGCAGGCAGTTGTAGCATTCGGCATGATCAAGAGCACAGTCAAGTTGGAACAACTGGAGAAGGTCAGTAAAGGACAAATCAAGAAAGAGATCCAAAAAAGTACTTTTGTCAGTGTCCAGACAGCGGACGATATGCATGAAAAGAAATTGAACTTCAAGCAGGAGATAGATGTTAGAGGTATGAGAGGGGACGAAGCCTTACAGGCCGTTACTTACTTTGTGGACGATGCCATACAGGTTGGTGCCACTCGCATCCGTATCCTGCACGGGACAGGGACAGGCATACTTCGGCAGCTGATACGCGATTACCTACACACTGTTCCGGGCGTCCGCCAGTATCACGACGAACATGTCCAATTCGGAGGTGCGGGTATTACGGTTGTAGAACTCGAATAAGAACAAACAGATATGAGGCGAAGAGAATATGTACATCCACACAAGCGCAAGCATATTTCCAACCGACATCTTGCCGACCGATATTTCTATGCCGGCGAGCATGATACCGTTACCCGGATCAGCCTCACACAGTACAATGCTGACACTCTGCACACACGGGAGATCAAGACAAACGAAACGTCGTTCAAAAAATTTGTCGACGGAAATAGTATCAACTGGTTCCAGGTTAGCGGTCTGACTGATTCGGAGGCGGTCACGCGTATCGTCAATGAATTCGGGATGCATAACCTGGACGCCAAAGATATTCTGACTCCCCAACACGTAGTCAAGATAGAAGAGTATGACAAACACATGCTTATCGTACTCAATTCTTCCTACTACGACACCAATATGGAGATCAACTCCGAACATATCAGCATCCTAATCACGGGAAACGTAGTCATCAGCTTCACGGAAAGCAACAATCCTGTATTCGAAAATGCCTACAAAGCCATCGAATCCGACATGCTGAATATTCGCCGAAAAAACAGCGGACTACTCCTGGCATTCCTTTTAAATACGATCATTGCCAATTTAGTGGAATCGGCCTCCAAAGTGGAGGAAATGCTTGAGGATATAGAAGAGACCCTGCTCGATATCAAAAACGACCAAGGTAATATGGGGCTGCTTATCCAACAACGTCGGAAAGAATATATGGTTATCCGCAAGAACAGCCAACCACTGAAAGAGCAATTTGCCAAACTGCTGCGCACCGAAAACGGAATCATAAGCTCCGACATCCTTCCCATCTATAACGACTTATCCGACCAGTTGCAGTTCATCATCCAGACAACCGAAAGCTGCCGGGAAATCATATCTTCCCTGGTCGATCTCTACATATCCAATAACGACCTGCGCATGAATGCGATCATGAAACGCCTGACAATCGTATCCACGATCTTCATCCCGCTGACATTCCTGGCTGGTATATGGGGGATGAACTTCAAGATGATGCCAGAATTGGACTGGCAATACGGGTATGGTATAGCCTGGTCACTCATGCTACTGACAGCAATCTCGACCTGGCTATACATGCGGAAAAAGGATTGGTTTTAGAGTCCGTAGTTCCGTTTGAACATATAATAGGTATTTCTGGAAACATTAAAACGTTTACAAATTTCGAAAACAGTGTCTCCGCGTTCAAGCATGCTGATCACCTCTTCTTTATTCGCATCCAGGAAAGACTGTTTTGCAGCCGATCCTTTCGGACGGCCTAACGGGCCTCCCGCGCTCTTCTTATGATTCAATGCCTCTTTGGTACGGATTGACATCAAACTGTGTTCGATCTCCGTCACCAACTTGAACACGTTTCCCATAACTGGCAAATCCAATGCCTGGTCTAGGATATACCGGTCTCTTATACTATAGATCTGAACGCCTTTTTCCATGCAGCGTCCCATAATATCCATAACTTCCGACAAAGTTCGTCCCAAACGGGAAATATCCGAAAAGATCAGACTATCGCCTTTTTGCATACGATCCAGTACCCTAGCGAGATTACGTTCATCTTCCCTCCCTTTGTCGACAGTGACATCCGTAATCCACTTATCGACATTCATATCATGATTCGAAGCATAACGTTCAATCTCATCTTTCTGTTCTTCTAGAAGTTCCTTGTTTGAAGTTCCTACTCTTAAATAAGCTATTACCATATTTCCAGCAACTTAATAATTAAAAAAACGTAGAACCAAAATTTATTTCTCGGTGAAGATACGAAAAGTAATTATAGCACAATAGCTAAACTTTCCATTTTATTTAAAGAAAATGTTAGTATTCCGTTCTTTAACACAATAAATTAAATCGTATGTAAAAAGCTATCGAACTAAGAATGAAATAGCTAACAAATTATCCAATAACCGGGGATTTATTACCTTTCCCTCGATATAAGTATTTTGAACATGTTTATCGTTTTTTTTGATCTTAGTGCTGGTAGTCGTATGGGGCATCTCGACTTCTCCATTTAACTGGCACGGAGGGATCATTCCCCGCAATCCGATTCCGGTAGACGCGATTCCCGACATCGGCGATAATCAACAGATCGTAGCGACCGAATGGATGGGACGTTCGCCCAAAGATATCCAGGATCAGATCACCTATCCGCTAACCACTTCCCTATTGGGGATTCCCGGAGTCAAATCGATCCGTAGCTCTTCCATGTTCGGCATGTCCTTCATCTATATTATTTTTGATGATAATATAGAATTCTACTGGAGCCGTTCGCGGATTCTCGAAAAGCTCAACTCCCTTCCCCCCGGCACGCTGCCCGAAGGCGTACAACCGGCGTTGGATCCGGATGCAACCGCTTTAGGACAAATCTACTGGTACACGTTGGAAGGACGCGATCCGGCAACCGGAAAACCGACAGGCGGATGGAATGCGGAAGAGCTGCGTACCATACAGGACTACTATATCAAATACAGCCTTTCGGCCGCCGAAGGCGTGTCGGAAGTAGCATCAGCCGGAGGTTTTGTAAAAGAGTACCAGGTCGAGCTGAATCCGGATGCCATGCGCGCCTTTAATGTTTCCGTTATGGATATTATGGGGGCGATCAAGAAAAGCAATCTCGATATCGGCGCCGAGACAATGGAGATCAATAAGGTCGAATATCTGATCCGTGGCCTGGGCTACATCAAAGATGTATCCGACCTGGAAAAAGCCGTCGTGACGGTTCGTGACGGTGTGCCGGTACGCATCTCCGATGTAGCGTTTGTAAATATCGGTCCGGGTACGCGGCGCGGCGGGTTGGATAAAGAAGGTGTCGAAGCAGTCGGCGGTGTCGTGATCGCCCGGTATGGTTCCAATCCTTTGGAAGTCATTAATAATGTAAAAGACAAAATCAAGGAGATGGCGTCCGGACTTCCCCAGAAAACCTTACCCGACGGGACTGTCTCCAAAATCACCGTCGTACCTTTTTACGACCGGACAGGCTTGATCAAAGAGACAATCGGCACGCTCGAAACATCTTTATCCCACGAAATACTGATCTGTATCATCGTTATCATCGTGCTGGTCCTCAACCTCCGGGCATCCGTCGTGATAGCCAGCATGCTCCCTATCGCCGTGTTGTCTACCTTCATCATCATGCGCTACACAGGAATAGCCGCCAATATTGTTGCCCTTTCGGGTATCGCCATCGCTATCGGCGTGATGGTGGACGTCGGCGTCGTGTTTGTCGAAAGCATCATCCGGTATATGGAGATGCCGGAAAACAGAGGCATCCGCAAAGGGAAAGCGATGGTAAACCTTATTTATAAGGCGGTCAGTGAAGTATCGGGGGCCATTGCCACGGCGATGATCACGACTATCGTCAGTTTCCTGCCCGTTTTTGCAATGGAGGCACAGGAAGGAAAAATGTTCTCTCCCCTCGCCTACACGAAAACCTATGCGCTGGCCTCTGCTTTCGTATTGGGATTGATCTTGCTGCCGACCTTATCCTATATATTGTTTTCGGTACGGATCGACTCAAAGCGGATACGGAAAGTGCTCAACTACATACTGATTGCAGCAGGTGTCCTCTTGTCTGTCCTGTACAGTAATATTCCGGCACTCGGACTTACAGCCGTCGGACTTAACAACCTGCTTGCTCACCGTTGGAAGAAACCCGGAATAAGTAACTATATCAATATCGGTATCGCACTTGTCGTCGCCACCTACTTCTTGGCAGAAGAATGGTTGCCGATGGGCCCCCAGAAAGGCATTATCGTCAATCTTCTTTTCGTAACAGGATGTATCGCCATCATTCTTGCACTGCTCTGGTTACTGGTGATCTACTACGAACGTATCCTTCGCTGGTGTCTGAATAACCGGTGGAAGTTCATGCTGCTACCGATCGCGACTATCCTATGCGGCATCCTGATCTGGAAACGGATCGGGCAAGAGTTCATGCCCAGCCTCAACGAAGGTTCATTCCTGTTGATGCCGACCAGCATGCCCCATACAGGAATCGAGCAAAACCTGAATTATATCGAAGCGCTGGACAAACGCCTGGCAGCCATCCCCGAAGTGGAAACGGCAATCGGCAAATGGGGACGGGTAAACTCGGCACTCGATCCGGCTCCCGCCCAGATGTTCGAGAATACGATCAACTATCGTCCCGAATATATCCTGAACGAAGACGGAAAGCGGGAACGTTTCAAAGTGAACCGGAAAGGAGAATATCTCCTGAGAAACGGAGGCACTTACAATCCGGCAGACGGCTTCCGCCTGATTCCGGCAGATAGCCTGATACCGGACCGCAAAGGAGACTATTTCCGGCAATGGCGTCCCGAAATCAAGAACACCGACGATATCTGGCAGCAAATTGTCAACGTCACCCACCTGCCCGGACTCACATCCGCCCCGAAACTGCAACCGATAGAGGCACGCCTTGTCATGCTCTCGACCGGTATGCGCGCTCCGATGGGATTGAAGATATACGGGCCGGATCTGGAAACGATCGAGCAGAGCGGAAAGGCGATCGAACAGGCGCTCAAAGACGTTCCTTCCGTGATCCCTTCGTCCGTATTCTATGACCGGGCGGTCGGAGCACCTTATCTGGAGATTAAGCTGAACCGGGATAACATGGCCCGGTACGGAGTGAACGTCGAAGATTTACAGGAGATACTAAGTGCAGCCGTCGGCGGCATGATCCTGACGAAGACGATCGAAGGCCGCGAGCGTTTCCCCGTGCGCCTCCGCTATGCCCGCGAACTGCGTGATAATCCGGAAGCATTGTCCATGCTCCTGGTTCCGACAGCCACCGGCGCCCAGATCCCATTGAAAGAACTCGCCGATATCGAATATGCCCGAGGCGCCCAGATGATCCAGAGTGAGAACACCTTCCTGGTCGGCTACGTGATCTTCGACAAGAAACAGGGAAAAGCGGAAGTGGATGTTGTAAAAGAAGCGACAAAAGTGATCGAAGGAAAGATACAAAACGGAGAGTTGAAACTAACAAAAGGCGTTTCCTACAAGTTTGCCGGAAACTACGAACAACAGGAACGTGCCACCGCCCGGCTGATGATCGTCGTTCCCCTGGCCCTGCTGATCGTCCTCCTGGTTCTGTATTTCCAGTTCAAGACCCTTACGGCCTCGTTGATTCATTTCTCCGGTGTATTCGTGGCTTTTGCCGGCGGCTTTATCCTGCTCTGGCTGTACGGTCAGGACTGGTTCATGAACTTTTCGCTGGCGGGAGTCAATATGCGGGACCTGTTCCAGATGCATACCATTAACCTGAGCGTAGCCGTATGGGTCGGCTTCATCGCCCTTTTCGGAGTGGCGACAGACGACGGTGTGCTGATGGGAACTTACATCCATCACGTCTTCCTGGAAAAGGACCCGCAGACCAGGCACGCCATACGTGAAGCCGTCGTGACAGCAGGACTCAAACGTGTACGTCCCGCAGCCATGACAACCGCGACCACCCTGATCGCCCTGCTCCCCGTCCTCACCTCGACCGGAAAGGGAGCCGATATTATGGTTCCGATGGCAATCCCGACTTTCGGCGGCATGCTGATCCAGTCGATGACCATGTTTGTCGTCCCCGTATTCCAATGCTGGTGGCGGGAAGGGCTGCTGAAGAAAGAGGAAAAGGCCCGCAACGCAGCAGAAAATTCCTCACCAGGAAAATAAATTTTCCGAGTCATTTTTTAAGTTTCGGGCTATCTGGCTGAGAAGTAAGAGGTTACCGTTTGGGGTGATACGGACAGGTAACGATTTAGAAATGAGCGGAGTGCTTTGAGGTACATTGTTTTGAATAGCCAAAGAACGCTCACCATTTCGGTCGCAAATATACAAAATTTCGCCAAAAAGAGAGAACTCTTTTGATTCATTATATTGAGACCTCAATGTTTTGGTATAAAGTATCCTTCCTTATATATGATCTGAACTAATAATTCATTCCGACTCTTATTGAGCTTTCTAAAGTTGAGATTATATCCATCATATATCTTCAAACCTCCTATCAAATGTTATAATATCTGATCTATTCTTGCGACATTGTATTTCTCATAATCATCCAGCTGGTTATAATATTTTCCAATAAGCTCGCGATCATCTGGATTATTCTCTTTTACATCATAGTATTTCACCACATTAAAAGATGCACCAATGTCACTAACCTGTCTTCCTAATCTTGTATCTGCACTATATTCAAGCCTGAGTAATAACGCTTCAATGCCATTAACTTCATCAACATTTACACCCTTGCGAGTTGATTCAAATTGTTTGTAGAGCAAATTAAATAAACCGAAATATTTTACTACTTGGTAACGGAGCATATTAAAAACAAAATTAGCAGCCTTTCTAACTCCCTTATCCACATCCCCTTCTTTTCTAATATGATAATTTACCGAGCCTGAAAATCCTTTAGAAATAAAAGCAGAAATCATACCAACAAGATAACAGTTACCAGACTGATCATTTCCGTTCTCTACATAAAAACGTAAATTGTCATTTTTGATAATTGGACGGATAGTTTGACATATAAGTTCAAGACCTGGAAGATAAGACTTCCTTTGGCCAACGTAACGTCTTATTAACTCTGTTATCTTTTCATGATCTGTTGTTGAAAAGCGAGCAATTGTATTGTACAAATAAATCTTGTCATCATATGATATTGTTCTAAACTCCTCAAAACATGCTTTAGGCATTATTCCACTTTCTTTGATAGCCTCTAACTGCTTTTTCCTATTTTCTTGCTCGATTGTGAGATAATTGGAATCTGATAGAACAATATCCACATCTTTTTTATCAATATTCTTGTCAAAAAATTTATGTTGCAACAATTCGTCCTCTTCGTTCATTCGATCCGCAAAATTTTTATCTAGAATAAAGACCCGCCCTTGATAATGCTGCATAAATCTACCAGCTCGCCCCTCTATGTTCTGTGCATCAAACTTTTTTAAGTCTTTCGTTCCTTTTTTTCCAGAAAGCACTATCACGTTTTTAGCTGTGGTATTTACCCCCTCTGTGATAGTAGTAGTACATATTAGGATCTTTAAAATATTCTGATTAAACAGTGAAATAATTTCCTGCTGTATATACTTTGGAACTGAACCGTGGTGTATACCAATTCCTTTTTTTAATGCTTTTGAAACAATCCATTGTGCTCCCCTCCCATTCGCAAATAAACTATCTATATGGTTTGTAAGCCTGATTACTTTTTCGGAATCAACATCTTTGATGTAATTATTTTTACTAATTAAAATTTTAGCATATTTTTCCGTCGAAGCTTTTGTACTGCAATAGACTATAGCATTTTCTCCTCGATTCAAAAGTTGTGTAACAAGTTGGACAATGCGAGCACTCTTAGTCTTATTTGTAAATGTCAAGTGAAACGTGTTATCAATCTCAATGGTTGATGCTGTTTCTGCAAAGACCTCCACCTTATTCACTATTTCGTAGTGATTGTAGTTGACAATAGCAAAATCATAATAGTCAAGGAAAGTTTTAAATGAGAATTGTGCATCTTTTTTATCTTTGGTCGGAAGTGCTATATATGGACCTGTAAGTAAAGAATCAACATGCGGGGTCTTTAGCAATTCGTGCAAAGCTATCCTGTACGCCACATCTCGCTCATTCTCTTGAGACACCTCGTCTATGATAAAACCATTATCAAGCTTATATATCTCATCTACAAATACAAAATCCAATTGAATTTCTTTGTTCTTATCCAAAAAAGACAAGAATCGTTCTGGAGTAAAAATAAAAAGATTCCGTCCGCTTATTTCCTCTTTATCACTGAGTGTATGAATCACATAGTTATCCTTTACCCACTTATATTCAGGCGATAAATGAATCTTAAACAAGTTCTCAGAAAGGAGAGAAAGGGTGGGGAAAATAAATGCAACATTAGTATATTCCATCTTCCTTACAATCTCGTATATCAAGAATGTTTTTCCGAAAGATGTTGAAACACTCAGAAAAATACGATTTCTCTGCCCTCTCTTGAATCTTTCCAAGAGTTCTTTCTGGTAGCGATGCAACATGACACCTTCGCCAACTATCAAGCTGCTTTCATTGATATAATTTGAAAAGGTCTGCAAAGTAACCTCTTCATCAACGTATTCTCCAACATTCAGCATCGGATAATAATACTGGGGGAGACCTGCTTGGTTAGCAAGATAATGCAAGAAGAGTCTATCCGCCTGAGATAACTCTTTTCCTTTCATAATGTCGAAAAAAGAACAAACAGCCTTAATCATTAAAGGCTGCAAATTTGAATCTTCCTTAGCTTGGTTAATAAGCTTTACGGCATCAGCTGCTGCTTTTGATTTATCCATTGCAAAACTTGTGTCTTAATAATACGACTATTATCCACATGAAAAAACAAGAAAAAGATTGTATATGGGATTGTTAGTGTAGGTTGCACAGCACTATATTTGGTTTGAATATATGATATTATACCCATTATGAGATCATCGTATACAGTCATTTTATCATCAAAGATAACTAGCATCGGATATACAAGGTGCATATTGTGTCGACTGGCTTCTTTTGCCATATTTATCAATGGGTCAGCTCGCCATTGATCAATAATTTGTCGAATTCTACTCTTCGGCTCAATATGTTCATAGTGGTTTTCCATCGCAATAAAATTCCGATTGAAGTAAGAATCAGAAAGAGTTTTGTTAATATTATCAAATATAGAGTCTAACGACTTTTTATATCCATCCAAGTAAAATTTTGCTTCTCCAAAAAGTAGAAATATTGTTTGATTGTCTTCTACCATCAAATATGAATCATAACCTTTAGTCTCAGCATTTTCTAAAGCAGAGTATAAATATCCTCTAGCAAGTGCCTTTTCTGCATGAAAAAAATGACTAAGGAGAAGATGAAGCATAACTTCGCCTTGAAAACCATACCCCAGCTGAATACTTTCTGAAGCACTTGGGTCAAATTTTAGTTTGCTTAACAATGCTCTTATTTGGAGCTTGTCAAGCTGAGTTAAATCTATTTCATTATCACTATAAGCATACTCAACTATTCCATTATAGATTATGTTTGCTATATCAATATTGGTCCCATTTTGATGTAAACAATAATCTTTTTCTGTTGAAATACATGAGCATGAAATGTGCTTATCTGCAATATCATGAGGTAGATGATACTGCAAAACAATTGAACTTTGGATTAATTCCTTAAGACTTACTCGCATTGCCATAATCAATAAGTACAGAATTGCTTAAAATGCGTAGTTTACATTTATTTGCTTGTAAAGGTAAGCATTTATGAGGGTATGTGAGCGTCTTTTCTTGTTTTTCTTCTTGTCGGTGAAAGAAAAAAGCAATTACAGTCGTTGCGAGCGGTTGCGATTGATAAGCTGTTTCCATTTCTGTTCGCACCAATCGGTAATGGGAAGCCCGTTGATGGTCAAAAGAGGTCGTTTCTTCTCGTCCTTGATGATACGGATTTCGCTGTCCTCTTCCGTAAACTCTCTCTTGTATAATCCCGAATAGGCTTTAGCCGTGCCTCGCAGGGGCGTCTCCGTGCGATACATCTCCGCTATTCTGTCATCAGAGAAACCCATCTTTCGGAGCATCAGACGGATATTCAAGAGTTGGTAGAAGCCACTGAAGAAGCGTTTTATCCAATTCCGCTCTTCCTCATAAACCTGCACGGTTTCTTTCAATTCGGCAATGACTCTGTCCCTTCCCTTGATTGTGTCCTGCAAGAGAACGACTTCCTTTCGGATTTCATTCTTCTCCTTTTGAGAAAGATACCGTTGCCGTTCGGCTTCCTGCTCCAAGTCTGCAATACGCTTCTCTGCTTTGTCAAGTTCGGAGTTGCCAAAGATAGAATATAGCGTTCCTTTCATACGTAGCTTGCCTGCCTGCTTCTCCAGCTCCTTTATCTTGGCTGTGAGTTCCGCCTTTTGAGTTTCCTTCTCTTTCGTGGATTTGAGAATTTCCTTGTAATACTCCATCGTGGTCCGGTGCTTGGCTTCCGAGCCGTGCACGCCCCGTTCCAATCCGAACCGTTGCACTCGCTTGGCATAGTCCGTCTGATACTGCTCCAGTTTCTTGGGCGTAAGCACATCATCGGCACAAAGCCGTACCTTGTTCTTCTTCGTCTTGTACTTCCGTTTTCCGTTCTCGGCTTCCTCTTTGGCTTTCCTTCTTTCGCCCGTGACAATCGGAACGACCGTGGCGTGAATATGGGGAGTATCCTCGTCTGCATGTAGCGTGGCAGCGACCACATTGTCTGCTCCAAAAGTGGAGCGAAGCCAATCCATCGATTCATCACACCACTCGTACAGGAGTCCTTCCTGCTCTATACGAGCCATATCCTCAGGAGAACTCGACAGGATAAAGCGCAAGGCTTTGACTTGGTTCTTTGCAACCTTTCGGTAGATACCTGCCGTGGCGATACGATGTTCTATCGCTTCGCTACGGTTGGTCACATTTGCAGGGAATTGCACCAATTCCCTGTTCAGGCGTGTGCGAGAAGGATCGACGTTACTCGGGGTATATGTCCGCGCTATATGAGCGGTATTTCCCGAGTCGTTGCTCCTCGCCTTGTCTATATGTAGTACGGCGTAGCCCATTGTTTGAAGTTTGTTTTAAGGGGTATCCAAAGGGGCGAAGTCCCTTGGCTCAGGAGGGTATTTTTAGCGGTAACGGAGTGCAGCGTGAAGAAAATGCCCTAATGAGCTATGGCATTTCTTGAAATGACCATTTCGTCTCGTCCGAAGTTCGCCCTTGAGGAGCTTGCATTCTCTGAATGCACGGAGGCTTTGTTTCTAAGTTGGCTCTGCAAACTTGCGGTTCTGAGGAACTGCCGTAGCTATCGAAACAAAGCCGTTTATTCGCATACATTTTATTTCCTGAATCTTTGGATACCTGATGATGGAATAATGTTATTTGCTCTCTTTTGCCTTATCGTCCAAGTCCTCGTTTACGAGATGGTATCACCTGTTTTTGCCCTGTTCTTTGGGCAACGTGGTACTCGTTGAGGTCTTTGTATCGGGCATAGTGTCGGCTCATATCTTCTACCTTGATGCCTGCTGAGCGAAGAGATTGGAGGGCTTTTCGTCCTGCTTCATCGTTGTCGAGGAATGCCCGAACGGAGTCGATGCCGTTCTCGTGGAGATAGGCAACGGCTCTATGGATATTGCTCACGGAGTTCAGAACGATGGAAGGCGAAATGGTTTCTTCCCCTTTCATCGTGAGAAGGGAAAGGAAGTCCACAAAGCCCTCGAAGATACAGAGAGGAGCGTTGCTCGCTCTTCCTGCAATCACGGATATATCCTTTGGGGCAATCGTTCCCTTGAATGTCTTGTCGCCCCGAAGCTCATACCCTCCTGCGCGATTTGGGAAGCCGATGGCAGAGTACTCTCGTCCTCCCACTTCGTAACGAATATGACGGAGATAAGGACTTGCCACGGCAAGGTCTATCCCGCGTACCTCTCGGAGATAGCTTTGCAGATGCAGGGGCAACGTTTCGCTGATGGAGAGGATACGCCTTGTATTATTGGGTTGCTGTTCATCCCTTCTCTGCCCTATGTGAGCTTCACGATGAAAGGAAAAGGAAGTGAAAGGTGTCGCTTTTCTTTCGGCAAGATGCGCCATTGCTTTATAGGCACTGCATCCTTGCATTCGCATCACAAGGTCGATGATGCTTCCACCTTGGTTTGTGCCGTAATCATGCCACAGGTTTTGCCGAAAGTCCACTTTCAGGCTGGCATTGTGGTCTTCTCGGTAAGGTGCGTGATAAAGAGCATAGCCGTTGTACCGTTTGGCAGGTTCAATACCACAGGCGTGCAGGTAGTCGCCTATCGGTATCTCTTTGATATGTTGTAAATCGTAATATCTTGGTTTCATAAGTGGTTATTGAATAAATGGGATTTGAGTTATAAACGGTGAAAGGGAAAGGCTGTCGGATCACGGAGGACGCACCTTGTCGCACGCAAAACAAAAAGCCATTCCCTGCTTTTTTCCTTTCACCGTATATACCCTTTCACAGTGAAAGAAGAAAGTATCTATGGCATTTCTCGTTTGCTTGTTTCTTTTCATTGTTCGTACTTCTTCTGTTTGCTTGGTTTTGAACTTTCATCCGAAAACGGATGCTGAAACCAAGTTACAGAGGCGAACACAGAGTCCCAAGGCTGGTGTGTCTGTTGCTTCGAGGTACAGAGAAATGCTCCGAAAATGAGTAGTAAAAATGGGAGAAAACAGAACGAAAAGGCTCAAAAAGCAAAGAACAGAGAGGAGAAAGGCTCTGTAAACGACTTCATCGGATTGCTAATACCTGCACCCTTTTTCTTCGAGGGATATGCAAGCGAGAATTATCATTGGCGAGAGAACCCCCAAAAGATGCCGAGTAATCAAAGAAAAGATACCGAGCAATCTTACGGTCGCTCGGTATCTTTTTCCCGTTGTGTCGTGTGGACATTTCACATCATATCGAAGCCACAAGTACACACTTAGAGAAAAGGGGGTGAAACAGGCGGTTTGTGCTTGTACATTTGCCTGCGATTTCCTGCTGTTTCCCTTGATTTCATCGGTTCTTGGAACAAGGATTTCGCTCGCATACATTTGCACCGAAAAGAGAAAAACGACAATTAAAAACGATATTGATATGAGATTTACCGCCATCGACACCTCCGCGTGGGAGGAACTGAAAAAGAGCATTGAAGAGCTGGCTCTTTGTATGCGAGAACACTTCGGAATGAAGCCCGAACTCCCCGACCTGTTACACAACGGGGACGTGTGCCGAATACTGAACATCAGCAAGCGAACGCTCCAGCACTATCGGGATACGTCCGTGCTGCCCTTTATCCAAATCGGACACAAGTGCTATTACAAACGTGAGGATGTGGAAGCACTCCTCGCCAAGTCCAACCGCAAATAACCACGACTATGGAATACGAAACGATTAACAAAGAAACACCCGAGATGAAAGAACTCATTTCGGGCATTAAGGAAGTAAGTAAACGTATTCGGGAGATAGCCCAAACGCACTGTCCGCTCTTCGGGGGAGAAATATACCTTACGGGGCGGGAGGTCTGCGAACACCTTTTCGTTAGTCCTCGCACTTTGCAGGACTATCGGGACAGAGGCATTATTCCCTACACCCAAATCGCAGGGAAAATACTCTATCGACTCTCAGATATCAACAGATTACTGCAAGAGAATTATCGGGGATAGAGTTTCTGAAGTAGATGATTTTCTGGCCGTTTCATTCTTCTTTCTTGCTATGAATAAGTAACTTTGTGGCGGATTCAATTTCAATAATGCACAACTTATGAGACAGAAATTCACTTTAATCACATTGGGAGTAAAAGACTTCCAAAAGGCCTTGGCTTTCTACGAGGGCTTAGGCTGGAAGAAATCGCAACAAAGTCAAGAAGCCTACGCATTGTTTCCTTTGGGTGGGATAGTTTTAGGATTATATCCACTGCAAGAATTGGAAAAAGACACAACGCTAAATTATCAGCAGGCATCCTTTTCGGGTATGACAATCAGCTATAATGCCACATCGGAGGAAGAAGTCGATACCGTGATGCAGGAAGCCGAACGGCTCGGAGCAACCGTTGTGAAGCCTGCACAGAAAGTGTTTTGGGGCGGTTACAGCGGCTATTTCAAAGATTTGGACGGCTATGTGTTCGAGGTAGCCTACAATCCTTTTTGGGAGATTGACAGCGAGGGAAGCCTCGTTATGTAATTTGTTTGGTGCAATGACCAAAGAGCAGACGATAAAAGAAAAGAATTTTATCAATAAGAAATATGGAATTACAGACCAAACGCTTGATTTTAAGACCGTGGCAGGAAAGCGATGCCGAAGCACTCTACAAATATGCCTGCAATCCGAATATCGGTCCCATCGCAGGTTGGCCGCCGCACACGAGTATTGGGAACAGCCGCGAAATCATCAAGGGCGTGTTATCTGCTCCGGAGACATACGCTGTTGTTCTGAAGGAGACAGGCGAAACAATCGGTAGCGTAGGAATCATGACAGCAAGGAGTGAGATTCGCTCCGCAAAGATGGCGGGCAGCGAATGTGAGATTGGCTATTGGATTAGCGAGCCATATTGGGGGCAAGGCCTGATTCCCGAAGCCGTCAGCGAATTGATTCGATATGCCTTTGAGGATTTGCAGATGACTACCGTTTGGTGCGGATATTTTGATGGCAACGAGAAATCAAAACGAGTGCAAGAGAAATGCGGATTCACTTACAGCCATACGGAATACAACAAGCCCGTCCCATTGATGAATGACGTTCGCACAGAACATTTCACCAAACTCACACTAGAAGAATGGAGAAAAAGAAAAGACAGATATGAGAATTGGCAGCATTGACATAGAAATGTTCGCTCCCTGTGGCATGAACTGTACGGTATGCTATAAGCATTGTCATACGAGGAAAATACAGAAGCCTTGCAGTGGATGTATGCAAGAAAACAAAAGTAAACCAGTGCATTGCCGAAAATGCAGGATAAAAGACTGCGTGCAGCTGAAAGAGATTACTTATTGCTATCAGTGTGGTGACTTCCCTTGTAGACTTATAAGAAACCTCGAAAAAAGTTATAACAGCCGTTACGAAGAAAGTCTGGTCGAAAATAGTGAGATTGTAAGGGAAGAAGGAATATGTAATTTCCTGAAAATACACTCCGCTCGATACACCTGCATGGAATGCGGAGGCATCGTCTCATTGCATGACAAGGTTTGCACTGAGTGCGGAAAAAGAACACGATAAGAATGAAGATTAAAAGAATATATGCCTGCTGGATTTATGTCAGCGATTTGCAGAGGTCTCAAGAATTCTATCGCAATATCGGATTTGATATAAAAGTTGTCGATGGCGACTGGATAGAGTTCGCTTTGGGTGAGACATCGTTTGCCATCCTGAAAAGACCGGAGAGCAAAGGTGAAGTCGTTGCGAGTAAAACAAGGATTATGTTTGAGGTGGAGGATATCGAACTTGCCAGAGATGAATTGAAAAGCAAAAATGTGAAGATCATCGGCAACATCAGAGAAGAGCCATACGGCAAGTTGCTGACTTTTGAAGACCCCGACGGGCATTGGCTGGAGTTTTATCAACTATATAATGAGTAATAAAGACTATGGCAAGAGCAACGACAAAAGCGGATTTGACAGCATCCGCCAACGGACAATTCGACAAGATGTGGAAACTCATCGACAGTATGAGCGAAGAACAGCAGAAAGCAGCCTTTGCCGAGGAAATGGCAACGGCCGGGAAAGAAACACATTGGAGCAGGGACAAAAACCTGCGAGATGTGCTTGTGCATCTGTATGAATGGCATCAGTTGTTACTAAATTGGGTAAAAGCCAACAGTAACGACGAACGCAAGCCTTTTTTACCAGAACCGTATAATTGGAAAACCTATCCGGCAATGAACGTTGGGTTTTGGAAGAAGCACCAAAATACGCCATTGGAGGAAGCTAAAGCAAAGTTAAGAGAGAGCCACAAAGATGTAATGGCACTGATAGAGCAATTCTCCAACGATGAACTCTTTGCCAAAGGAACACTCGCTTGGACAGGGACTTCCCCACTCGGAGCTTACTGCGTTTCGACAGCTGCCAGTCATTACGACTGGGCGATGAAGAAAATAAAATTGCATATCAAAACATCTAAGGGATAATGCAAAAGAAATCATTATAAATTATTTGCTATAAGAAAAGCTTGTTTCATTAACTGGAACAAGCTCTTTTCTATATTCAAGTTATCTGCTCTCTTTGTTACATCACCCTCTCCATATCTCTTGCAATCTTTTGGTCAGTGATTTGGGCGTAGATTTGCGTGCTGGCAATAGACGAATGCCCCATCATCTTGGCGATGCTCTCTATCGGAATGCCTGCCTCCAAAGTCAGCGTACCGAAGCTATGTCTTCCGACATGCCAAGTCAGCGGAGTGCGAATGCCACAAGCCCAACCAACGGCTTTGAGATGGGTTAGTAGTTTGCCCTTGCTCATCGTATCGGGGAAAATCTTATAATCCCCCTTGCTCTCCTCCTTAGTGTAAAGCGAAAGTATCTGCTCCGCTATCGGATGCAGAGGTATTAGGCTCTCCACCTCCGTCTTCTGTCTTGCCTTGCGGATATACCGCTTCCCCTCGTTGTTCTTTTCGATTTGCGAAACTCGCAGGCTCTGTAAGTCGGCAAATGCCAAACCCGTAAAGACGGAGAAAAGAAACATTCTTCGGCTTAGTTCCGCTCCTTCGTCTTGCAAGGGAAATGCCAAGAGTTTTGCTACGTCGCCTTTACTCAGAAACCGAGGTTTGCGCTCCACGGCTTCATACTTCGCTTCTTCAAACGGATTGAAGCGTATTGTCCCCTGACTGACGGCTCTATACATCAATCGGCTCAGCCAACAGAGATGCTTGTTTATCGTGGCAGGAGCATAGCCCTCTTTCTTCAAATGAAACCGATAATCATCAAAGAAATCCATCGTAAGAGCTGTTAAAAGAATATCCTCTTCGCCACGACTTCGCACAAAAGCATCAAGCTGTTTATCGGAAATTCGATTGTTGCTATACGTTCCCTCGCTCTTGCTTTCTTGTTGGGCTTTGAGTTCTTTCGCACTAAGGGCAAGAAGTGTCATTGGAGTTCTCCCGATGCCTTGTAAGTAGTTCTTCAGAAGTTCGGCACTCACCGCTCCATATTTGTAGAGCAAAGTATTGTACCCTTGTTCGATTTCCTCCCGAAAGGCTTGCAGGCGTTGGTTTATCTTCTTATCCGTTGTTTCCCCTCGCTTCACACTCCAATCGTTAGGAGCAACGTTTTCGCCTGTGGTTATCACCACGTTCGCTCCGTCAATGGTGATACGACAAAGGATTGCTGTTGTTCCGTCTGCTTTGGTCTTGTTCTTATTGATATAGAATAAGATTTTGAATGTACTACGCATAGGTCTTACAAGGTTAAGGTTAGGTTTTCAGTGAAAGAGAGAAATCGCCCGAACTCATCAAAGAGTTTCTTCGGGGTAACGTGGGCGTATCGCTCGGTCGTTTGGATGTTGCTGTGTCCCAACATTCGACTGACCGTTTCGATGGGAACACCTCGTTCCAAAGTAATCAAGGTCGCAAAGGTGTGGCGACCGACATAAGTAATATTTAGAAATGCAATAAAAAACAGAATGACGAGAATTAAACGTAAATCGTTTATAATTAAGCATTTTGCGAGAATTGCAGAACAGACATACCTGCAAAAGACAACAAAATATTGCGACGTTTCAGTTACCAGACTGTTAGCCGCCTGTTTCGGAAACAACGGCAGGTAACCGATTTTTTACCGATAGGAACAAAGCGGATTTGTATTCACTGTTTATCAATGTTTTGCATGCCAAAGGACGCTTTTCAAAGGAGTATTTTTACAACCTAAAAAAGAGCGTTATGAAAGTGGAAAAATTCAAGGTGCTGCTCTACCTGAAAAAGAGCGAGCCGGACAAGACCGGCAAGGCCCCGATCATGGGACGGATCACCCTCAACCGCACGATGGCGCAGTTCAGCTGCAAGCTCTCCTGTACCCCCGTGCTATGGAACGCGCGTGAGAGCCGATTGAATGGCAAGAGCCGGGAAGCGGTGGAGACCAATGAAAAGATAGAGAGGCTGCTGCTTGCCGTACACTCGGCCTTCAATTCCCTCATGGAAAGGAAAAAGGATTTCGATGCCGCCGCGGTCAGGGACATGTTCCAGGGTAACGCGGGCATGCAGATGACCCTGCTCAAACTTCTCGACCGGCACAACGAGGAGATGAAGACCCGTGTCGGCGTGGACCGTGCGCCGACGACAATGTCGACCTACGTGTACACCCGGCGCACTCTTGCCGAATTCATCAAAACGGAATTCAAGGTCTCGGACCTCGCCTTCGGACAGCTCAACGAGCAGTTCATCCGTGACTATCAGGATTTCTGCCTGGAAAAGAAGAGACTGGCGATGGAGACGGTGCGCCATTACCTGTCCATCCTGAAAAAGATCTGCCGCATCGCCTACAAGGAGGGGCACTCGGAGAAATACCATTTCTGCCACTTCAAGCTGCCCAAGCAGAAGGAGACAACACCGAAAGCACTCAGCCGTGAGAATTTCGAGAAGCTGCGTGATCTGGAGATACCGGAAAAACGCAGGTCACATGTCATCACCCGGGACCTCTTCCTTTTCGCCTGTTACACCGGCACCGCCTATGCCGATGCGGTAAGCATCACCCGGGAGAACCTCTTCCGGGATGACGAGGGCAGCCTCTGGCTGAAATACCGGCGAAAGAAGACTGACTACCTCGGACGCGTCAAGCTGCTGCCGGAAGCACTCGCGTTGATCGAGAAGTACCGTGACGATACCCGCACTACCCTCTTCCCGCCGCAGGACTACCACACGCTCAGGGCAAACATGAAATCCCTGCGCCTGATGGCGGGGCTGAGCCAGGACCTTGTCTACCACATGGGAAGGCATTCTTTCGCCTCATTGGTCACGCTCGAGGAAGGGGTGCCGATCGAGACCATCAGCAAGATGCTGGGACACTCCAACATAAAGACCACCCAGATATACGCGCGTGTAACCCCGAAGCGACTGTTCGAGGACATGGACAGGTTCGTCGAGGCAACCCGCGATTTGAAACTTATTCTTTAATCCTTAAACAATTATTATCATGCGCAGTACATTCAAGCTTTTATTCTACATCAACCGTAACAAGGTAAAATCGGACGGCACGACCGCCGTCCTCTGCCGGATCAGCATCGACGGAAAGAAATCGGCTGTCACGACAGGCATCTATTGCAAACCCGGAGACTGGGACAGCAAGAAGTGTGAAATCAAAACAGCCAGGGAGAACAACCGCCTTGCCGCCTTCCGAAGCCGGCTGGAAGAGGCGTACGGGAACCTGCTGAGGAACCAGGGAGTGGTCACGACCGAGCTGCTCAAGACCACCGTATCCGGTGCCGATTCCGTGCCGGAATACCTCCTGCAGGCCGGAGAGGTGGAACGCGAACGGCTCAGGGTCCGCTCCAAGGAGATCAATTCCACCTCCACCTACCGCCAGTCGAAGACCACGCAGCTTAACCTCAGGCAGTTCATCGAATCCCGCGGGATGAAGGACATCGCCTTTTCGGACATCACCGAAGAGTTCGCCGAATCGTTCAAGGTCTTTCTCAAGAAGGAGCTGGGACACAGGAACGGACACGTGAACCACTGCCTGTGCTGGCTCAACCGGCTCATCTACATCGCCGTGGACCGGGAAGTATTGCGTGCCAACCCGATAGAGGACGTGGCATACGAGAGGAAAGAAGCACCTAAACTAAGGCATATCAGCCGCAGTGAACTGAAGCGGATGATGGAAACCCCGCTGCCCGACCCGATGATGGAGCTGGCGCGCAGGACGTTCATCTTCTCCTCGCTGACCGGTCTGGCCTACGCGGATACGAGGGCTCTCCATCCCCGTCACATCGGAACGACCTCGGAAGGAAGAAGGTATATCCGCATCCGCCGCGCCAAGACGGACGTGGAGGCGTTCATCCCGCTGCATCCCATAGCCGGACAGATACTGGATCTTTACAACACCACGGATGACGACAGGCCGGTATTCCCGCTGCCGGTCCGCGATGTCCTCTGGTACGAGGTACATGGAATGGGCGTGGCATTAGGCATGAAAGAGAACCTGTCCTACCACATGGCCCGGCATTCGTTCGGGACCCTGACACTGACCGCGGGCATTCCGATAGAGAGCATCGCCAGGATGATGGGCCATACGAATATCGACAGCACGCAGGTCTACGCCCAGGTCACCGACCGGAAGATATCCTCGGACATGGACCGGCTGATGGAAAGAAGAAAGCCTGCGGCCGGCAAGGAAGCCGCAGGCTAAATAAAAATTGCCGCCGGAATTGTATTTACGATTCCGGCGGCAATCCTTAAACTTGAATACGATATTATACCAATGCTGCGTGATAGTTCTCCTCCAACAGCTTTTCGATGTCCGACTGCCTGTACAGGATCTTCCCGCCAAGCTGGATATAGGGAATCCGCCCTTGGTCCCTGTAATCCTGCAGGCACCTGCGGCTAATCCGCAACGTTCCGGAAAGCTCCCTGTCGGTCAGGAACCGTTCCCCGTTGAAGGGAGGACGGTTGTCACGGGCAAGACGCTCCACTTTTTTCTCCATGTTGTCCAGCAGGGCAAAGAACCTGCGGACACGTTCGTTCTCCTTGTCGATAATGCCTTCCATCTCTTCCGCTCTTTAAAGGTTTCCGTTCTTCCTTCCTTCTCTCATTGCCTTCTCCTTGCGTCTGATGCCGACGTAGGCCATCAGCTTCTCCACATCCTCTGGCTTGTAATAGAACTTGCGCTGGAGGCGGGTGAACGCCAGCCGTCCGGTATCGCGGAGTGTCTGCAGGGTACGTGGCGAGATGTCAAGGCGCAGGCAGACATCCTGGCCGTCCAGTCACTCTCCGGGTTCCTTACAGCGATTTCTCTCATACAGTCTGTCCACATGTGCGGACAGGTTCTCGGCGCGTGCCAGCATCCTCTTAAGGACACAGACTTCAATGTAGTATATTTCCATACGCTCAATTTTTAATGTTCGTTGATGCGAATGTAAAGAAAGAAACGATATCTGCCAAACAGAACCAGTCCGTTGGCAGGAATAGTCATGGATATTCAGTTTTTGTCATATGGAGCGTGAGAGGAAAAAGATTTTGCAAGCAGGTCGGTATTCCCGTCCCCCTCATGGAAAGTCGGCAGGACGGGAATACTACGGTAGTGAAAAGAAAAATCCCTGCCGATCCATATGAAACCGGCAGGGAGAATAACAATTGGAGGAGGCACCCCTGATGTAACTGTACTTTTTCAAGTCTGCCATGAACTACTCGGTGGTATCGATCTTGACCGTCCCCCGTACAGTTTTCCCTGTGCTGCCCGGAAAAATTCACCATGCTCATCAGTCATGATTGAAACAACGATCCTTGCACAGGATATATGCACAAACTCACCAGTGTTAACAGCGGCTATCAGGTCACGTCTGACAATTCATATCTCTTTTCGATTCATACGGTTAATAATTTAGTTCTTAATTTATGGAATGACTTTAGTTTTTCGTCCAGGAACGGAAGGTTGTTCGGAGTCGGATACTCTGTGAAGTTCCGGGCTATCAGTTCATGGGGGGGACAGCGCCAAAGATTTCTTTTGACCGAACGACGTGTTTGATATTCATTGTGATAAAAAAGTCATCGAATGGGTACATGGGCAGGCTGATGGTTACAATAAAGACTTGAAAATTATATCCGACAGTTTGATGCAAAAAGATTCAAAAGTAGGACAAATGAAGGGTAGCAATAAAAAAAGTAAGGTCAATGATGTGTATAAAACGATTGATACGGTCTTCATAGACATGATTATGCTATAATAATATACTTATAAAGAAAGATTCCTGCTAACATTTTGTTCGTTCTCATAGGTAATCACTACCTTTGCAAATATCATCAATCTATTATAGCATACTTGCAATACAAACTGAATATGGGAACAGAAAAGATAAACAGGCTAAAAATTGTATTGGTAGAACAAGCTAAAACAGGAAAGTGGTTAGCCGGACAGTTGGGAAAGAACGAGTATTCCGGTCGAAGCTTACGAATATGCGGCAAGCGAAAAATCGGCTGTTGAGTGGATTATGGAACATTATACTGTAACCACAGATAGGAAAAGTGACATCACCAATGCTCCGAATGATTGGGCGCGTAAACATAAAGACGAGAAATATATCTTCAATCTGCAGCCTCAAATGATCAGTGTGTTGGTGCAAACAGCGGATATTGTGAAAAAATTACCTAAATTAAAGTTTAAAGAATAATATGAAAGAGAACCAGTTTTTTGAACAGCAAACCATGTCTTCAAGAATTAAGGCTAGTATTGTTTCTGAGTATTTTCCTAAGTATTGTAATATTATAATTAATAAACATAAACCAAAAGAATTAAGATATATAGACCTATTCGCTGGTCCTGGAAAGTACGAAGACGGAAACGAATCAACCCCTTTATTAGTTGCACGAAACTGCTTGAAAAATAGTTTTTTGCAACAACACGTTCGATTCATATTTAATGATAATACTTATAAAGAACAATTAGAGACAAATTTCATGACGGAATTTCCACTAGGAACTTTTACTATTAATCCATTTTTTTCTAACCGTACAGTCGGAGAATGGAAACCAATAACGCAATATTTGATTAAAAGTACTCACGTGGGGCGTTGCAATGAATCTCCCGCACTACTCTTTATAGACCCTTTTGGATATAAAGGTATTGAAACAAATGTACTTGCTCAATTTTTGCAAAATTGGGGGAATGAAATTTTTTTATTCATAAATACTAAAAGAATACATCCTGCATTAGAAAATGAAAAATTTGAGCCCTTAATGCGTGATTTGTTCCCAACAACCTATGAAACAATTAAATCAGATCGAAAGTTTAAACAATCCGTATCTGAAAGGCTTCAACTTATTATAGATAACTTAGGTTTAGAATATCAAAAGATATTAGGTACGAGAGTATATTACACTGCATTTCGTTTTCAAGAAGAAGATATAGATACCGCCAGTCATTATATTGTACATCTAACAAAAGGTAAAAGAGGATTTGATTTGATAAAAACGATCTACAATGATTTCGCTAATGTTGGTACTATTTTCGATGGCATAAATACTTATACTTTTGATGTAAAGAAAATAATCAATCCTATCACTGAATTGTTCGATATAGGAGAGCAAAATATAGACAATTTAAAGCAAGCCATTTATACCTCATATTGCGGAAAAAGCATTTCAGCTTTTAATCTATTTGAGGAACATCAAATAACAGGTAACTATTGTAGGTCTCATTATTCTAAAGCTTTAAGAAAATTAGTATCTGAAGGATTATTAGAGGCTTCATTTACTGATAACAAGAATCATCTTGTTTCTGTTCTTATTTCAAAAGATTGTATATTGAAATTCAAATAATGGCAACAACATCAATAGAATGGACTGATAAAACTTGGAATCCTATTACAGGATGTACCAAGATTTCCGAAGGGTGTAAGCATTGCTATGCCAATGTTATGACAAACCGCTTACGAGGAATGAATAATCCTAAATACAGTCAAGGTTTTAAGGTAACTCTGCATCCTAATGACTTACTTGAACCAACAAAATGGAGAAAGCCCTCTATGGTTTTTGTATGTTCGATGAGTGATCTTTTTCATAAAGATATACCTTTTGACTTCATTGATAGCGTCTTTAATGTTATTCGAGATACTCCTCAGCATATATATCAAATTTTAACAAAAAGAGCTGAACGTATGAATTTATATTTCAAGGAACGAGCAATACCATCAAACGCATGGGTTGGAGTTACAGTAGAAAATAAAAAAACAAAATACAGAATGAATTATATCAGAGATTTAGGTGCTGAAGTAAAGTTTATTTCTTGCGAGCCTTTGTTAGAAGATTTAGGTGCAATGAATCTTACTGGAATAAATTGGATTATAGTTGGAGGAGAAAGTGGTGTTCAGGCTCGACCTATGAAAGAAGAATGGGTTCTGAATATTAAAGAGCAGGCTAAAACTAATCATATTCCATTTTTCTTCAAGCAATGGGGAACTTGGGGGATTGACGGAATTAGGAGAAACAAAAAAGCAAATGGTAAATTATTGGATGGCATAATCATCCAGGAAATGCCTGTACAAAATAATAAAAAGCTTATAATATAGAGTGCTATGAGTAAATGGTGGAATAGAATACACAATTTTATTATAGACCAAGAAAGACTCGATTCTGAATTAAATTGGATTAAAAAGGTTTGGTATATTATCCTTGTAATAACTACAAGCATATACGTTTTTTATAATTTCTCAGATTTGGTTTCTTTTACTTTTTTTGAGAAGTTCAATGGTAAGAATCTCATATTTATTGTATGGATTGTTTTACTACTTTTGCCCCTATTTGATAATTTTGAAGGATTTGGAATTCGCTTTACTAGGCACGCACAAAAAGTATCTAGAGCCTCTAAAGAAATAGCAGACGAATTATTAAATAATCCAAACAAAGATATTGAAGAATTAAAGAAAGAATTAGAAAATATTTCAAAAAATATCGAACAATGAGTGGTTTTTATAATAGAGATTTAGCTTTTAAATACATAAAGGAAACTATAGACGATGGATTATCTAAGATGGGAGATATCAAATTGGATAACTCGATTTGTGATAGTTGGATTACATATTCGCAAAAAATTCTTGAATTAACAACAAAGGATTATAATCCTTCTATACTATTAAACTATTTAAGAATTATTGCTAGTTTTGGAATATCAACAAATCCTCATCAAAAAATAAGCACATGTCTTGAATATCTTATAGGAGTTTTAAAACTTTTATAATATAGTATTTGATGCTTTGTTTCGTAAGCTAAGAAAAGTCTGGACAGGCGTACTTAGATCTTATTTGAAAGTTAAGAGGACGTGCTACGGTTTCGTAAATATGCGAAACTAAGTGGATGAATGGAGAGATGGACTTGATGGATAATAATCACGGACTGTCGGAAAATTTCGATTTTACGATAAGAGTTTTCTGAAATATGGTACGATCTTGTTGTTCCATTTTGATTTAGAAATATCTGTGAGTGGAATTTTCATGAAAGTGGGTTTCTTCCGTGAAGGTATGGATTAGGTCTACTAGGATAAGATGTACGGTAGCTCATTCTAACAAATGGTCAATTTAATTGATAAATCAAAGATATTTGGCTACTTGTATGTGTAGTTCGATTCCTAGTAGCAGATCTCCATTCCTGATTTTAGGTTGAATTCCTAAATGTTTTCGCAATATTTTAAATTCTCATATACAGTCATTTTGTTTCACTCTACAAAGTAAAGCTATATTCCGCCCTTTCATAATGATATGCTCTTGTTAAGGCTTCTAAAGGCTGGTTATCGAAATGATACGTCCCATCTGTACAGATGTCTCCGGTTCCCCAGTGACAAAACTATTCCCCAAGAACAATTCATACTGTTTCTTGATTACGGAGTCGACTGACCATCGATAATGCTCGAAGTCAAGCTTTGACATCCAGTTGGTGATACGGCAACGGTGGCTTTTTTGCTGCTGATATGCAGCGTCACACATATATGTTTTTTGCATCCGTCCAAAAAGAGACTGGCAAATGCTTCACGCTACTCGTCCGTAACTCCTTGTCCTTATAATATACCTCCTTCCTAGTATAAGGTGCAAGTAGGTGTCCTACCCATCCAGTCATTTATAGGATTTGTTATAACAATTTCTCTCATATAATCTGTCTCCACACGTTGACAGATTTTTGACACACGTCAGTATTCTTTCGAACCATGAGAGGCAAGCGCGACCGGCACACAGGCAGGAATAGTCATGGATAGTCAGCTCTTGTCATATGGGAAGGAAAAAGAAAGCCGAAGCGGGTCTGGATTCACTACCCCCTTTGGGTATGTGAAAAGAATGTTGCGATGAAAGAAAAAATTCCTCTTCACGCATGGATGAAACAATGCCGGAAGTCCGGCAATAAAAAGATGTGGCTTCTCTACCCGGGTAAATGCCATGATTACGGATTTCTTCTTGTTCCTATACTATCAGGCCGATTACCTTCAGGTTAAATGTTTATCCAAAATATCCGAATCCAACCCATGACAGACGCGGATGGGAAAGATGATATACCACCGGATATGCGTATAGCCATATAACCGGACATGAAGATACGACGATAACGATACGTCCTTCTATCGGAATAAGGATATAGCGGGATGCACGGATAACCATATATGATTATCGGAACAGCGGTATGGCATGACAGCACCCGTATACCTGGTTTATCGGTATTTCAAATGTTTCAAAAACCTCTTTGACAGGTTACCATCCGGGACGATCGCCTGAATTCGCATGTACCGGACTTTCTATTTACCTGATTAGCAAACAGCCGGATTACATTCGGTTATTTGTCGGAATCTGTCATTCCGTAAAGGTTCCTGCCATCCGTTTTTTCTCTGTGGCTATCGCTCTTTTTCTCGTGGCATCATGGTCTGTTACCGGATGGGCAGAGTTACTCCATCACAAGCATGAATTATAGCGTAACCATATTTGTATATAGCCGTTGATACGCTATCCGGATAATGCTATCACAGAATTGCGATATAGCCGGATATCTTTATTTTGATATCCGGAAGGGTGCGTGCTCCCTTCCGGATACAGATATCTTAAAATCTCCATTTGCAGATGTGTATAAGTAGCAATCCGTTAATGGAGACGATGAAAAAACAATAAGGCATATACGGTTACATGTCCATTTCTCCATTTGCAGAAGTGTAGAAGTATCAATCCATTAATGGAGATAATGAAGAAAAACCATGAAACATATACGGCTCACTGCCGCTCTCCATTTGTAGATGTGTAGAAGTAACAATTCATTAATGGACAATAGGGCATGTAAAGGGCAGATTTTCCATATATTCGTCTCCTTATTCCCGAATTATGGGCGTAAGTCACATGGTTATGGAGATATATCCGTCCTTTTATAGGGAGAGCAACCAGCAAGTACCTGATAGAAATGCCTCGCAAACCACAGGGGAATAGCCATACAATGGATTGATACACAATAATTATTGGATAAACGTGGTCCGCTCCTGCGGACAGCAAGTTGTGTTTTCGTTAAACGAAAACAGGACGGTTTAACGGCAGGTATGCCGCTAAACCCTCTGTTAATCAGGCTCCGAAGTTGCCTAATTTTTTATGAAAACATTTTTTCTATCTTAAATACCGATGAGAAAATAATGTAGTATACGACCTGATATACATTTATCTTCAGCAAACTAAATGTCGATAAACCGATCATCCCTACGTAAATGGTTGATAATAGCGCCCAAATTATCCAAAAACGCCACCTTTTCTTTTATGAATCCCAACAAAATATAGAAATATACAAAAACAATCGCAAGCTTATTCGTGGGACTTTATCTTTCAGACAAAAAGTCCATTTTTTATATTATTTTTTCTTGTTTCTTTTATGAAATTAAAAAAACAAGAAAAAAAATGCTAATCCAATTTTACTTTAATTCGTCTGCAAGGTCTTTTATACAGAACGTCCATTTAAATGAGCTCATGAAAAGGTATGTAAGATAAAATTGTCTAATAAAAAATAGTAACTATGTATACAACTATAAAAGAAAAGGTAGGAATGCTAATTTTGGTGATGTTGTTGATTTGCGGAGCTGTAAACGCCCAACATTGGCGTCACTATTGTTACTATCCTTCTAATCGGATTGTTACCGTTGTGGTTAAACCGGACATGCTCCATTATATCAGCAACCGATTCAATCGAAAGGAAAGATTGGCAATGGCTATGGCTTACTTGAAAACGAACAAATATCTGACGATTAAACAATATGCCAAGATGACGCAACTCAGTAGAGCTGCGGCAGAAGCTGAACTGGATGCTTTTGCCATGGATAAGAAAAATCCCATACAACTCGTAATTAGAGGGAAAAAGAAAATATATACCAAAAGATAATAGGATATGAAAAAGATTTGGAAACTACTGATGCTGGGAGTGACAGTCTTGTTTTTGCTGCAATCCTGTGTGACTGTACGCAAGTCTCGTCATCCCCATCACCACAGGCATTGTATGGTCATTAACTCACAGATTACGGATATGACTAAGTTAAATACACCTTCCATCTATATGGCAAGTGAATCCCCGACTGTTTATGAGCATAAAGGATGACAAGGAACTGGTGGAGCTAACGGCTAAGGAACCGGAGAAAGGTTTCCGCTATCTGATGACAAAATATAAGGAAGCGGTTTACTGGCATATCCGAAGGTTGGTTGTAACCCATGAAGATGCACAGGATGCAACGCAAGAAACTTTTATAAGGGTATTCAGGTCATTATCCGATTTTAAAGGCGAATGCACTTTACGTTCCTGGGTATACCGTATTGCCACCAACGAAGCTTTGCGCCTGTTGGATCGGTATAAAAAAGAGGAACGGGTGTCATTGGATGATTCTTCGAGTGAGCTAAGCAATCTGATGGCTGATGAATTTGTCGATTACAATGATTTGGAAGCTGTAAAGTTGCAAAAAGCCATTTTATCCTTGCCTACCAAGCAACAGCTGGCTTTTAACTTACGATACTATAATGATTTGGGATATGATGAGATTGCCGGAATTATCGGTTCAACAACTGATGGTGTAAAGTCCAGCTATCATATTGCCAAAGATAAGATTGTCAAATACATGAATGCAAACAATTAGATGTATGAAAGAAGATTTTGATTTCGACCGCGTAGGTAAACGGCTGCCTTATACTGCGCCGGACGGTTTCTTGGATGATATGGAAAACAATGTATGGGAAACTGTAAAATTGGAGATGCTTCCTTCCAAGCCCAAACGCAACTTTCGCCTTTGGTATTCTGTGACGGGAGGACTTGTGGCGGCAAGTATTGCATTATTGGTTGTCTTCAACTTATTACCCCATGATTCAAGTAATAGTTTTGAAGATGTGGAAAAGGCTTTTGCCAATCTGAGCAGCAGCGATCAGGATTACCTGTTTGCGACTTATCAGTATGATCTGTTTATGAACGAATAATAACAAAGGAAATGAAGAATATCACTAAAGTAGTTGTACTTGCCTTGGTCATGATTGTGTTCCATGTAAATACGTATGCCCAAAAGAGCGAGCAGCAGCGTATGACCCGTGAACAACTGGCCGAGACACAGGCTCAGTTTATAGCTAATGAAATGGCGATGGATAACAAAACGTCCCGGCAGTTTGTGGAAACTTTCTGCCAGTTCCAAAAAGAAATCTGGGCATTGGGTCCCCGGCCGAAAAGAGAGAAGTCTCATCTTTCGGATAAAGAGGCAGAACAGGCCATGAACGAAAGGTTTGCCCATAGTCAAAAGATACTTGACCTACGTAAGAAGTATTATTTAAAGTATAGCAAATTTCTGACTCCCACGCAAATAGAAAAAGTATATGTATTGGAAAGAAGAATGATGAACCGGCTGTTTCAACGTTCTCAGAATAAAGATAAACGTAAATAAACAATGAAAATTATGAAATTAAAAGCTTTTGGCATATTTTGTTTGTCGTTCTTCATGACGACAGCTATGTCTTCTTGTGACAGTGATGAGATTACAGACCAACCGGGAGAAGTATCCGGCAGCGGAAATCCAACCTTGACAGTTCTTGCCGAACAAGTGGCTGGAAGCGACGGATATGATGAAAATGGGGTTACTGCGTTGAATCTACCAAGTTCGCAGGATGTAAGTAATATTTACAGTGGATTGAAACTGAATTTCTCGCTGTCTGGAATCACTAGAATAGAGTTGGAAAGTGTAGACGGCTATGCCTTGGCCGGAACAACAGGCATTCAATGGGGAGATTCAGGGGAAGCGTTGACCGGGGAAGTGGAAAACGCCAACTCCATCCTGGTGTTCAATGCCCCGGATGAAAACGGATTGACTCCCGGAAAAGACTACTCCATTTTTACCTTGCCTTGCGACCTTTATGGAGGTTATCGCCTGTCTATCTATCGGGAAGGCCTCGTGGCACATTATTTCGGTGTGCATCAAACGGTGGAAATGGGCTCATTCATCACACCCGCTGACCTGATTGAAAGTGAATTGGAGTTTGACGACCCGGATGCGCCGCTTGTAGAAGAAGAACGACCGGAACTGGATGCTACGACTACGGCACTTCTCCGTCAATATCAGCAGAACCCTACAGAGGAAAACAAGCAGGCTTTGCTGGATCAAATGGGTGTTCGTTATGATAAAGTGGTAGCCCGTAAAAAAGCGAAGCTCCGCGAATTGGAAAGAGAAGCCCTCACCTTGGATGTGGTGGAAGAAATGCAGGAGATTGTGGACGAGATGGTAGATAACCGTGACATCCGGCTCGAACAGCAGTTCCTGCGTCTTATTGACCCCCGAAATGATGAAAATCCGAATGATGCGTGGATGGTGCTGAGAGGGGCTTCCGCTCCCAATGCCTACATCGGTTATGCTCCCGTTACCAATGCGGAATATGCAGCATTCAAGTCAGACTTTACATATGAAGACGGACAGGATAATTATCCGGTGGTGAATGTCACCGTAGAGGAAGCCACAGCCTATTGCGATTGGCTGGCGCAGAATGACCCGACGCACAGCTACCGTCTGCCGACCGATGAAGAATGGATCTTAGGTGCCGGACACATGCCCAAAGATGTTTTGATGAATGCGGGTCATGTGGAGACGGGTCTGACAGCGGTAGATGCTTATAGCCAGACAACCGGTGCTTGCGGAGGTATTGACTTCTGGGGCAATTGCTGGGAATGGACTATTTCAACGGATGCTGAGGGGCAGTATATCATCAAAGGCGGCAGCTGGGATTCGGAACGCGATGATTGCCGCAGCGAAAAATCAGACGTCGTTCGTTCCGGAGGCCAAGGCTATGCCAACGTCGGTTTCAGAGTCGTAAGAACAGATCTCATCTAATTATCTAATCACATTACATGATGAAAAAAATATTTTTAGCAATGGCTGTTGCCATTGTGACGGCCACTGCTGTGTCCGCACAGAAGGATGACAGCGACTCAAAAATAACAGTATCGATTCATCAGACCGACCAGGAAGACGGGTATGAAGGGAGTGCCGAACAGCGTTGTGGCATCCGATTTAACCTTCCGATGGCAGGTGTGGTGAAGATAGAAGTGGAAAGTGTGGACGGTCTTCCGCTGGCTGGTACGGCAATCACCCGTCAGGATGCTTTTGGGAAAACCGTAGTCGGTGATATGGCGCATACCAGCACCATCATTACCTACATCTCCAGTGAGAAGTCCGGGTTCATCCCCGGAAAGGACTACTACATTTCCACCCTCCCCTGCAATCTGTATGGAGGATACAGGTTCTCCATTTACAAGGACGGTCTGGTGGCACACTATTTCGGAGTACATCAGAAAGTAGAGTTGGGTGAGTTCATCAGTCCTGATGATTTGGTGGAAAGTGAACTGGAGTTTGACAAGCCCGGTGCACCGCTGGTGGAAAAAGGGCGGCCTAAAATGGATTCCAAGACACATAAGCTCTTTGTCCTATACCGGAAGAATCCGACGGAAGCCAACAGACAGGCGTTACTCGACCAGATGGGGGTACGCTACGACAAAGTAGTGGCCAGAAAGAAGAACAAGCTGCGCGAACTGGAACGCGAAGCCCGTACTTACAGTATTGTGGAACACATGCAGGGTATCGTTGATGAGATGGTGGAGAACCGTGAAACACGAATCCAGCAACAGTTCCTCCGTTTCATCGACCCCCGAAGGGACGATAATCCGAAGGATGCGTGGATGGTGTTGCGTGGGGCTTCTGATACAACGGCTTATATCGGGTATGCTCCCGTCACCAATGCCGAGTATGCTGCCTTTAAACCCAGTTTCACTTACAAATCAGGGCAGGACAATTATCCGGTAGTGAACATTTCCCTCCAGGATGCCCAAGCCTACTGCCAATGGCTGACGGCTCAGGATAGCAAGCATATCTATCGATTGCCCAGTGAAGAAGAATGGATCTTGGGTGCCGGACACATGCCTAAAGATGTAGCCATGAATGCCAATCATGTGGAGTCGGGGCTGACTGCCGTAGATGCCTACAAGCAATCTACCGGTGCCTGCGGAGGGATTGACTTTTGGGGCAACTGCTGGGAGTGGACCACTTCAACGGACGTCGACGGACAGTATCTTGTAAAAGGGGGCAGTTGGGATGCCAAACGTGACGACTGCCGCAGCGAGAAATCGGACGATGTGCGATCCGGAAACAAAGGCTATGCCAATGTGGGGTTCCGGGTTGTCAAAACAGATACTCCCCAATCCAAATAGACAGAGATTATTATCTACTTTTTATCAACTCATAATAGAAATTTAGTATGAAAAGAATGTTTTTAATGATGGCCATTGCCATCGCTACCACCTTGCAGGTACCAGCACAAGAAAGTAAAACCAAGCTCACTGCGCAACAGCGGACTGAACAGCGCATCAAGGAAATGGATGAAAAGCTGACTCTGAGCGATGAGCAGAAAACGAAAATCCGTGAATTGTATGCGGATTTCAACAAGCAGAAATATCCCCGTGAAAAGCGCAGGGAAGCCCTCGAAAAACTGACGGCGGACATCTGCCTTCTGCTGACAGCCGAACAGCAAACGGTCTACAAGCAGATGATAGAACAGTCAATCGCTGACATGAAGAAAGGAAAGCGTGGTCAGTCGAAAGAATGATTTACTGCGAATACAGCGGCAGCGCATGATAATCATAACTATTCTTTTGTACATGAGCATTTGGGCATCAGCTACACCATGCAGATATACAGATTCAGACTTCAGTTTCAATGTATGGTCATATAATAACATCACACTTCCTTACAGGGAAACGGTGATAACAGCCGGTGGCACACAACAGAAACCGATATTGGTAATCTATTTGCATGGCGGACTAAAGCGTGGAAGTGATAATGTCAGACAAATGAATGAAGATGCAATCTATACGATTGCCGATTACCTTTGCAGAAACCGTATTAATGCCTTTATGATTGTACCTCAATGTCCGGACTCCCTTACGTGGGGAGTCCAGACAAATGAGATTATAAAAAATCTTGTTGATGAATACATGAACAAGGGAAAAGTGGATCCAGACCGTATCTATCTAATGGGCGGTTCTATGGGAGGAACAGGGGTTTGGAAAATGGCATCTGCCTATCCTTACTTGTTTGCCGCCGTTATGCCGGTAGCCGGAAATCCGGACACGGTAGATGCTGCTCTGCTCGCCAATACTCCGGTCTACACGGTGATGGGGACTGGCGATAACCTAATGGACATTGCTCCAGTCACTTCTTTTATGAAACGGTTAAAGGAGCTGAATAGGGAAACTATACTTGACGTGGAAAATGGCTGGTCACATATTAAGACTTGCACAGAGAGCTATACGGACAAACGTCTCAATTGGATTTTCAATCATATACGCTCAAGCGAATAGCCGGTATATATAATCCCCCAATGTTCTTTGCGATAAAAGAGTCATCGGTAGCCGCTTTTATTGAAAAAATAAGATTCTGGCTTCCTTTGGAGGTGAATGATCAATTTCTTCTTTTAATCAAAGCTGTTTTTATGGTAAGAATACTTTTGCTTGTGGCATGTCTATGCCTGTCACTGTCCGTTTCGGCTCAAAGCCTAAGTGGTGTCGTAAAAGACAAGGCTTCGGATGAGGTCTTAATTTCTGCAACAGTCAAATTGGTTCCGGAAAATGGGAGTGCCTTATTTACAACTACCGATTTGAGCGGGCAATTCTATTTCAATAAGCTTAAATCAGGTACTTATGTCCTGAATATTTCTTATGTAGGCTATAAAGCTTTTATGGAAACTGTTAAAATAGCAAATACTTCCAACAAAATCAATGTATATATGCAGGAAAACTCACAGTTGCTGGGAGAAGTTGCAGTTACGGGACGTGCTACCCGAGCCGAACAACGTGGTGACAGTCTCATGTATAATGCGGAGGCGTTCAAGGTAATGCAGGGAAGCTCGGCTGAGGATTTGCTGGCAAAGATGCCCGGTGTTGTTGTCGAGGGCGGTACTGTTCAGGCTCAGGGAGAGCAAGTGGAAAAGATTTTAGTGGATGGCAAGGAATTCTTTGAAGGGGATGTCAGTCTGGCTGTCAAGAACCTGCCTTCGGACATTATTGCCAGTATCGAAATTTTTGACAAGAAAAGTGACCAGTCTGAGTTCACCGGATTTGACGATGGCGAAGAAGTTAAAACTATAAATATCGTCACGAAAACGGGATTCCGACAAGGAACTTTTGGAGAGATGACTGCGGGATATGGTACTGATGAACGTTATAAGGTAAATGGGAATCTGAATTTCTTTAATGAAAATCAACGTATATCAGTATTAGGCATGTCCAACAATGTAAATCAGCAGAATTTTTCACAAGAAGATTTGACAGGAATCCTATCTTCAAATTCTGGAAACAAAAGAAAAGGATTCCGGAATGGAGGCGGGAAAAAAGGTTACCAAAGTGGAAGTTCCGTAGCAGACTTCATGATTGGCAGCATGGACGGACTTACATCCACCAATGGGCTGGGACTGAATTATGTAGACCAATGGGGGAAAAAGTTAAAAATAACTTCGAGCTATTTTTTCAATAAATCAGACAATCAGACTCTTCAACAAACAAACCGTAATTATTTGGATGCAGCATTGGCTGGAATGTCTTATGAAGAATATAAAGAGAATTACCTGACCAACTGGAATCATCGGTTCAATTTCAAGCTGGATTACCAGATAAACGAACGGAGTTCGTTGCTTTTTCGCCCATCTTTGAGCTTTCAAAATATGGACAGCAACAATTCATTGCAAGGGACAAACAAAACCGACGGGGCCTTGAGCAATGAAACAAGTACCACGGCAGTTGGAGAAAACAAAGCCTATAATATTGGTGCGGATCTGCTGTTCCGTCATCGTTTCACAAAACCGGGACGAACATTATCATGGATGCTGAGCGGACGCATGAGCAATACGGATGGCAGTAACCGTTCAGATTTTACAGACTTATTGTACAGTTCTTTGGAACAGAACATTCCTGAAGAACATAGCCAATTGAAGAATAACATCAAAAAACAATACAGTTTCCGTTCCAACCTGACTTTTACGGAAAAAATATCCGATGAGCTTCAGTTGCAATTGGGATATAAGCTCAATTATTCTGATTCGGAGAACGGACAAAAGACTTTTGTGTCACGACCGGACGAGGAATCCTACGAGCAACTGGATGAAAATCTTTCCAGCATATATCGGTCGGATTATCTGACCCAATCCGGGAATGTAGGTATTCGTTATCAGAGCGACAGATGGAATGCCATGTTGAGACTGGAAACCCAATGGGCAAACTTGAAGGGAGATTTAACCTATCCTCAATCCGAACATCACTCCCGCAGTTACTTTTCAGTCCTTCCCTCACTGATGTTCCACTATGTCTTAGACCAAACCAATTCGTTGCAGTTCCGTTACCGTAGCATCACGTCTTCGCCGTCCATAACGGATTTGCAATCTGTGGTCAACAATTCAAATCCCCTGTTTCTGTTTGCCGGGAATCCTTATCTGGATCAGGAATTATCGCATATAGCCAATCTTCGCTATATACATACGACAAAGTCCGGACATACTTTTATCGCCATGCTGGGAGCCACCTATAAGCAGAAGTACATTGGAGACAGCACGTTTGTAGCCAATGAGAATATAGAGTTGATGCCTTCTGTTACACTCAACAAGGGGGCACAGTTTACCCGACCGATAAACTTGAATGGCTACTATTCACTGCAATCCATGTTGACTTACGGATTTCCGCTTGATTTGATCCGCAGCAATATCAATGTCAGCGTAGCTGCCAATTACACCAATACCCCCACTGTCTTTAATGGGGTGACAAGCGATACACGTGAACTGAACTTAATACCTAAAATAATTATCGGAAGCAATATCAATAAGAATATAGATTTTACAACCTCTTACTCTGCTGCCATCAACAATATATTCAGTTCATCTGATGAAGCGACAAGCAACGATTACATCACTCATACCGCTTCTGTCAAACTGGGTTGTATGTTCTTTTGGGGGCTTACTTTGCGCAGTACGTTTAACTATGTAGGTTACACAGGTCTGGATACGGGTACGGAAGATTATTGTCTATGGAATCTGTCTTTAGGTAAGAAATTCCTGAAAAACAATGCTGCAGAAATCAAACTGGAGGCTTTTGATGTACTCAAACAGAACCGGAATTTTACACATCGGCTGGAAAGCAACTACTGTGATTATATATCAAGCAATGTGCTGGAACCATATATGATGCTCAGTCTTACCTACACGATACGTTAGTATAATGATCCAGCAAACGTGGTATAATATACAATCAAAGAATAATATTTAAGCAACTTATAAACAATTTACTATGTGTACATTTTCTATGACTATTGAAACCTTCTTGCTTTGTCTGTGTCTGACAGCTTGCAATGGCAACGAGGAGGTAACCGAAGCTGAGACTTCCTCCGGCTATCCCTCGCTCTTGAACAAGACCGTACCTGTTCCAGCCGAATATCTGGAGGAAACCGCTTCCCAAGGAAGCGTGGTGCAAATTGACTATGACACCCGCAACTATGTGGATGGGAACGGTGAAATGCGCTCAAATACGGCCTATGTCTACCTGCCGTATGGGTATAAGGAATCATCCGATGAATGCTATGATGTGTTCTATTTCGTACATGGGCATGGAGAAACAGCTGCCTCCTTCTTTCAGAACGAGAACGGCATGATGCGGAACTTGCTTGACCACCTGATCGAAAAGGGAGACATGTCTCCGGTTATCGTGGTATCCACAAGTTATGTATATGGCACTCCTGTCGATTACTATCCTGATGCTGACCCCTATTGCAAGGCTCTTCCTCAAGAACTGGTCAACGACCTGATTCCATTGGTAGAGAGCCGTTACCGTACATACACTCAGCAAACGGACTTAGAGGGGCTGCAGGCTTCCAGGAATCATCGGGCCATCGGAGGTTTTTCTATGGGAGCAGTAACCACCTGGTATGCACTGGAATATACACTGGACTATTTCAAGTATTTCCTGCCGATCAGTTCCGACGGATGGTCATTGGGACGTTTTGCCGGAATGAATTATCCCGATGAAACAGCGGCTCATCTGGCCAATATCGTTCGTTCTTCATCATCATTGGAAAATAATTTCTACATTTGGGCATGCAGCGGGACAGATGATGTAGCTTACGACAGGATATGGACGCAAGTACAAGCCATGGCCAAATTTACGGATGTGTTTGATGTAAATCATCTGACTTTTCATGAACAAGAAGGGGCTCAGCATGAGTTTCGAGCTATTGCAGAATATTTGTACAATGCTTTACCATCATTGTTTTCTAATTGACAGAAGACAATACTACATTCAGTAGCTTTTCCATTTTATTCTTCAAAACGTAGAATCCATTTTTTCGGCTAATGCATCATTAATATAAAAGATGATTTAATATGAAAGTTCCATTACACACTAATCAGGTTGTATTGTGACTTTCCAAATTTTATACTCTATTAGGCATGGATATTATATAAAATTTTACAGTTGATATTACTATGTGGTTAAAATTAAAAATATTTTCGGCTATACAATTTTAATCTTACTATTAGTCTTCATTGTTTATCAGTTCCGTCAGGAGCAAATGTTAAGACACATGCTACGCAAGGAGGAGAAGGAGCTGGTGGCGATACATCGTCTGGCCGAAAAGAGCTACATCGGTCTATTGGATCTCTCCACCCACGCTGAGATTGCTGTCACATGGGATGATGACGACCTGAGGGAATACAGCCGCAAACGCCGTGGGGTTTGTGACAGCTTGCAGCTTCTGAAGGAATATGTCCATACCCCGTTACAGAAAAGCCATATCGATTCGTTATGTCTCCTTCTTTGGAACAAGGAACTCCTTCTTGCCAAGGCGATGCATACCTTCAATGAGCTGCAAGGTATAGGTGACATTGTGCAGGAAAGCATCCCGGCCATTGTATCGACAGCCCGGAAACAGGCTGCGCGGCAAAAGGAAAATACGGTTTCTCCGGGAACCGGTGAGAGAGATACTCCCAAAAAGAAAAGAAGCATTTGGGATATCTTCCGTAGAAAAGAAAACAAATCCGCTTACCTGCAACAGAGGGAAGAGACCGAACGTAAACGGCAGTCATTATCCGCCACCCCTCCAACCGGGACGACAACACGCATGCTCCGCTCCCTGAATGAGAGGGTCGCCCTGGAACAGGCCGAAAGGCAGGCCCGGCTACTGGCACAGATGGACAGCCTGTACACCGGCAGTGTGGAGCTGAACGGGAGGATGAACAATATGGTCTCCGAATTTGAGCGGGAGAACAACGAGCGTTTTACCGCACGCTACAAGGCCTTTGTCCTTGAACGTGACAACTCCTACTATATGGTAGTCGGCCTCGCCCTGTCCGTCTCCCTGCTGGCGATCATGCTGTATACCATCATCCACCGGGATCTGAACCGTCGTCTCCGGTACGAAAGGGAGCTTGAACAGTCCGACAGGAGGAATCGGGAACTGCTCCGCTCACGCAAGGAATTGATGGCCTCGGTGGCCCACGACCTGCGCGCCCCGCTGGCGGCCGTCAAAGGCTGCGCGGAGTTGTTGCCCTCGGAAAGCGACGCCAGCCGCAGGACCGGCTATCTGGACAACATCCTGCACTCGTCCGATTACATGCTCGGCCTGGTAAACACGCTGATGGAATACCACCGGATGGATGAAGGCGGGGTCCGTTCCAATGACACGCTCTTCAGCCTGAAAGTCCTGTTCGAGGAAATAGCGGACGGCCATCGGCTTGCCGCCAGGCAGAAGAACCTAATGTTCACCGTATCCTTCTCCGGTCTGGACACCATCGTCTGCTGTGACGGCTCGCATATCCGGCAAATAGCCGACAACCTGCTGTCCAACGCCCTGAAGTTTACGCCCCACGGGGAGGTGCGCCTTGAGGCGGAATACCTGTATGGGGAACTTTGCATCTCTGTCCGGGATACCGACGTGGGAATAAGCGCAGAAGAGAAAGAACGGATATTCGGGGCGTTCGAAAGGCTGGACAACGCGCGTGGCATTCCAGGGTTCGGACTGGGGCTGGCGATCACGGCCCGGCTCGTGTCTGAAATGCGGGGCCGTGTGGAGGTAAAGAACGTCCCCGGTGAAGGCAGCCGCTTCTCCGTTTTCCTTCCCGTGCCATCGGCCAGACAGTCCGCCCCTCTGGAAGAGAAGGTGTTTCCGGCCTGTGAACCGCCCGGCGGCATCCGTGTGCTGGTCATGGATGACGACCGCATCCAGCTGGAGATCACCCGGGAGATGCTCTCTCGCAGCCGGATTCACTGTGACTGCTGCACGGATGTCCGGGAACTGATGGACTGCCTGAAAAGGCAGGAGTATGATCTTCTGCTGACCGACATACAAATGCCCGGTGCGGACGGCTTCTCGGTCCTTGAATTGCTGAGGGACTCGAACATCCCCCGGGCGAGGGAGATTCCGGCCATAGCCGTCACGGCACATTCCGGTAGGGAAGAGGAATATCTCTCCGCAGGTTTCGCCGGATGTATCCATAAGCCTTTCTCTGCAGAAAGGCTGGTAACCGCCATCATGGGGGGCATAAAAGGGAATGGGAAAGAGTGGAGGCCGGACTGCTCCCTCCTGCTTGCCGGAGAGGACAACCGGCAGGAAATGCTGGGGCTGTTTGTCAGTGAGAGCCGCAAGGACATCGACAGGCTGTCAGCCGCCGTGAAAGAAAAGGACAGCCGGGAAATCATTTCCATCCTCCACAGGAACCTGCCGTTGTGGGAGACGGTACGTCTGGACTATCCGGTGGCGGTTCTGAGAGTGCTGGTCAAATCCGACGCGGGCCAATGGGAGGATAAGGAATATGTGAAAATAGAAAAAATAATCGGTGCCGTCAGGGAACTGATATCCTATGCGGAACTGATGCGGAAAGAGAGACAGGAATGAAAACGATACTTATTTTGGAAGATGACGTGATTTTTAGCCGCAGCATCGGCAACTGGCTGAAGAAGAAGGGGATGGCGACCGAACATGCTACGACGCTGTCAGCTGCCCGCAAGGCCCTTTCCGCAAGGGAATTCGACCTTGTCCTTGCAGATCTCCGCCTGCCGGACGGGAACAGCACTTCCCTGCTGGAATGGATGAACGAGAGGTTCTACGCCACCCCGTTCCTTATCATGACCAACTACGGGCAGGTGGAGAACGCGGTGGAAGCCATGCAGCTGGGGGCGGCCAACTACCTGTGCAAGCCCGTCCAGCCGGACAAGTTGCTGGAAGCTATCGGAAAGATATTCAGCCGTTCTCGGAATGACGGGAGTGAGTTCTACCGCGGGGAGAGTGCCAAAGCGCGGGAAATGTACCGGTTAGTGGGGCTGGTGGCACGTTCCGACATTTCCGTGCTCATTCGAGGAGCCTCCGGTACGGGAAAGGAGCATATCGCTCGCGAACTGCATGAACAAAGCCACCGTAGGAACAAGCCTTTTGTCCCGGTGGACTGCGGAACCATTACCGGCGATCTTGCCAAATCTGAATTTTTTGGGCACCGCAAGGGGACGTTCACCGGAGCCTACGGTGACAGGTGCGGACTGTTCCAGACGGCTGATAGGGGTACGCTGTTCTTGGATGAGATCGGCAACCTTTCCCCCGAGACACAGATGCTCCTGTTGCGTGCCCTACAGGAAAGACGCTATAAGCCCGTCGGCTCTACCCGGGAATACGCCTTTGATGTCCGTCTGGTAGCCGCCACGAATGAAAACCTGGAGAGGGCGATATCCGAAGGGCGTTTCCGGGAGGACCTGTTCCATCGCCTGAACGAGTTCACCATCAATGTCCCCCCTCTCTCGGAATGCGGGGAGGACATACTTCCGTTGGCGGAGTTCTTTATGAAGCATTTTTCTGAAAAGCACCGTAAGCCCATACGCGGTTTCAACAGTCTGGCTGCGGTCTCATTACAAAAATATCCCTGGCCCGGCAACATACGCGAACTGAAAAACTGCATCCAACGTGCTGTCCTGCTCTCTGCAGACGGATGGATCTCACTGGAGGGGCTGAATCTGGACCTCACTGTTGGACGGGAGGAAACCGCTTCTCTCTCAGAAGAGGAGAAAGAAAAACGGCTGCTTCTCAAGACCCTTGAAGAGGCAGAGGGCAACCGTGCCCGTACGGCTAGGATGCTCGGTATCAGCCGGACCTCCTTGTACGAGAAATTAAAAAAATACCGGATTATATGAGCGGGCCAGCATTCTTCCAAAAGGAGGAAGTGAAATCAGATACTCTCTTTAAGGTTGATTGTAAGTCAATTAAAAATAGAAAATGATTGTTTTTTTAGACAATAAAGTGTATATTTGCATTGAAAGAATCGTTCTTTGACTGGTGCAAAGGAAAACAGAATATTGTAATTTGCTCGTTTCTAAATCGTTACCTACTTAGTGATAAGTAGAGTATAACTGTTTAATATTCAACTACATAGAGAATATACAATGTTTTCCGACGTGTGCCGAAAGGGGAATAGAGATACCAGCCCGAAGTTGCAGGGCTTTGAGCTGAACGAGATAAGCTGAATAAGTAATAGGCGCAAAAAGAGTGTTGCGCTCCTCGGACTGATACCGCTCTATCATACGAACCGCTTCGGATAGGAGCTTCACTCGGCAAAGGGTATTCGTCTTTTGCCTGCGAAACTTCAGCCACAACGCCCCTTCATCGTCCGTAAAAAGATGTTCCCTATTAAGGGCGACCATATCGCAATAGGCAACACCCGTATAGCAGGAGAAGAGAAAGAGATTACGGGCGGTTTCCAGCTCCACTTCATAAGGCTCAAAGGTCAATCCCAGCAACTTATCCAACGAAGCCCTATCCAAGGCACGAGGTTGTTTGTTCTCTCCTCGCTCTATCTCTATGTGAGCAAACAGTTGTCGCTCTGTCAAGCCCTCACGATATGCCAAACGGCAGAGTTTCTTCACTGCCAAAGCCATCTTACGATAATGACCTTGCGAATGTCCCAGCTTTCCGACAGAGTAGTGTTGCAAGCATTCCAAGAAATCTTCTTCCATCTGTCCGAAAGGAATATCTGCCGTATGGTACTTCTCACCAATAAAGACTTGTAAGTGCTTGCGAACAGTGTGGTAACTACTCATAGTTGTAGCCTTTATTTCGATGCCCACCTTTTGTTCCATATCTTTAACCATTCGGTCGTATCGCTCCAAAAAGGTGATTTGAGTTTGCATACTTCCTTGGAACAGCTCCTTGATGTCTGTTGCAGTAAAGACCGCACCTCGTTCATAAAGAACTCTATAAGCCGACTGTACAGAGAGGAGCAAACGCTCCAACTTGCCATTCGTAACCACTGCCTCACGACTCTTGCCATTCAGTCTGCTCTCACGAGCGTTCCACAAATCGGGGGCACATGAAAGCTTACAACTGAATTGGGCGATGGTTCGCCCGTAGGTTATACGCCCCATTATCGGAGCTTGCCCCAACTTGTCCAATCCGCTCTTTTTCAGGTAGAGCAAAATCTTGAATTTTTCTCTTTGCATACGCTTCTATTTTTATTGGCAAAATTACCCGTTACAGAAGCGTTTTTAGCTACGCAAAACATTGTAATACAAAGCATAAGCACCGTAACGACAGAAAGGTGAGTTACCGAATACTCTTCTGTCAATTACCTTCATCTTACCTCTTCGTTACCATTCAAGGAATGGACTAACGATTTGGTAACGGAACTTCTGCATAAATCCACATCTTCTGCACTTAACCCCTCTGTGCAAATCACCGAGATATGGCGCAAATCGCTCTCATTTCCATTTACTTACCCGCAATCCTCTCCCTAATGCCCTTTCCCCTAATAGTTCCTCAGCATGAAAATAAATTTTCTTCGGATGAAAAAAAATTTTCCATTGCATGAAAATAAATTTTCACGCCGAGAAAAAAGTTGAAACTTTCTTATATAAATAAAATATTAGTAGAATGAGAATAAAAAAGCATATAGCCGTCTTACGTTGGGCCGCCATCCTGCTATCGGCACTTTGGTATCTCCCATCACAGGCACAAACGACCGACAGCCTTTCCCATTACCTGGAAACGGCCGCCCGGTACAATCCGTCGGTAAATTCCAGCTTTGCCCTTTACAAAGCATCCCTGGAAAAGATACCGCAGGCGGGAGCTTTCTCCGATCCCGAACTCGAAATGGGCTTCTTCTTCAAACCGATGGAGCAGCTATCCGGCAAACAGGTAGCCGACTTCACCCTGATGCAGATGTTCCCCTGGTTCGGAACCCGCAAAGCAGCCCGCAACGAAGCGACCGAGATGGCACGCATGGCTTACGAACAATTCAGGGAAACCCGCAACAACCTGTTCTACGAAGTCAAAAGCCAGTGGTATCAATTGAACAATCTGAATGAGCAGTATAAGAACACAGCAGCGAACCTCGAACTGTTAAAGCAGTTGGAGCTGTTGGCGCTGAGCCGTTATACAGCTTCGTCCGTTCTGGGCAGGCCGACACCATCCGTTGCGCCTCCGGTCGCATCTCCCGTTCCCCAGACACCGGCAAACAACAGTATGGGCGGTATGGAAAACATGGGGACCTCTCCTTCCACGGCCTCTGCGACACCGGGCGGAAATACAACGATGTCGGGTACGGGCGGTTCGATGGCAGGTGGTACGATGGGGAGCGGTTCATCCGGCAGCATGTCCGACGTACTTCGCATCCAGATCGAAATGGTCGAACTGGAAAACAACCTCGAAGCTCTCCGATCGAACAGGAAAGCAGCCGAAGCCCGGTTCAACAGCCTGCTGAACCGGGATCAGGATCTGCCGGTACAAACTTCCGATTCGCTGGCACAAAAACTGTTTTCCATAGAAGACAATGCGGTCCTGGACAGCATCATCCTCTCCAACCCGATGCTCTCCATGCTCGAAGCGGAGGCAAACGCGTATAAGGCAAAGGCGGAGATGGACAAGAAGATGAGCCTTCCCATGTTCGGCATCGGACTGCAATATTCCATCATGGCTAAGAATTCAGAAGAGATGGCCCGGATGTCAGGGATGAGCAATATGAACGGCATGGATATGGTCATGCCGATGATTAAGATCAGCATCCCGATCTTCCGCCGAAATATAACGCCCAGCAGCGGGAGAGCCGGCATTACCGTGAGGCAAGCGAACTGAAGTACGAAGACACGCTCAACCAGCTACATGCCGAATATATCGCCTTAAAGCAACAACTGGCCAATGCCTCGCGCAAAATAGACCTGTACGCCAAACAGCAAGACTTGTCCCGGTCGACCTACCAGTTGATGATCCGCGAATTTTCGGCAGGGACGACTTCCCTCACGGACATCATCCAACTGGAACGCCAGTTACTGGATTACAGCCTTAAAAAGAGCGAAGCGGTTGCCGGATACAACACGCTGATCGCGAGTTTAGAGAAATTAGTATCAACCTCCGTAAATGAATAACAAGATGAAAAAGATAAATGAAATAATAAAAAGCAAACCGGTTCAATATATAATAGTAGCCTGTGCCGGCTTATTAGTCGGCTGGTTGTTGTTCAGCTCGTCTGAAAGCCCCGCTCCGGCTACCCATGAGGGGCATGAGATGCACGAAGGACACAGTCACGACCTCGTACAGGACGAGACGGGCGTCTGGACCTGCTCCATGCACCCCCAGATACGCCAGGATAAACCCGGCAAATGCCCGATCTGCGCGATGGACTTGATCCCGGTCCGTAAAGGAAGCGGCGGCGGAGAGAACTCCGACCCGAAAGCAATCCAGTTATCGGAAGAGGCGGCCGCCCTGGCAGACGTGCAGACTTCAAAGGTCAGCAGGAAAAACCCGGTCAAGACAGTCCGCCTGTATGGCAAGATCGCCCCGAACGAACAAAGCTTACAGTCACAGACAGCGCATGTAGGCGGACGTATCGAACAACTCAACATCAATTTTACCGGTGAGAGCGTACGAGCCGGACAAACACTTGCCGTCCTTTATTCACCCGAACTGTTCACCGCCCAGCAGGAACTGTTGGAAGCCATCAAGATGAAGCAGCCCGCCCTGATCCAGGCAGCCCGCGAGAAACTCCGTCTCTGGAAAATGACGAACGCCCAGATAGAAGCGATCGAACAGTCCGGTAGCGTTTCCCCACTCGTCGAGATCAAAGCGAACGTAAGCGGAATCGTCATGACCAAACGCGTAAACCAGGGCGATTATGTCGCCTCCGGAGCTGTCCTGTTCGACATAGCGAACCTGTCGAGCGTATGGGCGATGTTCGACACTTTCGAAGTTGACCTGCCTTTCCTGAACAGAGGCGACCAGGTTCATTTCACCTTGCAGGCTCTTCCCGGCAAGACCTATACGGGCCGGATCGCGTTTATCGATCCGATCATCAACCCGTCCACCCGTACGGCACGTGTCCGGGTAGAAGTCCCCAACAGCCATATGGAACTGAAGCCGGAGATGTATGCGACCGCCGAGGTCAGCGCCCCGCTTCAAGGATATAAAGACCGGATCACCGTGCCGCAAACTGCTGTTCTCTGGACCGGCAAACGTTCCATCGTTTATGTCAAGCAACCGGACACCTCCACTCCGACCTTCCTGATGCGTGAAGTAGAACTTGGTCCTTCCCTCGGCAACGCATACGTGATATTAAAAGGATTATCCGAAGGAGAAGAAGTCGTAACGAACGGTGTTTTCTCGATAGATGCCAGTGCCCAACTGGAAGGGAAACAGTCGATGATGAACAATGACGGCGAAGCACAACCGATGAGCGGCCATGTAGGGCATACGATGAGCGGTCACGAAGGGCATGCCGCGCACGGTACATCCGCAGCACAACCGGAACCGGCAGGCGAGCATGCCATGTTCGGGGTAAAAGGTTCCTGCGACATGTGTAAACAACGCATCGAAACAGCAGCCAAAAGTGTAAACGGCGTTTCGTCGGTTCATTGGGATAAGGAAAAACAGATGATACATCTACAATACAATCCGTCCAAAACATCTGTGGACGCTATTAGCAAAGCTATTGCCAAAGCGGGGCACGACACAGATACTTATAAAGCGGATCAAACGTCTACGACCAACTGCCGGGTTGTTGCAAATACCGGCAATAAGCGGATACTACAACCCGGACAAGCGACCAGCCCGTCATCGCCACTATTATCATTTTTTATATTGGTGGCGATATTCGGTCGCGCTTAGTCCGGCTGCGTTCTTAAAGAAACGGCTGAACGCAGCCTGGTCTTCGAATCCTAGCATCAAAGCGATCTCTTTAGAGCTTTTAGCCGTATAAAGCAGTAAACGCCGGGCTTCTGCCTGAATGCGGTTATGGATGATACGGATGGCGGAAGGCTGCTGATAGGCGGAAAGGATATTTGCCAGTGTCTTCGGGGATTTGTTCAGCATGTCCGCATATTCCTGCACCTGTTTTTTCTCCTTAAAATAGGTATCGACCAGGACATAGAATTTGCGGATCGTCTCGAACTGGAGGCTGTTCTCCCGAACAGCTCCCTGCCGATCTTCCGCTATTCGCGTACATAATATGATAAACCGTTTCAACAATACCCGGAGCATCTCGTCTTGCAGGTGATCGGTACTGAGAAACTCCTCTTGCATGATCCTCGTCAGCGTGTCGATCTTCCGCCGTTCATCTTCCGAAAGGACAAAAGTCAGCACATGCGATGAACCGTGAAACAGCAACCCGTTGCACGAGACCTCATGATCGTTGCCATGTATACAGTAGAAATTGCCGTTGAACATCAAAGCATAGCATTTGCCTTCGATGCGCAGAAACTCCAAATGATGCAAATGGGAAAGCGGAACGAGCTGTTCCTTCTTCAAAACAACATGCTGATGATCGATATCCAACTCCACTTCGCCGGAATCCACCCATATAAATTTATACAGCGTTTTGTCTTTCAGAAGATCCGGGTCTTCATGGAGCGAATCGGTCAAGACGATCCGCCCCTTTATTTTCGCATTCTCAAATGTCCATTTCATGGTATCTTAATTTTCAATTTTCAAATTCCACTACCTCCAGTTCCCTGGCAACTCTCCCGTATGCCGCCTGAACCAACGCGCAAAGGTATCATAATTAGAGAAATTAAGCATCATAGCAATGCGGGAAGATCTCAGTCGAGTTTTAATCAGTAAGTCTTTCGCCTCAAGCAATACATACTGGCTGATCCATTCCGCAGCCGAAATACCGGAATGCAATTTACATTTGTTATTCAGTTCCGCCGAAGTCATTCCCAACTTCTCGGCAAAATAATAAACCGGATAATGATGATAACGCCTAATCAGCAAAGCGAAATCGTGGAAGAAAGGCGGAACCTCGCTATCCCGGTCGTCCGCCAGATGCCCTTCCTGCTGGAGGAAGAAAATAAGGGCGCGCAAAAGCGATTCCACCACTTTGACACGGACATCGCTCATTCGCTCGATTTGTGACTGCATCAGCTGGATATAAAGCCCGGACTCCTTCAGTTCGTCCGGTGTAATCGTCCGGAACATCAGACGTTGCCGATTGATCAGCAGATCGCTACCGGCATAGATCACGATCCCTTCAAAACCTGTCTCCGAAAAACGGGATATCTCACTCACATCTTCCACAGACGCCAGGAACACCTGTCCGGCAACTATGGAGATTTCCTTTCCAAGTGCTTTGCATTCGAACTTTCCTCCCCGGCAGATCACAGCAAGAGTTCCCGGTTCCAAAGGCAACAGTTCATGATCCTGCCCAGCTTCGACGTGAATGACCTTTAAAGCACTTTCCAATGTCAAATTTGCAATCGACACGGCATGATAGAGGTCGATCGGTAATATTTTATCAGCATTCATTTCCTTCTCACTTTTAAATAAAAACCATTTCACTTCGAACATTTAAAGATAGATGTTAGTTTAATATACACTATCATTTTTATATTTAGTTAAATTGCTATTAATAGCATTTATAGGGTTTATCACGCAATAAACAAAATCGATTGTTTTTATTAAAGATAAAACATTCAGCCATTTTTATTAGTTTTATATTTGCACATCAAAAAAGAAAAAGATGAAGATACCGTTTAAACCAATTGAAATCGAAGATAGAGATATTATAACATCCTTTACGATACCGAGCAATTATAAAAATTGCGATTATTCATTTGCCAACATCTGCAGTTGGCGGTTTCTCTACGATAGCGAGTTCGCCATTGTCAACGGCAGCTTGCTGATCCGTTTCTGGATCGAAAACAAAACGAGAGTCGCTTATATGACTCCTACAGGTCAAGGCGACCTGAAACAGGCCATCGATCTGTTAGAAGCCGATTCGCTCGAACAGGGTCATCCGCTCTGTATGTTAGGCGTAACGCCAGATGCCAAAGAAGAACTCGAAAAGGCAATTCCCGGCGGATTTTTCTACATCCCCGAACGGAATTATTTCGATTACATCTACTTGCGTGAAGACCTGGCAACCCTAAAAGGGAAAAAATACCAGGCAAAACGCAATCATATCAACAAATTCAATAAGAAGTTTGCCTACGAATATATTCCTATCACACCAGAACTGGTTCCCGAATGCCTTCAGCTCGAATGTAAATGGTACAAAGCCAACCGGGAAGATAATGACGAGGAGGATCTGAACGACGAACGCCGTTCTATAATCTACGCCTTGAACCATTATGACGAATTGGGACTTATTGGAGGAGCCATTTGCGTAGACCATCAGATTGTCGCTTTCACTTTTGGTGCCCCGATCAACCATAATACTTTCGGCGTCCACGTAGAAAAGGCAAATGTGAACTATGAGGGGGCTTATGCTGTTATCAACAAAGAATTCGCCTCTCACCTTCCGGAAAAATACACCTATGTGAACCGAGAGGAAGACTTGGGTATTCCCGGTCTGCGCCAGGCTAAACTTTCGTATAACCCGTTCATCCTATTGGAAAAATCCGCGGCAATAAAGAAACCTGCAAAATAATATTGAACGATGGATAACAACAAATCTCAATTGATCGACCTGTGGCGTACTTCTTTCAACGACAGCGAAGAATTTATCAAACTATTCTTCGATCGGGTTTACAAAAAAGAAAACGCCCTGTTTATAGAGAAAAACGGAAAAATCGTTTCCGCCCTTCAAATGCTTCCGTATGTCATGACTTACTACGGAAAGGAGATATCCGTAAACTATATATATGGAGCCTGCACTCTTCCCTCCGAACGAGGTCAGGGACTTATGCGCCAACTGATACAGAAAGCATTCGAAGTGATGGAAAGCCGGAAAGTGGCCTTAACAGTCATTATCCCGGCCGATCCATGGCTGTTCGACTATTACCGCGATTTAGGATATACGGAAGCTTTCGACTATTCAGAAGAAACGTATATCTGCCCTTCTGAAATAGCACTGGAACAGGGTGTTTTGGTTGTACCGCCCGAAGTACCTTCGATGGAGTCTCTCTACAATTTTTTTAATAAGAAGCAGAGAGAACGTATTTGCTATGTGCTGCACGGTTATGACGATTTCGTTACTATCCTGCGCGAATTACAGATGTCCGGAGGACAAATGCTGACCGCCTTAAACATTCAAGAAGAACCGATCGGAATGATCTTTTTCTATCCTGTCGGCGACTATATCTATGTCAAAGAATTGATGTATGACAACGACAACATCAAGAACCTGCTCTTACAGGAAGCTACAACACAGAGCAAGGTGGAAAAGGCCGTCTGCCGTACTCCTTTCACCGGACCGGGAACTTTCCCTTTAGGCATGGCACGTGTCTTGGACCGCGACCGCCTCATCCATCACTGGGCCTTCACCCACGCAAACTCCGTTCTTAACATCGGCGAACTAAAAAAGATGGACACCCAATCGCTCACCCGCTTGTTGCTCAACTATCAGAGCCGGGAAGCTTATATGAGTTTGATGCTTGATTAGCGTTCATTTTACCCAAAAACAAAAGCTCAGCACCACTCCGACAGGTTACGGAGATCCGAAGGAACGATTATCCGATTAATTCGTATTTTTGCAGATTCATACAAAACTATACGAATAAAAAGAGCTGACAATGTTACGGAAAGGAGACCTTACACAAGGAGGTATAATCACCACCCTGCTACAATTCACATTGCCGATGCTGGCAGGATCGCTTTTACAACAATGCTATAACATAGCCGATACACTGATCGTAGGACAATGTATCGGTGCAAATGCGTTGGCAGCGGTCGGTTCCGCCTATACCTTGATGGTTTTCCTGATCTCTATCCTGCTGGGGTTATCGATGGGAAGCGGCACGGTTTTCTCACTGCAATACGGAGCCGGAGACCTGTCCGCCCTGCGACGTAGCATCTACGTTTCTCTCCTGCTGATCGGCACGGTAACCATCTTGCTGAATGTTGCCGTGTTCCTATGGCTCGATCCGATTTTACGATGGTTACAAGTTCCCTATGATATTTATTCGTTGATGCGTAACTATCTGTGGATCATTTTCTGGGGAATAGTCTTCACTTTCCTGTATAATTTTTATGCAGCGTTGCTTCGGGCTGTAGGCGATTCTGTAACACCTTTATGGTTTCTGGCTGTATCGGTCGTTTTGAATATCGGGCTTGATTTGTTTCTTATTCTTGTCCTGGATCAAGGCATCGAAGGAGCGGCAGTCGCAACGGTCATCGCACAGGGAACGGCGGCATCCGGTATCTTGCTGTATACCTATAAAACCCGCCCCGAGCTACGATTACACCGGGAAGATATGTGCTTCGACCGTTCCAGCCTGAGAGAAATCACTTCTTTCTCCACACTGACTTGCGTCCAACAATCCGTGATGAACTTCGGAATATTGATGGTGCAAGGGTTGGTAAATAGTTTTGGTACGGTTGTCATGGCCGCATTCGCCGCAGCAGTCAAGATCGACTCTTTCGCCTATATGCCCGTTCAGGAGTTCGGGAATGCTTTTTCCACCTTCGTCGCCCAGAATTTTGGGGCGCGAAAAGGGGATCGTATCCGCCGGGGAGTACGCAGCGCATTTCTTATAACGATCGTCTTTTCTCTTGTCATCTCGCTGTTGGTTTTCTTTTTTGCCAAGCCGTTGATGCTTATTTTCGTCCGTCCGGATGAGGCTGAGATACTTCGCATCGGAACAGAATACCTGCGTATCGAAGGAGCTTTTTATTTAGGCATCGGAATCTTGTTCCTCCTTTATGGTTATTACCGGGCCATCCGTATGCCGGGAATGTCTGTCGTGCTTACCATTCTGTCTTTAGGTACACGTATCGTCCTTTCTTATTGGCTGGCATCCATTCCCACTATTGGGGTCACCGGTATTTGGTGGTCTATTCCTATCGGTTGGTTTCTAGCAGACTTAGCCGGCATTGCCTATTACCGTTATCGCAAATATGCAGTCTCACGGACTTGACAAAAATCCGCCTCCGATATACATTTATTACCGGATTTTTCTATCTTTGCAGCCGTAAAAAGTAATGATAAATTATGGACGACAGTATTCCGCGAGAAATAAAAACAGTAAGTAACAAATAACGCGCAGGGGTAAACAGCAAGGCCTCTGTACGTTGACAAAAACGAAAGGAGGCAATAATGAGAACTTTTCTTTATTGTGAAGCCGGCTTTGTGGAAAAAGACCAATGGCTTCCAAACAGCTGGATCAATGTAGAATGCCCTACACCGGAGGATATCCATTACCTGACAAACCAATTCAATGTTCCCGAATCTTTTTTAAGCGACATTGCCGATACGGACGAACGCCCGCGTATCGAATATGAAGGAAATTGGTTATTGACTATCATTCGAATTCCGGTACAAAGCCAGGAACAAGGAATCCCTTTCACGACTATCCCCCTGGGGATTATGACGAACAATGAAATCATCATATCCGTTTGCTATTATAAGACGGAACTGATACCGGACTTTATCCGATACACCCGCCGCAAAGAGGTTGTCGTACGTCACAAATATGACCTGATTCTGCGTCTGATCCATTCGTCCGCCGTATGGTTCCTGAAATACCTGAAACAAATCAACAACGAGGTGGCGCATGCCGAAAAGGCACTGGAAAAAAGTATCCGTAATGAAGACTTGCTTCGTCTGATGAAGCTGGAAAAGAGCATGGTTTACTTCAACACATCCATCCGTGGTAATGAAGTGATGCTTACCAAACTGCAAAGCATCTTCCAAGAACCGGTCTATATGGACAACGAACTGGTGGAAGATGTGGAAACAGAATTAAAACAGGCGCACCTCACGGTCAATATCTATAGCGATATCCTGACCGGTACGATGGACGCATTCGCCTCCATCATTTCCAACAACGTGAACACCATCATGAAGCGCATGACCTCTATCTCCATAATCCTGATGGTTCCCACCCTCATCGCCAGCTTCTACGGTATGAACGTCCCGATCTACGGAGAAAATATGCCGCATGGCTTTGCCATCATCGTCATGATCTCCATCACACTATCAGCTTTATCATTTTTCATTTTCAGAAAGATCAAATGGTTCTAAATTAAAAAATCCGCTTTACCTTCACAGGCGAAGCGGATTTAAAATCGATAAGCTTTTTCTAATCAAATATCTAATCAGAAAACAATATCTCAGGAAGGATAATATCTAATTCTGACAAATAAATAGCAAAGGACGTGCCAGAAATAGAAATAAAGATATATTTTAAAACAAACCACTGATATACAAACCAATAAAAATAATACATATAATACAAAAGAAATTGGGGAAGTGTGGAGTAGATTGGGGAAAGTGTGTAAAAATTCCACAATTAAGTGTGGAATCCCGACTTTTGAGCGTGGAAAGAGCAATAATAATCGACTGCCTTTTTCAGCAAATCTTCCGGGAGATCGAAAGATTCATCGAACAAAGAAGTTTCGACAGCAAGAGCTTTCTTCTTCGAATCTTTTTTCCAATTGCCAACGATCCGGCCCTCATACAGGATCACGGGGTAAAAGATACCGAAAGTATTGAATGCCTTAGGATGATGTTCGTGTAGCATAACGGTCGTCCGGTCTTTATAGCTGATCAGATATTCATCATACGAGGGTAACAGATGCAACACTTTCCGGCAACGGGCCTTCAAGTCACAGGTAACATGCAGGTAAAAAGTTTCCGAATCAAACTTTTCGGTTAGCAGATCGGTTTCGATCAATGCAACCGCATGTCGAGCCTCAGTTGCCGTCAAGCCGGACCACCAGACAAAATCAGACAATGTAGCCGGGGAATGGCTTTGAAAATATAGGGTAGCCAATCGGGCGAGCGCCTCTTCGCGGCTGAGTTCTTTCATCGGAGGCACACGTTCTTCCAACAGAGCATAGGTCGGCTTTTTGTTTTTATCTACCCCGCTGCACACAAGGCCATCCGTTTCAGCACGGACCAGAAAATAATGTATCAAGTGATTGTCTGTCTCGACTCCTGCCCGACCGAACCCATCCATCAACTCCTGTTTTGTCAAACTCTTGTTTCCACCCAACAATTGTTCCAGCAATCTACAACCTTTCGTATAGAAGCTTTCGGTTATCTCCATCTTCCGGCTTCTTGCATAAGAATCGAAGGCTGTCCGTATACGACCTCCCGACAATTGCAGCATCCAGCGAATATCCTCTGCTGCGATGAAATGCCAGGTCGGTCGTAATATATGGGTACGCAGGATTTCCCCCTTTGCAAGCGCATCGTCCACCACCCGCAACGAAGAAGACTTCAAGCGAGTCCCGACCGCCCATTTCGCCATCGTATATTCCTGTGCCTGGACAGCTCCCATCCAGGCAACCAATTCCTTCGGACTCCTGAACCGGGGCTTTGCCAATTGATGGCTCAACAGACGAATATCGGTCAACATATTCTTACTGTTAGCAGGATTTTCCGGTCATAATATCCAATACCAGCTTATCGGTGGCTTCCATTCCTTTGGAACCGATAGAAGTCAGGTTAATGATCGACTTGTCGACATTCTCATCAATAATGCCCTCGACCGGAGTCACCACCTTGTTTTCCATTGCCATCAACGCAGACAACATAGCAGTCGAAACACCGCTGGAAACTTTCATGGCACAACTGGGCTTCGCCCCATCACATATCATACCGGTAATATTGCCGATCATATTCTTGATTGCATAGGAAATCTGCACTTTATCGCCTCCCATCAGATAGGTAATGCCGCAACTGGCTCCCGTGGCGGCCACCACACAACCGCAAAGGGCGGACAAGCGCCCCAGGCTTTGCTTGATATAGATGACCATCAGATGGCTTAACATCAGGGCACGGATTAACTGTTCTTCCGAACATTCGATGTCTTCGGCAAAAGAAAGGACGGGAAGTGTCGCTGCAATCCCCTGGTTTCCACTACCGGAGTTACTCATCACCGGGATCATGGCGCCATCCATGCGGGCGTCGCAGGCGGCAGCCGTCATTGCCAGCATATGGGTATAGGCAGAGTCGCCCATATATTTACGTCCGTATACACCGGAAACGGTCTTGCTGACCGTATGTCCGAAATTTCCCTTCAGGGAAGCCTCGGCTGCTTTCCGGTTCAGATCGGCAGTTTCCAGAATAAAGCGGATCTCATCGAGCGGCATTTCCATCGCAAACTCATACACAGTAGAGAAAGAGAGTCTCAATTCGTCTTCATCGCCCGAAGCATCACAGGAAACACCTTCTTTCCTCCGGTCTGTCAATACCACACCATTCTTCTCCACATACACGACATTCGTATGTTCATGGCAGATTATCACCCGCGAAGTTTCATCTCCGGCTGAACAAATCACTTCGATATAGAGCTTGTCGACATTATCCTTTAAAGCGATATGAATTCGTTTATCTTCGATCACCTGCTTTCCTTCAGCAAGCGCTTCAGGTGTCAGGTCACGCAATACTTCGAGGCCATAAGCAGACTTGCCGATCAACGTACCCAAAGCAATCGCTATAGGCAACCCGACCATTCCGGTTCCAGGAATTCCGACACCCATCGCATTCTTCAGGATGTTGGCGCTCAGAAATACTTCCGTTTTCTCCGGTTTACAGCCTAAAACCTCGGCAGCCTTAGCGGCAGCCAATGCGACCGCAACCGGTTCCGTACAACCGATAGCGGGAATCACTTCCTGATGTATTAGTTTGATGATTTGTGTTTGAGTTGTTTTATCCATGAATATAGACTTCTTTGACTTTAATGGGGCAAAGATAAGACATCCTTTTCAAAACATAGGTATTTCGATTGCGGAACATAGATAATTTGAACTATTTCTTTATTAAATAAAGGAATACCCGACAGAAAAATGTACATTTGTTTCATCTAATAAATAATTAATAAATTATGGGAACTTTAGGCTGCATAAATGATATGTTACAACGGGACAAAGAAAACCGCGAGCTCCGGAAATTAAGTCCTCCTTTCAGTATGGCTGTTTTATTCTCTCATCAGATAAGATCTCATTTGTCACCACCGGCAGTTTTGACCGTAAAGATTTCCTCTTCCGTGCCGTTGCCACGCCCTTCTTTCAGACGGACGCTGAACACAGCTTCATCTGTACGCAACTTCGGGGAGGCCTGCACCATGACATTATAGGTGATACGGTCATCGCGGGTGATTTTGGTGATCTTGACAGGTTCGGACAGTTTCAGATGTTTGCCCTTCTCAACTTTTACTATTGGTTCCACGTCCAAAGCATCCTGAAAGCTGTTATTCACGATCACAAGGGAGATATGGCAGGTCTCACCCGCATTGATCTTATCGTCGCGAGTGACACTGTCCTCTTCCAATAAGATGTCTTCGATCTGCAAATCGGGAAGGAGAACATGTGAAGACGGCGTATAATTTCCCGGATTCCTCTTCTCCACTCTTACCACGTCACCTGTATTTGCTGCGATCTGCGCACCGGCAATTCCTCCGACCGCCGTCCCGACAAACGCCCCTATGTCACCCCCTATATCATCGTCTATAGCATTTCCGACCGCTCCGCCGAAAAGCCATCCGACAAAAGCGCCTATCTGGGCCCCTACGCCAGCCCGGTCTTCCCGGCTCATATTCTTCATCGATCCGCATCCTGTCAGAACCAACAAAGACACTATCGCATATAGGACTTTATTTTTCATACTCAGTTATTTTAACCCTTCCAATTAACAAACAAAGATAACCATCCATTTGATTTAATGACATCGGAAAGGAGAAAAACCCCTATCCGATTGCGTTTTTTTATGTAAGTTTGCGCCCGATTAAACAAAGAATGATGACAACTCAATTCAAGACTCCGACCGCAGACCTGCAACATCAGTACGATCTTCTGCAGAAAGAATTCGAATATGAAAAAGAGATGTATCGGGAACAAACCGAACGGGCCGGCATACACCGCCGCATCCAACAAGGACTATGCTGGTATCCTGTCGTACCGGGAAAGAGCTATTATAACTCCCTGAACCAACTTGTCGTAGAAATAGGGCAGCTGGAGGACAAAGAGACCGAACACAATTTTGAATATGGCCGTCCGGTCTGCTTCTTCACAACAAAAGGAGGCGGGAAACCTGAATACCTGAACTTCTCGGCTGTCATCAGTTATGTGCAAGACGACCGGATGGTCGTAATATTACCCTCTCCTAACGCACTTACGGAAATACAAAAGGCTGGCGAAATCGGCGTCCAGCTTTATTTCGACGAGACCAGTTACAAGACGATGTTCAACGCCCTGTCTACCGTTATCCAAGCGAAAGGGAACCGGTTAGCTTATCTGCGGGACGTCCTGTTAGGCAAAACACCCGCCGGCCGGCGCATACTTTTCCCCATGCGTTTTCCCTGGCTGAACCTGTCGCAGGAAGAGGCGGTCAATCATGTATTGGCGGCAAAGGATGTGTCTATCGTGCACGGTCCTCCCGGAACCGGCAAAACGACCACCTTGGTTGAAGCGATCTATGAGACTTTGCACCGGGAAAACCAGGTAATGGTCTGTGCCCAAAGCAATACGGCCGTTGACTGGATATCCGAAAAACTGGTCGATCGCGGTATCCATGTCCTGCGCATCGGCAACCCGACACGCGTAAACGACAAGATGCTTTCTTTTACTTATGAACGACGTTTCGAATCGCATCCCGACTATGCCGAACTATGGGGAATCCGCAAAGCAATCCGCGAGATACAATCCAATCTCCGTAGAAAGAGCCACAGTGAGAAGGAAACAGTACGCAACCGTCTCTCCCGCCTCCGTTTCCGGGCAACGGAACTGGAAGTAAAGATCGACACGGAACTGTTCGACGAGGCGCGTGTCGTAGCCTGCACGCTGGTCGGATCGGCGAACCGGGTGTTGACCAACCGTAACTTCACGACTCTCTTTATCGACGAAGCCGCCCAGGCACTTGAAGCCGCCTGCTGGATCGCAATCGGCAAAGCGGATCGGGTCATCTTAGCGGGCGACCATCACCAGCTTCCTCCTACCATCAAATGTATAGAAGCGGCACGCGGCGGCTTAGACCACACCTTGATGCAAAAAATAACCGACCGGAAGCCTGAAACTGTCTCACTTCTGAAAACGCAGTACCGAATGAACGAAAGCATCATGCGCTTTCCTTCTCGCTGGTTCTACCGGGATGAGCTGCAATCCGCACCGGAAGTCAAGCATCGCGGCATCTTGGAATTCGATACGCCTGTCGTCTGGCTCGATACGGCGGATTGTCATTTCGAAGAAGACCGGCTCGACGACAGCATGAGCCGTATCAATAGAGACGAAGCTACACTGCTCGTTTCGACCTTACAGAAATATATCGAAAAGATCGGCAAAGAACGGGTATTGGATGAAAGCATCGACTTCGGTCTGATTTCACCTTACAAATCGCAGGTTCAGTATATCCGCGGACTGATCAAGCGCGACACTTTCTTCAAACCTTTCCGCCGCCTGATAACCGCTCACACGGTAGACGGCTTCCAGGGACAGGAACGCGATGTGATCATGATCAGTCTCGTACGAGCCAACGACAAAGGCCGGATCGGTTTCCTCGGTGACCTGCGCCGCATGAACGTCGCCATCACCCGCGCCCGCATGAAACTGATGATCTTGGGAGACGCACCGACACTAACACGGCATGCTTTCTACAAGGAATTATACGAATATATCTGGGAAAACGGACAGGTGATCACCGTTCAACCTCCTTCCCCGACATGATCCTCTTATTGTCATATTCGTAAAAAAGCCATTAGTCCAAATCGAAACTACTACCGCATCTATTTCGATTTTATACCCTTTTTAATTCAAATATCGTATATTTGTATCATTAACAAAAAATACAGAGAGGCCATGAAGTATAAATTATTAGTTCTCGACGTAGACGGGACGCTGCTCAACAATCAGAAAGAGATCAGCCCCCGTACCCTGGCTGCCCTTCTGAAGGTACAGCAAATGGGGGTACATATCGTATTGGCATCAGGAAGACCGACTAATGGAGTCATGCCCATCGCTGAAAAGCTGGAACTGAATCATTACGGAGGTTACATTCTTTCTTACAACGGCGGTCAGATCATCAACGTGCAGACCGGTGAACTATTATTCGAGAAGCGCATCGATCCGGAATGGGTCCCCTATTTCGAAAAGAAAGCAAAGAAAAACGACTTTGCCATCTTCACCTATCACAAAGACTTCATCCTGACGGACAAACCGGATAACAAGTATGTCATCCAAGAAGCCAACCTGAACAAGATGCAGATTGTCGGTGTCGACAACTTTGCCGAAGCCGTCGATTTCCCGCCCTGCAAATGTATGCTGGCAAGTGACGACGAAGAAGCGCTCATCGGTTTGGAGAATCATTGGAAAAAACGCCTCGACGGTGTGCTGGATGCATTCAGGTCGGAACCTTATTTCTTAGAAGTCGTTCCCCAGTTCATCGACAAGGGAAACACTTTGGGCGTGCTGATGACCAAACTGTCCGTATCGCCGGAAGAAGTGATCGCGATCGGCGACGGCGTTTGCGACGTGACCATGTTGCAACTTGCCGGTGTCGGGATCGCGATGGGAAATGCGGAAGATTCGGTGAAGGCTTGTGTGGACAAAACGACACTCACCAACGAAGAAGAAGGCGTAGCCGTGGCCGTCGAACGGACAATCCTGGCTGAAATACGTCCGACAGAAGTACCGCTCGACCAGTTGAATATGCGTGCCAGACACGCTCTAATGGGAAACCTCGGCATCCAATATACATATGCATCCGAAGACCGTGTAGAAGCGACCATGCCGGTAGACGAACGCACCCGCCAGCCATTCGGCATCCTACATGGCGGGGCGACACTCGCATTGGCCGAAACGGTTGCCGGGTTAGGATCGATGATCCTGGCCAAACCAGACGAAATCGTGGTCGGTATGCAAGTCAGTGGCAACCATATGTCATCTGCCCATGAAGGAGATACCGTTCGCGCCGTCGGAACCATCATTCACAAAGGACGCTCTTCGCACGTTTGGAACGTCGATGTATTCACATCCACAGATAAATTGGTATCATCCATCCGTGTAGTCAACAGCATATTAAAAAAGAAATGACACCAGACGAATTAAGGATTTGTAACGTAGTCGACACATTGATCAGAAAGAACCGGAGTTTTGCACTCTGGCGGATACCAGGAGAATCGCCTCGTTTCGCCATGCAGACCTCCGGTTCTGCACGTATTCTTTATCATATCGAGGAACTGGACGAACAGAGTGGTTTCGTCATTGCTCCCTTCCATGTAAGCAAACAGCACCCAATCGTACTGATCCGGCCGGACATCCAGAAACTTCCGCCCGATGAGGAAACAAAAGTTTCATACTTGATGCCTGCGGAACAGGAATTCCATCATAGTGAAACGCTTGTCTCCTTCCTCGAAAACCCGAAGGAAGACTACAGCCGCCGTTTCAATGCCTTCATCGAACCGCTACGCCGAAAGCAGTTCGAGAAACTCGTGCTGTCGCGCTGCCAGACGATTCCGGCAGACAGAGCCAACTTCTCCCCTGCCGCCGCTTTCCATAAAGCAATCAGACGGTACAAATATTCGTATGTTTATCTCTGCCATACACCCGAAACAGGTACATGGCTCGGATGTACGCCTGAAATCATCCTCTCCGGCGAGAAAGGAAAATGGCATACGGTCGCCCTTGCCGGCACCCAACCTCTCCAAAACGGGGAACTACCGATAGAATGGGACGACAAAAACAGGGAAGAACAGGAATATGTAGCCTTTTACATACGCAAACAACTGCAAGCATTAGGTATCAAACCGACAGAAACTCCTCCGATCCCGGTACGCGCCGGCGAATTGTCGCATTTGAGAAGTGACTTCAGCTTTCCACTGCCTGATAATAAAAAACTCGGTGAACTGTTGAAACGGCTCCATCCCACGCCTGCCGTCTGCGGACTGCCCAAAGAAGAGACGTATCGTTTTATCCGGGAGAACGAAGGCTACGACCGGAGCTATTATTCAGGCTTTATCGGCTGGCTGGCTCCCGAAGGGAAGAGTGACCTATATGTAAACTTGCGCTGCATGAACATCTTGCCCAGATCATTTGTTTTATATGCAGGTGGAGGCATTCTTGCCTCTTCAGAAACAGAAAGTGAATGGCTTGAAACAGAGGCAAAAATGCAAACCATGAAGCGACTGATTAATTCAACTGACAATTGAGAATTCATAAATCATAAATAATATAACCCATGATAGCAAAAAAACTGACTGACCTCATAGGCAATACACCGTTGTTGGAGTTCTCAAACTTCAACGCAAGTAAAGGGCTGAAAGCGAAAGTAATCGGAAAGCTGGAATATTTCAACCCGGCAGGTAGCGTAAAAGACCGCATTGCATTGGCAATGATCGAAGACGCGGAAGAAAAGGGCTTGCTGAAACCGGGAGCAACAATCATAGAGCCGACCAGCGGGAACACCGGCGTAGGACTGGCTTTCGTCTCGGCCGCCAAAGGTTATAAATTGGTACTGACAATGCCCGAAACCATGAGCCTAGAACGTCGTAACCTACTGAAAGCATTAGGAGCCAACCTGATCCTCACTCCCGGAACGGAAGGGATGAAAGGTGCCATCGCCAAAGCGGAAGTATTGCGTGATGAAACACCCGGCTCCATTATCCTGCAACAGTTTGAAAACCCGGCAAACCCTGCCCGGCATGCTAAAACAACCGCACAGGAAATCTGGCGCGATACGGACGGCAAAGTCGATATCTTCGTCGCAGGAGTCGGAACGGGCGGTACGGTAAGCGGCGTTGGCAAAGGACTGAAAGCGCACAATCCGGATGTCAAAATCGTAGCTGTAGAACCGACCGACTCGGCTGTGCTCTCAGGCGGTAAACCCGGACCGCACAAGATACAGGGGATCGGAGCGGGCTTTATCCCTAAAACCTACGACAGCTCGGTGGTCGATGAAATCATCCAGGTAGAAGGAGACGACGCCATCCGCACATCACGCGAACTGGCACAAAAGGAAGGCCTGTTGGTCGGCATTTCTTCCGGAGCAGCCGTATATGCCGCCATGCAACTGGCCCGGCTCCCGGAGAACGAAGGGAAAACGATTGTAGCATTATTACCAGATACGGGCGAGAGATATTTGTCTACAGCATTGTATGCGTTCGAGGAATATCCGCTTTAAGAATTGACAATTGATAATTGTCAATTCTCCTTATAATCTTTCCGATAAGAACAAGTAGTCTCCGTCGGGAAATCTTTCGGGACTTTCTGGGTTACTTTTCCGGTTGCCGCCCATTCGGCTCCACGAAGCAAAAGCACCTGGAAGCCCGTACATTGCATTGCTATATTATCTTCCGTAGTAGCACCGGCATGGCCAAGCATCGTATGGAAGATGCGAGCATTCCCGTAATCGACCGTAAAGACCAGCGGTTCTTCACGACCGGAACCGTTTGTTTCCTTATCCGAATAGGCTGTGTACAAAATATCCCGGATATTGCCCGGTCCCCGCATACGGTCGTAAAGTTCATCTTTGGCATGACGCCATTTCAAAGGCAGGCCCTTCACAACCGGATGCACCTTGTCACGCCCGTTCAGCACATATTCGTGCTGGCGTCCATGAGAACCACCCGGACCCGCCGAACTGTCCTTGACCAGTTTTCCGTCCTTCCAATACACATAAGGGCCGGAATTCTCATTACGTCCTTCCCAACCACCCAAAGCACAGATCTTATTGAACTCCGGCCATTTGGAGAAAGCATTGTCGGCTGCATGATAAATGACAACACCACCGCCGTTCTGCACATATTCCAGGAAGCGGCGGTTCGTCTCCTCCGGCCACGAATCTCCGTTATAGTCCAGTACTACCAACTGGTAAGGGCTAAAGTCGAGCACAAAACCGGACATATCCTTGCCCTGTTCGGGAGAGATAGCAAAGTCCACATCAAAACGACCGGAATTTTCCAGGATTTGTTTCAGCACAACATGGCTCACCTGCCAGTTATGGTTGTTTTGTCCTGTGATCAGTAATGTTTTAATCGGTTTACGCGCCGAAACCGTACAGGCTAACAAGAGGGAAAAGACAACAAAAAACAGCTTCCCAAAATGTAAATGTCTCATGGTACTTTATGGTTTAAAGATTTGTTTGAGGCAAATGTACTAAATCAATATGAAATATGTACTTTTGTGGCCTTAAGAAAAAATACATCCATGATGAAATATTTATCCCGAATATTATTGATAACATTCGTATTTGTCTTTTCAGCCACTTATAGCCATGCCGAGAGTTGGCGCGACAAAACAGAACTGCTCATATATTCTCCGCGCTATTTCGGTCCGAACGCCTTTCCGATCCCGGAAATGAGGGACGGACAGGTGAGCGAGCGGTACGAAGTGGAAGTACGGGGCGAATACCATTATTATACGGGTGACAAGACCTGGGACATCGTGGGGCGTGCCCTGCTGCCCTTCTTCAGGGGGCGCGCGGGAATCGAAGTGAACTGGTGCTTCAAGGAAAAATATAAGATGACACCGGAAACGCGTGACGAACGCTTTGCCGTGGATACGGAAAGCCCGATCAAATATAACGGCGACATCGTTATCAGCTCCTTTTTCCAAGTCCTGAAAAGCGAGAAATGGGTAGACGCGACCATTAGCGCCAACATCAAGACAGCCAGCGGAGGCCGCCTGTGCGACGCCCGTTTTACCGATGCCGCCTCCTACTGGTTCGACGTAAACATGGGGCGTAACCTGTGGAAAAGTGCCGACGGGAAGGCCTCGATCCGTATGCAGGCGCTCGCCGGGTTCTATTGCTGGATGACGAACGACATGGTGCATCGCCAGAACGACGCCATCTCATACGGAGTCGGGTTCACCGGTAAATACAGAGGCTTCACGCTCGCCACCAACCTGGCCGGGTTTTACGGATACGAAAACAACGGTGACCGCCCCATACATTGGCGCAACAACCTCAGATACGAGATCAAGAAAAACATAATCTCCTTCCGGTATACACACGGAATGAAGGATAACCTGTACGAGACTTATTCGTTGGGATATATCAGATGCTTTTGAGAATTGAAAGCTAAACCAACGGCCTTCGCTCCCTGTTTAAGGGAAGATGAAGATTAATCGGATAGTAAAACTGAAGCTGGTAGATGCCAGACTCTATTTCGTGAGTCTGATCGTAGGACTGCTGACCGGATTGGTGGCGGTTCCTTACCACTATCTGCTGCAACTATTCTTCAATATGCGGAAGAACTTCTTCCAGTCTTCGCCTCCCTGGTATTACCATATCGTCTTATTCCTTGCCCTATGGGGTATCCTCTGCTTCGTCGCCCGGATGGCCAGACGGTGGCCTTACATCGGAGGCGGAGGCATTTCGCAGACACGGGGCGTTATCAATGGACGCATCGAGTATGCACATTCCTTTCGCCAACTGCTGGCTAAGTTTGCGGGTGGTGTGCTGACACTCAGCAGCGGTCTCTCGATGGGACGCGAGGGACCTTCTGTACAAATGGGTTCCTACATAGGTGACCTGGTCAGCAAATGGGGACATATCCTGAGCGGCGAACGCAAACAGCTCCTTGCCGCAGGCGCAGGCGCAGGACTGGCAGCTGCCTTTGCCGCTCCTCTTGCCGCCGCTACGCTGGTGATCGAATCGATCGAACGCTTCGATGCTCCGAAAACGGCTATCACGACGATCCTGGCCGGTGTCGTCGCCGGAGCGATCGCCAGTACGATTTTCCCGATCAACCCGTACCACGACATACAGGCCATCGTGCCCGACCTGTCGATGGGACTGCATATCAAGCTGTATATCCTGTTTGCCGTCATCGTATCGGTTTTCGGCAAACTCTATTCACTGCTGATGCTATACGCCAAACGGATGTACCCGGCCATCCGGCAACCCGAATATATCAAGCTGTTAGGTCTTCTGGGCATGGCATACATCATTTCGCTGACGGTCACTGATCTGACCGGTGGAGGCGAGCAGTTCCTGATGCAACAGGCGGAAGGCGGCAACAGCAATATCTATTGGATTGCAGGGATGATGTTCCTGCACATGGTATTTACCGTTTTTTCCTTCTCCTCCGGATTGCCGGGAGGGAACTTTATCCCGACTCTGGTGACAGGCGGACTGACCGGTAAGCTCTATGCCCTCATCCTGGTGCAACACGGGATCGTCAGGATGGAAAGTGTGAGCTATGTCATGCTGATCGGAATGGGCGCCTTCCTGGTCGCCGTCGTGCGCACTCCTATCACAGCCATTATCCTGATTACGGAGATCACAGGGCATTTCGAAGTTTTCTATCCTTCCATCGTCGTAGGAGGACTCACTTATTATTTCACGGAACTGTTGGGAATAAAGCCGTTCAACGTAATGTTCTATGAAGAGATGATCAACAAACCGGCCTTCCGTGAGCAGAAGCGGCTGACTTTGGACGTGGAAGTGATGGCCGGAGCCTATTTCGACCGCAAGGAGGTCGATACGCTCGAACTTCCCAACCATTGCATAATCATGAATATCCACCGCGACCGCAAAGACATCTCCCCCACCGGACAAACCATACTCCCCGGTGACCAGCTCACCATCGAACTGGACGCCCAAGATATAGAGAAACTGTACGAGCCACTGGTTAGCATGGCCAACATCTACTAAAATATCCCGACCGGCAACTTTAAACGTCCTCCCGGCCATCTCAAATCATTGGACACAAAAACCAAACAGCCTCTCAGGGGAATTATAATCCAGAATTATCAGGTATTTATGTAAAAGGAACTTCATTTTTTTATACTTTTGTCAAGATAACAAACGCCATATTCTGCCATGAAAGTAATTATCTGTTGTTTTTCCTTCCTGCTCCTATCCATCTGCCCTCCGCTCCTGGCGATGGAAGGTATGGGAGTTGCACTAAAAGTCAGCCTGTCCGGAAAAATATACAAACGTTTCTCTTTCGTCCTGGAAGAAGATATCCGTCCGCGAGACGATTTCAGGGAAGCCGGATGGTTCCTTACCACAGGAGAAATCAATTATCGCATTTTGCCGAACTTACGGGTGGGAGCCGGCTATATGTCATTAGTCCGCTACAAGGCATCGGAGGAACTGCGCAACCGGTATTACCTGTACGCCTCCGGTTCGCATCGGTTCGGGACATTTAAAATTGCAGTCCGGGAACGCATTCAGAGCACATACAAGAAAAATGGCCTGCATCCGACCAACTACCTCCGCAGCATGTTCACCCTCTCCTACCGGATCGCCTCTTCGGGATTCGAACCTTTCATATATGTAGAGCCTTTTAACAACGTAGGCTACAACGGGAAGATGCGTGCCGATAAAATCCGTTATTCCGCAGGCTGCGACTACCGGATGGACCCCCAAAACCGCATCCAGCTCTATTATCGCTACCATACCTTCAATGTATACGATCCGATCAACTACCGTCATGGCATCGGCCTGACCTATTCTCACCGGTTCTGATTCAGGCAGGAAGACATCTATCCACAAAACGAAAGGAAACGTACCGATATGCATTTATGCAGAAGCCATTTTACCGTCCTAAGACACTTTTTTACTAAAGACAAGCAGAAAAAGAGCGGAAAGCAAGCAGAAATGGTTGGCAACACCCCCATCTTCCGGCTTTCTACACCCGGATGTTACCACCCCCCACACCCGGATGTCCGAAAAGGGTACACCCGGGTGTTCGGAGCCATATCATACTAATCCTTTGTAATTAAGATACATACTTAGCAGAAAGATCATATATATATATTGCTAAAATCCCAGTCGGATGTGTGACACAGTGTGATACAGGCGTGATACATGAATCCGGCATGTATCACACCTTGCACAACATGGATATCAACACATACAAGACAAAATGTGATAGAGTGACAGAGAAATGGCGATTCTCTTTCTGTTGGTTTTAAGGCTACTTATCGCCTCATTCGGCTGTCACATATAATAGGCATAAATAAAAATATCACTATCTTTGCCCTCGGAATACCAAAAACGTTCCTTTATATTATTCACCGAGTGCTTGATAAACCTCGTTAAAAACAAGAAATATGCAGAAGACATCTACTGTAACCGTACCATTCATGCTGTTAGGCATCCTGTTCAATATCTGCCTGGTAGCTTCAAACCTGTTAGAAACCAAAGTTATCCAGGTATTCGGCATCACAGCGACTGCCGGATTGATCGTTTTCCCGATCTCATATATCATCAATGACTGTATCGCCGAAGTATGGGGATTCAAGAAGGCACGCCTGATTATCTGGAGCGGATTCATTTCTAATTTCCTTGTAATCGGATTTGCGCAATTGGCGGTGATGTTGCCTGCCGCCCCATTTTGGGAAGGCGAAGAAGGTTTCAACTTCGTGTTCGGAATGGCACCGCGCATCGCCATAGCAAGCCTGATGGCTTTTCTTGTCGGTTCGTTCCTGAATGCTTACGTGATGAGTAAGATGAAGATTGCTTCAGCCGGAAAGAATTTCTCTTTACGGGCCATCGTCTCCACTTTGGTCGGCGAGAGTGCCGATTCGATGATCTTTTTCCCGATCGCTTTCGCCGGACTGATACCGATAGGCGAACTTTTCATTATGATCGGAACACAGGCGGTTCTGAAATCCCTCTATGAAGTAATCATCCTTCCCGTTACCATCCGTGTTGTAAACTATATCAAGAAGGTGGACGGTAACGATGTGTATGACGTAGGGACATCATACAATATATTAAATGTGAGAGATTTATGATTTATGATTTATGATTTATGATTCATAATTCCAAACAAATGCGACCAGTCTTCACGAGGTTGCGGCGTATAGGTATGGAATCCTAGTGATTCCGCCGTACGGCAATTGGGGACGGCATCATCTATGAAAAGTGTTTCTTCAGGACGGATATCGGCATCTTGCAGGACATATTCGAAAATTTCGGCATCGGGTTTCAGCAGATGGAGGCGGTAGGAAAGATAAATATGATTGAAAAAGTCGGAAGCATGGTGGCCTTTATAGGAAAAACAGGTCTTTTCCGACCAGTCCCAATGAATCTCGTTCGTATTGCTGAGCAGCATCGTATTGTAACGCTTGCGGAGGTCGAGCAAAAGATCCAGCTTATAATCCGGAACATCATCAAGCATGGCGATCCAGGCGGCATCTATCTGTTCGTCCGTCAAAGGCTGTCTGGTCAGATGACGGATACCCTCGCGAAACTCTGCTACCGTAATGGAACCGAGCTCGATCTTCATGAACAGATCCTTATGCTGGTAGTTATTGACAATCTGCTCGCGTATATTCGCGACCCCCAAACTCTCGAATGCCTCGATGCACCGATTACGGGTGAGATTGATAATCACGCCGCCAAAATCTATAACCAAATTTTTTATGCCTTCCATGACCTTCTTTTAATTGACAATTGATAATCGACAATTTTGATTCTAACTATTTACTACCAGCGGCGGCGACGTCGGTGATGCCGTTGCCGCTGTTTATATTGACGTATCCTGCGATATACCAGCCAGACAAATAACACTCCGAACACGGCAAAGATCAGCAAGACGATCCCTGTATTCAAGTTATCTCCTTTCACGCGGCTCCACATTTCCAAAACAAGTTCCGTCCGATCTCCGAAATCGCGGATCATGGCACAACGTTCTACCACCTTGCGGTCGGGGTATTGTACCGGATTGATCCGGATGCTATCCGCACCGGGACCGAAGAAATAACTCAAGTCGGAAACTTTCTCGATTGTCGAATCGATCTTGGCTTCCATAATTTCGGGAGTCGCAATGGCACTGACGTAACCGATAGCATCCATATTCCGCAAAGCGACGTCCGGACGACAAAGATAATCAATAAAATAACTGGCCGCCTTTACATTACGGGCATATTTAGGGATCGCCCAGCCGTCATACCAGATATTGCTGCCTTCTCGGGGCACTTCATAGTCCAGTTCCACCCCGACAGCCTCCGCTTCGTCCATCGCCCAGACCGCATCGCCGCTCCAGGTAAAATTGAGCCAGGCTTTGCCTTTCGTCATCATTTCCTTGCCGAAATCGGCTTCCCAACCGGCAATGTTGGGTTTCATCTTTTTCAGAAGTTCTTCGGCTATGGCGATCGCTTCAGGAGAATTGTCGTTCATCAGTTGCTCGACCGTCACGGTCCCATCTTCCAGTTCCTTCGCATGGGCGTAGATAATGGCCGTACCATAGGAGTCACGATAGCTGTCTTTCATCAATATCTTGTTTCTGAACTTCGAATCCCAAAGACACTCCCAGCTTTCGACCTCTTTCTCCTCCACGAACTGCTTGTTATACAAAATCCCAGCCGTTCCCCACATATAAGGGACGACATAGTCGGTCGTTTTCCGTCCCGGCTGGCTTAGCTTGTTCAGTTGCCCGCGGATATAGGGAGAGACATTATCCAGATAATCCGGTGTCTTTCCGAAATTGCGGTCTATCGGGACAAGAAGGTTTTTCTTCAACATCCGTTCGATTATATATTCGGACGGACAGATCAGGTCGAAATCTTCATGCCCGCGTTCGATCTTGGTAAGCATGATCTCATTGATATCGAACACCTGGTAGATAATCCGGATATCTTCGCCGGTCTGCTCCTTGTACCAAGCGGGAAATTCGGCCAAGACATCCTCGTCGATATAGTCTGCCCAATTGTAGACTTTCAGAATATGACTGCGCTCCTCATCCGTACGATTGCATGAAGACATGAAAGTCAAAAGAAAGAGGCAACTCGCTATTATTGTAATCAGTTTATTCATTTCCTGCTTTTCTCCATTAGCTTTTGGACTTCTCCGCCCGTTTATTAATCACAATCAAAAGGACAAGCACCGTCACGAAAATGATAGTTGACAGCGGACGCAACTCAGGTGTCAGTCCCCCTTTGCGGGCATCCGCATAAATAAAGGTCGATAGGGTTTCCAGTCCCTCGTTGCCGATCGTAAAGATGGTAACGGCAAAATCGTCGATCGAAAGCGTAAAAGCCAGTATAAAGCCACTGATCATGCCCGGACGAATCTCCGGCAGGATCACCTTGCGCAACGCCTGGAAAGGAGTCGCCCCCAAATCGAGCGCCGCCTCATAGACATTCTGGTTCATCTTTTTCAGGCGTGGCATGACACTCAGCACCACATAGGGCGTGCAGAATGTGATATGCGCCAGCACGACCGTCGTGAATCCCTGTGAAACGCCAAAACTCACGAACAGCAGGAAAAGGGATACGCCCGTAATAATATCAGCATTCATCATCGGGATCGCATTGGCAAAATTCATTACCTGGCGGGTCCGTGATCGCAGGTTGAAAATACCGATAGCCGCAATACTACCCAACAGCGTGGAGACGGTCGCCGCGATCATCGCAATGGCGAACGTATTCCACAACGCACTCACCAACGAACGCTGCACGCCTCCTGTAAACAGCGAACTATACAATTTGGTTGAAAATCCCGTCCAGTTTCCCAAGACTTTCGCTTCGGTAAACGAGAAAATCATAATAATCAGAATCGGGGAATATAGCAGCACCAACAGTAGCCACAAATACCCTTTTGCCATCCATTTCGTCATCATATCACACCTCCCCCTTCGTTCGAAGCACTGTCCTCTTCATTCGTAAAGAGGATGGTAACACCAATCAGCAACAGCATAATAAGAGAAAGCGCCGCTCCATAATTCCACATACCGTTATAGATATTTTCTTGCACGGTCGTACCGAACAGTTTGATGTTATTCATCGTCAGTAATTCGGCAATGGCAAACGTGGAAACCGTCGGCATGAAAACCATGACGATCCCGCTCATCACGCCGGGCATCGAAAGAGGCAGAATCGTTTTCATAAAGACCTGAAACGGATTGGCTCCCAAGTCCTGGGCCGCCTCGATCAAGCTGCGGTCCATCTTTTGCAACGTATTATAAATCGGATAGATCATGAACGGGAGAAAGTTATACACCATACCGAAAACCAACGCCCCCTCTCCCAACGGCAGGTTCAGGAAATCGAACAATGCTACCGTAGCCAGCGTACGGATCAGGATATTCACCCACATCGGCAGGATGAATAGCACGACCATCGTCCGGGAAGTGTTAAAACGCTCCTGGCTCAGGATATAAGCTGCCGGATAGCCAAGGATGAGACAGGCAAGTGTGGTGATAATAGCAATCCCGATCGAATAGACGAACGTGTTCATTGCTTCGGGGTGTACCATGAACTTACGGAAATTAGCAAAAGTGAACGCTCCGTCGGCATCTGTAAACGCATATAATACGATCAACAACAAGGGCATTACGACAAAGACAGCCAAAAACAGGGCATAAGGAATCGTCCAGTTCTTACGCCGCATAAAAAAAGCTGAAATCTTACTTATCACTTCCTTCCTTTTTAGTTGATTGAACAATCCGTATATTTTCGGGAGCGATCGTGATTCCGACCCGGTCGCCATCGTCCCAAACATCATTCGTATCGACAAAGATATCTTCGTCCCAGTCGGTAAACACCGTCAGATGATAATGGTTGCCTTTGTAGAGGATAAATTTTACTTCACCGGTCAGACGGCCGTCTTCCTCGTTGTCTTCCAGAATGACGCGGTCAAAATCTACTTCGACCTGCACGGGTGCTTCCGAGTCAATGCCGGATACCTCTCGGCATTCGAACGTACAGCCTAAAAATTCCACATGCGTAGCATCCACCATCTTTCCTTCGAACGTATTGCAGATACGTTCCTTTTTCATCACATGGATATCAAATGGTTTGACCAGCAAACCGACTTCCTGCCCGGCATCGAAACAATGGTAGTCCTGTACCATGAACTCATAGCCTTCCGGCGTCTGCACCATCATCTCGTAGTGAACGCCCTTGAAAATGGAAGAGGTAACCGTTCCGGTCAGCATGGCGGCTTCAGACGGCTCGAAAATATAAATGTCTTCCGGGCGGAGCACGACATCTACCGGGGTCTGTTCGCCGAAACCTTCGTCTACGCATTCGAACTCATGCCCGGCAAAGGATACCAACTTATCTTTGATCATCAGTCCGTTCAGAATATTGCTTTCGCCGATAAAGTCGGCGACAAAGGAGTTGATCGGTTCGTTATAAATGTCAATAGGCGTCCCGATCTGCTGGATCTTCCCTTCGCTCATCACGACGATCGTATCGCTCAGGGTGAGTGCTTCTTCCTGATCGTGAGTAACATAGATAAAGGTGATTCCGAGAGACTTATGCATTTCCTTCAACTCCATCTGCATATCCTTGCGCATCTTGAGGTCAAGAGCCGCCAGCGGTTCGTCCAGCAGGAGCACTTCCGGTTCGTTCACGATAGCTCTGGCAATAGCGACACGTTGTTGCTGTCCGCCGGAAAGGGAATCCACATCACGGTACTCATAATCGGTCATTCCTACCATCTTGAGGGCCTGCTTCACCTTTTTCTCGATCACGACAGCCGGAAGTTTTTTCAGCTTCAAGCCGAAAGCGATGTTATTGAAGACATTCAGATGAGGGAAAAGAGCGTATTTCTGAAATACAGTATTAACTGGACGTTTATGAGGGGGTGTTTGCGTAATTTCTTTTCCCGCAATGGTTATTATACCCTCAGAAGCAGTCTGGAATCCGGCAATCAGACGCAACAATGTCGTCTTCCCGCAACCGGACGGCCCCAGAATGGTTACAAACTCGCCCTTACGGACAGACAAATTCACATCATTCAATACGGCCTTGTCTCCAAAGAATTTAGACACATGCTCCACACCGATGATGCAGTCAGATTTTTGCATAGACAGATTCCCCTTTACCAATACTGATTAAACATATTTCCGCTTCTTCATGTAAAAAGCGGCACAAAGGTAACAATTAATTGATAATTGAGAGTTGAAAATTACGGTAGAGTCTTGCTCTTAGGCAACACCAGGTTCAAAAAGACTCCCAGTAAAGCCGAAAGCCCGATACCGGCCATCGTGAAACCACCAAATTCAATGGCGGCACCACCAATCCCGAAAGTCAGGATCAATGAGACGATGATCAGGTTGCGAGTGTCGCCCAGATTGGTCCGATTCTGGATCAAGCTGTTGATGCCGACAGCGGCAATCGTTCCGAACAGCAGCAACATGATGCCCCCCAACACGGCGGCGGGAATCGATTTAAGCAACGCGCTGACCTTCCCAAACACAGAAAAGATGATACCGCTTACGGCAGCAATACGGATAACGGCCGGGTCTGTAATCTTTGTCAGCGAAATAGCTCCTGTCACCTCCGAATAGGTCGTGACGGGAGGACCGCCGATCAATCCGGCGACGATACATGCCAGGCCGTCTCCCAACATCGTGCGGTGAAGTCCCGGATCTTTTACGAAATCCTTGCCCGTCACCTCGTTGATTGCGTACACATCGCCTATATGTTCGATCACCGGAGCAATCGTCACCGGAATCATAAAAATAACCGCTTCCCACGACAATGAAGGCTTTACAAATTGCGGAAATGCAAACCAAGGAGCTTCTATCACAGGCTTGAAGTCGATCAAGCCGAACAGACTCGCAGTCAGATACCCGACGATGATTCCACAGAAGATAGGGATCAATCTCAACATTCCCCGACCCAACATAGAGGCGAGAATAGCGGAAAGCAGAGCTACCAGCGCCAACGGCCAGTTCTCTTTTGCCATATTCACACCTGAGCCTGCCAGCGAGAGGCCGATCAGAATAATAACCGGCCCGATCACCACCGGCGGAAAAAGCCGCTTGATAAAACCGATTCCTCTCCACCGGACCAACAAGCTCATCAACCCATAGACGGTCCCCACAGCCACCAGGCCGGACATCGTACCGGGCAACCCATACAATTCCGTCGCCTTTATGATAGGCGCCACAAAAGCGAAACTGCTTCCCAGAAAAATAGGAACTTTCCCTTTCGTCACCAAATGAAAGATCAACGTGCCGATACCAGCAGTAAAAAGGGCGGTAGAAGGATCAAGGCCAACCAGCAGAGGAACGAGAACAGTCGCACCAAACGCCACAAAAAGGAACTGAACGCCAACAACCGTTTTCTGAATGGGGTTCAGGGGTTTCATATTATCCATTCGTTCTTTATTTACTTTTTGCAAATATAATATAATCCAGACATCCAGCAATTCAATTCACTCACCTATTTTTTATAATAAGCAGCCGTTCATAATCCACCCCTTACTTTTAACTTAGTGCAACCCGGATAAAAAGTCCCGCCGTAAATTAAAACACGGCGGGACGTCTCTACGTTTTTTTCCAGTTTACAATCAAAAAACGACCTTCCCCTACTTGGGACTCTTCAATTCCAGGAATGCAGTCGGCAGGCCTTCCGATTTAACAGCAACCAGGCTATTCCCCCCGTTCCGTTTGATACGGATCAGGGCACGACCATTATACGCCTGTACTTTACGACTACCGGTCGAAGTTCCTAAATTGCAGATCAGACTGCCATCTCCGGCAATCTCAAACGTAATCTGCTTTTTGGAGCTGAGACAACGGATGCCGTTTTTATCGATCAGTTGTACCTGTACCAAAGCCGTATCTCCCTCTTCGGAAAGCAAGCTCACTTGGCAAGCGGCTTCTTTATCCCATTTAGCAGTCTGGTATTCCTGACGAATGACATCAGAAACCTCCTTCTTCTCCTTTTTCTTTACACCGACAGCCCGTATTTCGTTCATGCCTTCCTGATAAACACAATTCCAGCGCAACCCGGCAGCCGGATAATCCTGACTATTACGCCGTTTCACACCCTGGCTCACACCATTGACAAAAAGCTCCACTTCGTCGCAGTTAGAATATACCAAGATTTCCTTGCGGTCATCTTTTCCACCCCAGCGAACCGGCCAGGTATGACCGTAGATATGGATCATCGGCTTCTCCGTCCAGTAAGACTGGAACACATAGTAGCTTTCTTTCGGAGTAAAATCGCGTTCAACCACCCCCTTCTGATTGACATAAGGGACAGGATTGTCGGGACGGACCGGAGTCGAAAAATCTTTAAAAGGCCAGTAGGCTGTACCGGTCAGCCACGGCATCGTCTCCTGCTCTTTCAGATGCCAGTCGATCAGACGGACCACATAACTTTCCGACCAATCGCCATCGCGCGAAGCACGTGGAACGCCACCATACAAGGAAGCATCGCCGGCACGTTCATCACCGCCCTTTCCTGCCTCGATGTTCTTCAGATTATAAAAAGCATCTTCCGAATGACGACGGGCATGGCTGTCACCTCCCCACTCTACATGCAGGAAGTGTTTTACCTTCTGCATCTCCTGTTCTGAGATCGATTTATAATCGGTAAAGACACCCCGATACCAACCAGCCCAGATAGAAGGTGAATAGACATCAACAATATCATTACAAAATTCACACCGGCGGATCGCCGTCATACGTGTGTCGTCTAAACGGTGCGCCATGTCGTGCAACTCTTTCATGAAAGCACGGATCGCACTCTTGTCGAACGTGTCGAAATCGTTAGGCCAGTCATTCTCATTTCCCAGCCCCCAGATGATGACAGCCGGATGATTATGATGCTGGACGATCATATTGGCCAGCATCCGGCGGGCCTGTTCCTTGTAGACATCGCCTCCAAGGCCGCCTCGGCACCAGGGAATTTCTTCCCATACCAGAATGCCCAATTCGTCGCAAAGGTCCAGAATGATTTCAGATTGTTGGTAATGTCCTAAACGGATAAAGTTCACGCCCATATCTTTCATCATCCACATTTCACGACGCATCATATCTTCCGTCATGGCTTGTGCCACACCAGCGTGATCCTCATGGCGATGCGTACCTCGCAACAGCAAACGTTTGCCGTTCAGGAAGAATGGACCTTTGTCCTTAAACTCCGTATGGCGGAAACCGAAGCGTTCTTCCGTCGTGAAAGTCTGATCCGGTGTCTTTACAGTCAACTCGCAAGTATAGAGTTGTGGCACATCCACGTCCCACAATACCGGATTCTTGATCTTCATCTCTGCTAAAAGCTGGTCACCCAAAGGAAGTATTCCTTCCAGTGTTTTCGAGAAGACTGGTTTACGGTCCACATCGTAAACGGAAACGGTCACATCCGCCTTCCTTATATCTTCCGGATTATAAAACGAAGTTTTCACCTTCAATATACCTTCTTTCAAGTTAGAAGAGAGGGAAGATTCCAAACGAATCTGTTCAAAAGAAACTTCAGGCAGGTACACCAAGTTCAAATACCGGTACAGACCACCATAGATATTGAAATCAGCCAGATCGGATGGTATCATTTCCAGATCACGTGAATTATCGCAACGGATCGACAAAGGTACTTTCCCTTTGAAACGTTCCGCATCTTTACTGCCGAGAAATGCTTTTACCGCATCCGTAATATCGACATTCCAACTGTCATAACCGCCAACATGGCTACCGACATGAGTCGTATAGACATAGACATCCGTCTTCTGTCCCGCCCCGTCGAAATCGAGTACGATCCGCCCGTTCCGATAGGGATTGTCTATCGCCAGCAAAGTTTTATACCATCCCGGACCTTCATAATAATTCACGTCCGGATCAACAGCATCTTCGGCATTAAAACAATGAGGTAACGTAACAGGCTGCCAGATGGGAACCGCCTCCGAACTGCCGGGTGCGGCAGGACGTACAGCCTCCCAGATTCCCCCCAAATCACCTTTCAGATATTCCCAATTGTTCGTCAGCCGAATCTTATTCATAGCAGGCACTTTCGCCACAGCCGACAGAACGGACAAACACAATAAGCATGCAACAAACAAGTACTTCATATTCTAATATTCAATTTAAAATTCAATTATTTTTACAAGAGAGCAGTTCCTTCTTTTTCCAATTTGGCTTTTCGCAACAAGGCTTCCAGATAGTAATAATCCGCATATACGATCGGCACATCCACTTCCGAACCGTGAGTCTTGGAACCGGTACTATGCAAAAGCAGGAAACCACAGTCTTTCCCTACACTTGCCCGATAACGGTTCGTCAGATTTTCCAATATCCTATCAGCCCTATCCACATATCCGGTTCTATTCGTTTCATCATACATACTCAACTCGTAAAGAGCAGAAGCCGTAACGGTGGCCGCCGATACATCACGCGGCTCGTCCGGTATTCCTGGAGCATTATAATCCCAATAAGGTATCAAATCGTCCGGCAATGTAGGATTGGAGAAAATATAAGAGGCAATTTGTTTGGCACGTTCCAAAAATTCAGGCAATCCAGTTTCTCGATAGCACATCGTATAGCCGTACAATCCCCACGCTTGTCCACGCGACCAAGCCGAAGCATCGGAATACCCCTGATGGGTGTTTTTATGCAAGACTGCGCCGGTCAACGTATCATAGTCGATAACATGATAGGAACTGTAGTCCTTACGAAAATGATTCTTCATCGTAGTACGGGCATGGTCGACTGCAACCTGGTAGAAAATGGAATCGCCACTCATACGGAAAGCCCAGAAAAGTAGTTCCAGATTCATCATATTATCGATGATTACGGGATACTGCCATTTATCCCTGTTATGATCCCAGGAACGGATACAACCCACTTTTGGATTGTAACGTCTGATCAGGGTGTAGGCAGACTGCAACAGAATATCCTTATAACCAGAATCCTGAGTCAACCGATAACCGTTACCATAGCTACAATACATTTTAAAGCCCATATCGTGGGTACTCCCATTCCATTTCTCCTGTTCAAGCAGTTCAGTCTGTTTCCTGGCCTTCTCCTTCCAAAAATCATCTCTAGTATATTCATACATATACCAAAGTTCGCCTGGGAAAAAACCGCTTGTCCAATCATGGGACGCCACCATGCGCAGGAAACCGTTCGGATCGATATTGCGAGGATTGGCAAGCAGCTTGTCCGTACTTTTATAAACCGAATCCATTTCCACGAATGCATGTTTCAACTGTATATCGGCAAAATCAAAATTCGAACTGATAATATCCCTCTTGTCCAAAGCACAGGAACTACAGACAAGCAGAAAAACAAAAAAAAGAATTTTCAGTTTCATTTTGTCCATTTTGTGTTATAAGAAGGGGTATGAAATCATCAGTCATTCCATACCCCAAGATTATTTAAACCTACTCAAAAATTTTCTTACAAATTCGGATTGATCAATGAATCATGCTCCGGACAAGGGAAATACAACCGTTCTTCCGTTACATTCTTCACCTTTTCAGGAAAATTTTTCTGGAAATATTCCTTCATTACCGTCAGATAAGTGCCCCAGCGAACCAAATTGAAACGATAGATCCGTTCGTGTGTCGTCTCTAACGTCCATTCTTTTTGGATTGCCTGACGGAAAGTCTCTTTAGACAAACCGGACAAGTTATCCAAACCGGCACGTACACGCAGTTGATTCACGGCATCATAAGCTGCAGCCGTCGGACCATTGGCTTCGTTTTCCGCTTCGGCAAAGATCAGCAAGACATCGGCATAACGGATGATAGGAATGTACATATCCGTACGCTTGTTACGCTGTGAGAAATTTTCACGACCTCCATCACACCATTTCTTTCCATGTGGATACGGACTACCGAAATTCTCAGTCGTATAGGTTTTATTATCAACTGTACTGACAATTTCGGTCAAGAAGGTAGCGGCTTTCCGTTTATCCTTATCATCAAATTTATCGATATAGGATTGTTTCGTATAAAAGAATCCCCATCCTGATTCGGACCCGATACTGGTCGGACGCCACTCGGCTCCACACTGGTTATCTCCTAACCCATCTGCAAAATTCAGGGCAAAGATCGATTCTTTGTTATACCGATTGTTGACCAGCCAAAGATCGGCATAATTTTCTTCCAGCTTAATACCGTAAGTAGCGGCATTATCAATGACTTCCTTCGCTTTGGAAGCCGCCTTCGCCCACATGGTATTGTCTTTAACCTGTTCACCGGCCATCGTGATATAAACCCATGAAAGCAAAGACTTGGCGGCAGCGACAGTCGGACGTTCCGTTCCAGAATCCCATTTTACGGGAAGATTGGCTTCTGCATATTCCAAATCTTCAACAATCTTATTATATATTTCTTTAGCCGGTGTCTTTGTCATGTTATTCGCACTGGTAAAGTCATTCACCGGCGTGTCCAGATAAATAACATCATTAAAGATACGCACCAGATAGAAATAGGACATCGCACGCATATAACGGGCAGCTGCGACATAACGTGTCTTGACCTCATCCGAAACTTTCGAAGCATTCGGAACTTTCTCGATCATGATGTTAGAAGCATTGATACAAGCATAAAATTGCTGCCAGGGCTTATAAAGGCTCTCGTTATCGCTTTGCCAAGTCAAAGAGTTCATTTCATCGCGAGCCACATTATTGGCTGTAGCACTGACAACAGCATCAGTCGTTGCTTCGGCTATAAAGTTAATATGACGTTCGAAGTTGTTGCTACGCCAATAAGACAGCGATCCCATCAGCAGCATATTGCATTCAGCCTCCGTGTTCGGTAAGTTTTCAGGCGAGAGGAAATCTTTCGGTTCTTCCGACAAGAAAGACTCGCAACTACTCATCAATAGCATCAGGGAGCACACCCCTGCAACTGCTTTATATATATATGTTTTCATTTTCGTCTTTATATTAATGGTTCAATTATAATGTAAGATTCAATCCGAAGGTATAAGAGCGAGTTGCCGGATAACTACCACCGTCAAAACCTAAGTTATAGTTACCTGTACGGGAACTGACTTCAGGGTCATAACCGGAATAGCCGGTAATTGTAAATAGGTTCTGTCCGCTCAGATAGAAACGTAAGTTAGAAATGCCCCATTTGGATGTAACTGATTTAGGAAGAGTATAGCCGAACGTCAAATTTTTCAAGCGAATATAAGATCCATCTTCCACAAAACGAGATGAAGACGGACCCACACCCTTGTTAAATGCCTGTTGCGTATTCGAAGTTCCTTCACCTCTCCAGGAATCCTTTACAAACGCAAAAGCATTTCCGGTATTGTTCGAGTTGCTCGGTAATTCGCTGAAAGTCACTTTCAACAAATTATAGACATCATTGCCATAGGTTCCCTGAAACATAAAGCTCAGATCAAAATTCTTATACGAAAAGTCATTACCAATACCAAAGATAAAGTCCGGGTTAGCATTACCAATGATCGTACGGTCTTCAGTCGTAATCTTGTTATCACCATTCAAATCCTTGAACTTCACGCTACCGACATCATCTTTTGTCAGCCCCAACGCCTTGGCTTCTGCCTCATTCTGATAGATACCGTCAAAGACATATCCGTAGAAGTTCCCCAACGGCTCACCGACCTTCACAATACCAGTTTCATTGAAACCAGCTCCCAAAGCACCTCCGGAACCATTTGTATAAAAGTATTCATCATCGCCAAGGTCAAGCACTTTTTCCCGATTCAAAGCGATATTCAAAGAAGTAGACCACTTGAAGTCACCCACTAAATTCTGTGTATTCAGAGAAAATTCCCAACCTTTATTGGATTTACTACCGATGTTCTGTGTCTGTGAAGAATAACCTGTATAGTACGGAAGGATCTTGTCATAATGCAGATCGACTGTCTTTTTATAATAATAATCCGCAACCAAAGATATACGTCCGCCCAATACGCTCAAATCAATGCCTATATCCGTCTGTTTAGTTGTTTCCCATTTCAAGTCGGGATTCGGTACACGACCTGGAACAAGAGCCACTGCAGAACTTCCGTTTAGGACATAACTGGTCGTACTGAAACTAGCCAACGACTGATAGGCTGTAATCGCCTGGCTACCTGTTTCACCATAGCTGGCACGCAGTTTCAGGTTCTGTATCCAAGAAATGTCTTTCATAAAATCTTCCTCACTGATACGCCATCCCAAAGCAGCAGAAGGAAAATATCCCCATTTATTATTCTTCGCAAACTTGGAAGAACCGTCAGCACGGAAACTAACAGATGCCAAATATTTACCTTTATAAGCATAGTTCACACGGCCCAACCAAGAAGCAATGGCAGAATGGTTTCCACCGGAAGCGACAGACAACAGACTGCTATTGGCAAGTCCCATATTCCAATAACCAAGCGATTCGATGTCGAACCCTTTACCACTGCTGTTATTGTTGAAATAATCGGAAGCCTCAGCAGTAAAACCGGCAACAACATTCAAAGAGTGATCTTTATTGAATGTCTTGGAATAAGTCAACGTGTTTTCACCAAGCCAGTTTGTGGTTTCCTGATCGTTCATGTAAGCATATCCCTGCCCTTTATAAGAAAGAAGATTCTCTCCGGAAGTAAACTGGCGTTGTTTACGGTCGCTATATGTGTAAGTCCAAGCTGTCTTAAATTTCAAGCCGCTCAAGATTTCCCATTCCAGAAAAGCAGTACCCTGAAAATAATTACGGAATTTATCCACAACCTGATCATTAATCAGAGCTACCGGATTATTCATCTGTGCTCCATCCTTTAGCGGACCGCTAAGGCTGCCGTCTTCCTTGTAGACAGGGACCAATGGCCCAAAACCTAAAGCAGAGAACGTGACACCACCACCATCAGAACCGTTCATCTGATTGACACTGGCGTTGGAAGACGACGAACGGGAAGCATTGATAAGAGCTCCGACCGTCACCTTCTTTCCCAGTTTCTGTTCGATATTGGCACGTATGCCGGCACGATTGAAATCAGAGTTCTTCACAATACCCTGATGCATCAAGTAGTTACCAGACAAACTATAGCGTGTCGTTTCTGTTCCGCCACTTACAGACAACGAATGGCCCGTGATAGGGGCCGTACGGAACACTTCACCCTGCCAGTCGGTATTATTCAAGTTATTAGGATCTATCCACTCCGGTATTTTCAATGCTGTCGTAGGATATTTCTCCTGTGCTTCTTTCAATAAGCCATATAGTTCCTGACCATTCAGCATATCCATTTTCTTTGATACCTGCGAAAGCGAAACATAACCACTATAAGAAACGGTCGGTTTACCAGTCTGCCCACGTTTGGTCGTCACCATGATGACACCATTCGCTCCGCGGGAACCGTAAATAGAGGTAGAAGAAGCATCTTTCAATACTTCGATAGAAGTAATGTCATTCGGGTCTATCAAAGAAAGGTCACCACCGAGAACACCATCAATCACAACCAACGGAGCATTTTCGCCTTTCAAGGAGTTACCGCCACGAATAATAATGTTAGGCGATTCACCTGGTGCAGCCACACTATTCTGTACCATCACACCGGCCATCTGTCCTTGCAAAGCCTGATCGGTACGTGATATGGACAATTTTGTCAGATCATCGCCTTTCACAGAAGAAAGAGCTCCGGTCACGTCACTTTTCTTTTGTACGCCATAACCGACCACTACCACTTCGTCTAATGCTTCGGAATCTTCTTTCAGAATAATGTTCAGAGGAGCATTGCCTTTTACTTTTACTTCCTGCGATTCAAATCCAATGTAAGAGATAACCAATGTACAACCGGCAGGAGCTTCAAAAGAAAAGTTTCCGTCTATATCGGTGACGGCACCGATTGTCGTACCTTTTACAAGGACATTAACCCCTAACAGAGGTTCACCATTCGAGTCTTTTACCACCCCTTTCACAACAGATGACTGCAAGACTTCATTCACGATAGCCGAACTTTCTGCATTCGCCCTGCCAGGCAGAGCAGCCGAAGTCAGGCACAATGTCATGCACAGAGCACAACCTTTCATGTACGTGTAATTCATAATATTGTTATTAAGATTGAAACTTTTTGTGTTTTTCTTTAGTTGCAAATGTATGAGATGGCGGTTTCGATCTATTTAAAATTTATCTCTTTTACTTTAAAATTCAGTTCTGACAAAAAATTAAAAACCCGCATTCAAAGCGAGTTTCAGAAAATAGATACAATATTGAAAGAAAATAGATCCATTTTTTAAACCGTTTTCATAGCCACAATAACGGATGTCGGATCGGCAAGTTACGGATTACCTCATCGTTTGTCGGAAAATGTTCCAAACTTTTCCAAATTTCCAGATAAGTCCTATTAGATGTGTTACAAATACTGAATAAAAGGGCAGGCTGGGCAACCGGCCATTCATCCCAAAACATGACATCTTCGGCAAAAGGCCAGCTCGATTTATCTGCTATATACGGGAATAGCCAAGCAACCGCCTTTTGCATATTGCGACCGTCGTCCATCGAGTACTGCCACAAATCATCTTCCCCGTCCGAAAGAATATGGCAGATCGTAGCCATGGCATCCAGATTGAACAAGGAATAGCCGTACGGTTTCGTCCGTTTCAGTTCAAGCGGAAAACTGCCGTCCTCCGCCATCTGTGAAGGAAGCAGAACAGACCTGTAACGGTTCCGGCAAAAGTCGAGAATCTCCTTATCGCCGGTATACTTAGCAAACTGGGCTACCTGCATCACCCAACAAGTTCCATGATTGTTTTTAGCATTCATCTCGTCTACCCCGTAAGGATGCGTTGTCAACCATTTCAGATAATCGGAAAACCAAGCACGGCTACCAGCCACATCCTCAACAGAAAGAACGCCGGCCTCTTCCATCCTGATAAGGGATTGCACGACCTCCAGGAGATGGATCGTATCGATGATACCAATCCCCCGTCCTGTCACGATCCCTTTGATCGCCTGCGCGTATTGCAGGTCTGGATTCATCCGGGTTTCGGGGGCGATGAACCAGGCGCGGATATGCTTAACTGCTTGCCGAATATATTTCTCGTCTTTCGTCACCAGCCAGGCGGAGGTCAAGTCGCCAACCAGCGAACTGAAGCGGATCATGGCATGACGGTGAGCAACAAAGTTATCGGGATTTGTCTGCCCATCTCGACGTATATAGGCACTATCCGGATTTATCGGATTGGGCCACCAATAATCGCCTTCGGAGTAGAAATCATGAATTCCTCCGGTACTTCTTTCCGCTCTATATGCAGTAATGGTCACAGGTTCTTCTACCAAGGCCTTATCTCCACGAATAACAATTTCAGTTCGGAGTAAATCCGTCACTTCTTCCTTTAAAGAAGGATCTCTCTTGCATTGGCAAAATAACAAAAGAATAACATAAAGTAATAATTTATACATGATATAGATTTTTTTTATTTTGTTGCACATATTCGGTCGGCGACATGCCGTACATCGCTTTGAAACAAGTAGCAAAATAAGCATGGGAATTGAAACCGATATTGGCAGAAACTTCAGATATGTTCATATCCGTTTCCAGCAGCATCCTTGCAGCAATCTCAAGACGTTTGTTACGGATCAAATCCACCGGCGAAAGGTCGGTTATCGCTTTCAGCTTCCTATAGAAGTTGGCACGTCCCATACCGACTCCTTTACATAGAATCTCCACATTCAACCCCGGATTGGAAAGATTCTGCTCAATCACCCCGAACAATTTTTGCATAAATGTATCGTCCGCCGATGTCGTCTCGATACCCAATGACTCCAACGAAAATTTTTTCCCATACAATTCCTTCAACCGTTCACGAGAAGCCAAGATATTCCGAATACGACACAGCAGGACCTCCATATTGAAAGGCTTCACGATATAATCGTCCGCACCGCACTGGAATCCCTCTTTGATATGCATCACCATCGATTTCGCCGTAATGATGATAACCGGGATATGTCCGGTCCGCAAATCCTGCTTGATCTCCGAACAAAGTTGCAAGCCGTCTTTTTTCGGCATCATAATGTCGCTTACCACCAGATCCGGCAAGGTTTCTGCAATCTTATCGAAAGCATCTACCCCGTTCTCCGCTTCAAGCACATCGAAATAAGGTTCGAGATGTTTGCAGATATACCGACGGACATCCGGATTATCTTCGGCTAATAACAAGGTATAACGCTGACCGGAAACAGGCAGCTGTTCCTGCATATTGTCAGGGACTTTGGATTCATCCTCAGCTACTTCTATTCCTCCGTAGGGATTCCTCGCAGAAGAGTCATCTTCTGCAAATTGCTCATGAGCATATGCTTCGCGGTTTACCGGAATCAAGACACGGAATACAGCCCCTTTTGGTTTGTTGTCTTCTACCCATACAACCCCTTTATGCAATTTCACGATAGAGAGTACCAGACTTAACCCTATACCGGTTCCAGCCGTATTCGACTCACTTTCATCCGTTCCCTGGTAAAAAGGGGAAAATATATGAAACTTGTCGGAATCGTCTATCCCTTTCCCTGTGTCTTCTACAGACAGACAAACATATCGAGAAGTTCCCCGAACTTCCCCACTTATCCTGCCGGGAAATTGCTCCTGCAATCCGGCAACTGAGAACAATTGCAAACGAATGGTTATCGACTCATCCGGAGCCGTATGTTTGAAAGCGTTCGACAAAAGATTGAAAAATACCTTCTCCAGTAAAACACGGTCGAACCACGCATCTATTCCCGACTCATCGGATTCCAAACGAAAGGTAATCCGTTCCTTGACCGCAATCTGATTAAAGGCAATATATATCTCCTGCGTAAACAGATACAGATCATTATGCGAAACACGTAGTTGCAGGTTGCCACTCTGGTTCTTCCTCAGATCCATTAACTGGTTCACCAGCAACAAAAGACGCTGGGCATTTCCATAGACCAGACGCAACGAACCTTTCAGGTTCGGGTTCATATCTACCCGTTGCAACACCTCTTCCAAAGGAGACAGGATCAACATCAACGGTGTACGCAATTCGTGCGAAAAATTGGTAAACATGCGTATTTTGGACTGATGGAACTCCTCCTGCCGCTGCTGCTCCTTCTGCTTTTCGACCAGGTCCTGTTCCAGCTTACGCTTCATATGCAGATAATACCAGACCACATAAAGGATGCCACCTATAATCAGCAGATACAACATATAGGCATACCAGGTCTGCCAGAATGGAGTCCGAATATGAATCGACAACGACCGCCCTTCATCGTTCCAAAGACCGTCGTTATTGGAGGCGCGAACACGAAAAACATAATCTCCCGGTTTCAAGTTCGTATAGAAAGCCTCCTTTCGAGAACCAGCATCATTCCAGTCCGTATCATACCCTTCTAGCATATAAGCATATTTATTCTGATTCGGATAAAGATAGTTTAAAGCGGCATACCCAACAGAGAAGTTATTCTGATTATAATCAAGATCTATCGCCTGCGTATAATCAAGAACTTTATCGAGCAACCCCGAAGGGTCGCCGGGAACAACCGGTTTATTGTTAACCGTAAAAGAGGTCAGTACGACCGGAGGTATAAAACGGTTTTCTATCAACCGTTCAGGGTAAAAGGAGACAAGGCCGTTGCTTCCGCTGAAATAGATTCGGTCACCGGGCAATTTGATGCCGCCTTTCATGCTGAATTCATTAACTGGGATCTCGCTTCTACCCATATAATTGGTAAACTGGCGCGATTCAGGATCGTAGGCAGAAATACCGTTACCGGTACTGATCCAAAGTTTACCGTCGTCTCCGGGAATTATCGAATTGATATTATCGTCGCTCAGCCCCTCGACGGCCGTCAACCACTCCATAATGCCTTTTTCTTCGTCAAAGCGACAAAAACCTCCACCGAAAGTACCGATCCAGATTCGCCCCTCCCTATCCTTTACGATATTACTTACCTGGTCGTTGTATAACTTCCGGGAACCTTCCTCACGAGTATTATATTTTATCAACTTATGCGTATGGGAATCGTAGAGCGCCAGTCCGCCGGTATGCATACCTACCAAATAAACACCGTCCCGTATCTCCAGGAAACTGCGTACACTTGGCAACAAGGCGAAAACAGAATCCGACGGAGCGATCCTGCCGTCTGGAAACACACGGACAATTCCCGTGTTGTCTGTCGTTCCCAACCACAATGCACCATCACTGCAACGCGTGATCGTATAAATACTAACCTCCTTATGAAAAGTATAAAAAAGAGAGAATTTCTTTGTCCGGGTATCGAATCGGTATAAAGTGCCTTTCTGCGTTCCGCACCAAACGAAATCGCCCTCCACAAACAGAGATTTGATAATATTCCGATCATTCAGAGCATTCGGCCGAGCATCCAGCAGAAAACGTTCAAACATATCTGTATTCAAATCCAGTGAAAGTAGGCCTCGCCCTTCCGAAGCAATCCACAAAGTATGGTCCGGCTGATAGGCCATCGTGGCAAAGATTCCAAACAGCTTGTCTGAACCACCCTGCAAATCGTAAAAAGTAAAACGGCTGTTCAAAGGATTACTGTAACTGACACCTCCAGCGTATGTGCCAATCCATAACGTATTCGCATTATCTACGAAAGCAGAAAAGACGGAAAAATGACTAAGGCCTCCTTTTTGTTCGTCAAAATTCGTATAGGTCGTACATGAACCGTCCACCAAGTTCAAAAGACTTAATCCGTTAAAAGTTCCGACCACTAGTTGACCATTATAAGTATTGATTGTACGAACCGAATTATTTCCCAGTCTGCCGTTCCAAGCAGTATAATGCGTAACAGCATTTGTCTCCGTGTCGATCCGGTTCAATCCACCCGAACGGGTTCCCACCCACAGACGTCCTTCGCTGTCTTCATGGATAGCAGATATATTATTATCCGTTAATGAAAAGGGAGTCGTATTTTTAAAATAATGAGACAAGAGATTCAACTTACTGTCACAGATATAAAGTCCGTTTTGTAAAGTTCCGACTAACAGATTGCCATCATGGTCTTCGTTGATAACCATAATCTGGTCACGTGGCAGTTCTCCCTCCAAGTCGTTCAAGATAAACGAATCATTCTCATAATCATACAAGTATAGACCTTTATTTGTTCCAACCCAAAAACGCTTTTGTCTATCCACATACAAGCTTGAAATCCACGTATGATAAAGGGGAGACTGCTTATAAGCAGCCATATCGTTGAGAGAATATACACGATCCACCCTCAAATCCATCCGGTTCAGACCGTTCATCGTGCCTACCCACAAGTTTCCACGGTCATCTTCAGCCAATGCTGTCACATGATTACTGGACAAGCTTAATGAGTCGCCATTACTATGTTTATACACGACAAAAGAATTACCGTCATAACGATTCAAGCCGTTACGCGTGGCAAACCACATGAAACCGCTCTTATCCTGATGTATTTTCAAGACGGAAAGCTGCGACAAACCTTCTTCCATTTTTAAAGAAGAAAAAGAAAAAGGTGAAACAGCCCCATTCAGCAAGGCACTAAAGCAACAAAGCAAAAGAGTGATCAAGTATGTTTTCCTCATAACGTAAAAGCATTACGCTACAAAGATACGAAAACAGATCAAATGCCCAGTCCTGTCACAAACAGAAAACGTACTCCGTCCTCGCATCCTGTAAAACCAACGTATTTATCCCACTGTTTTCATTATGCAAAATAACATTTGAATGGAATCAGTTGTTTACTTATTAACATATATGCTTTAAACAAGGGATAAATATCCGGCAACCCCTTCCGCACACCGTTCACCATCAATAGCAGCAGAGACGATTCCGCCTGCATAGCCGGCGCCTTCTCCACAAGGAAAAAGACCTTTCAAGGTTATATGCTGGTAGCTTTCCTTGTCGCGCAGGATACGGACGGGCGAAGAGGTCCGGGTTTCCACCCCGATCATCACCGCGTCATTGGTCAGGAAGCCTCTGGAGACTTTACCGAAATGGCGGAAGCCCTCACGTAAGCGGCCGGTGACGAACTCCGGCATCCAGAAATGCAACGGGGAAGCCAGCAGACCGGGCGTATAAGAGGATTCGGGAAGATCGAAAGAGTTTTTCTTATTCACGAAATCAACCATCCGCTGTGCAGGGGCGGTTTGCTTCATCCCGCCATTCAGCCAGCAAAGTTCTTCCAAACGTTCTTGGAAAGCCATCAAAGCGAGCGGCGAATCCTTGCTGACCGCCATTTCTTCGTGTTTCATCAATTCGGAATAGTCTTCCGGGCGTATCTCCACCACCATGCCGGAATTCGCCCAGCGGGAACCACGATTGGAAGGAGACATTCCATTGACTACCACCTGGCGGGAACTACTTGCCGCCGGGACGACGAAACCGCCTGGACACATACAAAAAGAATAGACTCCCCGTCCGCCGGCTTGCGCCACAAAACTATATTCGGCTGCCGGCAGATAGTTTCCTCTACCCTCCTTACGATGATATTGTATCTGGTCGATCAGCATCTGCGGATGTTCCAAACGGACGCCGACAGCAATGCCTTTGGCTTCGATAGGGATTTGCCGGTCATGGAGGTAGCGATACACATCCCGGGCGGAATGACCGGTTGCCAGGATGACCGGTCCCAGAAAGTTCTCGCCCGTATTCGTTTCGACACCTACGACTTCCCCACTCCGGATGACCAAGGCATCCATTCGTGTCTCGAAATGGACCTCCCCACCACAGCGGATAATCTGTTCGCGGATATTCTCGATCACACGCGGCAACTTGTCCGTACCGATATGCGGATGGGCGTCCGCCAAAATCGAAGTGCTCGCCCCGAACTGGCAAAAGACATTCAGAATCTTGTCAACCGAACCCCGTTTCTTGCTGCGAGTGTAAAGTTTGCCGTCAGAATAGGCACCGGCTCCCCCTTCACCGAAACTATAGTTGGACTCTTCGTCCACCTTATGCTCACGGCTGATCAGAGCGATATCCTTTTTACGTTCGCGCACGTTCTTTCCACGTTCGATCACGATCGGACGTAGGCCGAGCTCAATCAGACGAAGAGCAGCAAACAAACCACCCGGCCCCGCTCCTACCACCACGACAGGTTTCCCAGCTGATACGTCTTTATATTCCACCAATTGAAATTCTGGTTCATCTGGCTGCTCATTGATAAAAGCACGCAGTTTTACATTCACATAGATCGTACGCTGACGTGCATCGATAGAACGTTTTAGTACCCGAACGGTGTGGATGTACGGGGCAGATGTTCCCGTCTCGCGAGCCACCACCTGCTTCAGCGACTGTTCGCTGACTGCTTCTTCAGGCAATATACGGAGTTGTAATTCTTGTATCATTGTTACTTCTTTAAATTCAAACAAAAAATCAAACCGACTTGTGCCCTGTATCCGCTCCAATCCACTTTGAAAGTCGATGGAAAATCTGGATTCCGACTCTGACACTTCTGCATCACAGCATCCCATTCATAAGCGATACTCATGTTTAATGCAACATAGCGGCATAGGCTAAACTTGATGCCAAAAGTAGGCTCCACAAAGAAGTTCCTGCCGGAAAAAGTATTATCCTTCCGGTATCCAACTTCCGGGTCGGACTCGACGAACAGGCGGTTTATCTCGTTCACCTTGTTCAGCACAAAACCTGTCGAGAGCCCCACATACGGCTCGAATGTAAAGATACTGACTTTTTCCTTCACCAGACAGAAGTGGTAAAAAGTACCGAGCTTATATCCTTTGTTACGCAACTCGTAGTCGCAAGAGCCGGAATAATCCGTTACTCCATTCTTGCCCGCCGTATTCATATAGTTAAAAAGAAATCCCACATGATGGCGCCGCCATTCGACTCCGACACGGGCATCTTGCGTCACATAACCGGGGAAATTATCTGTAACCTGTGCATTGGTAACAGGAAGCATCTGATTTTTCAATATATCTTTCATATCGGACATCTGATACGAACCGTGACCAATATTATATTCGATTGTCAACGACTGAGCCTGCCCGAAACGGTCGAAAAAGAACAGAATGGCTATAAATAATAATACCTTTTTCATATATTCGGACAGTTTTCGAGGTTAAACGAATAATTTGCATTCTTATAACCCCAGTCACCGACGGGAGAAAAACGCAATTCAACCACACGCTCTTCCTGCCCGGCAAGAGAAAATTCCGCAATGCCGTCCGTCACCTTCTCCGCCACGATTTCACCACCATAGACGACATCGACTGCCGAACGGTAAGGATATGTCCAGGACAAGCGTATACGATCTTCCTTCATATATTCTACCTGCACCTCTGGTTCAGCTTGCTCCAAATCAAGCGATCCAAGCGAACGGGGACGGTCGGCTTCCGACTTGAAATAAATATAGACCTTATATTCCCCCTTCTCCCCAGCATATCGCTTATCGGCATAAAAACATTTGTCGAAATCCGACCTTTGCGTGATATAGGTTGAATGAGCATTCTCGTCAATCGTACTGAACTCTATCTGGTAATGGTCGAATCCGGCACGGAGTGCCCCGTCTACCTCCCAAAATATTTCGATCAGTCCTTCTTCATTCACACGATGCCGCAAAGAGAACTCCGACTCGGTACGCGCGTTTATCTTGAGGGGCCAACTACGCTTTTCCACATATCGCTCGACCCCGACCTGTCCGGCAACCGTCCCATTATTCGTCCGGGCGAAAACCTCGCACGACAACTCATAAGAGCCATTCGGAATCAGATCCACATCCAGCATGAAATCACATCGTGTCCCATCGCTTTCCCATTCCATCTCTCCAATGCGGACGATCTGCTTCTCAACCTCAAATCCGGGCAACGGACTGATTTGGCAAGCAGCATTACCACTATGTTCCACCACAAAGATTTTGTTTTCCCAATCATGGATAAACGGACCATAGAAGTCCACACTCATCGCAACCGAATCAGCCTGCCACTTTTCAAAATCCATAAAATTCTCCCCCAGCTGATACTCGCAGCTTGTAAACAAGAAGAAAACACTTACAAATAGATAAACAACACTTTTATTCATATACATATAAACTTATCCGAACAATTGCCGGAAAGCCTCTTCCACCTTGCGCACTTGCACGATTTGCATCTTGCATTTGGATGTGTCGAAACCTTTCAGGTTATTGTGCGGGATGATAATGCGCGAGAAACCCAATTTTTCCGCTTCTAGGATGCGCTGCTCGATACGGTTCACCGGACGGATCTCTCCCGAAAGCCCCACCTCGCCACACATCGAGATACCCGGCTCGATCAAAATGTCGAGGCTAGAAGAAAGAATTGCACTGATCACCGCCAAGTCGATCGCCGGATCATTCACCTTCAGCCCACCGGCAATATTCAAAAAGACGTCTTTCTGAACCAGCTTAAATCCGGCACGCTTTTCGAGCACCGCGAGCAACATATTCATACGCCTAAGATCGAATCCTGTCGCGCTACGCTGAGGCGTCCCATAGACAGCAGAACTCACCAACGCCTGTGTCTCGATCAGGAAGGGACGGATGCCCTCAATCGCAGCCGCGATCGCCACGCCGCTCAATCCCTCATGATTCTGCGTTAGGAGTAGTTCAGAAGGGTTACTGACTTCGCGAAGACCATCCTGGCGCATCTCGTAAATACCTAATTCCGCTGTGCTTCCGAAACGGTTCTTGATGCTGCGGAGGATACGATACATATAATGCTGGTCGCCCTCAAATTGAAGTACGGTGTCAACGATATGTTCCAACACCTTCGGCCCAGCAATACTCCCTTCCTTATTGATATGGCCGATCAGAAGAACAGGTGTGCCGCTCTCCTTCGCATATTTCAGAATAGCCGCACTGCACTCGCGTACCTGCGAAACACTTCCGGGAGAAGATTCGACCACCTCCGTATAAATGGTTTGTATCGAGTCGATAATCAAGAGGTCGGGTTGAACGTTCTTGGTCTGTACGAATATCTGTTCGAGATTGGTCTCACAGAGAATGAAACAATCTGGATTCTCGTGCGCGATGCGGTCGGCACGGAGTTTCAACTGGCGACTGCTCTCCTCGCCGGAGACGTAAAGCGTGCGGAGTCCCTTCAACCCCAAAACGGTTTGCAGGACGAGGGTCGATTTCCCGATACCCGGTTCCCCGCCGATCAAGACCAGTGATCCTTTTACCAGACCGCCGCCAAGAACACGGTTCAACTCCCGGTCTCCGAGGTCGACACGCGTCTCCTCTTCAGAAGTAATATCTCGAAGCAGGACGGGACGCACTTTGCCACCATCCGAAACGCCATAAAGTGCCCGCTTTCCGACCGGTTCCTTTACCACGATCTCCTCAACATACGTGTTCCACTCCCCGCAGGAAGGACATTTCCCGATCCATTTCGGAGAGTCAGCCCCACAGTTGGAGCAAACATATACCGTTTTTGCTTTTACCATTCTCTTATTTATTAATTACATGGACGCTTTGGAGACATAAAAAACATTCCATTTTTTAAGATTATAAAACTGTCAATTCACGGACGAAAAGACGATTTATTATCCGAAAAGATCAAGCGTCAACTGCTTTTTCTCAGCTTCGAGCTTCCTGAGGTGGCGTTTCCCTTGCGGCGTAATGATTTCCATCTTATCGAAGCGGGTACGGATCACCGTCTCGACCGTGTAGCTGATGTTAACCACTTCACCTAGTTCACTCATCTTCCGTTGTATCTCCAGCACACAATCTATACACATACCGCTCTTGAAGGCAATCTTTTCATCGAACATATCTTTCTTGAAATCTTCGTCGCACATGTAAAAGTCGATTGTCTCGCCCCCCTTGTTGTAGATGCCTTTCCAACGATAACGGGCATCTTTCAGCACAGGTGAGATGATTTCTATCGTTGCTTTGTTGTCTTTAACAGGAGGCAATTCGTCAGAACGGAGGATGTAATAGTCAAACTGTTCGCGTTTGACCTCCAACGATCCCGAACGGCTACGGTTATTTTCGTTCAGTTCGCGTAAAGTGAACTTTGTCACCTTCGGATAACCGCGTACAGCTTCGTAAAAGTTCGATTTGCATTTACAAAAACGCGGCGATGCGCTGAGCAGTTCCACCAACTCGCGCGTCACGGTAATACCGGGCATTTTTTTTCTCAAATTACTACGCAATAAGGCAATTTCGCGCTGCATCTTTTCCTCGTCGGCCACCGAACGGTCCACAACCGGTTGTCCACCGACCAAAAGGGACGGACGCGTCCATACCTGCATGAACAAGTTAAGAAGAACAGAGATCAGACGGCTGTTTTCACCTGCCACCGACCAGATTTCGCGAAAGCCCTCCTGTTGGGCAAAAGACTCGCAATAGACAGTCATTTTGATATCCAACATGTCTGCTAACGTCCGAACAAGCGAGAGTACCTCCTTTTCTGAACGATGTTTGATCATGGCATCCATGTAGTTTGACTTATCATTGAAGTAGTACCGCAGTTCGAGTTTGTTATCAAACTTTATCATGACTTACTCTGTTTTGGTTTTTCGATCGAAGAACGGGTTTTTCGAGGACGCGCTTACCGGAATCGCCATCACACATTTGCAGTCGCCCAACATTCCCAAACGCTGTGCAGCCATACCGGCACTGAACATCACACGCGTATCCAGGCGCAAATCCGACGCCGTGGCACAAGCCGAACCGACCGCAATGCCCAAGTCCACCGAATTAATCGCACAAGGGACGGTTTCCGGCTTCTCCACACAAGTCGGAAACCCGCAGTGCGCGCAATTCAAACCCTGAACCTGCTGGCGTGTACCAGCAATCATGATAGCTTCAGCCTGAAGAATATTGTCAGCATCACGCAAAAAGAATTTTAAACCGGTTTCGCCGGACATGATGACAAGCTCTTCGGAAAGGCGTTTGATATCTTCATCCGTCACCATCGCCACTTCAATAATATCGATGCCTTTCCCTTTCGGAGCTGTCCGAGCGGCTGTCATCATCTGACGAACAGCCTGTAACACATACTCGTGTCGTATTTCTCTTTCGTTCTGTATCATTTTATATTGGTTTAGCACGAACAAAGATAATAATTACTCGTTTTATAGCTCAAGATTTGTCATCTTTTCTGTAACATCAAATGGATAGTCGGGGTATTCGTAAATACTGAAACGAGGTTCAGTCCTCCCCTCGGAATAATTCCAAATACTAATATACTCCCGCACATCTTCACCCATATCCTGTAATTGGCGCAGGTAGGCGGCGACGGACTTGTTCTCGACGATGTAGACTTCTCCCATCCGATCGATAATCGGACTGTGACGGCGTCCGGTGTCGTGGTCGAATTTCAGGATACGCTTTCCCTCTGTTGTCAAACCGACCATCTGAAAAGTCATGCTTTTGCCGATGGCTGGAAGATTCAACACACTGCGGTCGGTGGCAGCAAAAAGAAGACGGTTCTCTTTCAAAAAACCGGACAATTTCTTTCCTAAGGGTCGCTCATAGCGGATCAGCCGATACAGTTCCTTCTGCTTCTCTTTGGGGATAAGGCCGAAAACTTTCTCTTCTTGCTGTTCCTGTAAAGAACGGCTATTAGGAGCGAACACGGCATAGTTTTCGTGAAAACCCTTAACCGAAAAAGTGTAATAGCACACCACTCCCATCGCATTCAACGTCTGACGAAGTTTTGCCGTATGTCCACGCCGAGAAGCGGCAACGGTGTAGACCAACTGGTTGGTGATGATCCAACCGGCGGAGAGAATCGCCTCGATCGCCTTTTTTGCTTCCGGCGTGACCTCCAACGGGGATTGAAAATGTGTCTGGATAATAAACTGCGTAACACCGACACGTGAGGCTTTATCTTTGAAACTCCTCAAGATGCCGACTAGTTCGTCCGTGATTCTGAGAGGCAAGTAGGCAAGCAGGCGAGAGCCCAAGCGGACCCGTTGTAACTCAGCATACTTCTCCCCTTCGGGACGACTCTCGTTGGCTTTTCGTTTCCGGACCGCCATCTTATAGACGGCATCAAGTATGTTGCGGAGCGTCGCGTTCTGACTCATCAACGCGTCGCCTCCAGTAATCAAGATATCCCTAAGCTGCGCATCCTCTTCAAAATAGCGCATCAACCGACGCAGTTTCTTATCCCATGTTTCCTTTGGTTTCAAAGATTCGAAATCAAAATTCAAGCGCTCGCTCTGGAAATCATACATCCGTTGGCAGGAAGCGCATAGCCCGCCACAGGCACGCCCCATCGAATCGGGGATCAGGATCGCCACCTCCGGATACCGGCGGTGTATGTTGTGTCCTTCCGGCAACAACCATCCTGCAGCATTTGGCTGTCCGGCCACGACTATGTCTTCTTTCTCCCACGCCTTGATCCGGCCATATGTATCGACCAGTTCTTCCGAATAAAGGATATAAGAGCGGATGGCAGCGTCGTCATATCCGCTTGTATTCGTGTTCAGCAGGGAAAGGTAATAAGGAGTCACAAAAAACGGCATGCCTTTCTTACGAGCACGTGCCAACAGGTCCATCGTTCCAGCCGACAGGGAACCGCCAAGGAAATAGTTCAGTTCCGTCGGGCTTTTGAAAGCCATCGCAAGATGGAAACGGCCGGTATTCCACCATTCCTGCACTTTGACGTATTTCTCGGCATAGCTCATCCCTTCCGTAAACTGGAACCGAGAGGTCGGGGCATGACGCCGTTCGATCTTACGTATCAACCCGGCAATGATCCGCTCCTTGTTGGAGTGACGGATCGCCATCACCTCCTCGTCCAGCCCGGTCGGCCAACGGTTCATCTGCCGTTTGACAAGCGAACGGTCCGGAACGATTTCCTCCGGCTTCTCCAGCAATTCGAATTGCTGGTACAGGTCGATAAAGAAGTCCGGCGAAACATCTTCCTCCAGCTTCCCGGCCAGGAACTGCCACAGGCAGGTAATCGTCCGTACCGGCATCTCCTCACCTGTCGAAAGCTCGGAGACCATCATACCGTCATGTTCGATCAACAGAAGAATACGCTTCGCCACGGCATTTCCCATATTGCTCCCGCCAACCGTCCTGTCGATGCGGGAAAAAACAAAAGAGCGCAAGGCTTCTTTAAAAAGCGCTGCGCTCTCACTCTCTTCCGCCATCGTTACCAGTTGGGGAAAATCTTTTTTAAATACTTTTGTCAATTGCGGAATGTCGTACGATAGTAATCTTCTTTTAATCATAAGCAAATACTTTTTAGGAAGGGTTATTGAATGTTATTTTGAAGTCATTTGTCTACAAATATAACATTTTTCTCCCACCATCAAAAGCGTGCTACTTATAAAACATCTTAAAAGTCTTGCGAATCACAACAAAATGACAAAACAAGGAACCTATTCGCCACCTTTCTGCTACTTCCGCTTCATCTTCACTTCATACAGGTCGTGCCGACGATCTTTCAAGTTACGGACACTTCCGTACGTATGCAATTCGTTCAGCAAATCGAGATCCACATCCGACACCAAGATCATTTCCGTATTCGGGGTCGCCTCCGCCCTTTTCCCGTCTGTCGGGAAAGCAAAATCACACGGGGTGAAGACACCGGACTGCGCATACTGGATATCCATGTTATGGACACGGGGCAAGTTACCGACACTACCGGCTATGACGACAAAGCATTCGTTTTCGATCGCACGTGCCTGCGCACAAACACGGACACGCGAATAGGCGTTCTGCGTATCGGTAAGGAAGGGCACAAACAGAATCTGCATCCCCTGGTCCGCCATGATACGCGACAGTTCCGGAAATTCGACATCGTAGCAGATCAGGACACCGATCTTGGCACAGTCCGTTTCGAAAGTCTGCACCATCTTACCGCCGGAAAGTCCCCAGCTCTTCGCTTCATCGGGCGTGATATGCACTTTCTCGTACGTCTCATAACTACCGTCGCGGCGACAAAGGAAACCGACGTTGTACAACCCGTCGTCTTTGATCAACGGCATGCTCCCGGTAATGATATTGATATTGTAGCTGATCGCCAAGTTGATGAAGCGGTTCAGCATCTCGTCCGTATATTTCGCCAGCTCGCGGATCGCCTCCGACTCGCTCATGTGGTTGAACTTAGCCATCAAAGGGGCATTGAAGTATTCGGGGAAAAGGATGAAGTCACTCTTATAGTCAGATACGGCATCCACGAAAAATTCCACCTGTTCGAACACGTCATCGAGCCCCTTGTAAGGTCGCATCTGCCACTGGACAAGACCGACGCGGACGGTCGTCTTGGTCGAAACTATTTCCGGAGTCGGCTGGTAATAGATATTGTCCCATTGCAGCAGGGTTGCATAATGTTTGGATTCCTCATCGTTCGGCAAATAATTCGTCATCACTTTACGAACATGGAAATCATTCGATATTTGAAAAGTCAGCACCGGATCATAAATTTCTCTTTTACGGACCTTATCAATATATTCCTTCGGGCGCATCGTATCCGCATATTTATGATAATTCGGGATACGTCCGCCGAACATAATCGCTTTCAAGTTCAGGCTTTCACACAATTCCTTCCGATAATCATACATACGCCGTGCCAAACGCAGGCCCCGGTAATCGGGATGGATAAAGACCTCTATTCCATACAGGATATTGCCTTTTGGATTATGCGTATTAAAGGTTTCGTTTCCAGTAACAAAGGCGTAAGTATGGTCGTTCTTTACCTTGTCGTAATCGACGATGATAGACAAGGCGCACCCTACGATCTTATCATCCACGACCGTAACCACCTGCCCTTCCGGGAAAATAGTGATTAACTTCTTGATTTGCTCACGTGTCCAAAACACATCCGAGCCGTCTGAATAAACTCTTGTAAAAGATTGAGATAATTGTCGGTAGTCCGCCATCTGCAAAGTACGGACCTCTACTTTGTTAATCTTAGGAGCATGTTCCATTTCTCATTTCAATTTTTAAGAACGATGCAAAAGTATAAAAAGTTTCATCTGGATGAAACAAAAATTCCATGATAACCAAAAAGACGGATGCAAACCTTCTACATCCGTCTTTTCGTCTAAAAGCTTTAGCAACCACCGCCCAACGCCCGGTAGAGAAGGATCTTTTTCCGGCAAAGATCGGTGATGATGTCGATACGTTCCAATTCGCTATCCAGATAACGTTCATTGGCAGAGAGCACTTCGAGGAAGCCGACATAATTCAATTTGAAAAGTTCATTGGCATTGGTGACCGAACGTTGGTGAGCTACGGTCTCCACTTCTTTCAGGCGGACACGCTCCACTTGGTTTAGACCGGCACAATACAAATCCAATACTTCCGTATAGGCCTTCAAGGCCGTTTCGTGATATTGCGACAAGGCAATCCGTTGCGAAGCACGCGCCTCGTTCCACATCGAACGAATCTGGTTCCGCTGGAAGACTGGTGCAGTAATTCCTGCTGCCAAATCGTAAACCAGCGAAGCAGGCGCTGTGAACCATTTGCCAAGATCAAAGCTATTGAAGCCGCCTCCCACACCCAACACCAACGAAGGATAGAAGGCTGCTTTAGCCGCCATTACATCCGCCTTTGAAGCCAGCAATTCCATCTCGGCGGCCCGTACGTCGGGACGTAAGGTCAGCATGTTCGCCGGAACACCGTCTGATAGCGGGAAAGGGATCTGACGCAGTTCTTCAAAACTCATACGCCTGATTTCAAACGGAAAGACACCTAACAGGCAGGCTATCGCACGCTCTTTCTCCCCGATCAGTTGGTCATTTTCCAACAGTTTGCTTTCTATCAGTAGCATACGGGCATGAAACTGGTCGACAGCCAACTGCGTCTCGGCCCCCTCCTTCTTCAGCTGGCGAGTTAGCTCATACGAACGTTTGGAACTGATATGGGCTTCTTCCAAGACATCCCGACGTTTATCCAAACCGATCAGTTCATAATAGTGGACAGCCAATTCGGATATCAGGACCGACTGCGCAAAACGGGTTGCCTCAACCGAAGCCATCCAACGAGCTACAGCCGCCTGTTTCTTACGTGTCAGCTTCCCCCATATATCCGCTTCCCACTGGAAATTCAGGAAAAGTCCGAAATCACGGTAAGGGTCCGGGATATGTTTGTCTTTCGCCAAGGAAGGAACATTAGTCTCGCTATTCCCCACTCCGTCCATCGTATATTCGCCGAAACGGTTGACCGAAGTCCCGATGCCGAGGCTAACTTCAGGCAATAGCAAGCCTTTTGCCCGTTGCAGGTTGGCCCGGCTCATTGTCACCCGTTCCATGCTTTGCTTGAACGAATAGTTATTCTGCAAAGCGACCTCCACATATCCTTGTAAGATGGAATCCTGGAAAAACACATTCCACTCCAACGGCTTTACAAATGCAGTGTCATAGGTATGCCCATCTCCTTCTGGCAGTACGGCACGTTCCCCATCTGGAGAGAGCTGCGGAGCCTTGCAAGCTGTAAGGCCGATCGCGGCCCACAAGCCAACTGTAGCAATTATCTTAAAACTCATATTCTTCTTCATTTGCTTTTTGTTTCTTTTCCTTTAAGTAAGTTGCCAACGATTCAAATATCACATAAAGCCCCGGTATCAGGAAGATCCCCACGAACGTACCGATCAGCATACCTCCGGCCGCCGCCGTCCCGATGGAACGATTGCCCAAAGCACCAGCGCCACTGGCTACCGCCAACGGGATCAAACCGCTGATAAAAGCAAAAGAAGTCATCAGAATCGGACGCAAACGGCTGGTTGCCCCTTGGATGGCCGCTCCCATAATGCTAACGCCTTCCTTGCGGCACTGGTTCGCCACCTCGATAATCAGGATCGCATTCTTACCTAAGAGGCCGATCAGCATCACGAGTGCCACCTGAGCATAAATATTATTCTCCAGTCCCACCGCATATAGTAAAAGGAATGATCCGAACACACCTGCCGGAAGCGAGAGGATAACCGGAAGCGGCAGCAAAAGGCTTTCATACTGGGCCGCCAGAAGAAGATAGACAAAGACCAGACAGATCGCGAAAATAACCAAGGATTGTCCACCGGATTCTTTCTCCTCACGGGCAACGCCGGACCATTCTATATCGTAGCCTCTCGGCAACACTTCGGCAGCAATCTCCTCTACGGCTTCCAAGGCTTCACCCGAGCTGACTCCCGGTGCTTGTTCACCGGTAATCATGGCCGAAGTAAACAGGTTATAACGGGTAATCTGACTCGGACCATACACGCGCTCCATTGTCATGAAGTTGGAATACGGAACCATGTTCCCCTCTTTATTTTTAGCATACAAACCGAACAGATCCTCCGGATTCATACGATATTCGGGAGCAGCCTGCAACATCACCTTGTACATTTGCCCGAAACGGACGAAGTTGGAAGAATAGAAACTCCCGACATAGGATTGCAAAGTTTCCATCGACTCGTTCACATCAATTCCCAGTTTTGCCGCTTTGGCCAGATCGACCCGCAACAGATATTGCGGGAAGTTCGGATTGAAACCGGATGTGACACCCGACAAACGAGGATCGGCATTCAGCTTGGCCACAAACGATTTGGCCACTTCGTCCAACTCGGCAAATGTCCCGGCAGTCTTATCCTGCAAACGAAGTTCGAAACCACTGGCATTACCGAAACCGGGAACCGTCGGTGGAAGGAAGAACTGGATATCCGCATCCTTGATATGCGACACGCGGTCAGCATAGACGCGCATCAGTTCCTCGGCCGTCTGCTCGCGTTCGTTCCAGGGCTTCAAGTTGATCATCCCCATGCCAAAACTGGCTCCTTCCGTTTCCGTCATCAAGCTGTAGCCTGCCAATGTGGAAACCGTTTCCACTTCTTCCAACGGCAACAGAGCGGCCTGCACTTTGCTCAAAGCAGCTTCCGAACGTTCGAGAGTCGCTCCGGGAGGCGCATCGACATTCACATAGATCATTCCCTGGTCTTCATTAGGGATAAAACCCGAAGGCAACACAAACGTCATACCCCATGTTGCCAGACAGAAAATAATCAACGACGCATAGGTCAGGAAACGCCTGTTCAGGAACAAACGCAGATTGATCTTATAACGGCGTTCCAGATGATCGTAGCGCTTATTGAATCCGTCGAAGAAACGCGCCAACAAACTTTTCTTCACCTTTTTGTCATGCGAGACAGGCTTCAGCATCAAGGCGCAGAGTGCGGGAGACAGCGTCAAGGCATTCACGCCCGAAATGACAATCGCCACTGCCAGCGTCAACGAAAACTGACGGTAGAAAATACCGACCGTACCGGACATAAAGCCTACCGGGACGAACACGGCAGACATCACCAGGGTAATGGCAATAATCGCCCCGCCGATTTCACGAATGGCGGCTTCGGTGGCTTTTGCCGGTGGAAGTTTTTCGTTGTGCATCTTCACATGTACCGCCTCCACCACGACAATGGCATTATCGACCACGATACCGATTGCCAGCACCAGTGCGAACAGTGTCAGCATATTGATGGAGAAACCCAACATCTGCATAAAAAAGAAAGTCCCGACAAGCGAAACAGGAACGGCTATCGCCGGAATCAACGTCGAACGGAAATCCTGCAGGAACAAATATACCACGATAAACACCAGCAAAAAGGCTTCCAACAACGTCCGGAGCACAACCGAAATCGAAGCATCCAGAAATCGCGAAACATCGTACGATATATTATAATCCATTCCGGGGGCAAAACTGCTTTCCTTGATTTCCTCCATCTTGGCTTTGATATTCTGAATCACCTCACGGGCATTCGAACCCGGACGCTGCTTGATCATGATAGAGGCGGAAGGCTTGCCGTCGGTCATGGAAATCATATTATAGTCTTCCGAATCGAACTCAATCGTCGCCACATCCTTCAACCGGAGAACCGAACCGTCCGGCAAAGCCTTCAACACGATCTCGCCATATTCTTCGGGAGTGCTGAACTTCCCGCTATATTGCAATACATATTGCAACTGCTGCGGAATCTTATCCGAACTGATACCGGTCTTCCCAGGAGCAGCTTCGATATTTTGCGAACGGATAGCGGCGGTCACTTCCTGCGGTGACATATTATAGGCTGCCAGCCGGTTGGGGTTCAGCCACACGCGCATCGCATAATCGCGGCTTCCCATGATCTCGACAAAACCGACCCCATCGATTCGCTTCAGCTCACGCAGGATATTGATATCGGCAAAATTGTACACAAACTTCTCGGTATGCGAACTGTCCGTGCTCATGATGTTCAGATACATCAACATACTGTTTACTTCTTTCTCGGTAATCACACCGGCACGGATCACTTCTTCGGGAAGTTCATCGAGGACTGTCGTCACACGGTTCTGCACATTCACGGAGGCGACATCCGGATCGGTTCCTACCTTAAAATAGATCGTCGTCAGCGACATACCGTCATTCGTACAAACGGTCGTCATATAGGTCATTCCAGGCACACCATTGATAGCACGTTCCAAGGGAGTCGCCACAGTTTTAGCCATCACATCGGCATTGGCTCCCGTATAACGGGCCGTCACCGTAACGGAAGGCGGAACAATATCGGGAAACTGGGTAATCGGCAAAGAGGTAATAGCCAGCAAACCCAGAAAAACAATCACAACAGAAATGACACCGGACAGAATCGGGCGTCTGATGAATATTTCAAACATACGGCTTACTTATTATTTTCGACTTCATCAGACAATTCCAATTGTTTACGGACCGTTTCGGCATCCACAATCTCAGGCGTAATAACCATTCCGTCACTCACTTGCTGGACTCCTTCATAAACGATCAGCGTATTGTCAGGCAGGTCTTTCGTTACATAATAGGCACCGTGACGAGAGAGTGGTTCGAAACTGCGGACACTCACTTTGCCTTCTTCATCAACAGTATACACGTAAGTAAAATCCTGAATCTCGAATGTCGAACGTTGCGGGACCAGTATCACGTCTTCCATTTCTGTCAGCATACGGATTTTACCCGAAACACCATGTCGCAACAGGCGGTCCGGATTGGCAAAACGCGCACGAAAAGCAATGGAACCCGTACCGCGTTCAAAATCACCTTCTACGGTTTCGACTGTTCCTTTGTACGGATAGGTTGTCTGGTCCGACAGGATCAACTCCAGATTGTTATACTCCGGCTGTTCCACTCCGCTCAACTGCGTACGTTTATATTCAAGATATTCTTTCTCGTTGATCTTGAAATAGGCAAACATTTCCGAAACATCCGTCAGGGAGGTCAACAAGCTGGACGGCGTGACCAAGCTACCGACCTTAAACGGTATACGGTCCACATACCCTTCAAAAGGAGATGTGATGGTCGTATAGGAATAATTCGTTTCCGCACGAAGCAAACGCGATTTGGCCTGCTGTACCCGCAAACGGGCGACATCGGCTTCCGCTAATGCCTGTTCCAAGCGGATCGGCGAAATGATGTCCTTTTCCACCAAGCGCTTTACACGGTCCGCTTCGACTTCCGCCATTTTCAACTCGGCCTGTACTTGCTTATAATTGGCCTGCGCCTCTTTGACCTCTTCATACAGTTCGGCAGAGGAAAGCTTGAACAAGACCTGTCCCTTCTTCACGTGCTCTCCTTCGTCAACCAAGACATCTTCAACGAACCCTTCCACTTTCGGTTTAACCTCCACAAACTGGACAGCCTGAACATCAGCCACATACGATTGAGCCACTTCGATACTCGTAGCTACCAGCTTCACCACCAGCGTATTGTTTTTACTTCCGGATTTTTTTTCATGACTCCGGTTACAAGAGGTAAAAAAGCTGGCTATTAAAAACAAAAAAGGTAAATAGTTAAAAAATAATCTTCTCGTCATAAATCGTTTCTGATTAGTTTATTTTTAGGTTATAATTATAAACATGATAAAGCGTGCAATATCAGGGATACGACAAAGCCTTCCGCATACCGGCACAACATACCCATACACGCTCTGAAAAATAAAAAGAATCGGATAAGACCTAAATCAGATAGGAACAAAACCAGACAAAACTCTGGGTTTTATGAAGTTGATAAAATATAGGTAAGAATGCACATTGCTGCAATTCAAGAGAATGAATCAGCTCATGCACATTTATTATAGTCAGCCAGTCGGCTATAAAGTCTGCAACAAACTGTTGGATTTGAATCTGTTCCTGCCGGACAGTACGCAACGAGGCATTATCGTCAAAATCAAGTACATCATGCACTCCATTCTCTACCACCTCGATGGAAGAACTTGGGAAACCTTCCAGAAAGAAATCGCTGCCAACTGAATAAAACGGCATAAAGACCAACATGATCATCAAAATCACACGCTGGTAAAACTTTATCTTTTTATCCACGGTAGTTACTAACATTCCTTCCCTAAAAAACTTTTTGCAAAGATAAAGAATCCATATCTTATTTCAAAATACCGTTAATTAATCCCATAAAGAAAAAGTCCCGACGATAATAAATCATCAGGACTTTGCGGAGAAAGCGGGATTCGAACCCGCGAAACCCTTTAGGGGTTTACACGCTTTCCAGGCGTGC